>Ga0187865_1000512_pt1 | contig 53429 bp, 43 predicted proteins | sample June2016WEW_11_1_2_FD_132989 | JGI IMG/M metagenome (GOLD analysis project Ga0187865, IMG submission 132989) | Peatland microbial communities from SPRUCE experiment site at the Marcell Experimental Forest, Minnesota, USA - June2016WEW_11_100 | ecosystem: Environmental > Terrestrial > Soil >...
TACGCCACTCGATATACACCGCCGGAATAGCGCAAAAGCGTCTTCGCATGTCTGGTCCATACAACTGAAACATAAATCAGGATTTATGTCTTGGCCAGAAATTATTTAAGTGGCATTGGGCGGTTCCGCCTGCCGCCCTTACCACTCCACCGTTTCCCCAGGCTCCAGCGCCCAAACCTCCGTTTCCAGGTCGGTCACCAGCTCGCCCAACTGCTCCGGCCGCCCCGTGAGCGCCGGGAACGTGCCGAAGTGCATCGGGATAACCTTGCGCGCGCGCAGCAGCTTGCATGCCACCGCGGCCTCGCGCGGGCTCATGGTGAACAGGTCGCCGATAGGCAGAATCGCCAGCTCCGGATGGTAGAGCTGTTCGATCAGGTGCATGTCCGAAAACACGTTGGTATCGCCGGCGAAATACATCGCCCGGCCATCCGCGAAGCGCAGCACGTAACCCGCCGCCTCGCCCCCGTAAATGATCTTGCCGTCATCCAGAATCCCGCAGCTATGCACCGCATGAGTCATGGTCACCGTGACCTCGCCCACTTTCTGCGAGCCGCCCTTGTTCATCGGGCGGATGTTGGCCACGCCCTTTGACTGGAGCCAGTTGCAGGTCTCGAAAATAGCCACCACTTCCGGCGAAAAACGATGCGCCAGCGGTATGGCGTCGTGTATGTGGTCGAAGTGGCCGTGCGTGATGCAAATCGTATCCACGCGCTCGATCTGGTACCCCTTAGGGTATGCCGGGTTGCCGTCGGTCCACGGATCCATCAGGATGACTTGCCCCGAGGAGAGCCGGAATAGAAATGTGCCATGTCCAAGCCAGGTGATTTCCATACCTGCGATTATGCCACGCGCGTTATATTCGAGTATCAACCAAGGAGGTACCCCAGATGCGCGTCAATCGTACCCGTGATCTGCTCGCCAAGGGCGAGACGGTCCTCGGCTGCGCCATACAAAGTTACCGGTCCCCGGAAATCGCCCGCACCTTCGCCGCCGCCGGCTTCGATTACGTGTTCCTCGACATGGAGCACGGTTCCTTCAATCTCGAGACCGTGCAAGACATGATCGCCGCCGCCAACGCAGCCGGCATTACTCCCATCGTCCGCGTCGCTGAGCTTCTCTATTCGTTGGTCGCCAGGCTTCTCGATTCCGGCGCGCAGGGCATCATTCTGCCGCGCGTCGAGGACCCCAGGCTCCTCGAAGAGGCCCTGAGCTGGCTGCGATTCCCGCCCCAGGGCAAGCGCGGCTTCGGCGTGAACGCCACCATGATCGATTACGAAGCCCGCAGCTTCGCCGAGATCATCGAGCATCAGAACCGCAACACTCTGGCCGTGGTGCAGTTCGAAACCACTACCGCCATCGAGCGCGCCGACGAGTTGCTCTCCGTCAAGAGCATGGATATCGCCATGGTTGGCCCCGCCGACCTTTCGATTTCGCTTGGCATCCCCGGCCAGATGGACAACCCGCTGCTGATCTCGACCGTGGAGCGCTTGATCGAGAAATGCAACCGGCACGGCGTGGTTCCCGGCATTCAGACGCGCAGCGTGGCCATGTCCAAGGCGTGGATCGAGCGCGGCATGCGCTTCGTGGGCGCCGGAGCCGAGCACGGCCTCCTGCTCGAGAAGGCCCGCGAAGCCGTCTCCCTACTCCGCGCCCGGCGCGCGTAGGGGCCAGACACCCGCGAGGGGCCAGACACCCGCGTCCCAAGGCGCGTTTTTTGCGCCGCGCGGACGCTGGTGTCTGGCCCCGAATTTGCGCCCCGAATTTGCCCGGGTCCCGAATCTGCACCCGCGCTAACCCCCTACCCCTTGGTATAGAATATCAATGGCTTCACCATATCACCCTCGAAGGAGACTATCGCCGTGAACCGATCTGTCGTGATGATTTTCGCTGCTGCCCTCGCCGGCGGCTGCGCGCTCCAGGCCCAGACCAATCCGCTGATCGCGGAGTCCAAGCGGGCCTATACCGCCATCAAGACCAACCTCACCAAGGCCGCCGACAAAATGTCGGACGAGAATTACAGTTTCAAAGCGTCGCCCGACATTCGCACGTTCGGCGCGCTCATCGCCCACATCGCCGATTCTCAAATGCGCATGTGCGCCCAGGTCAAGGGCGAGCAGAAGCAGGCCGACGCCGCATCCAAGACCGCCAAGGCCGACCTGGTGGCCGCCCTCAAGGCGTCGTTCGATGAATGCGATGCCGCCTGGGACAGCATCACCGACGCCAATGCCGGGGAGATGCTGGGGGGCCGTGCCCCGCGTTCCAAGCTGGGCACACTGATCTACGCCACCACCCACGACAACGAGGAGTACGGCTACCTGGCGGTCTACATGCGCCTCAAGGGTGTGGTGCCGCCGTCCAGCGAACCTCGCCCGCCGATGTAACCGCCGGGCGGCTCCTTACTTCGCGTACCAGTCGCGCAGACGCACTTCGATGCCCGTGCCCTCCAGGGCTTTGGCAAACGCATGGGTGTCCGACCCGCGGTAGTGGTACGGGTAAACGATGGCCGGATGAAATGCGCGCACCGCTTCAGCGGCGGCTTCGGGCGTCATGGTGTACGGCAGGTTCATGCACACGAACGCCACGTCGATGTTGCGTAGCGCCTTCATCTCGGGAATCCCCTCGGTGTCGCCCGAGAAGTAAAAGCGCTTGCCGCCGTAAGTCAGAATGTACCCGTTCCCGCGGCCCTTTTCGTGGTAGATCTGTCCATCCGCGGCGGGCTTCAGGTTGTACATGGGGATGGCTTCCACCTGGAAGCTGCCCACCGTTTTTGTCTCGCCGTTGGAGATCACCGTGCAGCCCCTGACCTTCTCGGCGACCGCCTTGGGCGCCAGAATCACGGTGGAGGGCTTTCTCAGTTTATCGACCAGTGCCGGGTCCATGTGGTCGCCGTGGATATCGGTAATCAGGATAGTATCGGCCTGCGGCAGCCCGTCGTAGCTGCCCGATGCCGGGTCCACGTACAGCACCTTGCCTCCAGCCTGGACCATGAGGCTGGCGTGCTGGATCGGCGTCAGCCGAAGCGCTCCGGCGGAAGTGGAGAATTCTTCGGCCGCGCCCGCGAACAGAGCCGTGGCCGCCACTACAAGAACCGTACATGATCGTTTCATAGAAGCGATTGTACCGTGGAACCGTGGGGCAGGTCCCCGACCTGCCCTACAACGACCCCATCCAGTGGACCGGATACCGTGCCGCCAGCGCATTCGCCAGCCGTTCATCGGCCGTTATCAGCGGCGCATTGGAAACGATCGCCAGCGCGACATACATTGCATCGTAGACGGTGCGGCCGGAAGCCGCCGAGATCGCGAAGGCGTCTTTCAACAAGGGCAGAGAAGCAGCCGTGGGAATTCTTCTGTCTTCCAGGGCCTGAATGGCCTCCTCGGCCGACTCTCGCGACATACGCCCCTGACGCACGGCTTTCCAAAGTATGTTGCCAAACTCCGGCCAAAACAGGTCCGGCGCCAACAGCCGCAGCCGTCCTTCGGTGTAACTCTAGAGCATTCTTAGCGCCTCGGCCGTGAAAGCTTCGCCCGAAGCCGGCAGAAACCACTTGGCGGCCACGCTGGCGTCGATGACGCAGGCGGTCACCGGCCGCGGTCCTCTCGCTGCATGACCTCCGAGCTTGGGAAGGGGCCCTGAGCGCGCGGCCGCCGCGCGCGTATCCGCCGCGCTTGATTCAAAAGTTCTCTGCGGCTGGCCAACTCCTTCGCCGTTGGAACGCTTTCCTCCAACAGCGCGAGCACTTCCGCCGAAATGGATTTCCTGCGTTCACGGGCGCGCATCCGCAGGGCTTCGTACAAGTCGGGCGGGACGTTCTCGACGTACAACGTTGGCATAGAACACCTCTAGAAATAGTCTAGCAGTGTCCTAGGACTGTGCGGCGAAAAGCGCCGGCGGCAAGACCACCAGCGCTACACCGCCGCCGAATCGTCAACTCCGTGAACATTTTGTCGCAAAATCACACACTACACCGTGACAATTCGGCGCCACGCCCGTCCAATCTTACAGGCAGGTGGTATGGGAGCCGATAAAACGTTAGACTAACCTGGTTTATGGCTCAGGATGCAGCCGGAGCGATAGGCGCCCGATTGGGTCCCCCGATCGATTCGCTCATTCGGGCGGCCCAGCGCGGAGACCAGGACGCCTTCGAGCAACTGGTCCGCACTCACGACCAAAGTGTGCTCCGCCTCGCCATGAACCTGCTGCGGTCGCCGGAAGATGCGCGGGATGTCTACCAGGAAGCGTTCCTCCGGGTCTACCGGAACCTCGATTCGTTCCGGTTCGACTGCAGCTTTCATACCTGGCTGTACCGCATCGTGACCAACATCTGCCTGGACCAACTGCGCAAGCGGAAGGTTCGGAAAGAGGAGTCCGCGGTGGTGGAAACGTCGGATGGGCCGGTTAACCGGCTGGAAGTTTTTGAAGAGGAAGCCGCGCATGCCAATCCGGAACGCACCTGCTGGAACCGGGAGTTGAAACAGCGCATTGAGAATGCGCTCCAGGACCTCACCCCGCGCGAGCGCATGGTTTTTGAACTCCGGCACTACCAGGGATTGCGGTTGCGAAACATCGGTGAAATGCTGGGCACCACCGAAGAGGCCGCCAAGAACTGCCTCTTTCGGGCCACCCAGAAAATGCGCGCGGTATTGGGAGATTGCTTATGACTTGCGATTCGGTTGCCAAGTTGATTCCCCTCTATTTCTACGGCGAGTTGATGCCGGAAGAGCAACATCGCCTGGAAGAGCACCTGCACGGGTGCGCCGGTTGCACGCGCGAAATGGAGCGGCAGCGGGCCGTGGCGGCGGCGCTCGACGCGCGCCAGGCGGCGGTTCCGCCCATGCTGCTCGAGTCCTGCCGCGCCGATCTGCTGGCCGCCATCCAGGGCGGCGCGCCAAGCTTCCGGAAACCGGCCAAAGGCCCCTGGACGCTGTTTCTGGAAGCCCTGGCAGCGACCCTGTCGGGGTTCCACCGTTACCGCACGCCCGTGGGCGCGGTGGCGCTGGTGGCCGTGGGCTTCTTCGCCGCCCGGTTCACCGGCGCCGGCTTGCCGGCGTCTTCGCTTTCGCCCGCCGGCGAAGTCTTCTCCACGGTCCGTTCTGTGCAGCCCGACAACTCTGGCCGCGTGCAAATTGCCTTCGATGAAACGCGCCGCCGCGTGCTCTCAGGCCCCACCGGCGATCGCGACATCCAGAGGCTGCTGCTGGCCGCCGCGCGCGAAGACAATCCCGCCGTGCGCGTGGAATCCGTCGACCTCCTCAGGAGCCGCGCGGACTCCGGCGAAGTGCGCGATGCCTTGCTCAATGCCGTGGCGCGCGACTCCAACGCGGGCGTGCGCCTGAAGGCTCTGGATGGTTTGAAGCCGCTGGCGGGCGATCCCCGGGTTCGCAAGACCCTCGCCCAGGTGCTCCTGGCCGACGACAACCCCGCCGTCCGCATGCAGGTGGTGGACCTGCTGGTGTTGCACCACGACGATTCCATGGTTGGAGTTCTCCAGAACTTGGTGCAGAAGGAAGACAACAACTATGTGCGCCTCAAGTGCGAGAAGGCGCTGAAGGATATGAATGCGTCGATCGGGACTTTTTAGCGCTCCCCTTGCTCTCGCGTTGCTGCCCCTGCTTGCGTTCGTGAGCGCCGCGTTCGCGCAGCAGGAACTCACGCGCCAAGGCGATCTTTGGGTGCGCACTTTCTCCGGCGCCGCCCCCGCGGCGCCCCGCCTGCGCGTCAACGCGCACGGGCCGGTGACGCTCGAAGGCGGCGTTTCACTCAACGTGTCCTATCAGGTGAAGGTCAGCGTGAAGACCCGCACCGCCGCCGAGGCGCTCCGCGTCCTCGAGCGATATACCGTGCGATTATCTCCGCGGGGCGATTGGCTGGTATTGACCGCGCCAGGGGGCCCCTTCCTGACCGCTGTTTCCGTGAAAGCCCCGCGCCTGGCCGCCGCCGTCGTCTCCACCTCCGATGGCGCGGTGGATGTGCGTGGCGTCGATGGCGCCCTGGTTGTGGATACCGGCGGCGGTGAGTTGTTTGTGGACCGCGTTCGCGGCGATTGCAGGCTCTTTACCCGAGGAGGCGACGTTCGCGTCGGGCAGGTGGATGGATCGCTCGAGTGCGCCTCTGGCGCCGGTCGCATCACGGTGGGGACGGTCCGCGGAGAAGCCGTCCTCGCCACCGAGGGTGGCGACATCGTGGCCACCGAAGTGGGAGGGCCGGTGCGCGCCCAAACCCGCGGCGGAGGCATCCACATTCTCAAGGCGGGGGGCGCCGTGACAGCCACCACCGGTGGAGGCCACATCATGGTCGACACCGCCAACGGAATCGTGATTGCCCACAACATGGCGGGGCCCGTCGAAGTGGGCGCCGCCGCTGGTGTCGAGTGCGAATCCGGCGCCGGCGGCGTTCAGATCGGCAATATCCTCGGCAGCATGCAGATTTCTACCATGATGGGCAGCATCCTGGCCGATCTCGTGGGCGGCAAGCCGGCCGATTCCTTCCTGGCCTCCGGCGATGGTGACATTACCGTGCTCATCCCGTCTAACGTGGGTGTGACCATCCGGGCCGAAAGCGAGATGGCCGATACCCTCCGCCGGATCGTCTCCGAATTCCCTGGAATCCCCGTGCGGAGACAGGGGGCGCAGATTGTAGCGGAGGGGCCGGTTAACGGCGGAGGACCGTTGTTGAGAATCTCCGCCACACAAGGGACGATATTCATCAAACGTCAGCGATAGGAGTTTCTTTATGAGACTGAGTTTCGGAATTGTCATGGCATTTCTGGCGGCCGGTTTGTCCGCGCAAGTCACGGTGCAAGTTGGTGGCACGAGCTACTTGGGAATTGGCGTGGCCGATATCACCGCCGAGCGCGCCAAGGTCCTCAACTTGAAAGAGGAGCGTGGCGCGGAAGTCACCAACGTGGCCCAGGACAGTCCCGCCGCCAAGGCCGGCATCAAAGAAGCCGACGTCGTACTCGACTACGACGGCACCGCCGTGCACGGTATCGAGCAGCTCACCCGCCTGGTGCGCGAGACTCCCGTCGGCCGCCAGGTGAAGATTGCCGTGTGGCGAAACGCTGCGGCCCTAACCCTGACTGCCACCATCGAGGCGAGAAAGGGTACGGTGATCCGCTCTCGCGGCTTCGACATAGCGGTTCCATTTATCCGCCCGCCCCAGATCGAGATTCCGCGGTTCCAGATGACCTGGCAGAATCCGGTTCTGGGAATCGAGGGCGAGTCTCTACGCTCGCAGGAGCAGCTTGCCGACTTTTTCGGCGTCAAGGATGGCGTGCTGGTCAAACTGGTGCGCAAGAATTCGGCCGCCGAGAAAGCTGGCATCAAGGCCGGCGACGTGGTCGTCAAGGTGGACGATTCCACGGTCGCCACCCCCCAGGAGATCACCAGGGCGTTGCGCGCGTTAGTTTCGAAAAAGACCTTCACCGTGACAGTGGTGCGAAACAAAAAGGAGATGTCCCTCACGGTCACCATGGAAGAGCGGGGCGGCGCCATCCGGCCCGCCGATCCGGCGCTACAGTGCGAATAGGGGCCAGACACCCGCGTCCCAAGGCGCGTTTCTTGCGCCGCGCGGACGCTGGTGTCTGGCCCCGAATTTCGCCCCAGGGCGGAAACGCCGCCGATGCACCGAGCCACTTGAATCGGAATTAGAGATCCGATATCCTACTGATGCCCGTTGTGGCGGAACAAAGGAGGGACCATCGTGTCCGGACACTGTTCGCGGAGAAATGTCTTTCAACTGGCGGGAATGGCAGCCGGCGCCATCCTGTCGAGCCGGCGTGCCGGTGCGCAGACTCAGCCGGATATGAAGAAGCTGCAACCGAACTTGCAGGGGGAAGCGCGCCAGCGGCCTCGCATGATCACCCCCCACCCCGATCCTTTCCCGCCTCTCGAAAGGCGTTCGGCCGTGGGCTTGATCCACGGAGAGGACCGCCGCAAGAACGTGTACGAAGCGCTGCTGGCGATTGACGATCAGATCAACCCCAAGCTGAAAACCAAGAAGTACGTCCTCATCAAGCCGAACAATGTCGGGACTGTGGGCCAACTCGGGATGACGCACGCCGATGCCATCCGCGGGATTCTGGACTACCTCGCTCCCCGGTTCCAGGGCCCGGTCGTCATCGGCGAGGCGTCCGCCGGCGAGACCATGCAGGGGTTTGAGAACTTCAAGTACACGGCCCTGCCTGCCGAGTTCAAGGAGCAGCAGATCACCCTCGTGGACTTCAACCAGGAAGCCAGGTACGTGGTCATGCCGCTGCTCGACTTCGATCTCCACGTGGTTCCGGCTCGCCTGGCGGCGCGGTGCTTCGACCCCGATGCGTTCATTATTTCGTCGGCGGTCATGAAGGTGCACAATATCGCCGTGGTGAGCCTGGCCGTGAAAAACATGGTGCTCGGGGCGCCTTTGCATCAGGCGCCGAAAGAAACTCCGCGATGGAGCGACAAGCGCCGGTACCATGCCGGCATCCGTCAGAGCCTGTACAACATCTACCTCACGGCGCAGAGGATGCAGCCCTTCTGGGGCGCGGCCCTGATCGACGGCATGGAAGGCATCGAGGGCGGATTCGGCTTCGGCGGCAGCCCCGTGCCCTCGCGAGTGGCGGTTGCCTCCTCCGATTTCATCTCCGCCGACCGCGTGGGCGCCGAAGTCATGGGCGTCGACGCCAACTGGCTCGGCTGGATGAAATACTGCGGCGAAGTCGGCGTCGGCCAGTGGGACCTGTCCAAGATCGACATCCGGGGTACGCAGATTGCGGCCGTCCAGAAAAAATACCGCCTGCACCCCGATATCGAGCTCCAGTTGAAGTGGATGGGGCCCATGGAAGAACTGCCGCCGAATCTCGGCTGGGTGCGGCCGATCACCGACTACATCCCGGTGTAAGGACCCCGCGGGCGCATCACGGCGGATGCGTCCCGTGCGCCTTCACTCGACCACGGTGATCGTCTTGTCCACCTTGACATCGGCGGAAGATTCGCCCAGCGCCTTCGACCAGGTGTAAGCCACGCCCATCTGGGGCTCGCCCGCGGGGAAGTAAGTGACGGGAGTCACCGTGGGGGCGCAACTTCCCCATCCGCCATGGGTTATATTGGTTTACCGATGTCCGTGCTGCGGCCTCTATGCGTGTGCATTTTGAGCGTCTTGCCGTCTTGGGGCGCGACCTTCGGGACGGTGGTTCCACATACGCAGCCGATTGCGGACCTGGTTCTGGACGCGGCTCGCAAGCGAATTTATCTGGTGGACACCTACTCCAGCCAGGTGGATGTCTACAACACCGCCAGCAATCCGCCAACGCTGCTCACCACCATCAACACGAGCGCGACGCCGCTGGCGATTGCCATGTCACGGTCGGGCAAGTCTCTCTACGTGGCTTGCTATACCGCCTCGACGCTGGACATCATCGACCTCACTTCGGCCACGTTCTCCAAGACGTCGGTGAGCTTGGGGGCCAACCCGGAAGGCGTCGCGGTGGGGTCGAACGAGCTGGTCCTCATCAGCACCATCGGAACGGGAACGGGGCAGGCCGTGCTGACGACCTACAACCCCTCGGCCTCCGCCTCAAGCGCGTTGCAGGCCATCGTGGTAGCGCCGTCGGCGCCCACCACGCCCCAAATGCCGCCGCCCAACGGCCTCATGTATTTCGCCAGTAAGAGCCAGCTTCAGGCCACGCTCGACGGCTCCCAGATCATCGGCGTGAACCAAACGGCCAGCACCCGCACGGTTTTCGTCTTCGATGTGGCTTCCTCCACGGTCCTTGCCAGCCGCACCATCTCGGGGATTTCTCCGATTCTGGCGGTTTCCCCGGATGGCTCCGAGTTCCTGTCCGGGTCCGTGTTGTTCGAGACTGCCACGCTGCTGGTGCTGGCGCAACAGAGCGCCGCCAACTCCCCGTTTGTGTTTCCCGCCGCCGCGAATTTTACCACCCAGACCAACCAGGGCGGCGCGGCGTTCCTGCCCGACGGCTCGGAGCTGCTCACCTCCTACAATATTGTCCCGGTCCAGAGCCCGGCCGCCAAGGCCAACACCAGTCAACTCCTAATCAACACTCCCGATAGTCTGCTCATCCAGTTGGGAGTGATGCTTCCCGAAAACCTGGGTGGGAAGATCGTGATGAGTTCCGACGGAACCACCATGTATGCCATCTCCCAGTCGGGTTTCCTGGTGGCCGCGACAGCAGGACTGAAGACTTCCCCGATTGCCATCCCCGACACCAACGTGGCGCTGCTGGCCAACGACCAGTGCGGTGTGACCGCAGCCCAGAACTCGGCCGTGATCCCGGTTCGCGACCAGGGCGGGGGTAAGCTCACCGTGACCGCGCAGGTGTTGACGTCGGCCTCCACCTCGGCCCAGGTCAGAGTGGCGGCCAAGAGCTACGGAGGCGACGTCACCGCTCAGTACAACACCGCGGTGACGGCGCGCGGCCTCGGGACCGTCGCTCCCGACCAGCTTCTCATTCAATCTTCCGAAGCCATCAACATTATTCCCAACGTGCGCGTATTCCAGAACAATCGCAACGCGGAGGCGCGTGGAACCGTCATCCCGGTGGATACGGGGGCCAGCACCACGGGGCTGGCCGATATGCTGGCCGACACCGCGCGGCAGAGGCTGTATATCGCCAATCCGGGCTTGAACCGGATTGAAATCTTCGATATGAAGAAGCAGCAGTTTCTGGCCCCCATCACCGTGGGGCAACTGCCGCGGTCCATCGCATTTGGCGGAGACGGCAATACGCTTTACGCGGCCAATAGCGGCAGCGAATACCTCAGCGTCGTGGATTTGACCAAAGGGGCGGTCATCGGAAAAGTGCGGTTGCCGCCGATTCCCCTGAATGCCTCGTTTGCATTGCTCACGCCGTCCGTGATTGCGTCCAGCCAGCGCGGGCCGCAGGTGCTGATGTCGGACGGCACGCTGTGGATGGTCGTGGGCGCCACCATGGTTCCGCGCACCCTGAATACCGACGTTTTTGGAACGGTGCGCGCCATCCCGGCGCCTCAGACCATGGCCTCCAGCCCCGAAGGCAGCTTCGTCCTGCTGCTGGCGGGTAACGGTTCGGCCTATCTCTATAGCGCGGCCGCCGACGATTTTGTGGCCGCTCGGCTGGTGATTCCGACTCCTATTCAAGGCTATTACGGACCCATTGCCGTCGGACCGGGTGGCCAGTATTACCTGGTGAACAACCAGGTGCTCAACCAGGCGCTGACTCCCATCGGCACGGCGACGGCCGCCTCGCGGCCGGTTGCCGCCGTGGCCGCCGTGGACGCACAGAGCTTCGTCCGGTTCTCCACGCCGGCGAGCGCCAGCGCCACCGCGGTTGCCGCGGATGCGGGGCTCATCGAGGTGGTGAATGCCACCTCGCAGCAGACCACCGCCGCGGCCAATGCGCTCGAAGGGCCGCTGACCGCGGTGACCGGAACGCAACGCGCCAACATCAACGGCCGCACCATGGCCATCGATCCGTCGGGCGCCACCGTGTACGTGCTGACCGCCTCCGGACTCCAGATCATCCCGTTCGATACCACGGGGACCCAGTACATTCCGCAAGCGCCCGCCAACGGAGTGGTGAACACTGCCAATTACCTGCCCAGCGTGGCCTCCGGCGGGTTGGTCTCTATCTTCGGGCTGCGACTGGCTTCCGCCGCCTCCGCCGGCGGCGCCCCGCTGCCCACCGTTCTGGGCGGCACCTGCGTGACGCTCAACAACACCCCGCTGCCGCTGCTGGCCAGCTTTCCCAACCAGATCAATGCGCAGTTGCCGCCTACGCTGGCCGCTGGCAGGTATCCACTGGTGGTCCGCTCCATCGCCAACCATGAGGCCTCCAGCAGCGCCACCGTCGCGGTCTCCAAGTACGCTCCCGCTGTCTTTGTGGATGCCGACGGTCCGGCTATCTTCCACCAGGACGGCACGCGGCTGGACCGCTACCATCCCGGCCAGCGCGATGAGCCCCTCACCATCTACGCCACCGGGCTGGGCCCTACCACCGGCGGCAAGGTGACGGCCGGGGTCCCCGCTCCTTTGAGCCCGCTCGCGGTCACCGGCCCGGTGCAGGTGTTTTTTGGCGATCCCACCATCTCCGATGCGCAGGAGATCGTGGACTGGAGCGGGCTCGCTCCTGGGTTGATCGGCGTCTACCAGATCAATTGCCGCATACCAGGCACGCACTTGAAAGGCGACGCGCTCCCCGTGACCCTGCGAATCGGCGGCGTCAGTAGCTCTGTCACAGGCCCCACCACTCCCACCGTATACGTGGAATAGAGGGGCCAGACACCCGCGTCCCAAGGCGCGTTTTTTGCGCCGCGTGGACGCTGGTGTCTGGCCCCGAATTTGCTCCCCGAATTTGCTCCCCCCACCCCCGCCTCCCAAACACCTCCATCGATACTGGTACTGCTATAATGTCTCCGCGGATGCTTTTCCATGACCTGGGCCATGGAATTTGTTGCGAAAGTGTAAGAGAATCAGTCTGAGGAAGCTATGCGTTCCACACGTCTAGTCGCGATTATCGTAACGGTGGTTTTAGCGCTGGTATCGTGCAGCCGCGATCCCAACGTCGCCAAGAGGCGTTATCTCGAAAGCGGAAACAAGTACTTCGACAAAGGCAAGTTCAAAGAAGCGCGCATCATGTACCTCAACGCTAAGGCTAAGGACCAGCGTTGGGGACCGGCCTACTACAAGCTGGGCCTGACCGCTCTCAAGCTCGGTTCCGTACCCGAGGCGGTGAACGCGTTTCGCCGCGCTGTCGAGTTGCTGCCGGTCAGCGAGGCCGATCACTGGGACGCGGTGACAAAGCTGAGCGAGATTTACCTCGGCGCGACGAGCGGCATGGAAGCCAACTTGAGAAAGACCTACCTGGACGACGTTGAGAGCTATTGCAAAGATCTCCTGAAGCGCGACCCGAATTCGTACGACGGTCACAGACTCAGTGGCGATCTGGACTTCGCGCGGGCCACCGAGCAGTTCAAGGTCGCCAGGAGGGACGAGGGGCGCGCCCTCCTCGACAAGGCCATCGCGGAGTATCGCAAAGCCGAGGCCGTCAAGCCCGGGCAGGTCGGCGTGGTGGTGCAGTTGGCGCGGGCCTTGGTGGCGCAAACCCAATACGCCGAGGCGGAAGCGCTTTACCGCAGTGTCCTGGAAAAAGACAAAACGTTGCAGTACGCCTACAGGGAACTCTACCAGTTGCTCATGTTCCAAGGGAGGGCCGCCGACGCCGAGCAGGTGTTGAAGTCGGGAGTTCAGAACAATCCGAAACAAATGGTTTACCTGACCCTGCTGGCCATGCATTATTACTCGCAGAACCGGCGTGACGACATGGTCGGCGTCCTCAATCAGATCAAAACCCACGCCAAGGAATACGAGCAGGCATACCTCACAGTCGGCGATTTCTATCTGCGGATGGGAGACGGTGAATCCGCCATCCGCGAGTACCGCGAGGGCATGGGAAAGGACCTCAAGAAGAAGACCACCTACCAGAAGCGCATTATCGAAGTGCTGCTGCGGCAGGGCAAGCGGGCCGAAGCGGCCGAATTGAATTCCCAGATCCTGAAAGACGATCCCAACGACAACGACGCGCGCGGCCTGGCGGCCACCTTCATGCTGGAGCGAGGCGACGTCGCCAAGGCGCTGACGGAGTTGCAAGCTGTCGTGACGCATTCGCCGGACAACCCCGTGGCCCACTACAACCTGGGCCGCGCCCATGCCGCGCGCGGCGAGTGGGAACAGGCGCGGCAGCATTTCCAGAAGGCCATCGATCTCTGGCCGGACTACGTACTGGCGCGGCTCGCCATGGCGCAGTTTCAGATCACCCACGGGGACTACGATGTCGCCCTGAAAACCTCCCAGCAGGTGCTCGAGATCGACCCCAACAACAAGAACGCACGGCTCCTTGCATCGGCGGCTCTCATGGGCCAGAAGAAGTTTGCGGAATCGCGCCAACTGCTGGACTCCATGCTCAAGGTCAACCCCAGTTCTCCCGACGTCCTGTTCCAGTTGGGCATCGTGAACTTGGCGGACAGCAGATTCAAGGAAGCGGCAGACGCCTTTCGGCGCTCCTACGAGCTGAATCCCGCCAACCCCCGTGGTTTGATGGGTATGGTCGAGACAGAGATGGCGCAGAACCATCCGGACCAGGCCATGCAACTGCTGCAAACCGAATCCGCCAAGGCCCCCAATCGTACCGACCTCCTCCTGGCCCTGGGCAATACCGCGGTCCGCGCCGGTAAGTTTGACCTCGCCATCTCCTATTTCGAGAAGGTGGCGGCGACCTTTCCGAAAGGGTCGAAAGCGCAAGGAAACCTCTACCTGCGCATCGGCGAGACGTACCGGCGCAAGGGCGATCTCGGCAATTCCGTCGCCGCGCTCCAAAAGGCCCGCGAGATCCTGCCGGACAACAGCACGGTGATGATGACGCTGGCGCTGGTGCTGGACGCTGCGGGGCGCTGGTCCGAAGCCAAGCAGGTGTATGAAGTGGTCATCAAGCTGGATCCCGCCAACGGCGTGGCGCTGAACAACCTGGCATTCCTGCTTACCGAGCACGGCGGCGATCTGGACGACGCCCTCACCAAGGCGCAGCGGGCCAAGCAGTTGCTGCCGAACCTGAGCGAAGTCTCCGATACCCTGGGCTGGATCTACCTCAAGAAGAACCTCACTGACAACGCCATCGACATCTTCCAGGACCTGGTGAACAAAGTGCCCGCCCAGGCCGTTTTCCGGTATCACCTGGGGATGGCATATTCACAAAAGGGCGACAAGACCCGTGCGCTCAAGGAGCTTCAAGACGCGCTGAAGTACAATCCCACCAAGGCGGACCGCGACAAGATTCAGCAGTTGATCACCAGACTCGGGTAGCAGGGTCGCTCCGCCACTGTCCTCAGAATGCCCGGCTGGGCCGGTATCCCGGGCGCGAATGCACGCGGTATTTCTTCCCCGGGTCGCTCACGATTTCTACCGTGATCTTGCGGAAACCCTCGTTCGGGTTGGCCTGCGGGTAGTAGGTGATGGTGTAGGAGTTGCTCATGTCCTCGCGGATGTCCTCGAATGCCTCCACCTGCTTCTGCCATGTCTTCGCCCAGTAGGACTTGCCCCCGGTGCGCTGCGCCATGCGGCGGAAAACGCCGCTCGAGATGGGGTCCTTGTTCACCTCGCTGGTGGAAATGACGTAAATCGGAATGCCTTCGTCTTCGGCCACCGCGCGCACGTCGTCGGGGGCCACCATGCTGGCGTTGTCGGGCCCGTTGGAAAACACGATGATCACCTTGCGGCCGGGAATCTTGGCGGCGTCGCGAAGCGTCAGCAGCAGGCAATTGTACAACGCTGTGTCGTCGCCGGCCACCGCGTTGCGCAGGCCGCCAATCGCTTCGCCGTGATCCCGGGTGAGACTGGCCGCGCGCGACAGGTTGCGGCTGAACGTGTAGACCGCGATCGAATCGGCGCGGTCCAGCCCGCGCACGAAATCCGCAATGGCGTCCTCGGCGTACACGAAGCTGCGGTACATGAAGTTGCTCGTGTCGAACAGCACGAAAACATTCGAGCCGACGAAAGCGTCTGGGCGGTCCAGACCCGGCAGGGCGTCTTTCTTGGCTTCCAGCAGCGGGCGCGTGGCCCCGTTGTCGGCCACCGCCACGGGGGCCTTGGCGCCTTCCCCGAAAGTCGAGACCCTCTGCAGGATGCCGTCTTCGTAAATGCGGAAATCGCTTGGTTTGAGGCCGTTGATGTAGTGGTTCTTACTGTCCGTCACCTGGAAGCTGAGCACCACCATGTCGACCTTCACCCGAAAAACCGGCCGTTGGCCTGTCTCCTGGCCGCGCAGCAGCAGCCCGCCCGCTGCCATCCCCATGAATCCTCGCCGCGAAATCGTCATGATGGTCTATCCCGTTTCAGAATTCTTCGATTCCCGGTTTCTCGCCGGCCGTGGCCGCGCGCGCCCGCGCCCGCACATCCTCACCCACCAGGTGCAGCGACTTCAGCACGGCGGGCCAATCTTCCAGGTGCGAGGCGAAGATGCGCTCGACCAGTTTCTGGGTCCACTCCGGAATGCGCAGGTTGAGCTGCGCCGGCGGGACGCTCAGCTCGTCCGCCAAAGCCACCCAGTATAAGGTGTTCGATTCCCAACTTTCCGCCAGAATGCGGCTCGAATACCCCATCAAAGTGGGGAAGGTGCGAAGGTTGAGCAGCTCCGGCTCGTAGGAATTGGCGAGTGTGGGCTTGGGCGTGCCGAAGGCGCGGGATATGGCCGCGTAGTTCACTTCCTTGGGCCATGCCTGGGCGAGATGGCGCAGTTCCTCGAGGATGCAGGAGCTATCGGCGAAGCCCTGGCGCGAGGCCATCTCGCGCGCCAGCCAGAACAGCTCCGAGGGCGTCACACGTTCCACGGCTTCCTTCACCGCGCCCCGCTCAATCAAGCCCCCCAACTCGTGAATGCGGGCGGGCGAGGCCAGCAGCGACAACGAATCCAGCACCTGTGCGCGCAGCTCCGCGTCGAAAGCCGATTCCGCCAGCAGCTCGCGGCCATAGCGCAGGTGCAGCCCCACCCAGTGGACTTGTGCGGGTGTGACGTTCCACCAGCGCGGGATCTTGGCGTCCAGGATCATTTGCGGCGCCAGGTCACCCCAGATGAGCGCCTGGGTATGCTCGGGAATCAGGAAGTTCTGCTCGGCTTCGGCCAGCGCGTAGGGCAGAGTCGAAAGCGAACCGACCAGCCGGCCGCCGCCGTTCGAAGGCCAGCCCGTGCCGAACAGTTCCGTGGGTCGCCATGTGTGGCTCGAGCCCTGGGCCCCGACGAAATCGTGGCTGCGCACAAAGACCGGATTGGTGTACAGGATCTGCGCTCCCGGTGGCGCGTAGGGCGCGTAGTTGAAGGCCAGCAGCGTATCGCGCAGCAGCGGCGCCATCAGCCCGCGCGCGTCTTTGAGTTTTTCCGCATCCCCCGCTGCCTTTTCGATGGCGGCGCGCAGGTTGAGCTTGCGTTCGGCTTCGATGTGCTTCTCGGTCCAATACCCGAAGCCCATGGCGTTCTTCTCCGCGCCGGTCAGGAAAGCGCGCGGAAGCTGAATCTCGCCGATCCCGCTGGCCAGCCTGTTTACCAGCGCCGTGTTGAGCTTCTCGCCATGGGAGATGCTCTCCATGTGGTCGGCGAGCTGGAACATGGTGTCCAGCGAGACGATGCGCTGCGCTTCCAGGATGCGGACGATCTCCTGCGCCATTTGCTCGCGCGCGTCCGTGTCGCCGGCTTCCGGCGCGCCGGTCAGCAGGTCTACCAGCCGCTCGTGGGGATTGGACGGCCGGGCGGGCGCTGCCGGCCCGGAGGCCGCCCCGGCCAGGAGCAGCTTCACTCCGCTGCGGCCGGCGTCGAAGAGCTCCCGGTCATTGCGGATCTGGAGGAAAGAGCCGGCGATACCGGAAAGCACCGGGTCGGCCTGGCTTTCCGGAATAGTTTGCTGCCGGACCAGGATCTGCCACAGGCCGGCCAGCGCCTGAAACGTGCCTGCCACGTCCGAAAAGAACAACGGGTCCTTCAGGCGATTGATGCTCTCAATCGCATCCATATACTGGTTGACGGATTTGTCGCTGATGCTGCGCGATTCGCTGAAGATGGCAAACTGGCTGCCGTAATCGTGGTAGGCCCGCGCCAGGCGGTCCACCGTGGCCGCCTCCAGAGGCGTCGCGCGATTGCGGTCCACGTCCGTGATAGCCATGAAGATCTTGAGCGGCTCGTTTTCCACGGACTTGCGGCATAGCGCAAAAAGGGCCTCCAGAACGTCGTCCGGCTCTTTCCAGCCGGTGGCGGAACGCGTCAGTTTGCCGTCGTACTTGCCCTGCGGGTGACTCACGAAGAGGTTCTTCCAGACCTCCAGGCTGCCGGGAATGTGGGGCTTTCCGCCCGCGTCGAGCTGCAGCCGCGTGGTCAGCAGCATCATGTCCGCATTCGAGCGGAACACCGGCCGCGCGGGCCCCGGACTGGTGATCCGGCCGCGCACCGCCGCATAGAAACGTTTCATCCGCGCGGGGTCGGTCAGATAGTCGCGCACGGGACCGTGGATGCGCGCCAGGGCGTCGTACAGGCTGGCCATCCAGCCGTCATCCTTGGCGATCAGCTTGTCGAAGAAACTGGCGCCCTGGTCCGGTGAGGTTCCCACCAACTCCGCCCACGCGCCTGCGGAGCGCTGACCGCCCGGAGTGACGGCCTTGCCGCCCCGCAGCTCGAACATGCCGCCGAAGAAATCCAGCACGTGCGAATAGGCCTTGAGACGCGCAAACGGAACCGCTTTTCGGAGGCTCTCGGCGGTCTCGCGGTCCAGCTTCGAAAGACCCAGATAGAGCCGGCAGACCGACGGGTCGGAGATAAAGCTCTCGATAAAATCGGCCGGGGTCTTATCCTTCACACCGGTCATCCAGTACTCCCACCCGAAGAGCACCGGCGCCTGGGCCGGGTGAAAATCGTAGGAGAAGGGGCGGTTGGTGCGCAGCGCCTGCTCCAGGTCGTTGAGCGGGAAGCCCGAGTCGGTCGTTAGGAAGGCGCGGGGGGCGTTGACCGTTTCCAGTACCACCTCCGAGCCACAGCCGCCGCGCATGCGGTAGCCTAGGATGCGAAGCAGGTCGGCCACGTTGGGCGAATCGCAGCTTGCAACTTGGATGACCTTCCCTTCGCCCGCCAGCTTGTCCAGTTCGCGCGCCTGCGAAAGATAGCGGTGCACCAGCTTCAGGTACTCGGTCGGCTCGAGGGCCTCGTTGCTATGCGACGCCTGGTAGCCGTTGGTCACCACGTTGCGCGCCAGGGCGGAAAGCACTTCCTCCGCGCCGGCTTCCGGGGAAATCGCCGCCATGCGGGCGAACGGGCGCATGGGCCCGGGAATCGGGGCCGTGGGCCAATTCTCCGCGGCCGCCGGGGGCGCCGTCAAGCCCTTGCCGGCCAGCAGGTCGATAGCGGCCAGCCGCCGGGCGATGACTCCCGCGCGCGCCTTGTCGGGCGTATTACGGAGGACCTCCAACAGTCTGGCGTAGGCTTCGCGGCACGCTGGGTCGCCGTACCGTTCCAGGAACTCCGCGTAGCCGGTCAACGCGGAAACATCGTTGGGATTGTCCTGAGCCGCGCGGGCCAGCGCGGCACGCGCGCCCGCGCTGTCGCCGGAAGCCTCCGTCTGGGCTCCCACGCGAGCAGCCGGGAGGAAAGTCAGGACAGCTAATGCGAAAACCGGCAACCATTTCATACAGCCCTCCGCCTCTGGTGAATCAATGTACCACGTTCTGGCGTGCTCTGGTGATTCCAAATCGAACGAAAGAGGGAACTCATCAAGGCGGATGTAAGAACGCCGGCTGCGGATTCAAGAAACTAGGCGGCCCTAAGATGTGAAATGCATCCGGAGCGCGGCCACGCTGCTGGCCGCGATCGCCGCGCTCAAACTGCTCCTGCACCTGTATGCCGCCCGCCATTACGGCTACTTCGGTCTGGGCGTAGCGCCGGCGGTCGCCTTGTGCCGCCGGAGGATTTTGGAGCGCGCTGCTGGGCCGTGCCGGCCCCCGTTATTGACCCACGTTTGTAAACGGGGTGGGCGTCCGCCGAGCGCCTTCAGGCTTCTCCCTTGCGGCCAGGCCGCCAGGAGCTTGCACACCAGCGCGTAATGATCGAGTCGGACTCCCTATTTTGATGATGTTGGATCAAAATAGGCGGACCGGCGTCGGCATCGCAAACGCGCTCCTGAAGGGTATTATCTCAGGCCCGCCCCCGAAATGGAAGCCGGATCTGCCTCCATTGCGAATTCGCCGGCCTTTTCCCCACCCGGTCCCCTCCCGGCGCTTGAATTTCGGACTGAATGGACATAGCATTGATTTCAGAGGACCGGATATTTAGATGAAACTGTCTTTTGTAGTTTCGCTACTCGTGGCCGCCAGCTTCGCAGCCTACGCCCAACAGGCGATGCCTCGGATGATCTCTGTCGATCCCCCCAACGGGAAGAAGGGGGATGTGATCGCCGTCACGGGTGAGAACCTGCAGAAGGATCTGGTTGCCAAGATGTACGTCACCGACCAAAAGAACGATATCCAGGTTGAAGTCACCGAACAGACGGACACCTCGATTAAGTTTAAGATCCCGGCCAAGGCCACAGCCGGGCGTTGGGCGCTCATGATCCTGACTACCGGCAAGGACGCGAAGTACATCGAGCAGCCTGTCAAACTGACCATCGACCCGGATTGATCCGGGCATTCCGGCGCCCCGCCGCTACATCCGGCGGTACGGCGTCGAGAGGTACTTCCTGCACTCCTGGGCGGCTTCCGCCTGGGGGGCGTACGCAATGGCTTTCCTGTATGCTTCCAGAGCCTCCGCGCGGCGGTGCGTCATGTCGTAGATCTGCCCGATTCGCAGATACGCGGACACGCCGGTGTTGAGATCCACCTCTTCGGACGCGGCGGCCACTTTCTTCATGTTCTCCAATGCGTGGTCCAGGTCGTTGTACCAGAACTCGATGGTGCCCTCCTGGAAGTAGATCTTCTCCCACGGCACGCGGTCGTAGCCGGGGGCATGCCGGGTCTTCAACCGGGCCACTTCTTCGGCCGCCTCCAGCGCGTGAGTTTTATCGCCCGCCATGCTGTACATCTGCGACAGCTCCAGCCGCAACAGGAAATTCCGCGGAAACTTCCCGATAAGATCTCCGACCAGCGGGATTGCCTGGCGCGGCTGGTTTTCCCTCCGGTACAGCGCGCCCAGAAAGATCTCGGCCTCGACGCGGTCGAGCTGGCCGTTCCGGGCCACGTCCTGGATGGTGCGAATGCCTTTCTCCCGATCGCCGTGGATGCCCACCAGGAACCCCAGCATCCGCCACCCCCATGGCAGGCTGCCCACGATGTAGTCATGTAGCCCCTGCACCAGCCGCGCGTCCACGTTGCCGGGCTCCAGCTCCGTGATGCGGTTGTGCAGGCGCCGCGCGGCGGTGGCGTCCCGGAGCGAATCGTGCCACGCCTTTTTCACCACCCAGTAATAATCCGAGCGCAACCCGTAGGAGATACCTAGCGCATACAGGGCGCCGGTGTCGTTGGGGTTTCTCTTGAGGCGCGCCTCCGAAAGCCCCATGGCTTTCCCGATCTCATCCAGGAACCGCTTCTCCGTCTCCGGCGCCGGGTTCATCTTGGGCCGCCGCAGAAAGGAATTGGTGCCCGACACCAGCTCGCTTTCGAGTGCGCCGTCGCGGTACATTTCGCGAAACACGATGGTTTGCGCCAGATGGTTATGCAGGTCGGGCGAACTGGGATTCTGCGCGATGGCTTTCTCGAAATCCGCGATGGCTTGGTCGTACTCCAGGTTGTAGAAATGGTCGAACCCCGACGCGGCCAGGGACTCCTGCGCCGAAAGCTGCGGCGCCAGCGCCATCAGGGCCAGCAGGAGTCTCACGCTTTTATCCTAACCCGTAGCGCCGGCGATCTTGTCGCCGGTGTTGTTCCCAGTCCGGCCAACCCCACCGGCGGCAAACTGCGGCCGCCGGCGCTACGTGGGGCCTAGTTGCTTCAGCCCCCAGCGCGCATGTTCCGCCACCACCGGGTCCTCGGAGGCGGCCAGTTTCTCCAGCGGCGCGCGGAACTTCTCCAACCTCCGGTTGCCCATGGCCACTGCCACGTTCCGCAAGAACCCCTCGTACCTGGCGCGCGTGACGGGCGTGCCGCGGTACATCGAGCGGAACTCGTCCTCGGTTACGGCGGCGAGTTCTTCGAGCGCCGGCGCGAACTCCCGCGGTTGAAAGGCCTGGTCGCCGGTCACCGGAGCGCGCCGGTTCCACGGGCATACGTCCTGGCAGATGTCGCACCCGAAAACGTGCCCGCCCGCCGCAGCCCGGTGCTCCACCGCCATGCCGCCGCGCAGTTCGATGGTAAGGTACGAAATGCACCGCCGGGAATCCACCATAAACCCCGCGCCGGCCGGCACAATGGCCCCGATGGGGCAGGCGTCGATGCAGCGCCGGCAAGTCCCGCACCGGCCGGGTGGCGGCGCATCCGCGTCAATCACCAGCGAGACTAGCAGCTCTCCCAGGAAGAACCACGAGCCGCCCGCCTGATTGATCAGGCAAGTGTTCTTACCGATCCACCCCAGCCCCGCCATGCGCGCATAAGAGCGTTCCAGCAGCGGCGCCGTATCCACCGAGATCTTCGATTCGAATTCCGCGCCCGCGCGTTTCCGCAGCATGGCGTCGAGCCGCTCCAGGCCGCGCCGCACCACGCCATGGTAATCCTCGCCCCAGGCGTAACGCGAGATCCATGCCCGCTCGCCGGCGTCGAACTGCGTCGAGTAAGGCCACGGCGTGTTATAGAGCTTGCCCACGCAAACCACCGACCGCGCCGAGGCCAGCAGGTTGCGCGGATCGTCGCGCGCCGCCGCGCCGTGGCCGGTCAGGTACCGCATCTCGCCCGCGAAACCCGAGGCCACCCACTCGTGATACCAGGCGCGCTCCGGGGTGCCCTCTGGGCCCGGCCGTGCCGCCGCCACGCCGGCCAGCTCGAAACCGCATTCGCGCGCCAGCTCCCGGATGGTTTCGGCCGTCAAATCTCCAGCCCCACCGAACGCATCAACTCGATGGCGTTGCTCTTCCGCACCACCCCCGGCCGCAGCGCGTAATCGAACACCATCCGGCCGTCTTCGAGGTGGTCTTCGAAATGCACGTTGGCGCCCCGTTCGCCCAGCGCGCCGGCGATATCCGCCAGCGCCAGGTCGTGCGTGGTGATGAGCCCGATGGCGCCGCGCTCCACCAGCCCGCGCACCACCGCCTCCGCGCCCATGCGCCGGTCGTGCGAGTTCGTGCCGTGCAGGAATTCGTCGATCAGAAACAGGACCGGGGCGCCCTTTGGGCCCGGCCGCGCGGTCGCATCCAGAATCTGCCGCAGCCGCAGAATCTCCGCGTAAAACCGCGACACGCCGCCCTGCAACGAATCCGTCACCCGTATCGACGCGCCCACCGCCAGCGGCGACATCCGCAGCCGCCTGGCCCGCACCGGGGCCCCCGCCTGGGCCAGCACCGCGTTCACGCCCAGCGTTCGCAACAGCGTGCTCTTGCCCGACATGTTCGAGCCGCTCACCACCAGCACCCGCGGCCCGGCGGGCGCGGCCCCGCCGATCCGCACATCGTTGCGCACCACGCGCCCTTCTTCGATCAGCGGATGGCCAATCCCTTCCGCTTCCAGCAACGCTCCGTGAAAGGCAGGCGGCACCGCCTGCCCCGCCTCTGAAGATGCAGGGCTTGCCGTGGTGGCGCAGGCGGTGCCGCCTGCGCCGCGGCCGTCAGGGAGCGGCCCTAATTGCGTGAACTCCGGGAACGGGTCGTCCGGATGTTCAAAGGCATGGCTCGCCAGCGAGCACAGCGCCTCCATCTCGCCGGTGGCCGTGAGCCATCTGCGGACCACCGGCCCGGAGTGCCGCCGCCACGCCTCCACGGCAAAGGCCAGGTGCGTGGTCCACAACACGAACGGTTCCGCCAGCCGGACCAGCAGGTGATCGCGGGAGTCCAGCAGCTCCATCAGACGGTTGAGCCGGCCGATGCGCTTCGAGGGCGCCGCGCCCTCCGTATCGAGCGAAGCGCGCAGCGCGGCCAGCAGCGGCGAGCGGAAACTCTCGCGTTCTAGCCGTAGCAGTACCTCCGAAAGCAGTTTCAGCTCGTGTGCGGCCTCTTCCGCCGCCGTCACCACGGCCCCGATCCGCTTGTGCACGCGATACAGAAACGTTCCGTTGACCGCCAGTACCACCAGGAAAATGTCGCGCAGCAGAATGGAGGCCGGCTCGGATATCCTGACGGCTCCCAGGAGGCTCAACACATAGACGCCAAGTGCCGAGCCCCCCACCACGCCCAGCGCCGTGAGCGCCCGCGCCGCGGCGTGCAACCCGCCTCGCTCCAGCAACCCCGGCGCTTCGCCCCAAGCCGCCAGTGACACTGGATCCACTCCCGTCCGCGACTCTTCCGCCACCACCGCCAGGTCCTCGCGCAAATCCACGCGCGGGCGCAGCTCGCTCACCGCCTCCTGCCGGGCGCGCGCCGTGGCCGGGCCGGCCGGGGCCAGCAGCCAGCGCGCCAGCGTATCCTCGCCAATGTGCGTCCGCGCCGTCGATAGCAGTTCGAACAGCGATCCCGGCCCGAATAGGTCCAGGTCTCGCGCGTAGGGATGCGCCGGGTCCAGGTACCGGTCGCCCGGCTCCCCGGTGCCGGCCCATTTGCCGTCCAATCGCGCCAGCGCTCTTTCAAAAAACCGCTCCGCGCGCCGCCGCCGCTCCAATATGCGCAGCAAGTGGTCGTGAATCACCGCCAGGACGGCGAAGACGGCTATCGGGACGGTGATCCAGACGACCGAGAGCTCGCCGGCCAGCGCCAGCCACACCACCGCCGCCGCCGCGATGACGGTCGCCAGCCGGCTATATCCGAGCGTCCGGTGGCGCCGCTCGCGCCATGCGATATCGGCGCGCCGCTTCTCGAAAAGCCGGGAATAAACCAGGCGGGGATCGGAAGTCATCGGCCTCCCCCATTGTCTCTCGGAATCAAGCGGGGGGGTGGGCCGCGCCGGGATGCGATCGGGAATCTGGCCGCTGAGACGCCGGTGGTGGATTGGGCGCCCGTGCGGGGTCAACCGGAGTGCGCCTGCATGTCCTTGCTAACGCCGGAGACCGAGTACCCAGCGCTCCAATGCCTTAGCATCATGTCTACTTACTGATGATCTAATTGATAATTATTGAAAACAAGGAACTTACTCTTCTTTTTGGCCCGGCATGGCGACTATAACGAAGGGGATAACGTTGCGTAGCCCATCGGATTGGGGACCGGTCGAGTGATCGGAGGAACACTCGTCCGGTCCCCCTCCAATTCTGCCCAGTCATGAAGCAACGCCTCGTAGAGCCTGCAAAACGGAGGATGGAAACGGGCCACCAGCATCCTCTGCCCACTACCGGCCAGCGCAGACAACCCCCGTCTTCCTCGCATAGTGAAAGGAGAACCGCTGCCGGCCGCAGGCTGTGGGCGCGCTGCGGGTGTGAGCGGACGCAGGTGTTGTAGCGACGGAATACCCCAAAGTGTGGTGAGAGATGTTGCGCGATCAGCGAGTCTTGCAGCGGCGGACCAACCGGGGTGACAACGAAACCGCAAGCTTCGCCAGGAATATCCCAGGTTTTCCTCAGGGAAATCCTAGGCTCTCTTAGTACCCTAAAGCTAACTCGTACTGTTACGTATTCGGTACGTCTGTCTATTAACTTTAGTAGATAGTCGGGGTAGAATTGCCTTGATGGCAACAGATGGTTGTTGCGCAGGTTAAGAGAAGTTTACGTCTAGTTACGATTGATCAGGGAGGAACAATGAAGAGAGTATTCATCATCGCGGCAGTATTGATCGCAGCACTGCCGATGGCACAGGCGAGCACCTACTTATTCACTAGTGGCACTGCTGGCACTTCAGAGATCACGACCGGGGACGGAATCTATCCGATCACCGTCTGGGGTTACACCTACGCCACCCTCGCCACCGTGAGCGGGGTCTCATCCCTCAGCGGCGGCGCCCTATCGAGCTTGAGTTATAGCAGCAGCTACGGCCTGGGTGTAGGCGCTACATGCAACGACATCGTTGTAAAGGGTGCGTGTGGTTCTTTGGGTAGTTACGTGGTGGTCGATTTTGCCGATGCCAGTCCCAGTCCGGGCGGTCCGGAGCTTAACGGCGCGACTGCCGCGACCATCAGAATTGACAACGCTGACAGTGGCTGGACAATTTATGGCACGAATGCGGCGCCGGGCACGAGTGGTATCAGCGGTCTCCATAGTCTAGCAACCTTTTCTGGAGCCTCGCTTGGAAATGTGTACAATCAAAACGTCTCCTTTTCGGGCTACTCGTACCTTGTCATCACCGCAGGACCCACCTGCGAACTTAACGTCCTCTCGATCAGTACCAACGTGCCTGAGCCGGGGACATTCGTGATGGCCGGGATGGCGCTGATCGGGCTAGGCGTGGCATTACGCAAGGTCTGCAAGAGGTAGTGAGAGCGGACGTCCACTGATCGGAGCGGGCCACGAAGAGGCTTGCCCGATCATCGGGAGGGGCGAGAGCGAAGGCTATCCCGCCGCCGCCGCGGGATGCACGAAACAAAAGTGGAGTCCACGATCTCCCCGGCGTAGCGCCGGCGGTCTTTGCCGCCGGTGGGGTTGTCCGAAGTGGAACAAACCGGCGGCTAGACCGCCGACGCTGCCAGCACTCCGTGCGTACCCATACGCACGGATTCACTTGTTTGGGCCCGAGCTGTCCAGAGCTGTCCACTTCTATACCACGCATCCATCCGAGCCTCGGGTCCAAGGCCACTCCACGTGCTATAGTAATATTCCATGCCCAGTGATTATGTCCCCATCTTTATCTTTCTGCTCATTGCCATTCTCTTCCCCGTGGTGCTGATTGTCGCCGCCAGGCTCATACGCCCTTCCGCCCCGTTCCGCGCCAAGCTGGAGGCCTACGAATGCGGCATCAAGGCCGCTTCGGACTCGCGCGGGCGCTACACCGTGCGCTTTTACATCATTGCCATCTTGTTTGTAATCTTCGACGTAGAAACCATTTTCCTGTTCCCCTGGGCGGTCCGGTACCGCACCTTGGGTTGGTTTGGAGTGGCGGAGGTGGCGGTCTTCCTGGCCATCCTGATTGTCGGGTACATCTGGGCTTACAAGAAAGGGGCATTGGAGTGGGTCTGATGGTTCGCCGTTTCCTGGGCGCCGCGTTGGTCCCTCTGGGCTTCGCCACGCTCCTCCACGCCGCGCCGATGCTGCGCCTGGTGAACACTGCGGTGGTTCCCGTCCCCTTGCCCGCCGTCGTCAACGGAGGCACGCAGGTACAGGTACAGGTAGTGGAGGCCTACAACGCCGGGGATGGCTCGCTCTCCCTGGCGGGCAATCCCACGTCGTCGGTTTCATGGATTACTACCTCCTACGGGCCTTCCCGCGCCTGTACTACTACTACCGCCAGCGCCACGTGCATCCCGCTCCAGTTGACGCTGAACACTTCCACGCTGGCGGCCGGCACGTACACCGGCAGCGTGACCGTGAACGGCGCCGCCAACGTGGTCGACGCTCCCCAGACCATCACCGTGACCGTGCGCATCGGCGGCGTGGATCTGTATGTCGCGCCCGGCTCGTCGCGCGACGTTTCGTTCTCCACCCATGGGTCGTTAAATGGCAGCCCCAGCACGCAGGATGGCGGCCGCTGGCTCAGCCTGGCGATGGATGGCGTGGGCAGTTTCCTGTTCACATTTCCGTACCGCATACACCTGGCGCCGCAGGCCGGCATGGCGCCGGGGACGCCGTGCAACGGCGGCCTTGCGCAGTGCTACTACGGTTCCCTGGTCACCAGTTCCCTGGTCACCAGCAGTCCCAACTTCAATCCCGCCGACAACCAGACCATTCCCGTCACCATGCGGGTCACCACGCAGCCCATTGCGCAGCCGTCCGAGAACCCCGTTACGCGGCATCTCGCTCAGGGTGCCGCGCCGCTTTCCGTCGGGATCGCGCTTAGCAACCTGGGGCAGGGAAGCCTCACGACCGGAACCGTGACCGCGACCGGCGGCTCGTGGCTGACGGCCTCACCGTCTTCCGGCGGGGCGATGATCACGCTCGACCCTGGCGCACTGGCGCCGGGCCCTTACAGCGGTTCGGTGTCGATCGCTTCGAACGCCGTGAACGCCGTCAATGGGACCGTCAGCGTCCCCGTCAGTTTCCAGGTGGTCCCCAAGGGCGCGCCGCTCGCCAACTACAAGGGAGTGGTGGACAATGCCATTTTCGGCAGCGGAGACGCCGTGGCGCCCGGCGATATAGTGGATGTGTTTGGGGAGCAATTCCTGTTCGCCAACATCGCCTTCAGCCCTGGGGTGCCCCTGGCCACGCAAATCGCCGGCTCCTCGGTCCTGGTGAATGGGCGCGCCGCGCCGCTGTACTTCTCCAGCTACGGCCAGATTGCGTTCCAGGTCCCCCTCGAGACTGCCGTGGGAACGGCCCAGGTTCAGGTTCAGCGCGACGGGCTCTCCGGCAATACCGTGTCGGTTCAGGTGCTCGCCCGGGCGCCGCGCATTCTGGTGATTGTGAACTCGGATGGCAGTGTCCCCAACAGTGCGCATCCCGCGAAAGTGGGAGATACGCTGGTCATTTACTCCATCGGCCTCGGTCCCACAAATCCGGCGGCTTTAACCGGAGCGCCGGCCCCCGAGATCCCGCTGGCGAACCTCATCACCATGCCGACGGTCTACTTCGGCAGCGGCTTTATTGGGTCGATCGCAGTCACGCCGTCCTACTCCGGGCTGAGCCCGGACTCCGTCGGCCTTTACCAGGTGAACGCCACCGTTCCGGAGGGTGTTCGTAGCGGCTTGGTCAACGTGTCTCTCATTTTCCCCGACAGCGTCAGCAACACCGTCCAAGTCGCCATTCAGTAGGGGCCAGGCATGCCTGACCCTTGCCCCTCCGTCAAAACGTCCTCCATGCCCTGGTCCCAGGTCTACTTGTGCGTGAGCCTTACCACCATGGCAACGCTGCTGCTCGAGCTGTCGCTCACGCGCATCTTCTCGGTGGTCTTCTACTACCATTTTGCCTTCCTGGCGATCTCCATCGCGCTGTTCGGCCTGGGCGCGGGCGGCGTCTTCTCCTACGTGGTAGCCGGCTGGAAGGCGCCGCTGTTCTCCCGTCTGGGCCGTCTCAGCGCCATCAACAGCTTCCTGGTGCTGCTGGCCCTGGTGGTCATACTGGCGCAGAAGAACAACCCCTCCAATTGGGACCTGGCCCTGATTTACTTCACCACCGCGCTGCCGTTTTTTCTCTCCGGGACAGTTGTCTCGCTGGCCATCTCGGAGACCATCGAGCGCGTCAACCGCGTCTACTTTTGCGACCTTCTAGGCGCCGCCGGCGGGTGCCTGCTGCTCGTTCCCCTGCTCAACCAGTTCGGCGGTCCCAGCACCGTGGTCTGCGCGGCCATCATCTTTGCCACCGCGGCCGCCATCTGGTACAGCATGGCCGGATCGGTCGCCGGCCGCGGCGGCTCGGTGGCGCTGGCCCTGGCGCTGGTGGCCTTTCTCACCTACAACCAGCACCACCCGGTGATCGACATCAGCCACGCCAAGGGCCAGACCCTGGCCCACGAGTGGTTCGTCAAGTGGAACAACTTTTCGCGGGTGGCCATTGTCCACAAGGCCGATGAAGGCAGGGACACCATCTACATCGATGCCGATGCCTCCACCGCCATCGCCGATTTCGATTTCGACCACCTCACGCCGCGCGACCGCCATGACCTGCTCGAGCAAGGTCCCAGCCTTCCCTATGCCGTCCGGCCGGGGGCCAAGACTCTCATCATCGGACCCGGCGGCGGCTGGGACGTGGCGCGGGCGCTGGCTTCCGGCAGCCACGACATCACTGGAGTCGAGATCAATCCCATCATTGCCGCCACCATCATGCGCCAGCGCTTCCCCGGGCTCAGCCGCGGTCTCTACCTGCGCCCCGACGTCCGCATTTTCGTCGAGGACGGGCGCAGCTTCGTGCGCCGCAGCGCCGATCGGTACCAGGTCGTGCAGGCCACCCTGGTGGATACCTGGGCAGCCACCGCCGCCGGAGCCTTCGCGCTTTCCGAGAACAATCTCTATACCACCGACGCCTTTCGCGATTACCTCTCGCACCTCACTGAAGACGGCATGGTGGCGGTGACGCGCTGGGGCCTCGAGCCGCCGCGCGAGTCTCTGCGGCTGGTCTCGCTGGCCATGGAGGCGCTCAGCCAACTGGGTGAAGCCGGCGCCTGGCGCCATTTCATAGTTGGCCGCGAACCCGGCGCCGCGGGCTGGGCGCGCGACACCGTGCTGATCTCGCGCAAGCCTTTTAGCGAGGCCGATATCGGGCGCGCGCGCGCGTTGTTGTCGGCCGCCGGCATGGAGGCCCTCTACCTTCCCGGCCGCGACGCGCGCAATCCGTTCTACGACCTGCTCCACAGTCCCAATCCCGACGAATACGAGCGCAACTACACTTTCGACATCACCCCCGTCAGCGACAACCGCCCGTTCTTTTTCTACTCGGTGCAGCCGCGCGACTTGTGGACCTTCGTGCGCACCGCCTCGCACGACACCGCCGACTACAAGGTCAACAAAGCCGTGCCTCTGCTGTTCGGCCTGATGGGAGTGAGCCTGGTGGCCACCCTGCTGATCCTGCTGCTGCCGCCGCTGGTGTTGGGCACGCGGCTGCCGCGGCAGCGCGGCGTGCTCGGATTCCTGCTCTACTTCCTGTTCATCGGCGCCGGCTACATCCTGATCGAAGTGGGACTGATCCAGAAATTCGTGCTCTTTCTGGGACATCCGACCTATGCCTTGACCGTGGTGATCTTTTCGATGCTGGTTTCGAGCGGCGTGGGAAGCGCCTTGAGCCGGCGCGCGCTGGGGAAGAACGAAGGCCGCCTCATCAAAGTGCTGGGCTCGGTGGCGCTTCTGGCGGCGCTGCTGGCGCTCATCGCCTCCTGGTTGCTGGGGGCGCTGGTGTGGCTCCCCATGGCGTTGAAGATGGTTATTACGGTGCTGCTGATCGCGCCGCTAGGCCTCGTGATGGGCATGCCATTTCCCACCGGGCTCGGGCGGCTCGAGGAGTGGCACGCGCCTTCCGTCCGCTGGGCCTGGTCTCTGAATGCGGCCGCCAGCGTGCTGGGTTCGGTGGGCGCGCTGGTGTGCTCCATCTATCTCGGCCTCATCCAGACGTTGATCATCGGCGGCCTGTTCTACCTGGCGGCCCTGGCCGTAATTGCAAAAAGGGGTCAGACGCATTTTCCGGGTTCGGCGGGAAATGAGTCTGTCCCCTTTTTCACGCGAACTCCAGCACCACCAGCGTGATGTCGTCCGACTGCGGGGCCCCTTCGGTGAACTCCGTCACTCCCTCCTGAACGGCGTCGTGAACCGCCTGGCACCGTTCCCCGGCGTGCCCCGTCACAATCTCCCGCAGCCGCTTCTTGCCGAAGAATTCGCCGGCCGCATTCTGCGCCTCGGTCACGCCGTCGGTGTAAATGACGACCTTGTCGCCGGGCGCCAGCCGCTCCTCGGCCACCCCGAACTCGGCCGTCTCCACCAGCCCTACCGGCATACCGGTGGCCGCCAGCGTCGCGAGTTCGCCGCCCGCCCGCACTACGATCGGCGGGCAGTGCGCCGCGTTCACGTAGCTCAGCCGTCCGTCGAGCTCCAGCAGGCAATAGAACACCGTCGCGTACTTCTCGCCGCCGGTGCGGTCCATGAGGAACTGGTTCAGCCGCTCCATGCGGCGGCCCATGGCCTCCGGATGTTCGGACGCTGTAATCAGCGCGCCTTGCAGCAGCGAAGCCAGCAGCGCCGAGCTTACGCCCTTCCCCGAAACGTCCGCCACCACCGCGCACCAGCAATGCTTGTTCACCGGCGTCACGTCGAAGTAGTCGCCGCCTACCTCGTGCGACGCCACGCTGCTGCCGCTCGCTCGCAGCCATCCCTCGGAAGGCAGTTTCCCGGGCAGCAGGCTCTGCTGAATGGTCCGCGCCAGGCGCAGCTCTTCCTCCATCTGGTGCTTGGTCCGCTCCTCTTCCAGCAGGCGCGCGTTTTCGAGCACCGTCGAGGCCTCGATCGCCAGCGTCTGCAGCAGTTCCCTGTTCCCGCCCGCCAGGTCGGCCGCCCTCAGGCGCGAATCCATGTAGAGCACGCCCACGGTTTCGCTGCGCGTCGAAAGGACGCTGGTGGCTTCGCCCTGGCCCGTCCGGATGCGCACCAGCGGAACGCAGATCACGCTGCGCAGCTCCAGGTCCGCGACGCTCGCCTGCGGCCGCGTCTCGCCTTCGCCCAGGGGATCGAAGTTCATCGAGAGCAGCTCCCGCCGGTGTTCCAGCGCGCGGTGGATCACCTCGCGCGGCACCCGCAGATCGCTCGCGTGCAGAGCGCGCCCCCGCCGGTGACGGGCGATGCGGGTCTCCAGACCGCCGCCCGCGCGCAGCAGCAGGAAGCCGCGCTCGGCGCCCGTGATCGCCAGCGCCGTGTCCACCACCGACACCAGCACATCGTCCACCGAGAACGAGCTTTCGACCGTGCGCGCCAGGTCCAGAATGGCGCGCAGCTTGGCCAGGTTCCCGCCGGGCCCAGGGGGCGCCCCGGGCGCCGCGCCCGCTGTCTCGGCGCCGCCCACCTGCTCCATCAGCCGCTTCAGCTCCGCGCCGTCCAGCGCAAAGATAAGCTGGTAGGAATCCTGCGCGCCGAATTCGATCCTGTCGGAATTCCGCAGCGCCTGGCGGGTGATCCGTTTGCCGTTCACGTACGTGCCGTGAAGACTGCCGCAATCCTCGATGGCGTACTCGCCGTTCTCCGCCACGATGCGCGCGTGCGTGCGGGAGATGCGGCTGTCCCGGATAATGAGGTTGCTCTCGGGTTGCCGCCCAATGCCGAACGGCAGCGGGTCAATCGCCACGCGCGTGCGGTGTCCGTTCGGGTCGATCACCACCAGCGACGCCGGTTCCATTTCCATTCAGGTGCGCCGGGCCCGGAGGGCGCCCCGTCGACGCCGGGCAGGGGGCCCGGCTGGCTCTATGGGAAGAAGCCGCCGCTCTTCCAGTTCACGCGCCCGCAGCGTCTGGCAGTGCGCGCAATACCCGCCCACTTCCGTCCGCGCCAGCAGGACCTGGAAACCAAAGTGGATCTCGATCTGCTTCCGCAGGCGCTGCAGCGGCTCCCCGAAGAATTCCTCCACCCGGCCGCAACGCAGGCAGATGGCGTGCGCGTGCTCTTGCTTCAGACGCGTCTCGTAGTAGTGCTGGTCGCCCCCGTAGTGCATCAGGTCCAGCTCATCCACCAGGCCGCCGGTCTTGAGCATTTTCAGGGTGCGGTACACCGTCACCCGGTTGATCTTCGGATCTTTTTCTTTCGCCAGCTCGTACAACCGCTCGGCGTCCAGATGCGCGCCGGTCTTGTCGATCAACCCGAGCAGAATCTGCCGCTGGCGGGTGAGGCGGACGCCCCGCTCCTTCAACGATCTTTGAATCGCGTCGAGGGTCATATCGCCCGGGGGCCTCTCCAATTCTAGCAAAGGGACCGCGCCGGGCTGTAAGCTGGTTCTATGGTGGGGATCTTTTTGCTGGGTTTTCTGTTGGCGGCGCCCAGTCCGCCGGCGGCGATCACAATCGATTATCCCGAACAAGGGTCGATTTTTCCGCCCGAGATCACGCCCCCGACATTTCTTTGGCGCGATAGCGCGAAAGACGTCGCCGTCTGGCGGATCGACGTCTCGTTCGGCGCTGGCGCGGCGACCATTCACGCCACCTCCAAGGGCGAGCGCATGCGCATCGGCAAGCTCGATCCGGATTGCATCGCCGATACCAACCAGCCGCCGCCCCAACTGGCGGCGCATTCCTGGACGCCGGACGCTGAGACGTGGCAGGCCATCAAGCGGCATTCGGTCGCGGCCGCCGCCACCGTGACCATCAGCGGCTTTCGTGCTGACGCCCCGGATCGGGCCGTCTCCCGTGGAAGGGTCGCCATTCGCACTTCCAAGGACCCAGTGGGCGCGCCCATCTTCTATCGCGACGTGCCGCTGATGCCCTCGGAGCTGGAAAAAGGCGTCATCAAACCCCTGGCCGCCGAGGCCGTGCCCCTGGTCGCCTGGAGAGTCCGCAACGTGGGCGAAGCCCGCAGCCGGGTGGTCATGGAAAACCTGCCGGTGTGCGCCAACTGCCATTCCTTTTCCGCGGACGGCAGGACCATGGGCATGGATCTCGATGGCCTTCAGGGCAACCGGGGGATGTACATCCTGGCGCAGGTCGCGCCCGAGATGGCCGTCCGCAAGCCGGACGTGATTCAGTGGAGTTCGCCCGAAGGCAAGCTGAAAGGCAGCGTCCGCATCGGTTTCATGTCGCAGGTCTCCCCGGATGGGCGGTACGTGGTCACCACGGTCAACCCGGCCGGGGTGCCGGCCGCCTCCGCCGAGCCTCCCAGCAACTATTACGTGGCCAATTTCAAGGACTACCGCTTCCTCCAGGTCTTCTATCCCACCCGCGGGATTCTGAGTTGGTACAGCCGCCAAACGGGAGTGCTGCGGCCGCTCGCCGGCGCCGGCGACCCGCGCTTTGTGCAACTGGGCGCCGTGTGGAGCCCCGACGGCCGGTACCTGGTATTTGCCCGCGCTGAGGCCACCGACCCCAATCCGCCCGGTGTGCCGCTGGCGAAATTCGCCAACGACCCCAACGAGCTCCAAATCCGGTATGACCTCTACCGCATTCCGTTCCGCAACGGTGAGGGAGGTGTGCCGGAGCCGATCGCCGGCGCCTCGCGCAACGGCATGAGCAATACCTTTCCCAAGGTGTCTCCCGATGGCCGATGGATCGTGTTCGTCCAGTGCCGCAACGGCGAGCTCATGCGTCCCGACAGCCAGTTGTACATGATTCCCGCGGAGGGCGGGCCGGCGCGGCGTATGCGCTGCAACACGCTTCTGATGAATTCGTGGCACAGCTTTTCGCCCAACGGCCGCTGGCTGGTGTTTTCCTCCAAGGCCAGGTCGCCCTACACGCAGATGTACCTCACGCACATCGACACGGACGGCAACGACAGCCCGCCCATTTTGATCGACAACTCGACCGCCGCCAACCGCGCTGTGAACATTCCGGAGTTTGTGAACATCCCGCCCGATGGCTTGCGGCAAATCGGCGGCCCGGTCATCGACTATTACAAGCTGTTCAACAGCGCGGCCTATCTGCAGAGGACCGGATCGTACGAGGCGTCCGCCGCCAAGTGGAGGAAAGTTCTGGAGCTGAGCCCCGATGACGAACTCGCCCACCGCAACCTGGGAACCGTGCTGCTCATGACGGGCCACCGCGAGGAATCCGCGGCGCATTTCCGGAAAGCGTCCGAGATCAAGCTCCGCGCGGCCGTCGAAGCCGATCCCGCCTCCGCGCGGGCATTCAACGATCTCGGCGTGCTTCTGGTCCAAACCGGGCGCGTCGAGGAAGCCGCGGCGCAGTTCGAGAAAGCCGCCGCGCTGAAGCCGGATTTCGCCGCCGCGCGCGCCAACCTGGGCGCCGCGCTGGCCAAGCTGGGCAGGCTGGACGAGGCGCTCGTTCAACTGCGCCAGGCGCTTGCGTCGGACTCCCGCTATGCGCCCGCGCACTACCATCTGGGTTCGGTTCTGAGCCGGCGGGGTGACGCCGAGGGCGCCATCCGGGAATGGCGTAGCGCACTCTCAATCGACCCGAAATACGCGGAGGCCCATGTCAGCCTGGGCGACGCGCTCTACGCGCAAGGGCGGACGGCGGAGGCCCTGGCGCACTGGCGCGACGGTCTCCAACTGCAACCCAACGACCCGCCCGCGCTGCGCCGCGTCGCCTGGGTCCTGGCCACCTCGCCCGATGCCGCCATCCGCGACGGCCCCGAGGCCCTGGCGTTCGCGGTGCGGGCGATGGAACTCTCCGGCGGAAACGACGCGCAGGTGCTGGACACGCTCGCCGCCGCCTACGCCGAGAAGGGGCAGTTCGCCGACGCGGCCCTGACCGCGCGCCGGGCCCAGGCTCGGGCCGCGCAAGAGAACCAGCCCGCCCTGGCCCGCGACATCGGCGTCAGAATCGCGTTGTACGAAGCCGGCGAGCCGTTTCGCGACCGCGCTGCCGCCGCCGTTCGCCCGTGAACATTTATCGGCATCCGGCCTGCCATTCAATGCGCGATCAGCACTCACCTCAAGCTGCCGTGCGACCTTAGGGACTGTAACGAAAGAAAGTATGCAGAATCCCAATGCCGCCTGGGATGCAGCGTGTAGTTCCAGTCTCCGTGGAACTTGTCACGGCGGAGATCAATCTCCGCTACTTCGCGATCTGACACCTTGACGCCCGGAGGGTAGATGTCGGTGTCCAACTCCGAGTGGACGGTGAGACCTGTTGCGGTCGTCGTGCCGGCGATCAGGTTGACGATCACCTCATGACTGATGAGTGGCTTGCCACGCCAGTTCTGGCTGATAAAGGAAAACAGGCGGTGCTCGATCTTGTTCCACTTGCTGGTTCCCGGCGGCAGATGAGTGACGGCAATCCGCAAGCCGGTTTCGTCCGCCAACTTCTGCAACTCCACTTTCCAAAGGCGTACGCGCGCCCCGTTGCTCCCACCCGAATCCGCCGTAATCAGCAGCCGACTGGCCCGCGGATAAACCGCCTGCCCCATCGAGTTCCACCAGCGCCGGATGCTCTCCACCGCGAATGCCGCCGTATCGTGATCCACGCCTACGCTGACCCAGCCTGTGTTGTGGGCGATATCGTAAATCCCGTAGGGATTGGCTCGCCCCAACTCCGGAATAATGAAGTCGTGCACGCGCACCTTCTCCGGGTCGCCCTGCGGGCGCAACTCCCGCCCATTGTTCTTGAAATCGCCTACCAGTTCCTTTTTCTTGGTGTCCACCGAAATGACGGGTTGATGCTGCTGGAGTTGGCGTGTGACTTTACGATTAAGGTACTCGAACTGGGCATTGCGGTCCGGATGGTTCGTTCCCTCCAAGGTCTTGCTGTTGGCTTGTAGACTGTATCCCAGACCGTGGAGCATTCGGCCCACCATCGGGTGGCTAGTTTGATGTCCCCTCTGCCGCAGTTCTTCCGCCAGCTTCCGCAGGCTCTTACAGGTCCAACGCAACGGCGATTCCGGATCGCCGCGGGTGACAGGCTCCACCAACTGTTCCAAGTCCCGCAGTAGCGAAGGGTCCTGAGCCACGGACCTCTTCCGCCCCCCGCCGGGGCGGCGAACGCGACCTGGCGGGTGAACACCGCTTTCGCTCAGTTCCGCCATGCCCTGGCGAATGACTCGTCGCGACATGCCCGTCGCGCGAGAGACCGCCGAAACGCCACCGCGGCCAATTGCCGCACTTTCCGCGGCCGCCACCAGTCGCCGGGAGCGCTCATCTAGAATCCCGCGCACTGCCGCAAAGCGCCGCGTGATCCCGGTAAGGTCTGCCATCCTCTCCAGGATACGCCAAAACAATTCAATATGGAAATGTTATTTTGTTACGAGCCCTTAGGTGGTTCCCTTCAATAGGCCGACTGGACCAGTGTTCACCAATGGACTGCACGAATTCAGCACGGACGAGCTTAGCGCGGTGATCGAGCCATCCGTCGTTCTCCTGCCGCAGATACAAGCCTTCGATGGGGCCACCGAAACGCGAGGACTCTCCTGAAAGTAGTAGTTTCAGATCCCGGATGTGGTAATGTCCCCGGCCCAGCTCCGGTACGGACAACAGCCCAATCCGTTGCAGTAACTCGTTTCGTCGTGCCGCCGACCAGAAGCGGCGAACTCTTCGATCATAGACATCAAACCCAATGAACCAGTCGGGGAGCGCATTGTAGCGGACCGAGTGGACCGCGTAGCACCATTCACCAAACAGTATTAAGTTGTCAAGCGCTTCCGTCATCGCAGCTTGGCGGCGGGCAAGCCATGGCCACAGGGGCGAAAACTGAGGATGGGCTGGGCGTCGGATGTATTCGCCGCGGCTTTGCGCGACGACGCTGCCATTCAGCACGGAGAAGCCGACGTTCGTACCATCGACTTTTTCCTCAACAACAACATCACCGTTCAGAAACTGGGCAGCCGCATCCGGGGAAAGGACCTTGTCATCCCTCGGCTGGCCAGTGGACAGCCAGGCCAAGTGAGGCGTGTGTGGAAACTTCACGAACATCCGCAACCGAACTTTTCTTCGTACTTGGCCTTGATCTCATCCGGGCACAGGAACGTAATGTTGATTCCGCATGCTTTGAAGGCGTCGCGAACCGGCCACCACTTCGTGTCAAACGCCTGGAGCACGCATGGTTTTTGGGGATGGGCTGCGGCAACCGCGATGAACTTATGATCGCTCGGGTCGAAGCCCTTGAGGCCAGGATGCCGAGGGAACTCTGTGTAGCTGCCTTCCGGGGTGGGAGTGATGCGAACACAGGTGCACCGTGTGGAGTTGCCCCGATTGGTGAGCACCCATCGGCAAAAATGATCGCCCACGCCAGGCTGACCGCTTGAGTTCAGGTTGGCGCAGTATTCGCGCAGTAGCAGGAAAGAGTCGTCGATCACCACATGGCCACGCTCGACGATCTCGCTGAGTTTCTTGGCACACGCCTCCATACACTTGGCGCCGGCGGTGCTCTTCCCGTTGGCTACCATCGGAACGTTGGTGTCTACAACGCATGGATCGAGTCTCTTGGACATCATTCGGCGGGCTCGCTTCTGCGAGCAGCCTCTTCAGTCATGGCGACCAGATCGCCCATCTCATCGCCAAAGAAACCTGCCGGCCAGTTGATAATGTTTCCGTAGAGGTCCACGGTGAGCGGTTTGAGATCGGCCCCCCCCACACCGTTCTCGCAGAAATACAAGGCAACCTCGTCCTGTCTTAGCCGCTCTTCAGCAACACGGCGTTGCAGGCGGCGGAGGAAATGCTCCGAGTGGCTCTCGATAATGAACTGCATCCCCAGGTCCACACCGTGTTCGCGGGCGTGAATGGCTTCTATGAAAAGATCGGCCATCTCCGATTGCACTGCCGGATGAAGGTGAAGTTCGGGTTGCTCCATCAGGACCGTCGTATGCGGCGCCGCATAGAAGCAACTCACGATGACAGGGAGTATTTGCGAGATGCCGAATCCAACGTCGGTGAGGTTAACCTCTTCCCTGCTGCCTTTCGTTCTTACAACGACCTCGTATTCCTTTCGATGCTCAGCGATGGACCGCGCCTCGAATGAGTCCAGCAGACCCATTTGTTTCAGCCAAGCCGCGACGAGGGCTGGGAAGCGTACTGCGCGCTTCCTGAATCCCCGGCTGATCTCACGGTCCTTTGCCGCAAGGAGAGCCTCCACCGCGCGCTCGCCCGACCAGCCCACGTGCTCGGGCACCTCGCCGGCCCACGTGTAGGCGCGCTTGGCGCGGTTGCGCAGGGGGCCGAGGTATTGAAGTCCGCGAAACTGCCTTTCCAACGACAGCGTGAAACTGGCCAGGAAGTCGGCATTCTGGTAGTAGGAGAACACTTCATCCGGGAAACCATAGAAGCGGACGGGCGGCGGGAGTTGCCAAGCCCTGCCCGGATTGCGGACCAGTTTATAACCGTGCCACGTCAGTTTGAAGCCCTGCTTGGCCGGGGCCATGCCAATGCGTAGGGGAAAGGAATCCTTGGAGCCCAGCATGTATTGGAGACTCTCCACGAAGACTTGTGAAGTCTTGGGATCTGTTCCTACGGAGGCCTCGAACCTAAGTTCTTCGCCGCTGTACGTGTTTCTGCTCCTTGGGTCCAAGAAAGATAGGGGTTCTGGCAGCGTCCACTGTACCTCGAAGGCTACACGTAGGGTCTCTTCGTGGTCGTAAACGAGGTCGCGAAATGTCCCCAGGTCAACCGGCGTATGTTCGTCGCCTGGGTGGAGGACGCGGCGCCGGTCAGGCGACTCGACCGTCTGCTTGAGCATCAGCAGAAACTGAATGATGCTGCTCTTGCCGGCACTATTGTTTCCAAACAGTACGGTAATGGGCGCCAAACGGACGGCTCCCGTGTCGCGCCACGATTTAAAGTTTTGGATGCGCAAGTGTGTGAGCATTTGTGTCTCGTGCTATGGACTACGTTACCAAACGAATGGCTATCCAAAGAAGCGGGGACAAGAGAAAAGGGGGGATCTCCACCACAACCACCCTCGCGTTCGCCGTTGGCTTTCCCGCCCGGGCCGGCCCCCCTACTTCGTAAACGCCATCCCCGCGAAGCTCACCACGCTGCGCTGGTCGATGTTCCACTGCTGGTATCGCAGCAGTTCGCCCTGCGCCTTCGGAGCCGCCTTCAGGAACGTATAGAACGGCGCCGAGCCGCACCACTTCAGATCGTCCTGGTTCTCGCGCACCAGTTCCCAAAACCCCGCCGCGTCGGAAGCCGCGATGCGCGCGATGCGCTCTTCGTCGCGCGCGCCCACTTCGCTCATGACGCCCTGGCCGGCCATCGCCGTGAACTGGTCGTGATACCGCGCGCCCATGTGCGCCATGTCCACGCCCAGAATCCAGAACAGGCGGTCGCCCTCGCGCTCGCGCAGCTCCCCCAGCGCCTCGATAAAGCGCTTCACCTGATCGTCATCCTCGGGCCGCCCGCCTCCCGAAAAGCTGCGCGCGAAGGACCCGCACAGAATGGGCAGAATCCGCACATCCGCCCCCAGCGCGTGCTGCAGGAAGATCAACTGCAACTCCACGGTGTGCTCGAAGGAGTGGCAGTAGTCCTCCATCTCCACGGCGCCGCCGCCGCGCGCGGCCAGCCAGTCCGTCAGCGGCTGGTCCGTCTGGGCCTCCCCCAGCGGTGTCCGGAACCTCTTGCGCGTCATGCCGAACCTTCCGGGCGCTCCCCAGTGCGACGTCGCCAGAATCACGAAGGTGCGCTCGCGGTGCTCCCGCTTCAGCTTGCGGTAGGCCGCGCGGTACGATTGCCAGCCGCCCTCCGGGCTGACGTGCGGCGCCGCGATCGCGAACACATCGCCATCCGCCGCTGCCGCCTCGCCGGCTTCGGCCGCCATGTACCGCAACAAGGTCTGGCGCAGTTCGTCGGGCTGGCCCGGATACGCTCCGCCCGCGTGCGCCGGCTCGCGCACCGCCTTCTCCGCGAACTCGCGGCGCCGCTCGGCCTCCATCCGCGCGAAGTTCTCGTCCTCCAGGAACCCCGCATGGCTCAGCGTCTCCGCCAGGTGCTGCGCAATCTCTCCGACTTGGAGATCGTTGGTGATGCGCACCAGCGCCGCCCGCAGGTCCAGCTCCGTCTGGCGCCCGTCGAAACACCGGAGGCACTCCACCAGCACCGGCGGAATGATCAGCATGGCATCGGAGAACCGGTACGGATCCCGAATGAAGAGCCCCGGATGCTCGGGCGCGGGCGAAGGCATGAAATCCAGGGCCGGGCGTAGTCGCGGAAGTGGCTGGGACAAGTCCCATCGTAGCGCAGTAGCGCCGGCGGTCTTGCCGCCGGTGTTAAACTGAGTATTTCCATGGCCCTGCTGTCGATCGTGATCCCCATTCACAACGAGGAGCGCTCCATCCTGCCGCTTTACGACCGTCTCACCGCGGTGCTCGAGCCGTTAGGGCGGCCCTATGAAATCCTCTTTGTGGACGACGCCTCGGGCGACCGCAGCTTCGAGCTCCTCGCCAACCTCGTGGAAACCGATGGCCGCCTCAAAGTCATCCGGTTGCGCCGCAATTTCGGGCAGACCGCGGCTTTGTCGGCTGGCTTTCACGAATCCCAAGGCGACGTCATCGTCGCCATGGACGGCGACCTCCAGCACGCGCCCGAGGACATCCCGGCCCTGCTGGGGAAAATCGACGAAGGTTATGATATTGCCAGCGGCTGGCGCAAGAACCGCGTGGACAACGCGCTCAGCCGCAAGCTGCCTTCCCGCGTCGCCAACTGGCTCATGGCCAAGGCCTCCGGCATCGACCTGCGCGATTTCGGCACCACCTTCAAAGCCTACCGGGCCGAAGTGCTGAAGGATGTCAACCTGTACGGCGAGTTGCACCGCTTCATTCCCGCGCTGGCCAGCTTCTATGGCGCCCGCATCGCCGAGGTGCCCATTCGCAGCACTCGCCGCGCCTCCGGCGGTTCGCACTACGGCATCGGCCGGACCTTCCGCGTGATGTTCGATATCCTCACCATCAAGTTCATGCTCAAGTACTTCACCCGCCCCATGCATTTCTTCGGCTCGCTCGGCCTGGCCGGCGCCACTTTGGGCGGCGGCATCATGGGCTACCTCGCCATCGAGAAGCTGCTGGGCTACGAGATCGTGGCCGCGCACGGCCCCCTCATGTTTGCCGGAGGCCTCTTGCTTCTGGCTGGCCTGATGATGTTCAGCACCGGCTTGATTGGCGAGATGATGATGCGGACCTACTTCGAGAGCCAGGATCGCCGCATCTATGCCGTGCGCGAAATCCTTACGCGCAAGCCGCACGGTGTTCCCGGCGCCGCGAAATAACGCTACAGATTCCTTCCCCTGCGCCAGTGGTCCTCGAACAATCCCCTCATCGCCTCACCCATCCCCTCGTGATCGAAAACTACCGATGTCCACATGGGACGGCTGATCACCGGGTCCAACAGCGCGATCAACCCCTGCTGCCCATCGAACAGCGCCAGCTTCATGGGCAGGGAATCGGCGATCTTCACCTCCACGCCCGCGGCCATGTACTCGCTGAGCCGCTGCCGGTGTTCCTCGTCGAGCGACGCCGCTTCCAACAGCAGCCGGCACGCGACGCCGCCCATCCCGGCCTGCTTGACCAGCTTCTCATCCAGCGGATCTACCGCGTACGGCGGACGTGAGAACTCCAGGTACTCGCGCTTCACCTCCGACAACATCCGGCGGTACTCGGCGCCAGTCTGCGCCGGTTCCGTGACGATGCGCAGAAAATCCAGCGTCCCGCGGCCGCCCTGGCCTTCCGAGTAGAGCGCCTTCAAATCGTCGATCAGCCCCACCCCCAAGCGCCCGTTGTCCGTCAGTTCCTGCTCCAGCATTTGCCGCTTGCGCGCCAGGTATCCTGGAACCGCCAGGCTCGGCTCCACCGCCGAGAACAGCTTGGTCTTCTCCTGCACCACCTGCGCGAAGCCCTTCTCCACCAGGCTGTCGAGGACTTCATAGATCTTCTGCCGCGGAACGCGCGCGCGCGCGGCCAATTCCAGAGCCTTGAACTTGGGATGGCCCAGCAACACCAGGTACGAACGCGACTCGTAAGCATTCAGCCCAAGTTGTTGCAGCCGCCGCCAGAACCGTTGAAAATCGACTTCGGCCAATTCTTCGCTCATATTCCTTTCACCTTATCAGAGCCGCAACCCAAAAGTTCGGGCAAACCCGTCGCGGCCCCACAAAAAGGTGGATAACGCCAGGTAAACACCTGATATCTTGAGAGATTGGATTTGACTTGGTACTATTAGAACTTTAGAATGAGCCTAGAGTGGAAATCGAATGTCTGAGAACGTCGTAACCAACGGTCCCCCGTCCGGAGCGGGGATGGCTTCCGGTCCCAAGATCCGGATCGTGGTAGCCGACGACCATCCTATCTTTCGGGACGGCCTCTGCAAGCTGCTCGCTTTGGAAGAAGATTTCGAGGTAGTGGCCCAGGCTCAGGATGGCCGGCAGGTGCTGGAAGTCCTGCAGCAGCTCCAGCCCGATATTCTCCTGCTCGACCTCAAGATGCCCGGACTGGATGGTCTGGCCACTTTGCAGCGGCTTCAGACGGTCAAGAACAAGACTCGCGTCATCGTTCTGACCGCCTCCGACGACAAGAATGAATTCGTCCAGGCCATGCGGCTCGGCACCTCGGGAATCGTTCTCAAACAAACCGCCACCGATCTGCTGATCAAGAGCATTCGCAGGGTCCATGCCGGGGAAATCTGGCTGGATTCCCATACCACGGCGGCCGTGATCCGCCAGTTCGTCTCCGCCGACGAACCACCGCCTCAGTTGCCGCCCACCAGCCCGGCTCGCGATCGGGAACGGTCCCCGTTGAGCCAGCGCGAGCGCGAGATCGTGGCGCTGGTGGCCCAAGGCTTCAAGAACAAGGAGATGGCCGAGAAGATGTTCATCAGCGAACAGACCGTCAAGAACCATCTGCACAACATCTTCGACAAGCTGGGCGTCTCCGACCGGCTGGAACTGGCGCTCTACGCCATCCACAACAACCTGCACATCGGAAGGTAGCCTTCCGCTATTCCCAAACCCGTTTCGGAACGCCGCGGTCGCGGTCCTTCACCCGGTCGTACAGGTAAAACGTGGAGACCGTCCCCAACGATTGGTTGTAGTAGCTCTCCTGCCCCAACCCCTCTTTGAGGTCTTCTTCGAAATCGTGGAGTGCCTTCAGATCGTCCGCCAGCGCGGGCTTCTTCCCGCCGGAGGGCGTCTCAAAAAACTTCTGGTATCCGCCATCCACCAGCGCGCCGATTTCGCCCCCCTGCGCCATCCCGGCGCGTCCGGCCAAGCCAACCTTCAGGTCTACGGCGCACCCGCCGCGGCTGGCGCGCACCACCCCGCCCGCCACCGGCGCGATCGTGAACCCCGCGTTGCGAAGCTTCTCCAGTCGTTCCGCAAAGCTGGGATTTTTGACCCGTTCCCGTCGAAAAAACATCACTCCCATTATAGTGTGGGGCAGGCAATCCTGCCTGCAGCCGCCTTTCAGGCGGCCCGTCCCCCAATACAATTCCGAGAATTCCCCCCTTCCCCTGGCACAACATGACCATGAGGCACTACGAAAGGCGCCTGCCACACTGGGACGTCGTTGAACAGCCTCTATTCGTGACCTTCCGTCTGCACGGCAGTCTTCCAGCCAGCCGTGTTTTTCCCCCGGGACTATTGACCGGCGGGAGGGCATTCGTGGCCATGGATCGCCTCTTAGACAGAGCCGCGAATGGTCCGTCATTTCTGCGCCGGCCGGATATCGCCGGGTTGGTGGCGGCGGCTTTGCGCGATGGCGAGCACCGGTTTGGGCCCTATCAATTGCATTCCTTCGTCGTCATGCCGAATCACGTTCATGTTCTGGTAACGCCTCATGTCGTAGCCACACGATGGCTGGGTCCGTTAAAGGGATTCAGCGCCCATCTCGCCAACCGGATCCTGGGGCATGTTGGCCAACCCTTCTGGCAGGATGAGAGCTACGATCATCTGATCAGGTGCGATGCGGAGTTTGGGCGCATTCAGGCTTACATTGAACAGAACCCGGTGACTGCCGGGCTGGTCGGTGCGGCCGAGGAGTTTCGGTGGTCGAGCGCACACATAGCCGCCTGAAAGGCGGCTGCAGGCAGGATACTTCTCCCCATCGCGGCATTCTGCACTTGTTGTGGGGCGGGCAATCTTGCCCGCAGCCGCCTTTTAGGCGGCCTTTTCGCGCGGTGCGCGAGTCTTCTGACCCGCAGTCGCCGGCTGAAACCCGGCTGCAGCCAGGATTGACTGCCCCACCACGTCACCCCCGCTTCCACGCGAACTGCCCGTTCACCACGGTCGCCACCGGTCCTCCGCGGAACGTTCGCCCGTGGAACGGCGAATTCCGGCTGCGCGAGAACGATTGGTTCACGTCGTAAGTCCATCTCAGATCCGTGCTGAACACCGTCACGTCGCCCGGGGCGCCGGGCGCCAGCGTGCCCCGGCCCAGCCGCAACACCGCGTCGGGGCCGGTGGTGAACAGCTCCACCATGCGGTTGAGCGTGATCTTGCCCCGGTGCACCAGTTCTTCGAGCGCCAGCGCTATGGCGGTTTCCAGGCCGATGATGCCGAACGGGCAGCGCTCGAACTCCTGCATCTTCTCGCTGCCGGGGTGCGGCGCGTGGTCCGTCGCAATCGCGCTGATAGCGCCCGCCGCCAGGCCCTCTACCACCGCGGCGCGGTGCGCGGCCGAGCGCAGCGGCGGCTTCATCTTGTAGTTGCTGTCGTACGGCGCCATGTCTTCGTCGGCCAGCGCGAAGTGGTGCGGAGTGGCCTCGCACGTCACCGCCAGCCCGTGCCGCCGCGCGTGATCCACCATGGCCACCGCGTTGCGCGTCGAAACGTGCGCCACGTGATAACGCGCGCCGGTCAGCTCGGCCAGCAACAGGTCCCGCGCCACCATCGCGTCTTCCGACGCCGCCGGGATGCCGCGCAGTCCCCACCGCACCGATTGCGCCCCCTCGTGCATATCGCCGCCCGCGCTCAGGTTCAGGTCTTCGCAGTGCTGGATCACGGGCAAATCGTACGACCGCGCGAACTCCATGGCGCGCCGCATCACGCGCGCGTTCATCACCGGCAGCCCGTCGTCGGAAATGGCCACCGCGCCCGCCGCCTTCATGGCGCCGAGGGCCGCCAGCTCCTCGCCCGCGCTGCCTTTGGTGATGGCGCCGATGGGGAACACGTTTACCACCGCCTGGCTTCGCGCGCGCTCCACGATGTAGCTGGTCACCGTGGGGCTGTCGTTCACCGGCTTGGTGTTCGGCATCGAACAGACCGTGGTGAAGCCGCCCGCCGCCGCCGCCCGCGATCCGCTTTCGATGGTCTCGGCGTGCTCGAACCCCGGTTCCCGCAAGTGCACGTGCATGTCGATGAAGCCCGGCGCCACAATCATCCCGCTGGCGTCCAGAATCTCGGCCCTGGGGGACGAAAGGTTGGGCGCGACGCCGGCGATCCGTCCGTCCACGATCAGCACGTCGGCCACGCGGTCCGTATTGGAAGCGGGGTCGATGACGCGGCCGTTCTTGATGACGATCGGCATGGCCTATCCAATCACCCTCTCCAGCACCGCCATGCGCACCGCGATGCCGTTTTCCACCTGGTTCAGAATCACCGAGCGCTGGAAGTCCGCCACCTCGGAGGACAGCTCGCGCCCGCGGTTGATGGGCCCCGGATGCATCACGATGGCGTCCGGCTTGGCCAGGTCCAGGTGCTCCAGTTGCAATCCGTAGAATCGGAAGTACTCGCTCGCCGGAAACGACGCTTCGTGCTGGCGCTCGAGCTGCACGCGCAGCATCATGATGACGTCCGCCTCGCGGATGGCCTCGCGGATGTCCGTGGTCAGGCGCACGCCCGGCGCCAGTTGCTCCAGCTCCACCGGCAGCAGCGAGGCCGGGCCGCAGAGCACGATCGCCGCGCCGAATTTCGAAAGCAGGTGCACGTTCGAGCGCGCCACGCGGCTGTGCGCGATGTCCCCGATGATCGCCACCCGCAGCCCCTCCAGCGTGGGACGCCGGTCGAGAATCGTGCGCGCGTCGAGCAGCGCCTGGGTGGGATGCTCGTGCGTGCCGTCGCCCGCGTTGATGATCGGCGTCGGCAGGTGCCGCGCCAGAAAATGCGGCGCGCCGGAAGCCGAGTGCCGCATCACAATGGCGTCCGGCCGCATGGCCGCCAGCGTGTTCAGCGTGTCCACCAGCGATTCGCCTTTCGTGACGCTGGACCCCGACGCCGTGATCGAAACCGCGTCCGCCCCCAGGCGTTTGGCCGCGATCTCGAAGCTGGTCCGGGTGCGCGTCGAGGCCTCATAGAACAGGTTGACGATCATCTTCCCGCGCAGCGTGTCCAGTTTCTTGACGGTCTGGCTTTGAATGGGTTGGAAATCCTTCGCGCGCGCCAGGATGGCCTCAATCTCGGCGCGGTCCATCTCTTCGATTCCGAGCAGTCCGGCGGGCATGTTGGCTACGCCACCTTTTCCACCAGCAGCACCTTTTCCATGCCATCCACCTCCTGGAACTTCACTTCGATGATCTCGATGTCGGTAGTCTGCACCACGCGGCCCACGAACTTGGCCTCGATGGGTAGCTCGCGGTGCCCGCGGTCGATCAGCACCAGAAGCTGCACGCGCGACGGCCGGCCGTGGTCGAACAGCGCGTCCAGCGCCGCCCGGACGGTGCGGCCGGTGTACAGTACATCGTCCATCAGGATGATGTCCTTGCCTTGCACCGAAAACGGAATCTCGGTGGCGCTGACCACCGGCTTGACGTCAACCGTGCTTAGATCGTCCCGGTACAGCTTGATATCCAGAATGCCGACCGGGATTTTGTGTTTTTCGAGCGCCTCGATCTTTTGCGCCAGCCGCTGCGCCATGGGAATGCCGCGGCGCTTGATGCCGATGAAGGCGAGCAGGTCTAGGTCTTTGGTCTTTTCGAGAATCTCATGGGCCAGGCGGACCAGCGTCCGATCGATTTCGGACGCGCTCATGAGCTGTGCTTTTTCGCGCGTTAGGGACATAAGGCTCCGAAGGACAGAGTATCACGTGCCACCACTGCATTACAGAGGTGCCGCTCTGTGGGGCGGGCAATCCTGCCCGCAGCCGCCTTTCAGGCGGCCGGACCCTCTGGAAAACGGTCCCGCAGGCTGAATAGCCTGCCCCACAGCTACAATAGAACCAATGACTACGGAATCCGTTTGCCCGAAGTGCGGAGGCACCGGTTGGATCATTGTCGAGCGCGCCAACGTCTCCGGTGCGGAGCCATGCGATTGCCGCGCTCAGGGCCGCGCGGAACGCCTCGAGGACCGCGCGCAGATTCCGCCGCTCTTTCGCCATGCCTCCTTCGATAATTTCGTGGTGCCCGGACCCGATAACCCCATCGCCCGCCGGGAGCTCACCAACGTCCTGCTCGCCGTGAAGAACTACGTGCGCGACTTCCCCAACCAGACGCGGCCCGGCCTGCTGCTGATCGGCGAGCCCGGGACCGGCAAGTCCCACCTGGCCGTGGCCGCGCTGCGCAAGATCGTCGAGAAGGGCTTCGAGTGCCTCTTCTGCAACTACCAGACGCTGTTGAACACCATCAAATCCGGCTACGATCCCGCTTCCAATTCCGCCGACCGGGAGGCCTACCGCATGGCGCTCGACGCCGAAGTGCTGCTGCTCGACGACATCGGCGCGCACCGCGTCACCGATTGGGTGGAAGACACCATCACGTCCATCGTCACCTACCGTTGCGACAACCGCAAGGCGCTCATCGCCACCACCAACCTGCCGGAGCCGGATGCCGGCAGTGTGGCCGCGCATAAGTCTCCGACCGGACAGTACGAATACCGCACCACCCTGGCCGAGCGCATTGGCGCGCGCGCGCGTTCGCGCCTCTTCGAGATGTGCACCGTCATCCGCATGCCGCTGATTGAGGACTACCGCATCCGAAAGGGCAAGCAGTTTTGATGCGCCTGGCCGCTCTCCTGCTGCTCTTCGCGGCGGCGCTGCCGGCGCCGGTCTCGACCGCGCCGCCGGAATACGTGCAGGCGGTCGAGTTCCCCTACTATCTCTACCCGCGCACTCTCTGGGAGCGTGAGCTGGTGTGGCTCAAGACCATCGGAGTGAGCACGGTGGAATTCTCCATTCCCTGGAATTGGCACCAGCTCCAGCCCGGCGAGTTCGATTTTACCGGCCGTACTAGCCCGCGGCGCGACCTGGTGGCCTTCGTCAAGCTGCTGCGCCGGCTCGGTCTGCGTGCCTGGGTGCGCCCGCTGCCGGCCGACGCGCGCGGGCAACGCGCCTGGCTCAAAGCGCTCGAGGGAGTGCTCGCCACCCAGACCGCCAGCCACGGTGGCCCCATCGCTTTCGTCGAAGGCCGCGCGCTGGCCATCGATGCCGCCGCTCCTCCCGCGCCCGTGGCCCTGATCTCCGCTACCGATCCATCCGCTCTCACGCGCAGCCGCCAGGCCATGGCGGGGGCGCCCCGCGCGCTGTTGTGGACCGACGTGGAAGATGCGCTCTATCCCGCCGGCTGGGCCGCCAACCCCGAATCGCCGCTCCGCAAAGGCGCCGTGGGCCTGGCCGGCGATGAGCGCCCTACAACCGCCGCCCTGCGCCGCGACGCCGCGCTGCTTCGCCACTGGGCGCGCCTGCTTCCCGGCCTGCATTCCGTCCCCATGCCCAAGGCCGCGGGCGTCACCGCGGTCGAGCTGGTTTCGCCCGCCGCCTCTGCCGTCAGCATCACCAACACCGGAACGAAGCCATTTCACGACGATCTCCGCGTGCGGGAGCCGGAGTCGAAGCGCATCCTGGCGATCCCCAGTGTTTCCGTTCCCGCCGGCGAATCCCTCTGGCTCCCCGTCGCCGTTTCCCTCGGTCCGGATGGCTTGTGCCGCGACTGCACGAATTTCTCGGGCGCGGAGCATATCGTTTACGCCACGGCCGAGTTGCTCTCCATCGAATTCGAGAACGGCATCCTCGCCATGGAGTTCGCCGCCCCCGAGCCGGGCGAAGTGGTTCTGCAACTGGCGCGCCAGCCCATCGGCCCGTTCCTCGCCGCGGGCAAGCCCACGGAGTTCGATTGGGACGACAAGACGCTCCGCGCGCGCCTCGCCATTCCAGCCGGCAGCGCCCCCGGCCACCGCGTCCGCATCGGGATCGCCATCGAAGCCCCCGACACGTCGGCTTTTTTCAACGACGCTCGGCGGCTGATCATCGGCCGGAAGAACGTCGTCTCCACTTCGTATTCCTCGCCGGAGGTGGCCGCGCGCTCGCGCCTGCGCCTGCCCGAGGGCTTCACCGCCGCGCCCACCGTCAAATCGCCGGATGAAATCGACTACGAAATCAGCGTGCCGGCCGATGCGGTGCACGGCGATTGGGCCAACCTGGCGCTCGAAGCCGACGGCATGCCGCTGGGCCGCGCGCGCCTGCAGCTTTTCCGCCCCGCCACCATCCGCTTGATGGAAGCCATCGAGCTTCACTTCGGCTCGCAGACCGAGTTGACGCCCGATCCGCCCACCGCGCCCATCGATCCGAAGGCCGGCGGCAACCTGGAAATCTCCATCCGCAACAACTGGCCGCAGATCCGGACCTACCGCCTGGAGCCCACCGGCCAAGGCCTCGAATTCTTCCCGCCCAAGACCGAGATCAGCGTCGGCGCCGAGGATGAGCGCCGGGTGTCTCTGCGCGTGTTCGCCGCGGAAGGGTTGGCCGGCGTGCGCGACTGGCGCCTGCGCGTCGCGGATCTTTCCTCGCCCGGCGCCGATGTGGACCTTCCCATGCGAGTGGTGTCGCTGCCGCGCGGCCGCACGGTGGCCTGGTCCGCCGACCTGGACGGAGACGGTTCCCCGGAATGGGTGCTCGAATCGCAGAAAGTCCGCGCCATTTTCTCCACCCAGGATGGCGGCCGATGGATGGAATTCGCGTGGAAGGACACCAACGTGAATTTCCTGCCCGAACAGGGCCTTTTCGCCGGCCCGGGACCGGTCGAGGTTCGCGCCACGGATGATGCCCTGGAGTTCACCGGAAAGGGCTGGAAGCGCACCGCTCGTCTTTCGGAGACCACGCTCACCATCGAACAAAGCTCACCGCTTCCCGCCGACTCCCTGAGTCCGGAAAAGCGCGGCGGGGCGACGCTGACCGTTGCGCGCCCGTCGCCGGCGCGGGTGGCGTATACGTTGAACTGACGGGAAGACGCTTCTTATTTCTTTTCCATCTCGTTCAGTTTTTGCACGCGGCGCCTCAGATCCGGATCTTCGCTCGCGAACCTGGCGTTCAAGTAGGCATTGAGAACCTCTTCGGCGAGCTTCGGCCCGATGATCCACGCGCCCAGGCACAGCACGTTTACGTCGTCATGTTCCACCGACTGATGCGCGCAGAACGTGTCGTGGCACAGCGCCGCGCGCATGCCGCGGATCTTATTGACGGCGATGGCGGCGCCCACGCCGGTGCCGCAGACCATAATGCCGCGTTGGGACCGTCCGGACAGGATCTCGTCACAGAGTTTTTGGGCGATATCCGGAAAATCGACCGGATCGGTGCTGTAGGTCCCGATGTCCTTGACCGTATGCCCCCAGGATTGGAGCGTCTTGACCAGCGGCCCCTTGAGTGGAAAACCGGCGTGATCGCATGCCACCACCAGCTTCCACTTCGCCGGATCCGTCGCTGCCGCGTGTGCCTGCGAAACCGCCAGTGGTACGGCGGCCAGGCCGCCTAATAAGCGGCGTCGTGCAATGTTCTCATCTTTCATTTTGGGCTCCTCGAGCTACTCCGCCCCTCATTCTCGCGGAAGTGGACCAGCGTACAGCAGGCGCAGGCCCCAATCGATGTCGCCGGGGAAGGGGGGCAGCGCAATCACCCCGATGGAGTTTGACTGTACAAAGCCGTCTCCGGCGCCGATCCAATTGCCGGTACGCGGATCGAACCACTCCGCCCGATAAGTGCTGGAAGGCTTCACCGCCCGAATGATGCTCCGCGGGCAGCCCTTTTCGAAGTACGCCACGATGATTTCCTGCTCCGCGGTGTGCGCGGCGTAAGCCCATCCCTCGTATCCTCGCGTGGTCTGGGTCTTGTTGGGCGATACCCAATCCGCATCCGGAATCAAGTCCTGGTAGCGCCTGCCTATGGAAAAGGCGAACGTGCGCAGGTGCTGCATCTGGGTGGCGGAACTCCACTGGAATGCTTCCCACATCTTGATGGGCGCCTGTGGCTGGACATCGGCGCCCCAGATGGCCTCCGAACCGTAGATATGGCCGGCCAGGCCTCCGGAAAGGAAACTCCCGTACATGCCGGAGCGCACGAACTGGTCGTCCTTTTCGGTGTTCCCCGGGGCTCCGAACTGATAGCCGCTGGCGCGCCCACGCGCATCGTTGTACCCGGAGTAGTAGGGTTCCCCGTTCAGGGCCGGCCGCGGATAAACGGCGTGGAATATCTGTGTCAGATACCAGTAGAAATCGTGTTCGCGCGAGTTGCCGATCTGATGCAGCGTAACCCACGACCCGTCGCCCCAGTTCAGCAGCGTGGAGGGGGCCGCGTTGGCCGTCAGCAGCGTGCCGAACGGCGGCGGCCCGTGTTGCTCGAGCGCCATCTCAATCGCCGGCAGAAACTCGGTGGTGGGAATGGATTCGCTGGAGGTATCGAAATGGATGGGGCTCAGCAGCGCGTTATTCGCCTGATAGCGCGCGAAGATGTATTCGATGAACCGCGCGTACGAATCCGGCCAGGTGTAATACTTCTTCCAGGCCTGGCTCGCGTCCCGGCGCGAGACCTCGATGAACGGAACAAACCCCTCCTCGTTCAGGTAGTCGATCTTGCGATCGAGATAGTCGAAGTACTTCGGGTTAATGCGGTCCACATCGGCGAAGACGTCCTCGTAACCCGGAACCTTGCCGGGGTACACGAACGGCCGGCCTCCCTCGTTGTCCATGTTCTTGGCGCTCGCGGCGCCGAACTCCAGCCAAGCCGAACGGATTACGGTTCTTTCGGGATTATCCATGACGATGTGCGCGGGTTTTCCGTCGCTGGCCCAGTTGGGGAATGCGGCGATGATTCCCACCAGGTTGAAGCCCTGCGCTTTTCGGTAACGAACGTAGTCCTTGAAGCCGGCCGTGGGACCGATGGGCCGCTGCCGGTCGTCGTCATACCACTTGAAGCAGTTCGTGCCGGTGGCCCACCAGGTGTCCCCCAGAACAAAAAACGGGGTCCCGTCGGCCAGTTGCAGCGCATGATGGTTCGGCGTGGCGCGCAGGAAGCCCCGGCGGAGGGGATTCTGCTGCTTCTCTTCTTCGGCCCAGGCAACCGCTTCGAAAGAACCGTTCTTGCCGGCCAAGCCCTCTTCCGGCGGATACGAACCGCTCTGCCACTTCCAGAGGCCCGGTTCGGTAGCCACCAGGCGCACCTTGAAGGTCCGCTCGCCATCCCAGAACCCGTAGACGCGCTTCTGAAAACTGGGTCCCGTCAGATCGACCCAGATGGTGATTTCCGTGTACGGATTCACCATCCCGCGCGCCGCGGTGAACGTCAACTCCTGTTTCTCCCAAACGTGCACCGGCCCGGCGGCCGCCGCCCGGAAGGCCGCCGCAGCCGCGGCCAGAAGGATCCATCGAGATCTAGGCATGCTAACTACGCCAACCCTCCTACCATAGCAGTCGTAGCGAAAACTGGAGCGTACGCGGCGAGAGCGGGGTGCGCGACTTGAAAGGGCCAGGCACGCAGTTCCTTTTGGTGGGGCATGCTTTAGCTTGGAGCGCCGGGATAAACCGGCATTGAGTAGCGGATGAGAGAGCCGTACAAGAAAGGCGTAGCGAGCCGTCTTGGCCCCGAGTCATGCGTGGTCAGCCGTA
>Ga0187865_1000523_pt1 | contig 52848 bp, 52 predicted proteins | sample June2016WEW_11_1_2_FD_132989 | JGI IMG/M metagenome (GOLD analysis project Ga0187865, IMG submission 132989) | Peatland microbial communities from SPRUCE experiment site at the Marcell Experimental Forest, Minnesota, USA - June2016WEW_11_100 | ecosystem: Environmental > Terrestrial > Soil >...
TCATCGCCAGGCAGACTTCCTGCGTCTTGAGCCACCTTTCCGCATCGTAGAGTTCCAGGCAGCCCATGCCGGTGGTGAGATCGGAGCCATTGATGGTGGCCAAGCCATCCCGTTCGCGGAACGCAATCGGCGGAATGCCAGCGGCTGCCAGACCCTCTTTCGCGGGCAATCGATTCCCCTTGTAGAACACCTCGCCCTCGCCCATGAGCGTGATGGCCATTTGCGCCATCGGGGAGAGATCGCCGCACGCGCCCACCGACCCCTTTTGGCACACAACCGGGGTGACGCCCTGGTTGAGCATCTCGATCTGGATTTCCACGACCTCGCGGCGAATCCCGGAATGACCCCAGCAATGAGTGTTCAAGCGTGAAAGCATGCCCGCGCGCACATCTTCTTCGCTGCAGGGTTCTCCACAACCCGCGGCATGGGAGTAGAGCAAGTATTTCTGGAATTGTTCGACCTGCTCTGGAGTCAGCACGACTTCTGAAAGTTCGCCAATGCCAGTGTTGACCCCGTACATGATTTCGCGGGCACGGATCTTCCGCTCGAGAAGGTCCCGGCACTTGTTGATCCGTGCCACCGCGTCCGGGTGTAACTGGATTGGCTGACGATGGCGGGCGACCGCAGCGACATCCTCAATCTTCAACGAATGCCCGTCCAATACCAGACTGATTCCTGCTTGGTTCGACCGCACTTCGTCCACAACAACGGCCATAAGCTACCTCCCCGGAGAACGACAGTGAACTTCTTACCTTGAAGATACCCCGCTCCTTCACAACCGGAAAGGACATGTGTCACCGCTTGCCGTGATTCCCGGACCCGGGAGCGCGGGAGTGGGTTTCTGAGTTTTGCCGGTCTGAAGCTCAGTACGAAGCTCAGTGCATCACAAGTTCTGCCTCGTGCGCCGTCTCCTGTTCTTGCATTTCGGACGCTGGCTCGGGACCGCCCGCTCCGTCCGTGGAAGGGGAGCCTTGGCGCGAGCTGGTTCGTGGTGGGCGCCGCAGGAGCAGCAGAAACGGCAGCATTGCCAGAAAGACGATCCCCATGACCCAAAATGCCTCGACGAAAGAGAGCATGGCCGCATGTGCCTGCACCATTCCGTAAGCCGCCGCCAGCGCCTTCCGCTGAGCGGAGACGGCGTCGATCCCATGGGAGTGAAACCACCCCTGCATTCCCGCAATCGTCGCTTGCGCTTTCAGATTCCCCGGTGTGATGTTTGCCACCAGGCGCGATTGATGGAACTGGGTGCGACGAGCGAGAAATGTGGTCATGATGGCAATGCCGAAGCTGCCCCCGATATTGCGCATCAGATTGAATATGCTGGTGGCATTCCCCATCTTCTCTTTGGGCACGCTGGCCATGCTCAGGGCCATTAGCGGGATAAACAAGAAAGCCAGCGCGACGCCTTGCAACACTTGCGGCCAGAAAATATCCCAGTAACCCGCATTCAGGTTCAGGTGGGATAAATCGAACATGGTGATAGCCCCCAGAATGAGGCCGACCACGATGATCCGGCGCGGATCGATCTTCCCGGTCAGGTATCCAGTCACGGGCATGGTGACCAGGGAGCCGATCCCGCGCGGCGACAAGGCGAGTCCCGCATTGTAGGCGGGATATCCCAGCAGCGTCTCAAGATAAATGGGGAGCAGGACCAGGCTGGCGTAGAGCACAAACCCGAGCTGCGCGATCAGAAAAACTCCAGCGCTGAAAGTACGATTGGCGAGGGCCCGAAGATCGACAATGGGTTCTTTGACCATCAACTCGCGAATCACCAGCGACACCAGGCCAACCACGCTGAGAGTGGCAAAGAGGCGGATGTAATCGGAAGAGAACCAGTCCTTCCTCTGGCCGGTGTCGAGAACCACCTGGAGCGTTCCGAGGCCGAGTGCCAGCAGCCCGATTCCCCACAGATCGATGCGGCCAGCGCTGCGCCGGATGTAGGGCGGATCGAAGACGAACCGGCCAATCATCGCGACCGAGAAAACTCCCACCGGAAGATTCAGATAGAAAATCCAGCGCCAGGAGTAATTGTCCGTGATCCACCCGCCCAGCGTCGGCCCGAGAATGGGTGCGAGCAAAATGCCGATGCCGAAGGCGGCCATGGCGTGTCCGTGCTTTTCTCGCGGGAACGTTTCCAGAAGAATGGCTTGCGCGAGCGGCTGGAGCCCTCCGCCCGTCAGCCCTTGCAGCACACGGAAGAAGATGAGGCTGGGGAGAGTGGTCGCGAACCCGCACAATAGGGACGTTACGGTGAAGCCGCTCACGCAGATCAGCAGCAGCTTCTTGCGCCCCAGGTAGCGGGCCAGCCAGCCCGACATCGGGAGAATGATGGCGTTCGCAACCAGGTAGGACGTGACAACCCAGGTGCCTTCTTCAACCGTCGCAGCCAGATTGCCGGCAATATGCGGAATCGAGACGTTGACGACGGTTGTGTCGAGTAATTCCATGAACGTCGCCATCATCACGGAGATGGTGACGATCCACGGATTCACGTGGCGATGCACTGAACCGTCCACGGCTGCCATCGGGTCCGACCTGGTGGACCACTCTGCAATCTAGCGCGGTGGGCTCCACCATGCTGTGACCGGAATCACCCCAGACCTGGACGCTCCACCCTCCACCCTCACTTCTCAACCAGGCAGTACGCGCCAATCATCTCGGCTGCTTCTGGTTTGTCTTGATCCCCTCGATAGATCTCAACGTTCTTGCAATCGTACATCCCGTGGTTCTCGGGAAGTTCAACCATCAGGTAGCTGCCGCTCGGCAGAGCCTTGCAGCTGCCCGCTCCCTCGTTGCACTGCAGTTCAAGAGATTTCCCGTTCTTCTGGATGTGAACAATGACAACCCCCGTTACAACCTCCGAGCTTTTCACCTTGACCGGCGTTCTCTCCTGCACGAACGCTTGTTGGGTAGCCAGGAGGACGAAAGCCGCGGTCAACACGGCAAACAGAGAAACGGTCCTTTTCATAAGTGCCTCCCATGATGCAAAGGCTCTTCAAACTCCATCTATATTCTCCGCCCTGGGGCGGTTCCCTGTCTGTGATCTCTGATCACGTGTCTGTGGATCACTGATCACGGGCAGAGAATATGGGGAAGCGGGTCCTGCCAACCCCTAAGGTTCCGCGAACAATGGCAGACATCGGTCGGAGATGCAGTCTGTGATTCGGGCTTGAACGTGAAATACAAGAACGGCCAGCGCATCTTCGGGAGCACGCTCTCCCGCCATCAAATCACAAGCGGATGTGATTGCGATCACTTCCTCGATCCTCCCAACCAAGGTAGCCTTGGCTCATTGTTTTCGAACGATCGTTCGAATTGTGGGTGAGGAGGCTTCCGATGACGACAACCCTGCCCGCGCAAAGCACATGCTCCGCCCCCGTTACGAGCAAGGGCCTGACGTTGGTTGCCAGCGGCCAGTTCGACTGGACCGAAACGGCTCCCGGAGAACTCTCACCTGACGAAGTGATCATCGAGGTAGCAGGCTGCGGTGTTTGCCACACGGACATTGGATTTGCCTACGAGGGCATTCCCACCCGCCACGCGCTGCCGTTGATCCTGGGGCATGAAATCGGCGGCCGCGTCGTGCTCGCCGGGGAGCGCGTTGGAAACTGGATCGGGCGCTCGGTCATTGTGCCTGCCGTAATTCCGTGCGGCGAGTGCGCCGCCTGCCGCGGCGGGCGTCCCACCATCTGCCGCAAACAGTTCATGCCGGGCAATGATGCCGATGGAGGATTTGCGACCCACGTACGGGTACCGGCACGTGGCCTGTGCCCGGTACCCGAAGAACTTCCCCAGGGACTCACCCTGGCGATGCTGTCGGTCGTCGCCGACGCGGTCACGACTCCGTATGAGGCGATTCGCCGTTCCGGTCTTGGCGCCGACGATGTCGCGGTGTTTGTCGGAGCCGGTGGGATCGGGGGGTTCGGAGTGCAAATTGCCGCGGCGCTGGGCGCAGCCGTCGTGGCCATCGATGTTGACGCGGACCGGCTGGAGCTCGCCTCGGCGCACGGCGCCGCGCTGGCACTGAACGCCCGCGAGTGCGCGGATGTAAAATCGGCCGTGCGCTCTTTCGCCAGGCAGAGCGGCCGGCACGGGATCGGCCTCAAGATCTTCGAAACCAGCGGGACGACCGCCGGGCAGCAGACTGCGTTCAGCCTGCTCGACCCGGGCGCTCACCTGGCGATCGTCGGGTACACCGCGCAGAAAGTTGAAGTGCGCTTGTCCAATCTGATGGCCTTCGATGCCACCGCTCGCGGAAATTGGGGATGCCCTCCCGGTCAGTACCCGAACGCGCTGGCCATGGTGCTCGAAGGAAAAATTCATATTCAGCCTTTTGTCGAGATGCACCCACTCGAGGAGGCCCAGCAAGTTCTCGAGGCGGTCCATCATCGCCAACTCCGAAGGCGAGCGGTGCTGGTGCCGCAGCCGCGGGGCATACAACAAGGAACAAAGCCATGAAAGATCACAACCTGGTCGCACCGCTTTCCCCCAGCGAAATCCTGTTGGAGCGCAGGCCCGCGCGCGATCGCGACGGCACGAGCGTGAACGGGCTGCACAATGTGTGGATCACTCTGAACAATCCGCGCGAGATGAACAGCTACACCACGACGTCGATCAAGGAAGTCATCCTCGCGCTGCGCGAAGCCAGCAACGATCGCGCCGCGGTGGCTGTCGTACTCACGGGCGCGGGCACGCAGGCCTTCTGCACTGGCGGCAACACGCGCGAGTATGCGGAGATTTATGCCGGGGCTCCGGGCGAGTACCGGCAATACATGCGCTTGTTCAACGATATGGTCAGCGCCGTCCTCGGTTGCGACAAGCCGGTGATCTGCCGCGTGAACGGCATGAGGGTCGGAGGTGGGCAAGAGATTGGAATGGCCTGCGACTTTTCCGTAGCCAGCGACCTTGCCGTATTCGGCCAGGCCGGACCAAGGCACGGTTCAGCGCCCGATGGCGGCAGCACCGACTTCCTGCCGCTGTTCGTGGGCATAGAGCACGCCATGCTCAGCGCCACGCTATGCGAGCCGTGGAGCGCGCACCGCTTCTATCGTCTGGGCGGCCTCACGCAGATCGTTCCGGCGCTCAAGGTTGACGGCAAATATGTGTCCAACCCGCTGGTCGTGACCGATCGGGAGTACGACGAATTTGGCCGCCTGGTTTTCGGAGACTGGAAGACGGGAGAAGCCCGAGAAGCGGGGAAAGCTCTGATGTCCAGAGGCGCCATTGATCTTTCATTGCTGGATGAAGCGGTCGAGGGACTCTGCACGAAACTGCTGCATACCATGCCCGATTGCCTGACGAAAACGGTCGAGAGTGTGAGGAAACACAAACTGGAACATTGGGACCGCAACCGCGAAACCAACCGCGCCTGGCTGGCGCTGAACATGATGACGGAGGCCAATGCCGGTTTTCGCGCTTTCCACTACGGCACCCGGCAGCAACGCGAGGTGGACTTCATCCGCTTGCGCCAGCGTCTGGCGGAAGGCGCGCGCTGGAGTGAGGAGTTGATCGCCGAGATTGCGCCCTGGGCAGTTCCGGAAACGACCAAGGCAGAATAATAATAATAATAATAATGATGAGCAACCTGAAACTCTCTGTCGAACACGATGGCCAGGTCGCCCGCGTCGCATTGGCTGCGCCCAAGGCCAACATCGTGGACCAGGCAATGATGGCAGCTTTGGCCGCGGCCTTCGAGGATCTGCGGAATCGGCCCCAGCTCAAGGTGATGATTCTCACCGCGGAAGGCCCGCATTTCAGTTTTGGCGCCAGCGTACAGGAGCACCTGCCCGAGTCTGTCAGGACCATGCTGGCGCAGTTCAGCCGACTGCTTGGGCAAATGCTCGAACTGCCGGCGGTCACGGTTGCGGCCGTGCGCGGGCAGTGCCTGGGCGGAGGGTTTGAGCTGGCCCTGGCTTGCGACTTCATCGTGGCGGAGGAAGGCGCCCAGTTCGCTTGTCCCGAAATCAAGCTGGCAGTTTTCCCGCCCGCGGCGGCGGTGCTATTGCCGGTCCGGATTGGCGCGAGTCGCGCCGCCGAACTCGTGTTGACCGGAGCCGCGTGGAACGCCGCCCAAGCTGCGGGAGCAGGATTGATCGTGCGAACCGCGCCGCAAGGGCAGCTGGAAGCGACGGTCGAAACCTGGATCAGCGACCACTTTCTGGCGCGTTCGCCGGTCGCGCTGCGGTACGGCGTGCGCGCCGCCCGCCTCCCGCTGCGGCGGGCGCTGCGTGAGGACCTGCCGCAATTGGAGCGCATGTACCTCGACGAACTCATGGCGGAGTCCGACGCCGTGGAAGGACTCCGCGCTTTTATGGAAAAACGCGAGCCACGCTGGGAGAAGAAAGGTGCGCTCGCGTGAATCCTGCGCTCGAGCGGATCCTCAGCCGCGCCCAGACCTTATACGAAGACGTTGACTGCAAGGCAGTCGCGGAATGGAAATCCTGCGCGCCCGGGCGCAGAGCGATCGGGTACATGCCGATTTACGTTCCACGCGAACTGATTCATGCGGCTGGAATGTTGCCGGTCGGCATCTTCGGCGGCGGCGACCGGCTGGAAATCATCCGTGGCGACGCCTACTTCCAGAGCTACATCTGCCACATTCCGCGGAGCACGATCGAGCTGGCATTATCGGGACGGCTCGATGGGCTGGACGGCATGTTGTTCCCTTCGATCTGTGATGTCATCCGCAACCTGAGCGGCATGTGGACGATGCTCTTTCCCGGACGCTACGTGCGCTATGTCGATCTTCCCCAGAACTACGACGCCCGCGTCGGAGGTGAATTCTGGCGGCGGGAATTGACGGCGATCCGCGAGGACATGGCGCGGTTGGCGGGCGGACCGATCACCGATCAGAATCTCCGAAACAGCATCCGGATCTACAACCAGAACCGCCGCGCGATCCGGGAGCTTTACCAGGCGCGCAGTGAAGCGCCGTGGCTCTATCCCATCGCGCAGGTCTATGCCGTACTGCGCGCCGGCAATGTGCTGCCGCCGGAGGAACACACCACGATGGTGCGTCGCTACGTTGAGATGGCCTCGCAGGAATCGAGCCTTCCCGAGGATCGCAGCCGCGTCGTGCTGACGGGCATGTTCTGTGAACAGCCTCCGCTGGCGTTGCTCATCACCCTGGAACGCGCGGGCTGTTGGATCGTGAACGACGACCTGCTGCTGGGTTTGCGCTGGTTCACAGGCGAGGTGCCCGAGGAGGGTGACGCGATCGAAAACCTGGCGCAGGCTTACCTGACGCAAAGCGTGGCCACGGCCTCCTGCTATGCGCCCGATGGGCAACGCGGCCGGTGGCTGGTCGATGCCGTGCGGCAGAATCGCGCGGATGGCGTCATTTTTTGCGCTCCGAGTTTTTGCGATCCCGCACTGCTGGAGCAACCCATGCTGGTCGCCGCCCTGGAGCGCGAACACATTCCCCACACCCAGTTCAAGTACTCCGAGGATACGGGACAATTCGCCGTCATCCGGGAACAGGCTGGCACCTTCTCGGATTCCATCCGGCTGTGGAGCGAGGCATGAGCGCAGACACTGTGAAGGCATCGACCGTGCAGAAAGAGCAGAGCATGGTCCTGCAGAAGCAACTCATCGGGGACTACTACGATTCTCTGGGACGGGCGCGTGAAGAGGGAAAGCGAGTCGTCTCCACGTTTGTTCCCGGTAATTTGACCGAACTGCTCCGGTCCTTCGATCTGCTCCCGATCCTGCCGGAGATCAACGCGCTCCAGTCCGGCATGCGCAAGCTTTCCGCCAACTACATTGCGGAAGCGGAGAAGCACGGGCACAGCGAGGATGTCTGCACCTATGTGAAGTGCGATATCGGCATGTTGAAGTCGGGCAACATTGGTCCCACCGGCGTGAAACTCCCCAGTCCCGACCTGCTGCTGCTCTCCTACACGGGATGCTTCACGTTTCTCAAGTGGTTCGAACTCCTGCGCGAGGAGTATCAATGCCCGGTGGCCATGCTGCACGTGCCGTACCTGGCCAACGGACGCATTGAACCGCACCATGTTGACTACGTTGTGCAGCAGTTGCGCACCGAGGTGATCCCGAAACTGGAGCAAGTCAGCGGCCGGCGCTACGACGAAGCTCGACTTTCCGAGATGCTGGCTCTTTCCGCCAAGGCCGAGGACGATTTCGTGTGGGTGCTGGAGAGCGCGAAAAACGAACCCTCGCCGATTGATGCGTACTTCGGCGGCGTGTACTACATCGGCCCGATCTTCACCGCCTTCCGAGGCACGAGCGAGGGCGTCGAGTATTACCGCGTGCTGCGCGAAGAGATTGCGGAACGGATCCGGTTAGGACTTGGTCCCGTCACTCCCGAGGGCACGATGGAGCGCCAGCGCTATCGCCTGGTGGTGGAAGGCCCGCCCAACTGGACGAGCTTCCGCGAGTTCTGGAAGATGTTCTACGACGAAGGCGCTGTCGTCGTTGCCAGCAGCTATACCAAAGTGGGCGGGCTCTATGATCGCGGGTTCCGCCACGACCCCAACCGCCCGCTCGAAAGCCTGGCGGAATACTGCCTGGGCTGCTACACCAACCTCGGCCTGCCGGCGCGCGTCGATCTGCTGGAGCGCTACATCCGCGAATACCGCGCCGACGGCTTCATGATCAACAGTGTCAAGAGTTGCAACTCGTTCAGTGTCGGCCAGTTGCTGATGCTGCGGCAACTCGAGCAGCGTACGGGTGTGCCCGGCGGATTCATCGAGAGCGATCTCGTGGATCCGCGATATTTTTCGTCGGCAAACATCAAGAACCGCATTGAGAGCTACCTGCAGATGCTCGAACAAAGGCGAACCGCGGTGGTGACGGCATGAGCGTGGTGGAGGTTCTGCTCGGTATCGATCTGGGCTCGACCACGACGAAGGCCATCGCGCTCGATCGCACCGGCCGGGTCATTGGCCGCGGCATCACCAACACCCGCAGCAACTATGAAGTCGCTTCCCAGATCGTTCGCGACGAAGCGCTCGTGCAGTCGAGATTTGAACTGGTGCGTCATGCCATGGCAGCCGATCCAGAACTCTCGGGAATTGAAAGCAAGTTTATTGGATCTCTGGTGCGCAATTTCCGCCGGCAGCAACACCTGGAACAGCTGGAGTGGCTGGAGTCGGCGCTGCACCGTTGTGCCGATGCGCCCCGATACGCGCCCAACCGGGAAGCAGTCAAGGAAGCGCTCAATCGTATCTGCCAGGCGATGCGGTCGCGCGTTCCCGGCCATTTCAGCGAATTGGCGGTGCGGAAAAGCGATTTCTTTCGCGATCTGGCCGCAGCCGACTACATGCAGTTCGCGGAGCAGTTCAGCGATTCGAAGCACGCTTCCTTCGACGTCCTGTGTGGCCTGTTCGACGCCGCCATCCTGGTGGTCGAGAATGCGGCAGGCGAGGGGGCATTTGAACGGCACGCCGGGCCGGCACTCGAGCAGACGCTGGCCACTTCACCGGCGGACATCCGCGAACGGGAAGCAAGACTGCGCTCTGCCGTCGAGTCGGTGAGATCGATCGAGCTCCGGATACTTGGAATGGTCGGTACGGGCTATGGCCGGCAACGGCTTCCGTTCCCGAAAGAACAGATCCGCAGCGAGATCCTCTGCCACGGCCTGGGCGCCCATGCCATGTTCGCCGGCACGCGCACGGTGCTCGACATTGGTGGCCAGGACACCAAGGCTATTCAGGTGGATGGCGCCGGCATCGTCACCAGTTTCCAGATGAATGACCGGTGTGCGGCGGGATGTGGCCGCTACTTGGGCTATATCGCCGACGAAATGAACCTCGGCCTGCATGAACTCGGCAGGCTGGCGCAGGAGAGCACTTGCAGCGTGAAGATCAACAGCACGTGTACTGTCTTTGCCGGCGCCGAGCTGCGGGATCGCCTGTCTTTGGGGCAGAAGGTGCCGGACATCCTCGCGGGTCTGCACCGGGCGATCATGTTGCGGGCGATGTCGCTACTGGCGCGTTCCGGAGGAATTTCCGACGAATTCACGTTCACTGGGGGAGTGGCCCGTAACCCCGCTGCGGTTTCCGCCCTGCAAGGCCTGGTCCAACAAAACTATGGCGTGCGAACGCTAAATATTTCTCCGGAGTCCATCTACACCGGGGCCCTGGGGGCGGCGTTATTCGCGCAGCGCGCTGCCGACGGAAGGAATGTGGCATGAAGGCTGAAGAGAGCATCCTCGCCGCGGGCGTTGACGTGGGTTCCAGCGCCGTCAAGTTTGCGCTGGTGCAGGTTGCTGGAGACGGGCCTGCGAGCGTGCTGGCTCTGCACAACGAGCGCATCCGCCGCCGCGACCTGCGGAAGGTGATTCGCGAAGGCTATGAGGCGGTTCTGGAAGCGGCGGGAGTGCGCCAGAACGAGATCGCTTATACCGCCAGCACCGGTGAAGGCGAGTTGGTGGATTTCCGTCGTGGTCACTTCTACGGAATGACGACGCACGCGCGAGGAGCGGTATTCCTGATGCCCGGCGCCGGCGCCGTGATCGACATCGGGGCCCTGCACGCGCGTGCCATGCGGGTGGACGAGCGCAGCCGCGTTTTGGCCTACCGCATGACCAGCCAGTGCGCCTCCGGTTCCGGACAGTTTCTCGAGAACGTTGCCCGCTACCTTGGCATCATGCTGGAGGACGTCGGTCCTTTATCCTGCGAAGCCAAGAACCCGGAATCGGTCAGCAGCATCTGCGCGGTGCTGGCGGAGACCGACGTCATCAACATGGTGAGCCGTGGCATTTCGCGCAGCGACATCCTGAAAGGAATTCACCTGTCGATGGCGGGACGTTACACGAAGCTTCTGCGCTCGATCGGCGCGAGCGGCGACGTGGCGATCACCGGCGGACTGGCCGCCGATATTGGGCTGTGCCGCGCCTTGGAAGAGAAGATCACCGAAGAAAAACTTGCCATGCGCGTGCGTACTCACCCCGACTCGATCTATGCTGGAGCGATCGGGGCCGCGCTTTGGGGCGCGTACCGCCATCGTGTACTGGCGCGGCGCGCCGAGGTGGTGGCGTGAAGCGCGCTCTCGAAAACAAGATTGCCGTCGTGACCGGTGGATCCGGCGCAATCGGGTCCGCCATCATTGCTGGCTTGGAGCGGCAAGGAGCCTGCGCGGTGTCGCTGGATGTGGCGCATCCGGCAGCGGCTGCGCCCTTCCAGGCGTGTGATGTGCGCGACGACAGTTCAGTGTCTTCGGCCATCGCAAAGGTGCACCAGACTTACGGGCGCCTCGATCTGGTCGTACACGCGGCAGGAGTTTCCCGCGAAGCGGTAGTATGGAAGCTTGCTGTCGAAGACTGGGATTTTGTGCAAAGCGTGAACTTGCGCGGGGCTTTCCTTTTGCTGCGCCATGCCATCCCGGTGATGCGAACCGGCGAAGCCTGCCCTGAGCCCAGTCGAAGGGGCGGACGGATCGTGCTCATCGGCTCCATCAATGGTTCGCGCGGAAAGTTCGGCACCTCGGCCTATTCGGCAAGCAAGGCTGGTTTGATTGCTCTGGCCAGAACAGTTGCGCGCGAGGTTGCCCGCCTGGGGATTCTCATCAACGTCGTCGAGCCGGGATGGGTGCGCACACCCCTCACCGACAGCCTGCCGCAGGCGGTCCGCGACGCTGCCTTGGCGGAAAGTCTGGTGGGAAAATACGTCGAACCCGCGGACGTGGCCGCCGCCGTCACGTTTCTTTGCGGACCCGGGGCGCGGCAGATCACCGGGCAGATCCTTCGCGTCGATGGCGGACAGTCGCTCGGCAGTGTTTGAGAGAGGAGCCCAATATGGGTACCAAACCTCTGGAAGAACCGGGAATCCTGGAAACGGACAGTATCCTGGTGCGCCTTATGAACGAGCACGACCTGGAAGCGGTCGTTGCGATTGACGCAGCCGCCAGCGGCCGGCGGCGTCCCCGCTATTTCGAACTGATGTTGGAACGGGCGGTGAAACAAGCGGCGCTGCAAGTCTCGCTGGCCGCGGAAGTGGATGGGCGCGTCGTAGGATTCGCCATCGCATCGCTATACTATGGCGAGTACGGCGTCAGCGAGCCCACTGCCTCGCTGGATGCCATTGGCGTGAACCCGGCAAACCGCGGCCAGCGCGTAGGCAAAGCCTTACTGCGGCAATTGCGGCTGAATCTGTCCGCTCTCCGGGTCACGACCCTGCGCACCGAAGTTTCGTGGGATGATTTCGATCTTCTCGCTTTCTTCAAGAAAGAAGGATTTTCCCCGGCGCGCCGTCTCTGCCTGGATTGTGCGCTCGACCCCACACGCTTTGAGTGACGCGTACGTAAGGAGGACCGTATGTCGGAAGCGACTCATGACCCTGTACGTTGTCCCCGCTGCGGTCAGTTGGGCGCCACGGCGGACAAGTTCTGCGCCGAGTGCGGACGTTTTCTCCGCGACGCTTCGATTGACCAGCGGCTTCTTTTGGCCCTGGTGCATGAACGCGAGGGACGGGGGCGGGAGGCGCGGCAGGGGCTCCAGCACTTGCTCGACGCCGAGCCCGACAACGCCCTGGGCAACCACCAGCTCGGGAACCTCCTGTTCCACGAAGGTCTGCTGGACCTGGCCATCGAACACTATCGCCGGGCGGTGACGGCCTCGGCGACATTTGTGTTGGCCTATTACGACCTCGGGGTCGCCTACTACCATCGCGGCAACATGCCCGAGGCGGCTGCCGCCTTCCGCCGCTGTCTCGACATCAATCCCAACTACAACGCTGCCCACTACCGGCTGGCGCTGGCGCTGTTTCACCAGGGACAGCTCGCCAAGGCCGGCGAGCACTTTGAGCTTTCGGCGACCCTCACACCCGAATACGTAATGGCCCACTATCACCTGGGGGTGATTCACGAGCGCGAAGGCGCGCCCGAGATCGCTCGCCGGGAATTCGAACGGAGCGTGGAAGAGGGAGTTCACGAACTCAGCAGTTTGTACCACCTTGCGATGATCCGTCGTGCGCAGGGTGATAAGGCCGGAGCAGAAGAACTTCTCCGGCGCGCGGGTGAGTTTGGCAAGTTGCGCCCGGCGGCATCCGAAGCCCGCAGGTAAACGAGAGAATACGGCATGGGAATCTCGGAGGGAAACGGCCTCATCTTCGACTGGGCAAGCGCGGGCCCGCGGACTACCTCCTGGCCGGAGCACGTCATGCTCGACGATGAGACGCTGCGCGACGGTCTTCAGAGCCCCTCCGTTACCGATCCGCCCGTGGCGGCGAAAGTCGAGATTCTCCATCTCATGGAGAATCTCGGAATTGAAAGCGTTGATGTCGGCCTGCCCGGAGCGGGCGCGCGCCAGCGCGAATCCGTTCTCGCGCTCTGCCGCGAGATCTCCGCCCAGCGGATGCGCATACGCCCCAACTGCGCCGCCCGCACCATGATGGTGGACATTCGTCCCATCGCGGAGGCAGCGCAACTCACCAGCGTCCCCATTGAGGCTGCTTTGTTTATCGGCAGCAGTCCCATCCGCCAGTACGCGGAGGAATGGACCCTCGATCAAATCCTGCGCCACACCCGGGAAGCGATCCGCTTTGCCGTAAGCGAAGGCCTCGACGTGATGTACGTGACCGAGGACACCGTACGATCTTCGCCCGAGCACCTGCGTATCTTGTTTGCCGAAGCGATCGAGGCTGGGGCCAAGCGGCTTTGTCTCTGCGACACTTGTGGCGCTGCGACTCCGGAAGCGGTCTGGAACCTGGTGACCTGGGTTAAGAAGTTCCTGGCGGAGACTGGGGCCGAGCTCGGCATCGACTGGCACGGTCACCGCGATCGTGGCCTCGATTTGGCGAACACGCTGGCCGCGATCGATGCGGGGGCATCGCGCGTACACGGCACCGCGCTCGGAATCGGCGAGCGCGTGGGCAACACGCCGATGGAACAGTTGCTGGTGAATCTCAACCTGCTCGGTATGAGGCACGACGACCTCAGTTCTTTGCAGGCGTATGTGGACTCGGTTTCGGCCGCGACCTGCGTTCCAGTTCCAGCGAATACTCCGATGATCGGACGCGATGCCTTCCGCACCGCCACCGGCGTCCACGCGGCGGCCATCATCAAAGCCCAGAAGAAGGGCGATCGCTGGCTGACCGACTACGTCTATTCCGGAGTCCCGGCCAGCCTGATCGGACGACATCAGGAAATTGAGATCGGGCCCATGTCGGGCAGTTCGAACGTTATCTTCTATCTATCGCAGCGGGAAATCGTGGCCAGCCATGAACTCATACAGGCCGTCCTGCTGGCTGCCAAGGAATCCAACCGCATTCTTCAGGAACCGGAAGTTCTGGCCATAGTGCGGCGCTTTGAAAATGTGACTTGAAGCTATCTTATAAATCCGTTTTGAAGGGGCACGGCTTCAGCCGTGCCGTTCAGGGCCTGACAGAATGCGGGCTTTAGCCCCTGAGGGACGTGCCTTTCGCGCTGAAAGGCATTTATGCTAGGGGCCTCGTGAATAATCCCGGCCAGGCGGCAGCAGCTGGAAGCCGAATCACGGTGAAGAAAGAACTCATAGAACTGCGCGTTAACGGCCTTACCCACGAGCTCGCCATCGAGCCGAGCGCGCTGCTGCTCGACGTGTTGCGCCGCGATCTCGGCCTCACCGGCTCGAAGCGCGGCTGCGACGACTCCTCCTGCGGGGCCTGCATGGTGCTCGTGGACGGCACGCCGATGCTCGCCTGTACACTACTCGCCTTCAGTTGCGAGGGGCAGGAGATCGCTACCGTCGAAGGCATCAGTGAGCACGGCAGCCTGGCCGCCATCCAGAAGGCTTACGGAGATTGGGGCGGCGCGCAATGCGGATACTGCACACCGGGTTTCATGATCGCGGTGAAGCATCTGCTCGCGGTGAATCCGGATCCGACCGACGAAGAGATCCGAAGCGCGTTGAGCGGAAATCTCTGCCGCTGCACCGGCTATACGCAAATGTACACGGCCATCAAGGCAGCGATCGAAGCGGAGAAGAAGGGAATGGCCGTGGCAGAATGACAGCCCATCACACAAATGCCTCTCTGTTGTCATCCCGAGCGAAGCGAGGGATCTGCATTTTGCTAGCGCCGTGCTTGCACTGAGAACTGAGAACCGGGAACTGAGAACTCATGCCGAACAACCAACGACCAGCGACCAACGACTTCTCCATCATCGGCAAATCCGTAGCCATGATCGACGCCGCCGAGAAAACCACCGGCTCGGGCAAGTACACCGACGACCTCTCCGTCCCCGGCATGCTCTATGGGAAGATTCTGCATTCGCCGCATCCCCATGCCCGCATCAAGCGCATTGACACCAGCCGGGCTGAGCGGCTCGACGGTGTGATTGCAGTGGTCACGGGCAAGGACGCTCCCAATCCCTTCGGCATCCTCCCCGTCGGCCACGACGAGCACGCGCTGGCGCTCGACAAGGTTCGCTACGTCGGCGACAACGTGGCCTGCGTCGCCGCGGTTTCCGAAGCCATTGCCGAGAAAGCGCTCGAACTGATTGCTGTGGATTACGAGCTTCTGCCCGCCTGTTTCAACCCTGAAGAGTCGATGAAGGCCGAGACGAATCTCATCCACGACAACAAGCCGAACAACCTGGAGAAGGACTACCACCACGTCTTCGGCGATCCGGAGAAGGCCTTCGCCGAAGCCGACTATGTTGCTGAAGGCCGCTTCCTCGCGAACGAAGTCACCCACGCCGCCATGGAGCCGCACTCCACGCTGGCATCATTTGAGCTCGACCCGCACACCGGCACCCTCGGCCGTCTGACGGTCTGGTCCTCCACCCAGGTTCCCTATTACCTGCAACACAAGCTGTCGCTGGTGCTCGAGATGCCGATGTCACAGATCCGCGTGATCAAGCCGCTCGTGGGCGGCGGTTTTGGCGGCAAGAGTGAAGTAATCCCAATCGAAATTATTGCGGGGGTTGCTGCGCGGGCTGCGCAGAGACCGGTCAAGATCACCTACACGCGCGAAGAGGTTTTCTGGGCGCACCGCGGGCGCCCGCGCACCATCGTGGACCTGAAAACCGCCGTGAAGAACGACGGCCGCATCACCGCCGTCAAAGCTCGCGTTGTGCAGGATGGCGGCGCCTACTGCTCCTACGGAGTGGTCACCATCCTTTATTCCGGCGCGCTGCTGGGCGCGCTCTACGATATTCCCAACATCCAGTACGACGGCTATCGCGTGCTCACCAACAAGCCGGCCTGCGGCGCCATGCGCGGACACGGCACGGTCAACGTCCGCTTCGCCTTTGAATCGCAGCTCGACGAAATTGCGGCCAAGCTCAAGATGGACCCTGCCGAAATCCGCCGCCGCAACCTGCTCAAACCTCCCTGCATTACGATCAACGGCCTGCGGGTGCAGAGCTACGGTCTGCCCGAATGCATTGACCAGGTGGTGACGCGCTCGCGCTGGGATGAGCGTAAGGGAAAACTGCCCAAGGGACGCGGCCTCGGCATTGCTTGCAGCCACTACGTGAGCGGCGCGGCCAACTCGATTATTCGCTCCGACATGCCGCACTCCACGGTGAACATCAAGATTGACCGCGACGGCGGTGTAGTCCTCTACACCGGCGCGTCCGATATCGGCCAGGGTTCCGACACGATGGTCGCGCAAGTGGCCGCGGAAACGCTGGGCTGCGCGCTCTTCCGCGTGAAGGTAGTCGCCGCCGACACCGACCTCACGCCGATTGACATCGGCTCCTACTCCAGCCGTGTCACCTTCATGAATGGCAATGCAACGATGCGCGCTGCCCAGGAAGTCAAGAAGCAAATCGCCGCCGCCGCAGCAAAGAAAATGAACTGCGCCCCCGAAGACATCGTCTTCCGCAATGATCGTGTGGAGCGGCAAGGCTTGTGTGGGGACGGGCGCCTCGCCCGTCCAGGCGGAGCGCAGCTCCGCGATGATTCTCCAGCGAATGCCACATCTGCGGCCCCCACCGTCTCCGGCCGCGTCGAAGGCCAGATCCTCCGTGGCTCACTCCAGCAAAAACGCAAGGACGAAGGCCCGAAAGATTCGATGACCTTCGAGGAAGCGGTGGTCGCTGCCATCGACTTCCACGGCGCGCTCAGCGGCACCGGCTCCTATGCGCCTCCGCCGGAAGCCCGCGGCGGCAAGCACAAAGGCGCGGGCGTTGGACCCTCGCCGGCCTACTCTTACTCAGCACAGGTTGCCGAGGTTAGCGTGGACGAAGACACCGGCGAGGTCACTGTCCACAAAGTCTGGGCGGCGCACGATTGCGGGCGCGCGCTCAACCCGGTCTCCGTCGAAGGCCAGGTGATCGGCTCGGTGTGGATGGGGATGGGCCAGGCGCTCACCGAAGAGATGATCTGGAAAGACGGGCTGCTCATGAACCCCGGCCTGCTCGAATATCGCAGCCCGTCGTCGGTCGAGTCGCCGGAGGTCGAAGCAATCATCGTCGAAAGCATCGATCCCGAAGGTCCGTTCGGCGCCAAGGAGGCCAGCGAAGGCTCGCTCGCGGCCACCATCCCCGCGATTGCCAATGCGATTTACGATGCGGCCGGCATCCGTCTACACGAGTCGCCATTCACTCCAGAGCGTGTGCTGTCTGCGCTGCGCGCGAAGAGGAATGCCAAGCCGCTGAACCTGACGGGAGGCGTGGACCCCACCGCCCCGACAAATTTTCGTGAACACGGGGGCGAGTTGTGTTTTAAGGGCAAAGGCCCAAAGCGGCATGAATTCGATCCCGCGCGTCAACCGGCGCGGCTGGGAGGTGCGGATTGAGCCTCCCCGAGTTCAAGCTCCTGCGTCCGAGCACCGCCGCGGAAGCGCTCGCCCTGCTGGCCCAACACGCCGGTGACATCCGCATCCTTGCCGGCGGCACCGATCTGCTGCCGTCGATGCAGCAAAAGTTGTTCGAGCCGCCATACGTGCTCGACATCCGCCGCATCGCGGAACTGAAAGGCATTCGCCGGCAACCCGACGGCGCTGTCGAGATCGGCGCCCTCACTGTACTCACCGGCATCGAGCACTCTGACGTACTACGTCAGCACTACCCCGTGCTCCCCGAAGCCGCGAAAACCGTCGCCTCGCCCGTGCTGCGCAACATGGGCACAATCGGAGGGAACATCTGTCTCGACACGCGCTGCCTTTGGTACAACCAGTCGTTGCAGTGGCGAAAATCCTGCGCCTTCTGCATTAAGAAGGATGGCGATCTCTGCCACGTCGCGCCGGGCGGCACGAAGTGCTGGGCGGTTTTTTCGGGCGACACTCCGGCGGCGCTGCTCTGCCTTAATGCGGAAATCGAGATTGCCAGCGCCTCCGGCCTGCGCCGCGTGAGGCTCGCGGACTTCTACACGGGCCTTGGCGATGACTACCGCAGGTTGCGACCCGACGAACTCGTGACCCGCGTGTTGCTGCCTGCATCCTCGGCCGGCTATCGCGGCGCCTACCGCAAGCTGCGCATCCGCGGCTCGATTGACTACCCGCTCGCCGGAGTCGCCGTGGTTCTGAAGCGGTCCAACGGACACATCGAAGACGCACGCGTCGCGCTGACCGCCGTGAATCCCGCGCCCGTGCTGGTGAAAGGCGCCACCGAACTCCTGGCAGGGAAGCGCATGACGGAAGATTGGGCGGAAGCCGCCGGTGTTCTCGCAGCCCAGATCGCGAAACCGCTGACCACCTCGGCCCTGACCCCTGAGTATCGCCGCGAGATGATCCGTGTGTTCACGAAACGCGCGGTTCTTTCGCTCGCTGCTGAGGCCTGATTAGAGCTGGTTTCATAAATGCCTCTCCGCTCGGTAGTCGCCAGAATACCCACTGGACGGCATGACCGCGTTCGTGCAGGTCTGGTCCGGTACAATAGCCGCCGTGGCGGAAATCAAGGTCAACCACGGTCAGATGCTGGCGCGAGTCCCCATCTTTTCCGGGCTCACGGAACCGGAACTTGTTTTCCTGGCTCAGCGTGCGGTGCCGCGCCACTTTTCAGCTGGCGAAACCGTTTTCGGTGAGGGCGAACCTTGCGCCGGGCTCTACGTGGTTGAGTCCGGACATATCCGCATCTTCAAGAGTTCCGCCGGCGGTCGCGAGCAGGTACTCAGCATCGATGGGCCAGGCAGCTCCGTCGCAGAGCTGCCCGTCTTCGATGGGGGTAACTACCCAGCCTCGGTGACCGCAGTGGATGATGCCACACTCCTCTTTGTCAGCAAGCAGGATTTTCAGTCGCTCTGCCTGGCTCATCCTCAAGTTGCGCTCAAGGTGCTGCGCGTGGTCGGTGCCCGGCTGCGACGGCTGGTGGGAATCATCGAGGAACTTTCCTTTACCACCGTGCGGCACCGGCTGGCTTCGTTCCTCTTGCGCCTTGCCCGCACCGAAGGCAAGCGCACGGCGGACGGAGTGGCAGTCACCTTGCCGGTCAGCAATCAGGAATTGGCAGCGCAGATCGGAACCGTGCGCGAACTGATCTCCCGGAACCTTTCCCGTTTCCAATCCGAAGGATTGGTGAAAATCGATGGGCGCAGCGTAATCATCCACGATCTGAAGGCTTTGGAAGCCGAACTCCACTCGGCCGAGTAGGTCTTTCCGCACCTTCCAACCCCAAGTCTAACAGCTGCTCACGGTCGCCGTGACAAAAGTCATCGCCAGGCCGCCGCCGCTCCGCTAACTTCAGAACATCAAGCGCGCCGCAAGAAGAAAGAAATGGAGCGGCCGTGCCGAGGAGGATGCGATGAGCGTGACCACCGAGAAAACTGTGCGGGAATTGGCCCTGGAAAACCCTGCCGCAACCCGGGTTTTTGAGAAGCTGGGCATCGACTATTGTTGCGGTGGCAATCGGTCTTTGGAACAAGCGTGCCGCGCGGCGAATCTGCCGGTGGATCGGGTACTGGATTCCCTCGAAATGGCAGAACAAACAACGCGGGCGGCGCAGCAGGTCCATGACTGGCAAAGGGAGCCGCTGGGCGATCTGGTCGCGCACATCAATAGTACTCATCACAAGTACACGCGCGAGGAGATTTCCCGCCTCGGTCCTTTGTTTGAGAAAGTGTGCTCGGTTCACGGCCAGAACCATCCCGAACTGCTGCATGTTCGCGCCAGCTTCGCCGGGCTGGCGCAGGAACTGACCATGCACATGATGAAGGAAGAGATGGTGCTGTTCCCCTACATCGTCAGGATGGAGGAAGCCGTCATCCAGCATGAGCCCGTGCTGCCACCGCCTTTCGGCAGCGTGCAAAACCCGGTTTCGATGATGGAGCACGAGCACGAGTCCGCCGGCAACGCATTGCGCGCCATGCGTAAGGCCAGCGGCGGTTACATGGCTCCGGCCGATGTGTGTATCAGCTACCAGACGCTCTACAAGACGTTATCTGAATTCGAGGCGGATCTGCATCAGCACATTCACCTTGAAAACAACATCCTCTTCCCGCGAGCGATTGCGATGGAGCAGGCGCAGTAACCGCCATTGCGCTCGTGCGGGCCGAGACCGAGTTCCTGGAGCGCCACCTATTAAACTGGATTCCTACGGCCAAGGCCAAGCTGGACCGGACCGATGCACCTGCCTTCCCAGTGATGATGACGCTGCTGGTGCAGTTCCTCAGCCATAGACACGAGGGTCGGACGTGCTAGGGCGTTTACTGATGAACGATTCTTTGCCAAGAACCGGCGGAAGTGGGCCTATGACCTGCCCCCTCTTACTATCTGTCGGAGTCCCTTGCCTGTGAGGAGCACGCTTACTTTTTGTTCCCGACTCGCGCGACCATGAGTACCGTAGTCTGATCGCGGTGAAATGTCCTGGTTTCTAGAACTGGTTTCATAAATCGGTTTTGGGAAGGGCACGGCTTCAGCCGTGCCGTTCAGGGCCTGGAAAAATGCGGGCTTTAGCCCCTGAGGGACGTTCCTTCCGAGCCGAAAGGCATTTATGAAACCAGCTCTATGCGTAGTCGATGGGATGCTTTGTCAGCCAGCGCTCATCGCGCACCCTGCCAATGTTCCTCAAAGCACTACCAGCGACGCTCCCAGTTAAGCGGCGGCTTTTCCAAGCCAAGCCTGCGCCCAGACCGATTGCACCACCCAGCAAACCGTAGGTCAGCGCTCTAATAATGGATCTCTGCCGATACCCAGGACAACTGCCCAACACGCCAATGCCCACCCCAAGGGCGGCGGCCTTCAAGGCGCTTCGAACGGACTCGCTAAGAAACGGAGTAAAAGATTCTCCGTCGAGAAATTCTTCTCGACCAGAACGCGCTCCCTCTATTCCGGAATTAAAAAGCCTTCGGCCATAATCGGCATTCGACTTCGACCACTTGCGTAAATCCATCGGATCTCCTCACGGTCCTCGATCGGAGATACCAATTTTACTACATCACCAAGTGCCGGGCTGAGTCGGTAGCGCCCGTCACGCATTGTTGTGAGGTGACACGGGGGCATCGTGCGTGGGATGGAGCGCTTTGCGCGACTCAGTGCGGGAACGTCGGTAGGAGGGTTACAGGATTGAGCGCTACCTTAGCAACCCGTGGTGCAAGTACGGTTCGTATCAGGGCACGCCTTCACAGGCCGCGGAAAAACTCCGTCTCGCACTCGTCTTTGGGTGGCGCAGCGCTTCAGCGCTGCGGTAACTGCATTGTTTTGAGTGCGGCTTTAGCCGCTGAGGTCACACTTTCTGCTCGGGAACTAGTTTTTCCGCAGCCTGTTCAGGCGTGCCGTAAGTCCTGCCGTCTTCCTCGAATGGAATTGTTTCCCGCCAAACCCGGAACCCGTCGCCCAAGCGAACGTCAATAAGCGAACATCAATAGAGAATCTTGCCAGGGTTCCCTTCCCACGCTCGAAATGCCGCCAGGGCTTCCTCGCGCATCATCTGAATCATGGGAATCACACGCTGCGCGTGCGGCTGGGTGAGTTCTCCGTAGATAGCGGAATCGTCAAACCCGATTTTGGCAGCGTCCCCGGCGAGATTGCCGAAGTAAACTTTGTCAATCCGAGCCCAGTAGATTGCGCCCAGGCACATGGGGCACGGTTCGCAGGAAGCGTAGAGGTCACAGCCCCGGAGTTCGAAAAGGCGAAGTTTCTGGCAGGCTTGCCGGATGGCCAGCACTTCAGCGTGGGCCGTGGGATCGTTCGTCGCCGTGACTTGATTCACGCCTTCGGCGACGACGCTGCCATCTTTCACGACGACGGCGCCGAACGGCCCACCGCGCCCGGAACGGACATTTTCGACCGAGAGTTGAATGGCGCGGGCCATGAAAGTGTTGTCCATGTGGTTTGGCTCCGTCATCGCGTAATCGTCAAGTTCACGGACTTACGGATTTTGGCATACACCGGCTTGATGATCGAGTAGATGAAATCGCAGCGCTGGGCATAAGGCACAAAAGCGCTCTTCATTGCATTGATGGTGATCTTTTCGAAATCATCCAGGGACAAACCAAAGGCATCCGCCGCGGCCTCGAACTCCTGGGTCATGCTGGTGCTGCTCATCAGCCGGTTGTCGGTATTGAGGGTGACGCGAAATTTCTCCTGATAAAGAATCTTAAAAGGATGCTCACTCAGGCTGGGCGTGGCCCCGGTATGGACGTTGCTGATGAGGCAAATTTCCAGCGGGATTCTTTTATCGAGCACGTACTGGGCAAGGTCGCCTAATTTCACCGCCTTGCCGTCCACGACGGCGATGTCGTCGATCAGTCGCGTCCCGTGTCCGATCCGGTGTGCCCCGCAGTACTGAATCGCCTGCCAAATCGATTCCTTTCCATAGCCTTCCCCGGCGTGAATCGTGATGTTGAAATTCTCCCGCTGAATGTAGTGAAAAGCTTCTACATGTTTTTTGGGAGGATAACCGCCTTCTTCTCCGGCAAGATCAAAGCCGACAACTCCGCGCGCGCGAAAATCGACGGCGAGTTCCGCCATTTCAAGCGAAACGTCCATATTGCGCATGGCGCAGATGATCACACCCGATGAGATTCCAAAATCCTTGCGGCCTCGCTCCAGTCCCTTCAAGACAGCCGAGACTACCCGTTGGTGGGTCAATCCTCTCCGCGTGTGAAAGACTGGAGCAAAGCGAGTTTCAAAGTAAACCACGCCATCATTACTTAGATCCTCGGCCTGTTCATAAGCGACGCGCTCCAGAGCCTCCTCCGTTTGCATGACCGCGATGGTGTGGGTGAAGCCCTCCAGGTATTTGGCCAGACTCCCCTGGTTCGCGCCGCGATGAAACCATTGCGCTAATGCTTCGGGATCGGCGGTCGGAAGTTCCACGTATCCCGCATCGCTTGCCAACTCAATCACGGTTTGCGGTCGCAGCACACCATCCAAATGCTCGTGCAAAAGGACTTTGGGAAGACTCTGCAATAACTCTCTATCGAATTTCATCGAATGCTCTTTTCTAGGAACAGCGACGCAGCCACCCCAGCCGTCACTCTTCTCCGATGTCCTCGTTCCACACCGCGGGATTTCCGCGGATGTATTCGCCCAACAACGAGGCGCATTCCGAAGAATCGAGATCAAAGACTCGCACCCCAAGCGAGCGGAGCCACTCGATGCCGCCCTGAAAATTGCGGCTCTCTCCGACTACCAGCGAACCGAAGCCAAACTGCCGGACCAGTCCGCTGCAGTACCAGCACGGCGCCAGCGTGGTAACCATGGTGAGGCCGCGATAGCTGCGCTGGCGTCCCGCATTGCGGAAGGCATCGGTCTCCCCATGCAACGAAGGATCCCCGTTCTGCACTCGACGGTTGTGACCCGATCCGACGAGCCTGCCCTCGGCATCAAAGATCGCGGCTCCGATAGGGATACCTCCTTCGGCTAGCCCCTTGCGGGCTTCGGCCAGCGCCACCGCCAGCATTGCACAATGATCAAGCTCAGACATAGCCCTATTGTAGCGGCGGCGCAACTTCAGGCTTCGCTGTCTGAGCCCATATCGAGCTCTAGCAGGTGACCGGCTCGTTCCATGACCATCAAGTCCGCATTTTCGGACGATTCCACCGCGTCATCCCCGATTTGTTTGGTCTCGCCCGTTTCCATTCCTGCTTTTTCGTGCCAGACTGAAATATCCTCACGCTGCCCGGCAGCCAAGATTTGACACGAGCCTTCATGCAACCTACGATTTGCGGGATCATGCAGATACTAACAAGCCACTGCTGCCGCCAAGTTCGTGCGCGCAACGCGAGGGGCCTCGCAGCGAAAACAAACATCGCGAGGAAGAGCGTCGTAATTCTCTTCACCCTACTCGCATTCACATTTCTTTCGCTGGCGGCGCCACCGGCAATTTCCACTGCCGATCCGCATCGCTACCTGGATGACATCAAGGCGCTGACCACGCCTGCGATGGAGGGACGTGGCGCCGGATCGAAAGGGTTGACCCGGGCCGCGCACCTGATCGAGAAGCGGTTCAAGAGCCTGGGGCTCGAACCTGCGGGCACAAACTCGTATTTTCAGCCTTTCACGGTTATCACGGGCGCGCGCTTGAAAGGGAAGAACGATTTCGCGGTGCTGACCGGGGAGCAGAAGCGAGAGTTGAAACCGAAGCAGGATTTTGTTCCGTTCAGTTTTTCCGCCTCGGGATCGGTCCACGGGCCCCTGGTGTTTGCCGGCTACGGCGTTTCGGCCGACGAGTTTCATTACGATGACTACGCCGGGATCGACGTCAAGGACAAGATTGTGGTCGTTCTGCGCTATGAGCCTCCTTCGTTCGGCGAGAAGGGCGGCAATCACGGAATGACGCAACATTCCCAGTTGGTGACCAAAGCCATCAACGCCAGGAACCACGGTGCAAAGGCGCTCGTGCTGGTGAACGGAAAGCTGGGAGATGGCGAAGAAGACCTGCTTACCCGATTCGGCAGCGTGAGCGGTCCGGAAAATGCCGGCATCATTTTTCTTCAGGTCAAGAATGCGGTCGCGGAGGGCTGGCTCAAGGCGGCGGGCAAATCGCTGGCGGAATTGCAGGATCAGATTAACGCTTCGTCCAAGCCAGCATCGTTCGCGCTGCCGGAGGACCAGACTGCGGCGCTGGCGGTCCGTATCGAGACCACGCGGGCCACGGTGAACAATGTGCTCGCTTATCTGCCGGGCAAGACGGACGAATACGTGATCGTCGGCGCGCACTACGATCACCTCGGACGAGGTAATTTCGATTCTCTTGCGCCTTCGCAGATCGGACAGATTCATCCGGGAGCGGATGACAACGCCTCGGGCACGGCGGGAGTGCTGGAGCTGGCGCGATTGCTGGCGCCGCAGAAAGGTCAGTTGCGGCGGGGAATTCTGTTCGCTTCCTTTGCCGGCGAAGAGCTCGGATTGCTGGGTTCGGCGGCGTGGGTGAAGGACCCGACGCGTCCGCTGGAAAAAGCCGTGGCCATGCTGAACATGGACATGATCGGCCGCATCAAGGATCAGAAAGTTTACATCGGAGGCGTTGGCACCGGCTCGACGCTGAAAGCCGCGGTCGAGCAGGCGCAGGCGAATTCCGGATTCAAGATCGAGTACTCGCCGGGCGGATATTCCGCGAGCGACCATACCTCGTTCGTCGCGAAGAAAATTCCGGTGCTGTTTCTCTTCTCCGGGCTGCACTCGGATTATCACAAGCCTTCGGATACGTGGGAGAAGATCAATCCGGAATCGGCGGCGCGGTTGCTTGACGTGGTGGCTGCGACGGGCGAGCAGTTGGCGGATGCGGCGGAGCGCCCGGCGTTCATTGTCGTCGTGGAAGACAAGCCGGCAGGCGGATCGGGAGGTGGCGGCTATGGACCGTATTTCGGATCGATTCCGGATTTCGGCCAGGTGGAAACCGGCGTGCGGTTCTCGGATGTAAAACCAGGATCACCCGCGGCGAAGGCAGGTTTGAAAGCAGGAGATATCCTGGTGCAGTTCGGCGACAAACCGATCAAGAACCTTTACGACTTCACGGATGCCCTTCGCCGCAGCAAGGTGGGCGATGTCGTAGAGGTCAAGGTGCTGCGCGATGGGCAGCCGGTTACGGCGTCGGTCAAGCTCGAACAGCGAAAATAGGCGAAACATCGATGTAGAAAACTTTCGATTGATTGGTCAACATGTACGTGTTCCCGCCGCAAGTGCCGGAGCCGTCTCCGCTCCAGGTGTACTTGAAAAGTCGAACTCCTGAAACCGGATCAGCCCGTGATTTTGCTCTGAACTCTGCTCACGCGTTACACTGCGAGACATGAATACAGCGAACCAACCGAATGTGAAGTTCGTGCAAACCCCCGATTATCGCGAGGCCTACTCCAACAGCGTGCAGATCCGGGTGAATGTGTGGGATTTCTTCCTCGTTTTCGGGACCATGCAGCAAAGCTCGGAGACGCAGGTGGAATTGCGAAACTTTCAGGGAATTTATCTCAGCCCGCAACAGGCCAAGGCGCTTATGGCGCTCTTGCAGCAGAATGTGGCGAACTACGAGGCCGCGTTCGGCGAAATCAAACTTGATCCGCGCGCCCCGGGCGGACCCGTTCACTGATGCACCGTTCAACGACGGCTGCGTGGCTGGCGGCGCGTTCCGATCTGAAAACAAAATCCCAACCGGCATCCTCCGCGTGGGTGCAAGAGTTTCTTCTATTCGCGCTGTTCTTCGCCGGATTGATGCTTCTGCATGCGCCGCTTCTGCGCCTTCCTTATTTTTGGGATGAGGCGGGATATTACGTCCCAGCCGCGCGTGATTTATTTCTGACTGGCACGCTCATTCCGCAGTCCACGCTATCGAATGCGCATCCTCCGCTGGTGATGGCGTGGCTGGCGCTGGCCTGGCGCGTCGCCGGATACTCCACGCTGGTCACGCGCGCCGCCATGCTGGCGCTGTCCGCATTCTCGCTGCTGGGACTGTTTCGACTTTCGCGCGTCGCCGCCAATCTGCCCGTGGCGTGGGCGACAACCGCGTTAGTGGCGCTTTATCCGGTGTACTTCACGCAGAGTTCCCTGGCGCAGGTGGACTTGCCGGCCGCCGGATTTACGTTCTGGGCGCTGGCCGCTTATATAGAGGACCGTCCGTGGAAGCAAGTGCTCTGGTTTTCGCTGGCGGCGTTGGCAAAAGAGACTGCGATCCTGGCTCCGCTGGCGCTGTTTGGCTGGGAACTGCTGGGCTATTTCATCCGGCTGCGCTCGAAAGAAAGCTCGAAAGAAATTCGTTGGAAAGAAATTCTTCCGCCAGCTGGCAGACGAACGCCCTGGCTTTATCTGCTGCTCCCCGTCGTGCCGCTGGCGGGCTGGTACGCCTACCACTACTCGAAGACGGGCTTCCTGCTGGGCAACCCCGAATTCTTTCGCTACAACGTTGCCGCCACGCTCAATCCTCTGCGCGTCCCGCTCGCTCTCGGAATGAGGCTCTGGCAACTCTTCGGATACTTCGGTCTTTATTTGCTCACGCTGGCGGGGTTGCTGGCCATGCTTCGTCCGCCCCAGACAGAAAAAAAGTTAGAGAAAAAGACAGAGAGCGGGGTTGCCCGTCCGCGAATTGCAATTCGGACGCAGGCCGCATGTCTTACCGTGTTGCTCGCCTACCTGGCTTTTATGTCGGCAGTGGGCGGCGCGGTGCTGGCTCGCTACATGTTGCCGGTCGTCCCGCTTGTGATTCTGGCATTGGTCTCGACTCTCTGGCGGCGCGTGCGGCATTGGAAATTGATTGTGGGAGCGGTCGCAATTGCATTTGTCGCGGGCCTGTTCAGCAATCCGCCGTATGGATTTTCTCTCGAAGACAATCTGGCCTATCGCGACTACATCGTGATGCACGCGGAAGCGAGTCGTTTCCTGGCGATGCGATATTCCGGCCAGCGCGTTCTCACCGCATGGCCCGCGTCCGACGAACTCACCCGGCCATGGCTCGGCTATATTAACGCCAGTCAGCCCTTCCGCGTGGTGCGCATCGAGGACTTTTCTGTCTCTCAGATCGACGTGGCCGCCAGCGCTCGCGCCCGCTTCGATGTGGCTCTGGTCTTCTCCACGAAGTACCAGCCGCCGCATCCGCTCTTCGAGCATTGGGAGGCGTGGCAGCGTACCAAGGAAAAATTCTTCGGCTACCATCGCGACTTGCTGCCCGAAGATATTGCCCAACGTCTCGGTGGAACAATTCCCTATCGTAAAGAACGGAACGGGCAGTGGATCGCGGTAATTGCGGTGGAGCGCGAACAGGATGCGAAGAGCGCTAAATGCTGCCCGGCGGTGCGAAGCCTTTCACATCCCCATCAGGTGGCAGGAATGCGTCTTGACCACGACCCAGACGCTCTTGCCGGGGCCAAGTTGGAGAGCATCGCGCGCCGCCAGCGTTAAGTGCACCTCGAACTCCGCGCCGCCACAATCCACCGTGGCCGAGATGATGACGTCTCTCTGCTCCAATCGCTGGATAGTTCCCGGCAAAACGTTACGAGCGCTCAGCCCGCGCGGGCTTTCCGTTGCCAACAGCAAATCGCCGGCGCGAACGCCCACGCGCAGGCGCGAGCCAACATCGGCGCGAACCAGCGGAGTTTCTAGCTCTACCTGACCGGTCCCCAGTTGACAGGTCCCGAGTTGGCAAGTCATCGTGCCGCGACCTTCGTGCAGTGCCAGCACGGTGGCGTCGAAGATGTTTTCGAATCCTGACAGGTGCGCGACGGTTTCCAGTTGCGGAGCGCGCATGACTTCATGCGGCTGTCCTTGGGCCACGATTCTTCCCGCGTCAAGCACAATGACCTCATCGCCCAGGGCAAACACTTCCTCGCCATTGTGGGTGACGAAGAGAATCGGGACGCGGTGATGCTGGTTCCACTTACGCAAATCGCCGACGAGAGACGACTTCGTCGGACGGTCCAGCGCAGCCAGTGGCTCATCGAGCAGTAACGCGCGTGGTTCGGTGACCAAAGCGCGCGCCAAGGCGACGCGTTGGCGCTCGCCTCCCGAAATTTGCGCTGGCCGCCGGTCGCGCAAGTGCTCTATGCGGAACGCCTCGAGTATCTCGCGGCTGCGCCTTTGTCGCTCCGCCGCGCTGAGCGTGTGGAGACCGTAAGCGACGTTTTCCTCGGCGGTCAGGTGAGGGAAGAGTGCCAGGTCCTGATGTACGTAACCGATGCGCCGTTTCCAGGCTGCGACGTTCTGTTTTTTCTCCGAGTCGTATAGGTCTTCACCGCCAACGGCAATACGTCCATCGTCCGGATGGCTGAGCCCGGCAATGCAATCGAGCAGCGTGGTTTTGCCCGCGCCCGACGCGCCGAAGAGAATCGTGAAGCCGGCAAGCGCGCGGAAGTGGACATTCAGGTTGAAGCTGCCCTCGGGATTCGGAAAGCGCTTGCGGATGCGAACTTCGAGCTCGGCAGAGATTGGCTGTGTCGATGTTTGTAGAACGCGTTTCATAAATGGTTCTTTGAAAGGGCCCGGCTTCAGCCGGGCCGCTACGAGCCGTATAAACACTGGGCTTTAGCCCCTGAGGGAACCTCCCGCCCCCTCTGAAACCAGTTTATGAAACAAGTTCTGGCGCGGCTTGCAGCGCGAGAGCAATCTTCACCGCCATGGACCCACCACCCATGGACGTCGGTTCAAGCCGTACACGACCGATAACACAAAGAATGAAATAAGCAGCAGCAGCAGTGCCGTCTGGTTCGCGCTGGAATAATTTGCCGTTTGCACCTGATCGTAAATATCAATCGAGATGGTGCGCGTCACGCCGGGAATGTTGCCTCCCACCATGAGGACCACTCCAAACTCTCCGAGCGTGTGCGCGAAGCTGAGCGCAAATCCGGTAACCAGCCCGGCTTTTGAGAGGGGAAGCACGATACGGCGAAAGGTTTGCACCGGCGAATGGCCAAGCGATGCCGAGGCGCGAAGCAGCTTGGAGTCAACCGCGCCGAATGACGCCGCGAACGGTTGCACGGCGAATGGCAGACTGTATAACAAAGACCCGATCACTAAGCCTTCGAAAGTAAATGCGAGGGTGTGGCCAGTGAGCGACTCCCACCAGCGGCCGAGCGGGCTCCGCGAACCGAGCGCCACCAGGACATAGAAACCGAGCACCGTCGGCGGCAGGACAATCGGAAGCGCGACCGCGGCTTCGACCAGAAATTTCCAGCGCCAGCGCGAGTAAGTCAGCCAGTAGGCGATGGGAATTCCGATGGCGATCAGCAGCGTCGAGACGATGGCTGCGAGACGCACCGTCAACCAGAACGCCTCCCAGTTCATTGCAACGGGTCTCCATGGGCTCGCCACCCGCCTATCGGTTTGTGCAGTTGCGTCATTGTAAGCGTTTCCCGCACCTCGCGCGCAAGGCTGAAAGGTTTCGCACGGAGATGTCGATCCCGGCGTATTTGGCGACTTGGAAGTCGGGACTTAAATATGCGTCATACGTCACGTCGAGATGCGATGGAGTTGCCCATTTCAACGTAAGATCTATCGTGCCGGATCGGTATTCCGCTGCATCTGAGCAGAACCCCAAGACCTTCTCCGGAGACCGTGAATCATTGGTCCGCTTCAGGTATACATTGGTTTCATTGTCGGCCCCGGAGTGCCGCTCCGTGCTGCTAATCGCAAGCCAATTCCCATCCGGAGATCGCGCTTCTACTGATGAAAGGTCCCGCACGGAGATGTCGATGTCGCCGACTTTGGCGACTTGGGAGTAGAGATCTGCGTGCCCGTCATATGTCACTTCTAGATGCGTTGGAGTTACCCATGTCATCGTAAGATGTATCGTCCCTCCAGCGTTGGCGTTATCCAGGACGTAGGGTCGGGGAGCTGGGCCTTCACACCAGAACGCCAAAACCGCCTCCGGAGGCTTCGAGTCATCAGTCCGCTTCACGTACACAATGGTTTGAATAGCAGCCGATCCGAACCCGCCGTTCTGTAGCGTGCGAGCGCTCGCAATCCATAACCCACCTGGAGATCGGATCTCTGTTGTCCAAATCGTCGGGTCATAACGACAGCCGGATCCTAAGACACAGACTCCGATGACTATGAGCAAAACTGCCTTCCGGATCGAAGAGCGGCTGCCCGTACCTGGCTTAAGGATTCCGCCGCGGTTCGTCGATTTAGGATCGATTTCTATTTCGAGCATAGCGTTTCGTTTTCGTTGCGCATTATAGCCGCTAGTGTTTCTCCGCGGGCAGGCTGAGCCCGTAACTGGTGAGCAGGGCAGTGGCTTCGGGCGTGCGCAAAAAGTCGAGGAACTTGCGGGCGGCATCCTGCTGTTTTGATTTCGAAAGCACGACGGCTGCCTGGTTCAGCGTGGGATAGGCATCGAGCGGAACCGTCCAATAGCGGCCTTTGTCTTTAAGAGCGGGTGCGAGCGTGTGGGACAGTGCGATCAATCCCGCCTGAGCGTTGCCCGATTCGACGAACTGCGCTGCCTGCGACACGTTTTCTCCCAGGACGAGCCGGCCGGAAACTTGATCGTAAATTCCGAAGTGCCGCAGCGCGGCCTCGGCTGCGCGCCCGTACGGTGCGTGTGCGGGATTCGCGATCGAAATCTTCTTGACCGAAGGATCGAGCAAAGCCTTCATGCCGAGCTTCGATAAGTCCAGGGGCGAGTCGCCCGGCACCCACAATACCAACCGGCCGACGGCATAGCGGTAAAGCGTGTCCTTGGAATGCGATGCCAGTCCCTCGGCGATCAACTGTTGAGGATATTCTTCATCGGCCGAAAAGAAGACATCGAACGGCGCGCCGTTTCGTATCTGATTGGCAAGATTACCGGACGAGCCGAATGAGAGCTTCACTGTTTGCCCGGTCTCTTTCGTGTAGGCTGCGACGAGTTGCGGAAGAGCAGCACTCATATCCGCCGCCGCGGCCACGGTAATCTCCTGGCCCGCGGCGCATGCCGCTAGAAGGACCAGAGACATTGCGAGCTTGCAGAGTGCTTTCATGGATCGTCCTGAGCGAATCCTTTTGCGAAGCCGACACCCTGCCCTACAAGCCCGTGGCGAAAGTGAGAACCCGCTCTTCAACTCTCACTTCGCCAGACTTTGTCATCCCGAGCGAAGCGAGGGATCTGCAGTTCGCCGCAAAATGCAGATCCCTCGCTTCGCTCGGGATGACAATTCATGAAAGGTGTCGATCATGCGCTGCTCCGGGCCCGACTTTCGCCACAGGCTTCTACACCAGTTTCGTCTTCGACAGCGGAAGCTCCCGCACCCGCTTGCCGGTGGCCGCAAACACCGCGTTGTACAGAGCAGGCGCAAAAGGCGGCACGCCGGGCTCGCCGACGCCGGCCGGCGGCGCTTCGCTCTCCACAATGTGCACCTCGACGTGCCGCGGAGCGCGGTTCATGCGCGTGATCTGATAATTGTGGAAATTGCTCTGGTCGATGATTCCGTTGGTCGCCGTAATCTCGCCGAACAACGCCAGGCTGGTTCCGAACACAGCTGCGCCCTCGAACTGGTTGCGGATGTTGTCGGGGCTGACGATCGTGCCCGCATCGACCGCGGTCCACACATTCGGAATGTGCACCTGTCCCTTGCTGTCGATTTCGACTTCAACCACGGTCGCAACATAAGTCAGGAAACTGCGATGAGCGGCGATGCCCATGCCGCGGCCTTTACCCATGGGCCGCTTGCCCCATCCGGATTTCTCCGCTGCGATCTCGACCACGCGCCGCAATCGAGCGGTGTCAAGCGGATAACTCTTGGCGTCTTCCGCTTCGTCCCCCTTGAGGTCAAGGCTGACGATACGCGGCGGCCCGATCAGATCCAGTAGATACTGGACCGGATCTCTGTTGGCGGCTTGAGCAAGCTCGTCGGCAAAGGAGTGAATCGCGAACGCATGATAGATGTTCGCCACACTGCGCAGCCATCCAATGCGCACGTGGTAGTCGGCGGGACCATTTTCGGCGCGGTGGTTGGGAATGTCGAAAGGAAGATTGTTCCATCCCAGGCCCATCTCGTCGTCGGCATAGGTGGCGGACGCGTCGAAAGTTGAATTGATGGGCGGATACACAGTGCGCTGCAGCCACGCAGTGGGCTTGCCATCAGGCCCAATCGCAGCCTTCAGGTACATCGCGGCGACAGAGTGAAAAAAATCGAAGCGAATATCGTCTTCGCGGCTCCAGACTACCTTGACGGGCTTGCCGAGTTGTTTGGAAAGAACGGCGGCTTCCGCAACCTGGTCGGGTTTCGACTTGCGTCCGAAGGCGCCGCCAAGCAGCGTGACATGGCAAGTCACATCTTCTTTCTTGATGCCGAGCACGCCGGCAATGGTCTCCTGCACCCCTTGCGGATTCTGCGTCGGGGCCCAAGCCAGCACTTTTCCATCGCGATACTCGGCGACGGCGACCGGCGGCTCCATGGAAACGTGCGCCAGGTGCGGAGTGTAGTACTCGGCCTCGATGATCTTTCCGCCTTTGGCAAATGCCGCATCCACATTGCCCACGTTGCGAACGACTTTGCCCGGCTGCCGGGAAGTTGCTTCGAGCGTTTTGCGGAACGGCGCCGAGTTGTACACCGCGTGCGGGCTGCTGTCCCATTCGATCTTCAGGCTCTTGCGTCCCTTGAATGCCGCCCAGGTGTTGTCGGCAATCACGGCGACGCCGCCCAAAGGCTGGAACAGGTGCGGCGGCTTAAAAGTCTTGATGGTCAGTGTCTTCTGAACACCCGGCACTTTGAGCGCGGCCTTGTCGTCGTACGACTTGATCTTCTGTCCGAGTACGGGCGGATGCTCGACCGACGCGTAGACCATGCCCGGCATAGTCGCGTCCATACCGAAAACCGCTTTGCCGGTGACGATCTCGGGAAGGTCGAACAGGGAATTGCTTTCTTTGCCGATGTAACGCCACTCGGCCCGTGGCTTGAGCGGGACATCTTCTTTCTTCGGAACCGGCAGCTTGGCCGCGGCGGCGGCAACTTCACCATAGCCCAGCTTGCGGCCGCTGGAGCGATGCACAACGAAGTGGGGCTCGGTCGTGCAATCCTTTGGGGAAACGCCCCACTGCGCGGCGGCGGCAGTGATCAACATAGCGCGTCCGGTGGCGCCCACCTGGCGCATCAGGTCGAAGGAACTGCGAACCGAGTGCGACCCGTCCGTATCCTGCTCGCCGTACTTCGGATCGCCAATCGCCTGATCAATCCTGACCTTGGACCAGTCGGCGTCGAGTTCGTCAGCGACGATGAGCGGCAAGGCCGTGCGGCTGCCGCATCCCATCTCCGAGCGATGGGCAACGATGGTGACGGTGCCATCGGAAGCGATCGACATCCACAGACTGGGTTCAAACGCCGGAGCGGCCGCTTCGCCTTCCGCGGCCCACAGCGGCTCGGGAATAAAGCGCGCGCTCAGCACAAAGACACCGCCCGCCAAAGCTCCGTGCAGAAATCCTCGTCGGCTGATGTGACGGCTGACATTTTCAATGAGCTTCATGCCGTCTCCTTCGCGGCCTGATGCTTCGCCGCCTGATGGATGGCCGCCCGAATCCGCTGATAGGTGCCGCAGCGGCAGAGGTTGCCGGACATGGCCGTGTCGATATCCTGGTCGCTGGGATTCTTGTTGTCCTTAAGCAGCCCGATCGCCTGCATGATCTGGCCCGTCTGGCAGTAGCCGCATTGCGGCACCCGGATCTCCATCCACGCCTTCTGCACGGGATGCATGGGCGCGATGCCTTCGATCGTAGTGATCTCGGCGCCACCGACCTCTTTCATGGGAGTCGTGCAGGAGCGGATGGCCGCGCCATTCTGGTGCACCGTGCATGCGCCGCACAATGCCATGCCGCAGCCAAACTTCGTTCCCGTAAGCTGAGCCACGTCGCGCAAATACCACAGCAACGGCATGTCGGGATCGCCGTCAAACGTCTTCTCTTTCCCGTTCACTTTAAAACGGATCATTTATACCCCGTTCAACCACGGAAGCCGCAGATTTGATTTCCATATCCTAGTCGCAGAACGCGAAATGTGGAAGAGTGGAATGGTGCTTGATATGAGGCGTTAGGATTTCCCCTGTGATCCCCGGAGCCTGCCCTGAGCGAAGTCGAAGGGCCCCCTGTGGTTAAGGTTTTCCGCCGACACCAGCGAGCCATCATATAATCGTCTTTCATCACGGGAGGAATTTTGGCCTACGACGATCTGCGGGACTGGATCAAAGCACTCGATCGCGCCGGAGAACTCAAGCGCATCCGCACCGAAGCCGACCCGATTTTGGAGATTACGGAAATTACCGATCGGGTTTCGAAGTCTCCCGTTCCTGTGGAGGGACGGACGCCCTCGTCCGTCCAGCGGAGCGAAGCTCCGCAGCTCGGTGGCTCAGCGCTGCTCTTCGAGAACCTAAAGGGTTACCCCGGCTCGCAACTTCTTATCAACCAGTTCGGCTCCGCCCGCCGCATGCGGCTCGCGCTCGAAGTGGATTCCCTCGACGAAATCGCCGAACGCATCCGCGGCTTCATGGACGTGAAGTCTCCACAAGGCTTCCTCGACAAAGTGAAGATGCTGCCGATGCTCGCCGAGATGGGCAAGTTTTTTCCGAAGACCGTCGCCACCGGCCCATGCAAAGAAGTGATCAAGCGCGACAATTTCTCGTTGCTCGATTTTCCCATCCTGCAATGCTGGCCCAAAGATGCCGGACGCTTTATCACGCTGCCCTGCGTAATCACGCGCGACCCGAAAACCGGCAAGCGCAACGTAGGCATGTACCGCATGCAGATCTATGACGAGCGCACGGCCGGCATGCACTGGCAAAGGCAGAAAGTAGCCGCCGAACATTACCGCGACCACATGCGCGAAGCCGTCCTCGCTGAAAATAATGTGGGGACGGGCGCCCTCGCCCGTCCGGCCGGGCGAAGCCCGGCAGCAGCGGCGGTAGACATCATGGCCCGCTCATCGGGAGGCGCAATGCTAGCCCCCGGAGACCGCCCCTCCGGCAAAATGGATGTAGCCGTGGCCATAGGCACCGAGCCCGCCCTCACGTTCTCCGCCATCGTGCCCGCGCCGCCGGATGTCGAAGAATTCATCATCGCCGGATTTCTCCGGCAGAAGCCCGTCGAGCTGGTGAAGTGCGAGACCGTCGACCTCGAAGTCCCCGCCGATGCCGAGATCATCCTCGAAGGCTACGTCAATCTCGACGAACTCCGCACCGAAGGCCCGTTCGGCGATCACACCGGCTTCTACTCGCTCGAAGACGAGTACCCGGTCTTCCACGTTACCTGCATCACGCACCGAAAAGACCCGATCTACGCGACGACCGTCGTCGGCAAGCCGCCGCAAGAAGATGCCTGGATGGGCAAAGCAGTCGAGCGCATCTTCCTCCCGCTGATGAAGTTGACCATTCCCGAACTGGTGGACATCAACCTGCCCATCGAAGGCGTGTTCCACAACCTGATGCTCGTTTCCATCCGCAAGTCCTACCCCGGACAGGCGCGCAAGGTAATGAACGCCATCTGGTCGCTGGGGCAAGCGATGTTCACCAAGTGCATCATCGTGGTGGATGAAGACGTGGACGTGCAGGACGTAGCCGACGTGACGCTGAAAGTCCTGAACAACATCGATCCCGAACGCGACATCCAGTTCACGATGGGGCCAGTCGATTCGCTGGACCACGCCTCGCGCCTCGCGAACTACGGCTCGAAGATGGGCATCGACGCCACGCGCAAGTGGTCAACCGAGGGATTCGCGCGTCCGTGGCCGGACGAGATCGTGATGGACGCGAAGACCCGCGCGCTGGTGGATGGCAAGTGGAAGGCGCTGGCGAAAGAGTTAGGGATCGAGTAAGCGAAAACGGTCATGTGGGGCGGACACTCCTGTCCGCCGCCTTTGCCGTTGCTGTTGTCCTTTTTCGCAAACGTAAAAGTCGGGCGGTCGGGTGGGCCTTGCGCCGGGTGCTCCATCCGTGCGCGTTCTTGGCGCAAGGGTGGGATTCCACCGTGCTAGGGATCTTGCCTGGCCGCTTGTACCGTGGCAGCGCATTCGATAGCATAGCCAAGGAAGGATTAGCGATGGCACTGGACTGGTCACGATGCGCGGCATTGGAAAGCATACCCGGCAAAGTCAGTGGCGCATGGGTTTTCCGCGGGACGCGTATACCAGCATCTGCCGTTTTCGAAAACCTCGAAGACGGTTTCACGATTGACCAAATCGTCGAGATGTTTGATGGACTTACCCGCGAACAAGTGAGAGCCGTTCTGGACTTCGCCGCACACAGCCTCGAGGCCTCGGCGCCCGCCCGCTGATGCTTATCCTATTTGACCAGGGAACGGCGGTTGGCATTCGAAACGCCCTCCACGGACATGTCGTCAGAACCGCCCATGAGCAAGGGTGGAGCACTTTCTTGAACGGCGATCTACTGCGTGCGGCAGAGGATGCCGGGTTTGAGGTCTTCCTCACGACCGATAAGAATCTCGTCTATCAGCAGAACCTCAGCAACCGAAAGATTGCGATTGTTGTCCTGGGCAAGAGCAGGTGGAGTCTCATTGAGCCCGTGCTGCAACGTGTTTCTGACGCGGTGAATGCGGCGAAACCAGCCAGCTACACGCTGGTCGAGATACCCGGCGAGTAGGCCTGGGCCGCGTGCCCCACTCATCGGCACTTTGCGATGAGTGGGACTCAACTGCCCCGCTTCATTCCTTGCCAGCGGCTGCTTTCTTTACGTCCTCAAACTGGGTGATCTCGACGGTTCCCTCCGGGAACTTGGCGGTGATTTTTAGCTCTCCGCCCAGGGCTTTTACGAAATCCTGAAGCGTGCTCACGTACATATCCGCGCGGCGTTCGAGCTTGGATACGGCAGCCTGGTTGACACCGAGAATTTTGGAAAGATGTACTTGCGTCAGCTCCCGAGCCTGCCGGAGTTCGTCCAGAGCCATGCCGGAACGATACTTGGCCGCCAGCAGATGGGAACGTTGCTGAGCGGCGGGAGACATCTTTGCGCGGAGCGAATTGAAATTCTTGGGCACCGTGGTTCTCCTGTGATCGGTCGATAACCGTGACGTGTCGCTTACTTCTGTCGTTTCCGTTCGAGTTGCCTTAAATGCCGATCGAACAAATCGTCGGCAATCGGGACAAACTTCTCGTACCAGTTAGGATCGCCCGTCTTGTCGCCACCAAGCAAAAGCAGCGCCGTGCGGCGAGGATCGAACGCGTACAGCACGCGCAGGTGGCGATCCTCCACTTTGCCTCGCAACTCCTTCATATTGGCGTGGCGGGAAGTGGAAATCACGTCCGCATGAGGCCGGGGAAGCGTCGGGCCGCGCTCCTGTAACAGTTCAACCTTGGCGCTGATCTCGACTTGCTCCTCTTCGGAAAGCGAGTTCCACCAGGTTTCAAACTGGCCGGTGAACTCCACGTCCCATGCCATGTGGATAGTATTCCTTATAGGGAATAGTCTGTCAAGGGAATAGTCTGACGAAGGTGGGTGGCCCACTCTATCGCAATCATTTAGAACCAGGAGGGTGCCCCGTCCAAGCTTTGCTTGGGCGGGGATTTTGACTTCGGTCGCGGCCGAGTGGCCCTCATCTCTCCACCGCTGCGCCTCGCCGCCCAGCTGCCCGGATTCATCACAAACGCTGTGTGATGGCCATCACAGCGCACCCCGCGGATCTGTGCAAAAGTACAATGGGGCAAAAGATAAATTCGAAGCCTCCAAACCGCAAAACCAAAATTTGCGGACAACTCGACCAAGATCAGGGCGTGGCCACCGGCTACGCCCTTCGTTTTGGCGCCCGCTTTCAGGGGCGGCGGAGTCACCATGGCAACCGGAGCAGAACCGATGAAAAGCGAGACCAACACCTTGTCGGTGCGGTTCAACACCCCTAACCCCTTATTCCGGAATACTTTACCTATAAGTCCTTTAAACCCAAAGACCTGGCGGGATTTTCTTCCTAACCCCATGATTCCAATAGACCGGGGGGGAGGGGGGGTACCCCCACCCATACTAATTGGTTAGTAACCCAAGAGTAACCAGAAACAAACCAGCCATCGGGTCCACTGAGAACTGAGAACTGAATTCAAGGAGCTGCAAAATGTCTTTATATCCGGAAAGCATTCGCCGGTGTCATCACATTAAAGTCAACGGGACGCAGTGCGGTTCGCCGGCGCTGCGCGATGAGAAATGTTGTCACTACCACATACGATACCGTCGGAAAAGCATGGAGGTTAACTTGAATGTCCAGGAGCGCGGCACCATAACGCTGCCGACGCTCGAGGACGCGAATTCCATCCAGGTAGGATTGGCCGAGGTGATGCGGCTGCTGGCCACGCAGCAGATTGATCATCGGACGGCGGCCCTGATGCTGTACGCGCTGCAGATAGCCTCGTCCAATCTCAAACACACATCGTTTGAGCCCGAGCCCACGCAGGTCGTGATTGATCGCGACTGCGTCGAGCGGCGTCCGCTTGGAGCTACGGCTTGGTCCAGGGTCGAAGGGCGCGAGTATGACGATCTGGAGAACGACGATTTGGAGAAGGACGACGTAGAGAAAGACGACGCGGACAAAGACGACGTGGAGAAGGAGCGCATGGGAAAGGATGCCCAAGAGTTTATGGCGGACTTGCAGCGCCTGACGGACGGGGTAGCGCTGGATCCGGGATTTCTGGACAAGAGGGTTGGCGACCTCGGAGGCGAGCAGGAGAAGAAACCCGTCGAGAACTGAGCGCCGGGCAAAGAGCAAAGAGCAAAGAGCGGAGAACGGAGAACGGAGAGCGGGCCGTCCGCGCCACAAAAGTTCGGCCTTGCGCCTCCTGCCAACTTGTGTTGTCATATCCCTATCAGCGCGGGCCGTGGGGGCTCGCGTGCGCACCTTAACCTCAACCCTTAACCTCATCCTCAGAGGAGAAAAATCATGAGCAAAATCAGCTACATTCCCAAGGGATACAACACCGTTACGCCGTATCTCGTCATCAAGGGTGCGGCGAAAGCGATCGACTATTACAAGAAGGTTTTCGGAGCCACCGAAGTCATGCGTATGCCTGCTCCCGACGGCCGGATCGGCCACGCTGAGCTGACGATCGGCGATTCGCGCATCATGCTGGCGGACGAAAACCCCAGCATGGGCAACCGCAGCGCCGAGAGCATCGGCGCGTCTCCGGTGAGCCTGCTCGTGTACCTCCCCGATTGCGATAAAGTCGTCGCAAAAGCGGTGGCGGGCGGAGCGAAAATCCTGAAGCCGGTCGAGGACCAGTTCTATGGAGATCGCTCAGGCTTCATCCAGGACCCGTTCGGACATCTCTGGGGCGTCGCGACTCACAAGGAAGACGTGTCCGCCAAAGAGATGGAGAAACGCGCGAAGAAGGCCGCGCAGGCCGCTTGACGACGGATCGCTCTTGGCTGTTGGCTCTTGGCTCTTAGCCGTTCGCTGGGCCGAAGACAGATTTGGCTAAAGGCTAAGAGCTAAGAGCCTTGCGGGGGCGTGGGCTCGCCGTGTGCACTCGTACAATTGTAACCACAACCTTAGAAAGGACTCTCCCCATGCTCTCCGCTGGCAATCCATTTCCGAATTTCTCGCTTCCCAACCAGGACGGCAAGACCATCAAGCTCTCCGACTTCGCCGGACACTGGCTCGTCGTTTACTTCTATCCGAAAGACGACACGCCCGGCTGCACCACACAGGGCAAGTCGTTTACGGCGGCCAAGGCTGACTTCGACGCTGCCGGAATCAAAGTCATCGGCGTGAGTGCCGACGACGTTGCCTCGCACAAGAACTTCCACACGAAGTTTGCTTTCGCCATCGATCTGGTTGCCGACACCGATGCCAATCTGATGAAGACTCTCGGCATCGGCCAAGCGGAATGGAAAGGGATGAAGTTCTGGGAGCGCACCAGTTTCGTGGTCGATCCCAAGGGCGTACTCCGCAAGGTGTACGAAAAGGTGAACCCTGAAGGCCACGAGAAAGTGCTGCTCGCCGACATCGAGGGGATGCAGGCGAAGGCGGCCTGACCAACTGGGTGGACGCCGCTTGTCAGAGGCAGTGGCTCGCCGGAATTACCCTCGTCGGAATTACCGTAGAGACGCGGCTTGCCGCGTCTCAAGCCGGTCACGGATTTTGGCGCACAGGAGAAAGACCCGCCAGCGGGCAGCCACACTCCGCCGCCGCTCTTGCGAGTTCTCCCCGAGCCGGGGTGGGCAAGGATTCCCGCGAATCCGCGAGCTTGCCGGTTACTGCAGCGTGGTGGCGCCGCTCAGCCCCTGATAGATGAACAATCCCGCGATGACCAGGATCATAACCCCCGACAAGGCGCCGAGCACCTTGACGATCGGTGCGATCTTTCTCATCTTGACCAGAACTTCCATTTGATCCTTATGCATCTGGGATTCGGTTTCATGGAGGTCGATGGAATCGTTCTCGTGCATGGTGAGGGTGCTTTTATAGATCAGGAGGATGATGAGGATCCCCGTCAGAATACCCCACGCGACAAGCAGCCCATACATAGGAGACATACGCCACCTCGGAGCTCAGATCGAGCCAATTCCCGACGTTGCCTTAAGCCCCAGCGAAAACTGTCCTGCCATCCGCCGGCGTTCGGGAACGGGCCCTACTGCGCACGATTATAGACCCGTTGGCAAGAGGGGGCGCGACTTCTTGCCTTCCCGAAGCATCTAAAGACCAGATACAGGAAGAAGGGCCGGCTCCTAAAAACCTTGCCGAGCCGGCTGCAACTTTTGTTATAATACGCAGCTACAAGGAGATAAACAGATGGCGACGACCTCCGCACCCGATGTACAGCCCAAAACCGCGGCACCAGTCCTGACCCCCAGCGCGATTGCCAAGGTCAAAGAAATCATGGCCGCGCAGACGCCGGTCCCAGCGGGATTGCGGTTGTCCGTGGTTGGCGGCGGTTGCTCGGGCTTTCAATATTCGATGGCCTTCGAGAACGGCGCCGGCATGATGGACAAGGTTTTTAACTTTGACGGTTTGAAGGTTTACGTGGATGCCACTTCCCTGATGTATCTTGGCGGAGCGCATGTGGATTACATCGAGACCCTGGAAGGCGCCGGGTTCAAGTTCGAAAACCCGAACGTGAAAAGCACCTGCGGCTGCGGCTCTTCGTTCAACGTTTAAGCTTTAACGTTTAATGCTCAACGTTTAAGTGTCTCTGGCTTCACGTCAAGCCCCGCTTGCGGCGCGGGGCTTTTCTGTTGCTGGGGTTATGGAATCTATTGTTCGGGTGGCGTCTGCCCTGAATTTGGCGCAGGTTGCGCCGGCGGGCTTTGGGGCTGGCTGCTGTTCGGCACTAGACCCTGCCCCTGCAGAGCGCCGCCTTGCCCCGGAACAAGCCCGCCTAAACCGCCCGTGGGGCCGTTCAGCGACACCGGGCCTTTCAGCAGCCCGCCGCGGTCGGCCTGCGGTACGTAAATGAAAAGCCAGTCGTTGTAATGGTTCTTATCGTTGAACACGCGAATGGTCTTCGCTTTGCTCAAGCTGGCGACCCCGAGGATCGGCCCACCGCCGAAGGTTGGTCCGTTGAAGCCGGAGCCGGAATTGGAACCTGTATTGGAATTGGAAGGCGACGATCCAGGCGAATTCGAATTCCCCTCCGCATCCGAAGGATTGCCGGAATCGCCACTCGCAGGAGTTTGCGTGACTGTGCTGCCCGTCTGTTGAAGGCCACCCGGTTGCCCTCCCAAGCCGCCAGGCCCGCTTTGCACCCCACCCACCACTCCCGGCGCCCCTCCGAGTCCGCCTCCAGGTATTTGTCCCAATACCGGCCCGTTGTTTAAGCTGATGTCGGTCTGATGCAGGAGTTTGAAGTCCCTCTCCTGGCCCGTGGCCGGGTCCCGGTTGATTGGATCCTTATAGCGCTTGCGAATGAAACGAAGGTTGTTGGTATTTTCCAGCTCCTCGACGCGCATTGGATACCGGCCAAACTTCTTGTAGAAGTGTTGAATGGCGCGCATGTACGCGGTGCCCCGATGTCTCATCTCCTCTTCGCGGTCGCGGCGGATCTGCTGGCTAATCTTGGGGAGCACGGTGAGCAGCGCCATCGCGATTAACGCCAGGGCCAGCATCAGCGTGATCAGCATGTAGCCGCGCTGGGGATTTAGTAATTTTGTAATTTTGCAATTTCGTAATTTGGAACTGCGCTGCATAACGGCTCACTCGTCTTCAAATTACCAAATTACAGATTACAAAATTACAAAATCATCCTTGCGTTAAGGGCAGGCTCTGCCGGTTGTTGTTGAGCACATCTTCCACGTCCACTGACGTCGGCGAGATGTGCAAGACGCGATAGCGCCGGTTGACGATGTCGCCCTCAGCAGCGATAAAAATATCTTCGCCCTGGGACAGGAACACCTTCTTCGTCTCCCCGGGCCGGTTGGCAAAACCAAAAAACTTGAGCGTGATCGGCGGCGGAGGTGGAATTGTCGGAAGCGGGCGAGGGCCGCCAGCCAGTGCATCCGTGGCACCGGTTCCCTTGGGCTTTTCGATACTTGCCACCGACCCCGCGACAAAAATGTTTCTTCCGTTGCCCGCGTACTTGATTTCCTCGCTTTGCCTGAGCCGGTTCAGGTCAAGCGTAGGATCGAGCCGCGGCTCAACCACGGGCACAACTCTTCCTGAAGCCGTGCGTCGTACGCCGGGACGTGCCGTGTTGGAAGTCGAAGCCAATTGCGCCGCTGCCGGCGCCGCCGCGGGTGACGAGGGCCAGAACTCGCGGCCCAGTATCAACAGTGCGATTACGCCCAACACCGCCAGCGCGATGACCTCCTTCCGGTTTTCGATTCCAAGTTTCACTCAGGCACCCGACCGCAGATAACTGTGCATCGTGACTTCCAGCCGGACCTGTCCCGTGCTTTCGCCGGCGAGGTCCACGCTATCGACATCAAAAAACAGCTTCGATCGTTCCAGTGTATTGATGAAACGGACCAGTTGCAGGTAGTCTCCGGAGAAACTTCCCTCGATTGCGACTGGAATTATGCCGGAGCTTTCCGCGTCCTCTTCCTTGTATCTTGCCTGCTGGATCCGGATCCCATTCTGCGACGCCAGTTTTCCCAGTTCATTGGCCAGATCGGAATCCTTGGCGGCAAAGCGGTCCTTGTAAAACCCGCCGATCTGATCCTTGGCGAGCTTGATCTTCTTGTCCATGCCGACCAGCGGCTCCACCTCGCGAGTCTTCTTTTGCAGTTCGACACGCAACTGGTTCAATTGCAATCGCCGCGAATCCTCGGAACCCACCAGCGGCGAGAACAGAACTGCCACTGCTACTACATCGGCAGCCAGCATCGCCCCAATCGCAATTTTCAACTTGCGCCGCGAATTGGCAAAGTCCGGCATTACTTTCCGCTCCTGTCGGTCGAGTCGGGAACATAAATCGAAACTACCGACGCGACTACGCCCGATCCCGTCTCCCCACCCGGCGCCTCCTGCACCAGTTGCGCTCCCTGGAAATGCTTCGAGCCTTCCATGCGATGGACCAGTTCCACGGCCGCGGCGCGGGTGTCGCCCGCCACCTTCATGTCCAGTTCCATCTGATTCTGATCGTTCAATTCCGGCCGCAGCGAGACCACGTGAAGGTTCGGGGGCATGACCCGCTCCAGATCTTCGAACACGCGCGTCCACGAGAATGCCTTCCGTTGAATCAGTCCATTCAAGAACTGCGACTGGTCTCGCGTGCTGCGGTTGGCGGTCATGTCGAGGAAGGTCTGCGCCGTTGCCCGTTCGTGGTCACGTTCCGCGATCTGTTCTTGCAGTTGCGCGATGTTATGGCGATCTCTTCCGGCGTTGGTCCAGCCGCGCACCGCCAAGCCTAGCAGAACGAGCGTCAGAACGCCCAGCAGCCCCACTCCCAATCCCCAGCGCGCCCAGAATTCACGGGCATCTTCATAGGGCCGGGTCGCGAGATTGATATCCAGACGCATATTTATGAAATCAAAAAGAGCGATTTAGGAAATCAAAGCTCCCACCACTCCCGCCATGCGCCAGCGCGGAACCGTCCCCGTGGTGGACCCGATCTGCGACGCCGCCACCAGTTCCTCAACGCGCGCGCCCGACTGGTTCTTCAGCGCCGGCGCGGCGACCCCCGCTTCCGGCAGGCCCGCCACATACACGCGCTCAATGTTCAGGTTGTAGGTGTCCTGGAAAAACACCACCGAGGGATAAACGTCTTCCGCCAGTTGATCGCCGGTGATGGTCACGCCCCGCAAATTTTCGAGTGTCCGAAACAGCAGCAGTTGCTCCTGATCGAGAATTGCGATGCTGATCGTCCGCGCGTCCACCTTGACCACCAGGGTTGGCCGTTCCGCGTCCGCGGCTCCCAGCGCCGCCAGCATCGACGGCATCACCATTCCTGGGTTGTAGCCCGCGTCGCGAAACGCCGACTCATATTCCTCGAGAACCGTGTTCAGCACCACTGCCGCTACCGCCCGAACACCTTTACCGGTGGACTGCGCGTGATACGAGATACGGGCATCGGCGGGATCAAAAGGCAGCGACTTCTTCAGCCGAAAACGGACCACCGCTTCGGCCTCGTCCCGCTTCGCGGGGAGCGTTTCGAAATCCAGCAGCACGACCCGCACCGCGGTATCGGGCAGAATCGCGATCACGTCGCGGGACCGCCCGCCGACGCTGCCCAGCGCGCTTTCAATCGCTTGCCGGATGGCCGCGCCGTCCCGCAGATTCGCTTCCATCAAATCGGGCACCACCGTGCCCGGCGCCAGTTCCCGCGCCGATGCCATTTCCACCATCCGCCCCGTATCGGCGGCGCGGCCCGCCAGAACGCGGTCCGCTGCGATTTCGCAGGCGAGCGTCGGACGGCGAACGTGTTTGGAGTTGGAAGTCATCGCTGCGAAACCGAAATTACCTCTGCTTCGGCGCTCGGCTCTGGAATGGGTAACCGGTCTTCTTTTAGCCCGTCCAAGTGGAACTCAACCGCCTCCTGAATCAAAGACCGGACTTCGGCTCTGGTTCGGCCTGTGGTCACCACACCGGGCAGGTCGGGGACGTAAGCGGCCCAGCCGGTACCGGATTTTTCGTAAACAACGACGTAGTTCAAGGCTTCAACCCTGCTTGTTTGAGGACGCTGTTCAGAGTACCTGCGGGAAGATCGTCATTCGGATGCCCCGGTAACGTGACTCATCCGGGTTTCACCGGGTGCTTGTATTGCCGATGACTTCCCCGCGTTTGTTTCAGATACCAGCCATCCCGCTCCAGCAACTTGATGATATCCCGTACTTTCATGAAGAGAACAGTTACCTCTGGGGATGCCGGGACTGGACTGCCGGCCATGCCGATGGTAACCAGCCTCAGCGCATGGTCTCGATAAAGGTGACCTTGTTGATTTCCTTCAGAGTGGTGAATCCGCCGCGCACCTTGTCCAGCGCCGATTCGCGCAGGAAGCGCATGCCTTCTTCGCGGGCGACGCGCCGGATCTCCGATGACGGCTTCCGATCCAGAATCATCTCGCGGATCCGGTCGGTCAAATCCAGAAGTTCATGAATTGCCGTCCGTCCCTTGAACCCCGTCCCCGCGCACTCGATGCAGCCCTGCCCCTCGTACAAAGGAACCTGCGACCACTGTTGCGGGTCCAGACCGCTCGCCTCGAGCACGTCGTTCGGATAATGCACGGCCATCCGGCAGGAATCGCAGATGACCCTCACCAGCCGCTGCGCCAGAATGCAGTTCAGCGCCGAGACAAAGTTGTAAGGCTCGACGCCCATGTTCAGGAAGCGCCCCAGCACGTCCACCACGTTATTGGCGTGGACGGTGGTGAACACGAGGTGGCCCGTCAGCGCCGATTGGATGGCGATCTGGGCGGTTTCGTTGTCGCGAATTTCGCCCACCATGATCTTGTCCGGGTCGTGACGCAAGATGGAACGCAGGCCGCGGGCGAAGGTCAAACCCTTTTTCTCGTTGACCGGAATCTGGGTGATGCCGCGCAGTTGATACTCGACCGGGTCTTCAATCGTGATGATCTTGTCTTCGTCGGTCTTGATCTCGTTGACGGCGGCGTAGAGCGTCGTCGTTTTGCCGCTGCCCGTCGGCCCGGTGACCAGCACCATGCCGTACGGTTCCTTGATGTAGCCGCGAAAGCGGCGCAGGTCGTCTGCGTCGAACCCGACCACGTCGAGTGTGAGCTTCTTAAACTTTTCGCTCATCGACTCCTTGTCGAGCACGCGGAGCACGGCGTCTTCGCCGTGGATCGAGGGCATGATCGAAACCCGGAAGTCGATGGCGCGGCCGTTGTACTTCACGCGGAAGCGGCCGTCCTGGGGTACGCGGCGCTCGGAAATATCGAGCTCGCTCATGACCTTGACGCGCGAAATGATGGTCGAGTGGTGCTCTTTGCCGATGGGCGGCATGGCGTTGGTGAGCACGCCGTCAATACGAAACTTGATGACCACCGAGTCGTCCCTGGTCTCGATGTGGATGTCGCTCGCCCGCCGCTGCAACGCCGTGAAAATCGTGGTGTCGACCAGGCGGATGATCGGGCTCATGTCGCTGCCCGCCGTCGCCGTCAACTTGTCGATGGAGATGGTCTCGTCGTTCCCGGCTTCGTCCTCGCGGATCACGTCGAGCGTGAATCCCTCGCTCGCGTCTTCCAGCACGCGCTTGGACTGCTCGGTCTTCTGCAGGATGTCGGAGATCTGCTTGAGCGTCGAAACTTTGGTGACGATCCGCTTGCCGAGCAGCAGGCTGATCTCGTCGATCATCATCAACTGGCTGGGATCGGCAATGGCAATCGCCAGCCGCCCGTCTTCGGTTTCGTCCAGGGGCACGAATTTATAGCGGAACATCAGGTGCACGGGGATCTTCTCGAACAGATCGTGGTGCAGCTGGAAGTCGCTCAGATCGATGAATTCGCAACGGTAGCGCCGCGCGATATCCCGCGCGCGTTCCAGTTCGTCGGGAACTGTCGCCGGTTCCGGCACCAGCTTCCCGCCATTCCCGCCGCTTACCAGTGCTGTTTTCTTATCCGCCATGCCCATTCCAGTCTACAGCCTCTTCCCAAGCAACGTTCGGCAGCCCGGTGCGTCTCAGTGCACGCCTGCTCCCAAGGTAAAGATCGGCATATACAAAGAAATCAATATCCCGCCGACAAAGACCGCCATGACGATCAGGATCATCGGCTCAATCAGCGCCATGGCTGCGCTCAGAGCCGTCTGCACGTCCTCTTCGTAAAACTCTGCCACCGAACCGAGCATCGCCGGCAGCGCGCCGGTCGATTCGCCGACCTCCAGCATCTCCACCGCGAGATCGGGAAACAACTTTTGTGTCTCCAGGCTATGCGCCAGGCTCTGTCCTTCTTTCACCCGCTCCGCCGCGGCGGTGACCCCGTTCAACATCTGCCGGCTGCTCATCGATTCGCCGGCGGTTTCCATCGCCGGCACCAAAGGCAGTCCGCCCTGCAGCAGCGTCGCCAGAATGCGGGAGAAATTCGCCACCTGGTACTTCAGCCGGATTTCCCCGACCAGCGGCAGCGACAGCAGAAACCGGTCAATGCGTGCAGCCCCGCGATCGCTCTGCTTCCACCGCCACAACAGAAAAATTGCCACCGCCCCGACCAGCAGCACCAGCCACCCATACTTCTGCGCGTTCAGACCGAGGTGCAGCATGAACACCGTGATCGCCGGCAGCTCCGCTCCCAGGTTGTCGAACAGGTCGGCAAACTTTGGCACCACGTAGGTGATCAGAAAAATCAGCATCAGCGTCACCACCGAGACCAGCAGCGCCGGATACACCAGGGACACCAGAAGCTTCTTACGGAAAGTCTGTACCATCCGCTGATACGCGATGTAGCGGCTCAGAACCTCTTCCATGCCGCCGCTCTTCTCCCCGGCCATCAGCGTGGTCGTGTACATCTTCGGAAACACCTGCTGGGCGGCAAACGCATCGGACAGCAACTCGCCGCCTCTTACGCGCTCGCGTACGTTTTCGAGCAGCTGTAACAGAGATTTATCCCGCTGCCGCTTGATCAAAAGATCCAGCGCCGTCAGGATCGGGAGCCCCGCCTTAATCAGCGTCAGAAACTGCTGATTGAAAATTAGAAACGTGGACTGTCGCAGCTTGCCGCGCCGCCCGAACTGGCCCCCACCCGTGCTCAGTATGGTCCGGGGCTTGACCCAGTACACCAGGTATCCCTGCTGCGTGAACCGGTCGTGGATCTCCGCTTCGGAATACCCGTGCTCCACCTGCTGCCGCAGATGGCCCTGTTCGTCGGCGACTTTGACCAGGAATTGTGCCATTCGCTATCGGCTGATCCCGAATTTCTCTCTTGAGCGTCCGCTGTCGAGCGTCTCAGACCAAGTGTAACATTCTGTTCCCAAAGCGCTTACCGCAACCTGTCCATCTGGGTGGTACGCAAGTAACCGAGTCAAACGCCGCGTGATGAGCCATATATAGCGGAGCGACGGGCGTCTCGCCCGTCCAGCCGGGCGGGGACGCCCGGCTCTCCACCAGCAAGCTCGACCCAGCGTTCGAGCTACGGTCCCAATTCTCCTTCCACCGTCTCCACCCCCGGCGGAGGGGTGAACTGAAACCGGCTGTCGCTCAACTCCAGATTCTCTTTCCAGCCCGCAAAGCGGAACTCCGTCGTCGCCCCGTCCGCTTCCATTAATACGATGCGGACAATCTGATAGGAGGGCGTGATCTCCAGTTGCACCTCGTTCGCCTGGCCCGCCATCGCCTGCGGAACCCCTCGCAACAGGGTGTTACCTGCACCCAGAGGCGATTGATCCACTACCTTCGAAAGTCCCCGTAATTCATTCTCCAGCTTGGTTTTACCGAGCAAAAATGCCAATGGAGACCGCACGTCGTCCAGCTTGCGCAGTGACGTCTTTCTGAGTTGCCGTTCCGCCGGCAGGTAGAACCACACCGCCTGGCCGTCGCTGATAAACAACTTCTCTTTCGGAGAACGGTATTCCCACCGCATCTTGCGCGGCTTTTTCAACCACAAGGTGCCCGCCTCCACACGCTCCGCGCCCTCGCCTCTATATATCTCGGTAAAGTCCGATTGCAGGTTGCGCAGGTGGTTGTAGTGGTCATCCACCGCCCGGGCGAGCTGACGAACATCCTGTGCGCGAGCGAACGCGCTAAAGCCCAGCTGCGTGACTGCCACCATCACCAGCCAGCAAAACAATCCATTCTTCACGTCGGATAGATTCCACAATCCTTTAGATCTTACAGGTTTCAAGGTTTCAAAGTTTCAAGGTTGGTGACTACGCTGGCTCGTGTCTTTGAAACCTTGAAACTTTGAAACCTGGTTCTGCGGTGAACACCGAGTACTGCTCCGTTCCGCCGGTTCGCACCAGTGCACGTGACGCTGCCAGGACGCTGTCCATTGCCGGGTTGTGATACGCGAGCCAAACCGGCCTCGGCGATTGCTCCAAAGACTGCTCAAGATTTCGCAGCACCCGCCGCAATCCCGCCTCCGGCAGCGGGTTGAACAAATACAACAGCAGCGGCGTTTCCGGAAAGACAAACTCGCAAGCGTCCGTGCAGACCGCCTCGATCTGCGCACAGCGCTGCGTCGGGCTCCGATAATTGCGTATGTTTTCCTCCGCCGCGCGATGCAGTTCGGCAATCAATTCCACTCCCACAATCTTCTGGAACGGATACTCCGAAGCCATCAGCAGCGTTCGTCCCTTGCCGGAACCGAGATCGATGAAGCTAAATTGATCGAAACCGATGGGCAGGCTCGCCATCATCTCCCGAAACAGGGCCGGCTCGGTCGGCTGATAAGGGGAATGAAATAATCCCAGCAGCCGCGTGTGCCAGCCCACCGTGCCGCTGGTCGTGTTGACGCGATGCTCCCAGTCGTACTCCATGTCGCCATAGCGCTCCCGCCGGCGTTCGGGCGTCGACTCGCACGCAAAGGCCCATAGATTCCGCACCAGCAGGGAAGTCGCGCTCCGAGCGCCCTTTTCTCTCGCCTGCTCACGCCACCAGTTTCGTAACGCGCTCCAGAATTGTTGGGAGGAACTTGAGGACACGCTAGGATGCTAACAAAATGGAGAAACCGCTGTTAGCTCTTAGCCTTTGGCCTTTAGCTAAAAGCCAAGAGCTAAAAGCCAAAAGCACTTACTTCGAATCTGGCTGGGCAGCCGGACGCGGTTGCGGCGGCGCCACGCCCGGCGGAAGACCCTTGGTGATGAAGTAAATGCTCTGCGGGTTCTGCACTTCGATCCGCCCATCCGGCATCAGCTTGTACGGCCGCCCCTTCGGATCGGCAGGCGTCCCATGGATAAACCCCGCGCGCTCCAGATCGCCCATGCTGGCCGGCAATTGTCCAGTCTGATCGCGGTACTTTTCGACCACCTGCTCCAGTCGCGTCACTTCTTCATCCACTTGCAGAGCGAGCAAATGTTCAACCGCGTTCTGCCGGATCAGTTCATCTTTGGTGCTCTGGTAGGTGGTGGACCACAACATGCGCGCCGTGTCGAATTCCCCGGCATGCTGCGCCATTCGTGCCGCCAGGATGGGCATGAACGGGTTGGTCACCGGAAGCTTTGCTCCCTGCGCAAACGCATCCGCCGCCTTGGCGTAGTCCTTCAACTCGGTGTAGTACAGAAATCCCAGGTTGTAGTAGAGCCGCCACTGGTCGGGATTGTGCTCGATTCCGTACTTCATGAGCGCGAGCGCCGCCCCCGGCAAGCCCGCGCCGCTGGGCGGTTTAGGAGCCAGAAAGTTGGCCCCAAACTGGTACGCTGGCAAGAGCTTCGGATCCAGTTCCGTCGTGACTTCCAGCAGCGGCGCCAGCAAGCGGAAATCGCCGGAACCGCTGTGATGCTGTTGCCCGAAATACTGCACCGCGCGCGTCCAGTAAATGTCGGCCAGCAGACCGGTGTAGCCGAGGCTCATCCGCCGCAGCACCTTGGAAGAGCGCACATAAAGCGCTTCCTGCGCTACCGATCCCCGCCGCGTGTGGTCGATCGCATAGAGCGTTGCCATTGCGCCGGCCATGGAAAATAGCAGCACAGCGATCGCCACCAGGTTCGCGCGTCGCGTGGCACTCATTTCAGATTTCGGCGCTGGAAGATCAGCACCGCTCCCGAGATGGCCATCGCCGAATACAGCAGCGCATACACGCTGTTGTACAGAATCAGGCGCCCGGGTACGGCGTCTCCGTGCGCCACCTGGCTGATCACGTTCAAAGCGGAAAAATTCGGCACCAGATAGGCGATGGCGGTCGCGATCCAGCCCCCCACCCCCTGCGTGATCCTGGCGAAGCCCCGCAGATCTTCCGCCAGACTTCCAATCACGAACAGCGCGAAGGTGAAGACCGCCGACATAAGCGGCGTCGAAAAGGACGAGAAAAACAGCGCCAATGCGCACACGATCAGAAACTGCAGGACGATGAAGTACAGCGCGACGAGCACCCACACGTCCATCTTCTCGAATTTGTGTGCGACGTAGAGCAGCGCCAGAAACACGCCGATCGCCATCAGGAAGGTGTTTACCACCAGCGTTCCCGTGAGCCCAAAGAACTTGCCTACGACAAATTCCCACCGGCGAACCGGTCGCGACAGCACCGTGTACAGCGTGCGTTTGTCGATCTCTTTCGAAACCAGGCCAATCCCGATGAAGATGGCGATCACCACTCCGAACAGCGAGACCGCCGTCAGCCCCAGGTTCACCACCACCAGGCGCTCGATGTCGATCGAAATTTCGCCCACCAGAATCGCCGCCCCTGAAAGCAGCAGCGCAAACGCGATCAGGTTATACAGAACCCGGTCGCGCACCGCCTCGCGAAAGGTGTTGAAGGCGATATAACCGATCCGCGAGTTCATACGCCCACCCCTTTGCGGTTTTCTGTGGGCCGCAGTTTCTGGACATAGTATTCCTCGAGCGAACTGCGCACCGGCGTCAGGGAAATCAGTTTGAGGCGCTCGCGCCGCAGCACTTCCAATGCCACGTCCTGCTGCTCTTCCGGCAATACCGCGTTCACCATGTCGCCACTGACCCGCGCCTCAGCCCCGAGGCTCGTCAAACCCGCCGGCACCGTTTGTGCACAAAAAATAATCTCGACTTTGCCTTTCGTCTGCGAAGTCAATTCCGCTACCGCCCCCACCCCGCGCAACTCACCCTGGTGGATGATCCCCACCCGGTCGCAAAGCGCCTCCGCATCCGACAGAATGTGCGTCGAAAAGAAAACCGTCTTGCCTTCGTGCCGCA
>Ga0187865_1000525_pt1 | contig 52811 bp, 51 predicted proteins | sample June2016WEW_11_1_2_FD_132989 | JGI IMG/M metagenome (GOLD analysis project Ga0187865, IMG submission 132989) | Peatland microbial communities from SPRUCE experiment site at the Marcell Experimental Forest, Minnesota, USA - June2016WEW_11_100 | ecosystem: Environmental > Terrestrial > Soil >...
ACAGCTATTGTCCGCGAATGGTCCTCGCCGTCAAGGGAAGCTCCGCCATGATGAAAAGAATCATGCCCTTGACGGCTCCGGGCCATTCGCTAACTACCTTTTCCTGGGAAGAGGAAAAGGCCGTTCTGATCAGGCCCAAGGCGTATACTTCCCGGTTTCAGGTGTCACCCATCCCGCCGAACGTGTTGCCACCACTCATCCCGTCGGTTCAAGTTTCGTCGGATTTGCGGTTTCCGAAAACTAAGTGGCATTGGGCACTCGCGCCTGCCGCGCCACGCCCGAGCTGAGAAGTTGTTTTTACGCGGTCCCGTGGCATCCCCAGGGTCCACTTTCGTCGTGCCATGATTATGGCATGAGCGCGCGCATCACCATTGACATCCCAGAGGACCTCCATGAGGCTCTCCGCCTTCGGGCGGCGAGCGAGCAGACCTCGGTCCGGTCGCTGGTGATCGGCGCTACCCACGCCCCAGTGGTGTTAATCTGATTTCGGAGAGGCGATCATGATCATCGGCGTTCCCAGGGAAATCAAGGACCACGAGACGCGCGTGGGGCTGGTGCCCAGCGGCGTCATTGCGCTGCGCGAGGCGGGCCACGAGGTGCTGGTGGAGACGCGTGCCGGAGAAGGCATCTCCATCACCGATCGGGAGTACCTCGAGACCGGCGCCGTCATTCTCCAGAGCGCCGCGGAAGTGTGGCAGAGGGCTGGCCTGGTGGTGAAAGTCAAGGAGCCGCAGCCCACCGAGTACGGCTACTTCCGTCCCGGTTTGATCCTGTTCACCTACCTGCATCTGGCGCCGCTGCCGGAACTGACGGACAAGCTGCTGGCCGCCAAGGTGAACGGCGTGGCCTACGAAACCATCGTCGAGAAGGACGGTTCCCTGCCCCTGCTCACCCCCATGAGCGAGGTGGCGGGGCGCATGTCGGTGCAGGTGGGGGCCCAGTACCTGGAAAAGCCCAACGGCGGACGCGGCATCCTGCTGGGCGGGGTGCCGGGCGTGGCGCCGGGCAACGTGGTGATCCTGGGCGGCGGCATTGTGGGAACCAATGCCGCCAAGGTGGCCATCGGGATGGGCGCGCACGTCGCCATCATCGACCGCAGTCTGAACCGGCTGCGCGAGTTGGACGACATCTTCAACGGGCAGGTGGTGACGCTGGCATCCAACGCGTGGACCATCGGCGAGAACCTCAAGACGGCGGACCTGGTGGTGGGCGCGGTTCTGATCCCCGGGGCCTCGGCGCCCAAGCTGGTGCGGCGCGAGATGGTCGCCGGCATGAAACGGGGCGCGGTGATGGTGGACGTGGCCATCGACCAGGGCGGGTGCTTCGAGACCTCCCACGCCACCACCCACACCGAGCCGACCTACGTGGTGGATGGCGTGGTCCACTATTGCGTTTCGAACATGCCGGCCGCCGTCCCGCACACCTCGACGTTGGCGCTCACCAACGCCACGTTCCCCTACCTGCTGGAGCTGGCGGACCACGGACTGGAGGGCGCCTGCGCGCGCCATCCCGGCCTCCGCCAGGGCGTCAACACATACAACGGCCACGTGACGCACCGCGGCGTGGCCGAATCGCAGGGACGGGAGTGGCGCGAACTGGCGGCAGTGGAGTAAGCTGCGGATAGAGGGCCCAAATGCGTGGAATCGTTCTCTCGGCCGCAATCGCGGCGGTGTGCCTGCCCATGTGGGCGGCGGACGACCAAGCCGACAACATCAACGCGGATGAAATCATCCAGAAGTTTGCCGCCAAGGAGACCGAGTTCGCCCAGGCGCGCAACAACTACACTTATCGCCAGAGCGTGAAACTCGAAGAACTGGACGGCGGCGGAAACCCTACCGGTGGGAAGTGGGAGCTGGTGGAAGATATTATTTTCACGCCGGAAGGCAAGCGCATGGAGAAAGTAACTTATGCGCCGGTCATCTCGCTGCGCAATATCCTGCTGACGCCCGAAGACGAGCAGGATTTGCGGAATGTGCAGCCGTTCGTCATGACCACGGCGGAGATTCCCGAATACGATGTCCACTACCTGGGCCGCGAGAAGGTGGACGAGATCGGCTGCTATGTCTTCTCCGTCAAGCCCAAGAAACCAGTCCAGGGCAAGCGGTATTTTGAGGGCCAGGCTTGGGTGGACGACCGGGACCTGCAAATCGTGAAGACCTACGGCAAGGGCGTGGGCGTGATCCGGAAAAGCTCCGACAATCAGTTCCCGAAATTCGAAACCTACCGCGAGCAGATCGACGGCAAGTACTGGTTCCCCACCTACACCCACGCCGACGACACGCTGCACTTCAAGAATGGGGATAACGTGCGCATCCGCATGGTGGTGAAGTATCAGGACTACAAACGATACGAAGGCCGGTCCACCATCAAGTACGGCGACGTGGTGGATGACAAGACCCAGACGCCGCCGCCAGCGAAAAAAAAGTGATGGCGGCGTTTTTCCGGTTGGGTGGTGGTGGGAGACCCAGTCTCTGAAAGTTCCAAAATATGTGCCTCGAGAGGGCCATTGTGGGCGGATTGGGGTAACATTGATATGAGGCTTACCGCCAGTTCTAAGGTACAAGTTCGATTTATGTCTATACATTTATCCCATGGGTGTGAGGGGCATAGGCGATTCCTGCAAGCGCTTCGGAATCTATGCGTTATCGGAGTGTCACTGCTGTTCTTATACGGTTGTTCGAACGGCGGCGCATCTACCTCCGGGGCTCCCGGCGGCGGGGGTCCGGGCGGCCGGGGCGGCAGGAAGGGCATGGGGGCCGGCGACGTACCCGTCACGGTAGCGGTGGCCTCCCAGAAGGATGTCCCGGTGGAGATTCAGGTCATCGGCAACGTGGAAGCCTACTCGACGATTTCAGTGAAGGCGCAGGTGGGCGGCCAGTTGACCAACGTCTCCTTCCGCGAGGGAGATTACGTCAAGACCGGCGATCTGCTGTTCACCATCGATCAGCGACCGCTGGAAGCGGCGCTAAACCTGGCGATCGCCAACCTGGCGAAGGATGAGGCCGCGCTGGGGCAGGCACAGGCCAACCTGGCGCGAGACACGGCGCAGAACAAGTACACAGAGGCGAATGCCACCCGCTATGCCGAGTTGTTCCAAAGCGGCGTGGTCTCGAAGGACCAGTCCGAACAGTTGCGCGCGTCCGCCGATGCCTCCGGCCAGGCGTTAGCCGCGGACAAAGCGGCCATCGCCAGTGCGCAGGCCGCCATCGGGGCCAGCAAGGCGGCGGTGGATAATGCGCGCGTCCAGCTCAGCTACACCAGCATCCGCTCGCCCATCGACGGCCGCACCGGCAACCTCAGCGTGAAACAGGGCAACGTAGTGATGGCCAACAGCCAGGAGCTGGTGACCATCAATCAGGTCGAGCCCATCTACGTCACGTTCTCGGTTCCCGAAGCCCAATTGCCGGCCATCAAGCGCTACATGGCGGAGCGGAAACTCGCGGTGCGCGCGGGGCCTCAGGACAACCCCGCTGACGAGGAGACCGGGGTGCTGACGTTCATCGACAACGCTGTGGACATGACGACGGGCACCATCAAGCTGAAGGGCACCTTCGCCAACTCCGATCGCAAGCTGTGGCCGGGGCAGTTTGTGCGTGTCACTCTGCGGCTCACCATCCAGCCGAACGCCATCGTGGTGCCGAACCAGGCGGTCCAGACGGGCCAGAACGGTTCCTATGTCTACGTGGTGAAGCAGGATCGGACGGTGGAGATGCGGCCGGTCACTACCGGCGCCCGAGTGGATCAGGACATGGTGGTGGATCAAGGTCTCCAACTGGGCGAGACGGTCGTGACGGAGGGGCAGTTACGGTTGGCGCCGGGCAGCCGGGTCGTCGTGCGCGACGGCAGGGGCGGGGGACGGTCGCGGAGCTAGAAGAGGGCTCGGCGTGAACATTTCCGAAAACTTCATTCGCCGGCCGATTGCGACCAGCCTGATCATGGCGGGTATCGCCATGTTCGGCGTGATCGCTTATCGAGCGCTGCCGGTGAGCGACCTGCCACAGGTCGACTACCCCACCATCACGGTTTCCGCCAGCCTTCCGGGCGCCAACCCCGATACCATGGCCTCCGCGGTGGCCACTCCCCTGGAGCGGCAATTCACCTCCATCGCGGGGCTGGATTCCATGGTCTCCAGCAGCAGCCAGGGGTCCAGCAATGTCACCCTGCAATTCGATCTGAGCCGGGATATCGACGGAGCGACCGTGGATGTGGAGACGGCCATCGCCGAAGCCATGCCGTTGCTGCCGCCCGGAATGCCCACGCCGCCTTCGTTCCGCAAGGTGAATCCGGGGGACATGCCCATCATCAGCCTGTTCCTGACGTCCCCCACGATGCGGCTCTCCGACCTGGACGAATACGCCGAGACCATGGTGGCGCAGCGCATCTCCATGGTGGACGGCGTGGCCCAGGTGCAGGTATTCGGCGCCGCCAAGTACGCAGTCCGGGTGCAGGTGGATCCCAACGAGCTGGCCTCGCGCCGTATCGGCTTGAACGAAATCGACGCCGCGCTGCAAAACTGGAACGTCAATATTCCCACCGGCACGCTCTACGGCCCGCACACCGCCTACAATGTCCAGGTCAACGGCCAGCTCATGCGGGCCTGGGAATACAGGCCCATGATCGTCGCCTACCGGAACGGCGCCGCGGTGCGGCTGAGCGACGTGGCGCGCGTGATCGACAGCGTGGAGGACGACAAGAACGTTTCGCAGATTTACGGCGGCGAATACGGGACACGAGGCACGCGCGGAGTGAACCTGCAGGTGATGCGCCAGCCCGGCAGCAACACCATCGAGGTCATCGACAACATCAAGCGGCTGATGCCGTTCTTCCAGGCGCAAATGCCCCCCACCGTGCACCTGGGAATCCGCGGCGACCGCTCCAAGAACATTCGCGAAGCCTTCCAGGATATCCAGTTCACCATGGCCGCCACTTTGGTGCTGGTCATCCTGGTGATCTTCCTGTTCCTGCGGAATTTTTCCGCCACCATGATCCCCGCCATGGCGCTGCCGTTCTCCATCGTGGGCACCTTCTCGGTGATGTACCTGCTCAATTTCAGCATCAACAACATCTCCATGATGGCGCTCATCCTGTGCATCGGGTTCGTGGTGGATGACGCCATCGTCATGTTGGAGAACATCGTCCGCCACATCGAGCACGGGGAGAAGCCGTACGCGGCGGCGCTCACGGGGTCGAAAGAGATCGGCTTCACCATTGTCGCGATGACGCTCTCGCTGGCCGCGGTCTTCATTCCGATCCTGTTCATGTCGGGCATTCTGGGCCGGTTGTTCCGCGAGTTCGCAGTGACCATCTGCACCGCGATTCTGATTTCCGGCATGGTCTCGATCAGCCTGACCCCCATGCTGTGCAGCCGCTTTCTGCGGGAAATGAAACCCTCGGGCCACGGATTGTTCTACCGCGCCCTGGAGTGGGTTTTTCAGGGCATGCTGAGCACCTACAGCACCAGTCTCCGCTGGGTTCTGAGGCACCGCCCCGTCATGCTGGGGATGTTCGTGGTGGTTCTTGGCGTTACCGGCTGGCTGTATGTCGCGGTGCCCAAGGGCTTCATTCCGGACACCGACAACGACAACTTCAACGTGCAGACCGAGGCTGCGCAGGGCACCTCCTTCTACCAGATGGTGAAGTACCAGCAACTGGTGTCCCAGATCTTGGTTGAGGACCCGGACGTTGAGAGTTTCTACTCCAGTACGGGCGGGGGCTTTGGCGGAGCCGCCAACACCGGGCGCTTGATGGTCAACCTGAAACCTCGCCGGCAGCGCGTGGCCACGGTGGCCGATATCGTGAACCGCTTGCGGCCGAAAGTCTCGAACTTTCCTGGATTGCGGGTATACACCTCGATTCCGCAGGCCATCCGCGTGGGCGGGCGCATGTCCAGGAGCAGTTACGACTTCACGCTCTATGGACCGGACACGCAGCAGCTTTACGAGGAGGCCCCCAAGCTGGAGCGCATCGTCGCACGCCTGCCGGGCTTGCAGGAAGTGTCGAGCGATCTGCAAATCAAGACCCCGCGCGTCAACGTGGTTCTGGACCGCGACCGGGCGGCGGCGCTGGGTGTGAACTGGAACAACATCTCCAGTGTGCTATACGACGCCTTCGGCCCGCAGTTCTCTTCGACCATCTACGCGCCTACCAACCAGTACCGGGTCCTGCTCGAGATGCTGCAGAAGTATCAGGAACACACCGACGGGTTGCAGATGATCTATCTGAAATCGGACAGCGGCCAACTGGTGCCCCTGAATGCGGTGGCGAAACTGGTGATGGATGCCGGCCCGCAGAGCATCCCGCACTCGGGCCAACTGCCCTCGGTGACGATTTCATTCGCTTTGAGACCCGGAACCTCGCTGGGCCAGGCTACGGACGAGATCGGCCAAGCGGCCAAAGCCAACCTCCCCGCCACCATTACCGGCGCGTTCCAGGGCACCGCCAAGGTCTTCCAGGATTCCATGAGGAACATGGGGATTCTGCTCATCGTGGCGATCGCGGTGGTCTACATCGTGCTCGGCATGTTGTACGAGAGCTACGTCCATCCCTTGACCATCCTCTCGGGATTGCCTTCGGCCGGCTTCGGCGCGCTGCTCACGCTGCTGCTGTTCAAGATCGATCTGAGCATTTACTCGTTTGTCGGCCTGATCATGCTCATCGGCATCGTGAAGAAGAACGCCATCATGCAGATCGATTTCGCCCTGGAGGCCGAGCGCCGGGAACACCTTGCGCCGGCCGAGGCGATTTACCAAGGCTGCCTGATCCGCTTCCGCCCCATCATGATGACCACCATGGCGGCGCTGCTGGGCGGCCTGCCCATCGCGCTGGGCTACGGCGCGGGCGGCGAAGCGCGCCGGCCGCTGGGCATGGCGGTGGTGGGCGGCCTGGCCTTTTCGCAGTTGATGACTCTGTATCTGACTCCGGTGGTTTATACCTATATGGCGGCAATCTTAGAGCGGTGGAATGCGTGGAAATCCCCCAAGGCCTTGGCCCCCGCGATGCAGGCCGGAGATTGACGCATGAATATTTCCCAGACCTTCATCGAGAGGCCCATCGCCACCAGCCTGCTGATGGCGGCCATCGCCCTGTTCGGGGCGGTGGCCTACCGCGCGCTGCCGGTGAGCGATCTTCCCAACGTGGACCTGCCCACGCTGCTGGTGACCGCCAGCCTGCCCGGCGCCAGTCCCGACACCATGGCCGCGGCCGTGGCCACCCCGCTCGAAAACCAGTTCTCCACCATCGCCGGGCTGAATTCCATGTCTTCGTCGAATTCCCTCGGCAACACCCAGATCACGCTGGAATTCGACCTCGCGCGCAAACTGGACGGAGCGGCGGTGGACGTGCAAGCGGCCATCACCCAGGCCTCGCGCATGTTGCCCCAGGGCATGCCCACGCCGCCCACCTTTACCAAGGTGAACCCGGCCGACCAGCCCATCCTGTACATCGCCCTGACCTCGCCCACGCTGCCGCTGTGGACCCTGGATGAATACGCCGAGACGCGCCTGGCGCAGCGGGTTTCGATGATCTCCGGCGTGGCGCAGGTGCAGGTGCTGGGCGCCCAGAAGTACGCCGTGCACGTGCAGATGGACCCGCACGCGCTGGCCTCGCGGCAGATCGGCATCAACGAGATTGAAACCGCACTGAAAAACTGGAACGTGAACCTGCCCACCGGCGCCATCATCGGCCCGCAACGCGCCTTCACCCTGCAAGCCAGCGGGCAGTTGATGAGCGCGGCGGCGTATCGCCCCGTGGTAGTGGCTTACCGCAGCGGCTCGCCGGTGCGGCTGGAAGAACTGGGCAACATCATCGACAGCGTCGAGGATGACAAGACGGCGTCCTGGTACTACACGCACAACGGGAGCAGCCGCGCCATCGTTCTGGCTATCCAGCGCCAGCCGGGGACCAACACCATCGAAGTGACCGACGGCGTCAAGAACCTGCTGCCGGTGTTCCGGGCGGAGATGCCTCCCTCGGTTCACATGGACATTCTTTACGACCGTTCCGACACCATCCGCGAGTCGTACCGGGACGTAGAGTTCACCATGGTCCTGACGCTGGGACTGGTGGTGATGGTCATCTTCCTGTTCCTGCGAAACTTGTCCGCCACCATCATTCCCAGCCTGGCGCTGCCTTTCTCCATCATCGGAACCTTCGCGGTGATGTACCTGCTCAACTTCAGCCTGGACAATCTCTCGATGATGGCCCTGATCCTTTCGATCGGGTTCGTGGTGGACGACGCCATCGTCATGCTGGAGAACATTGTCCGGCACATCGAGTTGGGCGAGCAGCCCTTGGTGGCCTCGCTTAGAGGCTCGGGCGAGATCGGCTTCACCATCGTGTCCATGACGCTGTCGCTGGCCGCTGTGTTCATCCCGGTGCTGTTCATGGGCGGTGTGCTGGGCCGGCTATTCAAGGAATTCGCGATCACGATTTGCGTCGCCATCCTGATCTCCGGTGTGGTCTCCGTCACCCTCACGCCGATGCTGTGCAGCCGGTTCCTGCGCTCGGCCCACGAGGAGAAGCGAAGCTGGTTCTACCGCGCAACCGAGAGGTTCTTTCAGGGCATGCTGCACGTCTACGACGTGTCGCTGACCTGGGTGCTGCGCTACCGGCCGGTGACCATGGGCGTCTCGGCGGTGGTTTTGGCCGCGACCCTGTATATGTTCGTGACCATTCCCAAGGGCTTTATTCCGGACCAGGACACCGATCAGATGCAGGTCTATACGGAAGCCTCGCAGGGAACTTCTTACTACCAGATGGTGGATTACGAGCAGAAGATCGCGGACCTGGTGTCGAAGGACGCCAACGTGGATTCGCTGATGGCCAGCGTGGGCGGCACGACGGCGTCCAACCTGGGGGGCCCGAACTATGGGGAACTGGTGGTGCACCTCAAGCCGCGCAGCCGGCGCCGCTTGGGGGTGAACGACATCATCAAGGAGCTGCGTCCCAAGCTGGCCGGTTTGGCGGGCATGAAATCTTATTTGCAGAATCCCCCCACCATTCAGATCGGCGGCCAGGTCACCAAGAGTCTGTACCAGTTCTCGATGCAGACGCCGGACAAGCCGGAACTGTACGCCCAGACGGACAAGCTACTGAAGCAGGTGGAGCAAGTGCCGGGGGTGGACGACGTGGCCAGCGACGTGGCCGTCCAGACGCCACAGGTCAACGTTACCATCGACCGCGACAAGGCGGCCGTGATGAACGTGAACGCCAACCTGATCGAAAACGCCCTGTACGACGCTTACGGGCCGCGGTGGGTATCGACCATCTATGGTTCGGTGAACGAATACAAGGTGCTGCTGGAGTTGGAGCCGAAGTACCAGGCCGACCCGCGCGCGCTGTCGCTGCTGTACTTCAAGAACAGCAATGGCAAACTGATTCCGCTCGACACTATGGCCCACGTGGTGACGGAAACGGGGCCGCAGACCATCAACCATTACGGCCAGCTTCCGTCGGCCACCATCTCGTTCAACCTCCAGCCGGGCGCGTCCCTGGGAGAGGTGGTCAAACGCATCCAGGGGCTTGCCGACCGCGAGCTGCCGCTCACCATCGGCACGCAATTCCAAGGCGCGGCGAAGGCCTTCCAGAGCTCCCTCGGAAACCTGTGGGTGCTGCTGATCATCGCCATCGCGGTGGTCTACATCGTGCTCGGTATTCTGTACGAGAGTTACATCCACCCCATCACGATTCTCTCGGGTCTGCCTTCGGCCGGTTTCGGCGCGCTGATGACTCTGCTGCTGTTCCACATCGACCTGAACATCTACGCGTTTGTGGGCCTGATCATGCTGATCGGCATCGTGGAGAAGAACGCCATCATGCAGATCGACTTCGCCCTGGAAGCCGAACGCCAGCACAACCTGGCCCCCCGAGACGCCATCTACGAAGGCTGCCTGATCCGCTTCCGGCCGATCATGATGACCACCATGTCGGCGATGCTGGGCGCCGTGCCCATCGCGCTGGGCTACGGCGCGGGCGGCGAGGCGCGCCAGCCGCTGGGCCTGGTGGTGGTGGGCGGTTTGCTGTTTTCGCAGCTCGTGACGCTGTATCTCACGCCGGTGTTCTACACTTACATGGCCGCGCTGCAGGAGCGGGTGCAAAGCTGGAAGCGGGGGAAGAAGGAAGTAGAAGCGCCGGTGGCGGGGTAAACGGATCGCCATGAAAATCCTCAAGGCGGGTTTGCTTGTTACGTTTCTCGTTTCCGCCCTCGCGGCCGCCAGTACGCTCGACGTTTATACCGTGGATGTCGAGGGAGGCAAGTGTGTCCTGTTCGTTTCTCCGTCCGGGGAGTCGCTGCTCATCGATGTTGGCTGGCCCGCGTCAAATACCCGGTTGGCATCGACGGATCGAATTCTGGAAGCTGTCAAGGCCGCCGGTCTGCGGCGCATCGACCACCTGCTGATCTCGCATTTCGATGTCGATCACCGTGGAGACGTTCCGGCGCTCGAGGCCAGGTTCCCCATCGGGCATATCTACGATCACGGCGACCTTCAGTTTTCAACCGCCGTCGCCGCTGAGCCGGAGTGGTTTAGAGCCTACGATGCGGTTCGCCGGAAGGTCGGTCACACGGTAGTCAAGCCCGGTGACAAGATTCCGCTCAAGGGAGTGGATGTGGAGGTGGTGGCGGCAGCGGGGAAGTTCATTCAGAAGCCGCTTCAGGGTGCTGGCGCGCCAAATCCGCTCTGCTCGACTAATCCCCAGCAGGCCGTGATTGAGAGAGACGTGGAAGACAACCTCTCCGTCGGTCTGCTGATTACCTTTGGGAAGTTCCGCATGTTAGACCTCGCGGACCTGGAAGCGCACCACAGTCACGAGCTGGTTTGCCCCGACAATTTGATTGGCACGGTGGACGTGTATCACGTGAACGTGCATGGCCAATTCAAGGGGATCGCGCCGGAGTTGATCGGCGCGGTGCACCCGCGAGTGGCCATCATGGGCAATGGGGCGACAAAAGGCGCCGATCCGCAAACCTGGCCGATTCTGCGCGCCACCCCCGGCCTGGAAGACATCTGGCAGGACCACTACTCGGCCAACGGGACCAAAGATATGAACCCGCCGGACGATTTCATTGTCAACCTGGAGCCGATTGACGAGTTTAAGTTGATCAAACTGTCGGCGGAATCCAATGGGACCTTCACCATGACCAACACACGGAATGGTTTCAGCAAGACGTATGCGCCTGTAAGCGGCGGATCGCGGGCGGCCGCCCCAGTGCCCATCCCGATCGTGCTCGCCAACGACAAGATCGAACTTACGACCCTGGCCAATGGCGGCAGCTTCACCAAGCTTTTGCTGCGCGAGGGAGAGCCTCTCAGCCCGTTTGGCACGGTCCCTCACATGCTGGCGCTGGATGGCTTTGGCGCTCCGTCTCCGGAGGAAGCGGCTCTGGGCATGCCTTTTCACGGCGAGGCCGGCAAGCAGATCTTTAAGATCGTCGCCACCCATGAATCCGGGCCGGTGCACTCAGTCGTCATCGAGGCCACGCTGCCGCTGGCGCAGGAAGTATTCACCCGGACCATCGAGCTGGCCGAGGGCGAAAGCGTGGTCCGCGTCACCAGCCGCCTGGAGAGCCTGCTCTCCGTGGACCGGCCCATTTCCTGGGCCGAACACGCCACCATTGGTCCTCCGTTCCTGGAGAAAGGCAAAGTCGTGGTGGATATGCCGGCTACTAACTGTCGCGTCCGCCCCTACAAGCCCGGAGAGATTCCCGGACACCTGGTTTATGGCAAGGATTTCACGTGGCCCATGGCCCCCACCCGTGACGGCGGCCATGCCGACCTGCGCGTAGTTCCCACGGATCATAATTGGCTGGACTTGGCCACTTGCCAACTGGATCCGTCCCGCAAACTGGCATTTGTAACAGCCTTGCATTTGGAGAAGCACCTCGTATTCGGGTACATGTTCCGGCGCGAGGATTTTCCCTGGCTCATGAGCTGGATGAACTTCACGGGCGACCTCCGTGCGGCGCGCGGTCTGGAGTTTTCAACGCAGCCGTTCGACATTTCCCATCGGGAAACGGTGGCCATGAGCCCGCTGTTCGGGACGCCCACGTTCCGCTGGCTGCCGGCCAAATCGAAAATCGAGACGCGTTTCCTCATGTTCTACACGAGGGTGCCGGCGGGATTCAGCAGAATAGACAACGTAACTTTCGAGAGTGGGAAGATCACCGTTCTGGACCACTCCGGCAAGAGTGTGGCGCTGGCGGCCTCACAGGGTTTGTAGCTCGGGAGATCTACTCGCCCGCCCCTTACGCTGTGCGTCCGATCAATCCGAAGTGGGGCGCGGCCGCCAGCATGTGCCGGTCGCTGGTCCAGACTTCCAACTCGCCGATCTCAAGCGCGGTAGCCAAGTGCACCGCATCGCCGCTCCGGAGGTAAAGCGAGGCCGGCGCAAGCCTGAGCATCCGGCTCACGCGGCGGAGCACACGATCATCGACCGGCGCCATCGACCACGCTCCGGCTTCGACGTGCTTCAGAAAGGAGCCCAACACCTCTCGAAAAAGATCTCCCGTGAGATTTCCCTCGCGCCAGCGGCGGTGAAAAGCGCAGGTTACTTCAGCGATTGCCAGAGCCGATGAGACCGGCGACTCGGCCTTACGCAGGATCTCGCGGACTGCGGCCGAGTTGGGCTCATGAAGGTAGTACTTCACAATGTAGGCGGAGTCTATATACATCGATCGCGGTCTTCCGAGATGATATCCGTGCTGTCGCCGGAAAGCTGGGGGAGTTTCGCCCAGAGTTCCGTCATGCGGGGCAGCTTGACTTTCTTCTTCTTGGAGATCGGCCGCAGCTCCGCCACCGGTTCGCCGCGCCGTTCGATGACGATGACGGCCCCGCCCGCCGCGTCGCGAACCAGTTCCGAGGTGCGGATATGCAAGTCGCGAACGGAAGCCTTCTCCATGTGCTACATGGTAGCACATTCTGACGGCTACTCGCCGATCTCGATATCCGGCCCCGTCTCTTTGGCCGCTTCCCCCGCGCGAGCCACCGTGTTCCTGGCCAGTTCGAGGAACGGCTCGCCTTCACCCTTTCGCAGCACGATGGGGCTGCCCGTGTCGCCTCCGATGCGCACCTGCGGGTCCAGCGGCAGCTCGGCCAGGAGATGCACCTGCATCTCGTCCGCCGTGCGGCGCCCGCCGCCGTAACTGAATACGTCGATGCGCTCGTGGCAGTGCGGGCAGTTCAGGTAGCTCATGTTCTCGACGATTCCGAGGACCGGCACCTTGACCTGGCGGAACATGGAAACCGCCTTGCGCGCATCTTCGAGCGCCACATCGGATGGCGTAGTCACCACGATCGCGCCCGTGATCGGCGCCGTCTGTATGAGCGAAAGCTGCACGTCGCCGGTGCCCGGCGGAAGGTCAATGATGAGGTAGTCGAGATCGCCCCAGTCCACCCCGCGCAGGAACTGCTGGATGACGCTGTGCAGCATGGGGCCGCGCCAGACCAGCGGTTTGTCTCCGGGATTCAGGAAGCCCATGGACATGAGCCTCACGCCGTACTGTTCCAGCGGCTGGATGCGCTCGCCGGAGGCCATGGGCGTGCGGTTGATGCCCATCATGAGGGGCACGTTGGGGCCGTAGACGTCGGCGTCCATCAGGCCGGTCTTATAACCCAGCGAAGCCAGGCCCACCGCCAGGTTCACCGCTACCGTGGTCTTGCCCACGCCGCCTTTCCCGGAACCTACGGCAATTAGATTCTTCACGCCAGCGATGGGCAACCGGGGCGTCTGGCCGGGCTGATTGGGGGGCATGCAATCTATGGTAGCAGCGGCGGGGCATGCTTGAGCTTGCCTTTTGTCCTCCCCAAACCCCTTCCTTTACTTTTCACCCCTCGGAATGGTAGCCTAAGTGTCTCATAATGCGTACAGTTGACTTGATCCAGCGGAAACGCGATGGGGAAGAGCTCGCTCCTGAAGAGATCGAGTTCCTGGTGGAAGGTTACACCAATGGCGACATTCCCGATTACCAGATGTCGTCTTTTCTGATGGCCGTTTTCTTCTCGGGGATGTCCGACCGCGAAGTCAGCCGCCTCACGGAATGCATGCTGCGTTCCGGCGACACCGTCGATCTTTCCTCCATTCCCGGCGTGAAGGTCGATAAACACTCCACCGGGGGCGTGGGCGACAAAACCAGTTTCATCGTGGCGCCGCTGGCGGCCGCCGCCGGCGTGGTGGTGCCCATGATGTCCGGCCGCGCGCTCGGCCACACCGGCGGCACCCTCGACAAACTCGAATCCATCCCCGGCTTCCGCACCAGCCTCACCGCCGAGGAATTTGAAGAACAGCTCTCGGAGCTGGGGCTGTGCTTTATCGGGCAGACCGACCGTCTGGCGCCCGCGGACCGCAAACTGTACGCCCTACGCGACGTCACCGCCACGGTGGAATCGATTCCTCTGATCGCCTCCTCGATCATGTCGAAGAAGCTGGCCGAGGGAGTGGACGCGCTGGTGCTCGACGTCAAAGTCGGGAGCGGCGCCTTCATGAAGAAGCAGGTGGACGCGCGCCGCCTGGCACAGATGATGGTGGGGATTGGCCGCCGCATGGACAAGAAGGTGCAGGCGCTCATCACCGACATGGGCCAGCCGCTGGGCTACGCGGTGGGCAACGCCCTGGAAGTGATGGAGGCCTCGCAGACGCTGCAAAACGCCGGGCCGAACGACCTGACCAAGCTTTCCATCGAGCTGGCGGCGCGCATGATTTACCTCGGCAAGAAGGCCGGTTCGCTCGAAGAGGCGCGACGCCTCGCCGAGGAGAAGCTGGTGGACGGTTCGGGTTACCGGAAGTTCAAACAAGTGGTGGCGGCGCAGGGCGGAAATCCGCAGGCGCTCGACAAGTTCGAGCTGCTGCCCAACGCCACCGGCATGCGCGAGGTGGCCTCGCCGCGCGGCGGCTACGTCAGTTCCATCGACGCCCAGGACATCGGCGCCGCCTCGAACATGATCGGCGCCGGGCGCGACAAGAAAGAGGACGCCATCGACCCCGCCGTGGGCATCATCCTCGAAGTCAAGGCCGGCGAAAAAGTGGACGCCGGCTCGGTGCTGTGCCGCCTGTACTACACCAAGGAAGACCGCGTGGAAGAGGCCGCCGAGATGGTGGAAGACGCGTTCCGCATCTCCGCGCAGAAACCCGAGGAACGGGAACTCATTCTGGAAGTTGTGGGGTAAAATGGGCCGCTACACGGGGTTCCTGGGCCTAGCTGTCATCCTGGCCGTCGCCTGGCTGTGCTCCACCCACAAGCGCCAGGTCAAGCTGTCGATTCTGGCCTGGGGCCTCGGCCTTCAGTTCGCGTTCGCGGTGCCGGTGCTGAAGACGGACTTCGGCAAGATTTTCCAGGCCATCGGCGCGGGCGTGAACGCCATGCTGGGATACACCGAGGCCGGCTCCCAATTCCTGTTCGGGCCGCTGGGCATCCAGAAGGGGCCGTTCGGCGTGATCTTCGCATTTCAGGTGCTACCGATCATCATTTTCATCGCGTCGTTTTTTTCCATCCTGTACTACCTGGGGATCATGCAGTGGGTGGTGCGGGGCATGGCGGTGCTGATGCAGAAGGTGATGGGGGTGAGCGGCGCGGAGTCGCTCAACGTCGCGGCCAGCATCTTCATGGGCCAGACGGAGGCGCCCCTCACCATCCGACCGTTTCTCGCGGGCCTGACGGAGTCCGAGCTCTTTGTCGTCATGACCGCCGGGATGGCGCACGTTTCCGGCTCGGTGATGGCGGCTTACGTGAAGGTGGCGGGGGTCAGCATTGTGCACCTGCTCACGGCCGTGATCATGACCGCGCCGGCCACCATCATGCTGGCCAAGATTTTCATCCCGGAGACGGAGAGGCCGGCCACCGCGGGCAAGGTCGAGATCCAGGTGGAGAAGACCGCGGTCAACGTGATCGATGCGGCGGCGCAGGGCGCGGGTGACGGGCTGCACCTGGCGCTGAACGTGGGCGGGATGCTGATCGCGTTCCTGGCGCTGATTGCCATGTGCAACGGCATCCTCGGCTCTATCCACGCCCTGCCCCTGATGGGGTGGCTGCCGGAGTCGCTCGAAAAAATCTTCGGCATTGTCTTCGCGCCGGTGGCGTGGATCATGGGGGTGCCATGGCACGACGCCTCGGCCATCGGCAACCTGCTGGGCACGCGCCTGGTGACCAACGAGTTTGTGGCGTTTCTCCAACTGGGGCCGATGAAGGGAAAGCTCGATCCGCGCTCCTTCACCATCGCCACCTATGCCCTGTGCGGGTTCGCGAACTTCAGTTCGATCGCCATCCAGATCGGCGGCATCGGCGCGCTGGCGCCTAACCGGAGATCGGACCTGGCGCGGCTGGGAATCCGGGCGGTGGCCGCGGGATCGATGGCCAACTTCATGTCGGCCTGCATCGCGGGAATGTTGCTGTGACGGGCGAAGCCAAACGATATATTGAAGAGCGCACGCCGCTGCGGCCGTCCATCGGCGTGGTGCTCGGCAGCGGCCTGGGCGCATTCGCCGGCGAGTTGAGCGAGCGGACGGACATCCCCTACGGCGAGATTCCCGGATGGCCGGGATCCACCGCCGTGGGCCACGCGGGCAAGCTGACCGTCGGCAGGCTCGGCTCGCTCGGCGTGGCCGTGATGGCCGGGCGCGCGCACCTCTACGAAGGCTATTCGCCCGCCCAGGTGACGTACGGCGTGCGCGTGCTGCGCTCCATCGGCGTGCGCTCCATGGTGTTCACTAACGCCGCCGGCGGCATCAACCTGGCGCTCGAGCGCGGCGGGCTGGTGCTCATTTCCGACCACATCAACCTGCAAGGCTCGAACCCATTGGTGGGGCCGAACGACGATTCGCTCGGGCCGCGCTTTCCGGATATGTCGGAAGCCTACTCGCGAGAGTTCCGCGAGACGGCCAAGCTGGTGGCGGCGGAACTATGCGTCCCCATGACCGAAGGCGTGTACGCCGCCATGCTCGGGCCGAGCTACGAGACGCCCGCCGAAATCCGCTACTTGCGCGCCATTGGCGCCGACGTGGTGGGGATGTCCACCGTGCCGGAAGTGATTGTGGCCAACCACATGGGCATGAAGGTGCTGGGCATCTCCTGCGTCACCAACATGGCGGCGGGCATCGTGCCGCAACAGAAGATCAATCACGAGGAAGTGCTCGAAACCGGCGCCATGGTGCGGGATACGCTGGTGCGGTTTTTGAAGGCGCTGCTGCCGCGGCTGGAGGCATAGACTTGCTCGACGCATTGATCGCCGCCGCGCTGGCCGCCCGCGAAAACGCTTTTGCGCCGTATTCCAAATTCAGGGTCGGCGCCGCCATTGAAGACATCGACGGCCGCATCCACACCGGCTGCAACGTCGAGAACGCCACTTACGGGCTCACCGTCTGCGCCGAGCGCGTGGCCGTGTTCAAAGCCGTCTCCGAGGGGGCGCGCAAGTTCCGCCGCGTGGCCATCGCCGCCGATACCGACCGTCTCACGCCGCCGTGCGGCGCCTGCCGCCAGATCCTCTGGGAATTCTGCGGCGACGTCGAAATCGTTCTGGTAAACCTGCGCGGCACAACCGAAACCCATCGTCTCAAAGATCTTTTCCCGAAGCCCTTCGATGTTTCGTATTTGTAGCTTTTTCCTCTTCGTCTTCACGCTGGCCGGCGAACCGGCCGACTGGATCTGGAGCGCTCGCTACGTCATCACCGAAGACGCGCAGCGCCGGGTGATTGAGAACGGCGCCGTAGCCATTCGCGGCGACCGCATCGTGGGCGTCGGCGCCAAGGCCGAAATCGACGCGCGCTTCGATCCCCGTCAGCGCCTGGACCGTCCGGACGCCATCCTGGCGCCGGGCCTGGTCAACACCCACACCCACGCCGCTATGTCGCTGTTCCGAGGCATCGCGGACGACCTGCGGCTCCAGGATTGGCTCGAAAAGTACATCTTCCCGGCGGAAGCCAAGAACGTCTCCCCGGAGTTCGTGCGCTGGGGCACGCGCCTGGGCTGCCTCGAGATGCTGCTCGGCGGGACCACCACCTTCACCGACATGTACTATTTCGAGGACGTGGTGGCGGAAGTGGCCAAAGAGGCCGGGATGCGCGGCGTGCTGGGCGAGACCATCATCGGCTTCCCCGTGCCCGACGCCAAGACGCCCGCCGACGCGCTCAGGTTTACCGAGCGCTATCTGACGCGGTTCCGCAACGACCCGCTGGTGGTGGCGGCCGTGGCGCCGCACGCGCTCTACACCAATTCCGACGAGACGCTGAAGGCCGCGCGCGCGCTGGCCAACAAGTACAACGCGCCGCTGATCATTCACTTGGCCGAGACCAAGAAGGAAACCGACGACGCGCTGGCTCAGCGCCACATGACGCCCACGAAGGTGCTGGATACGCTGGGCGTGTTCGCCGGCCGAACCGTGGCCGCCCATTGCGTCTGGGTCAACGAGCCCGACATGGCGATTCTGAGGTCGCGCGGCGTAGGCGTCGCGCACTGCCCTTCGAGCAACATGAAACTGGGGAGCGGCGCAGCGCCGGTCGTGCGCATGTTGGCGCTCGGCATCGCCGTGGGCCTCGGCCCCGACGGCCCCGCCGGCAGCAACAACGACTTCAATATGTTCGAGGAAATGGACCTGGCCGCCAAACTGGCCAAGGTGACAACGCTCGATCCCCAAGTACTCCCGGCGACCACCGCGCTAGAGATGGCGACCATTCGCGGCGCGCGTGCGCTAGGCCTGGAAAAAGAGATCGGCTCGCTCGAAACCGGCAAGCGTGCCGACCTGATCATGGTGCGCCTCGACCGCCCGAACGCCGTCCCGCTATACGACGCCATCTCGCAGATGGTTTACGCGCTCAAGGCCGACGACGTGCGCGACGTGATGGTCAACGGCAGACCGGTAGTGCGCGATGCCAAAATCCTCACGCTGGATGAGAGTGCGATTCTCGCGAAGGCGCAGGAGTACCAAGCGAAGGTCAGCGCGTCGCTGAAGTAGCTGTGGGGCAGGATGGCATCCTGCACGGCGGTTGGCAACCGCCGCTGCCCCTCCATTCTGCAAACCTCAACAAATGCCCAGCGGTAAATCCCTGCTTACTGTGAGTGCAGAGTCTGCACCCAGAGGCCAGGCGTCAAAGCGGCATTCAACTGCTGGCGCTCGCAGCCATCATAAGTGCTCAAAACGGAAATGTGAGCTTATACTGGAGTTCGAAGTCCGGGGCCGGAGAGCCAATCATGCGACAGTCGCACATCGCCATCATCGGAGCGCCTCTGGATCTCGGGCAAGGGCGGCGCGGCGTGGATATGGGGCCATCGGCGATGCGCGTGGCAGAGTTGAACGCGCGCGTGGCGTCGCTGGGCTATACCGTGGAAGACCTGGGCAACGTGCCGGTGGAGCAGGCCGAGGCTTTGCCCGAAGGCGACGCGAACGCCAAGTACCTTCCGCAAATCACGGCCGCGTGCGGGCGGCTGGCGGCGTTGGTGGACCAGGCGCTCTCGCGCGGCAGCGTGCCGCTGGTGCTGGGCGGCGACCACTCCGTGGCGGTGGGGACCGCCAGCGGCGTGTCACAGTATTTCCGCAGGCGGGATCAAACCGCCGGCCTGATCTGGCTGGACGCTCATGCCGACATGAACACGCCCGACAGCAGCCTCAGTGGCAATGTTCACGGCATGCCCCTGGCGTGCATTCTGGGGATGGGCCCGCCGGAATTGACCGGACTGTTGGGCTTCCACCCCAAGATCGCTGCGCACAATGCGGTGATCGTAGGGCTGCGAGACGTGGACCAGATGGAGAAGCCGCACGTGCGCGAGTCCGGCGTCAGGGCCTTCACCATGCGCGACATCGACGAGCGCGGTCTGCGCGCCGTGATGGACGAAGCCATTCGCCTGGCCTCGGACGGCACCGGCGGCTTCCACCTTTCGCTCGACATGGATTTCGTGGACCCCAAGGACGCCCCCGGCGTCGGCACGCCCGTGCGCGGCGGCGCCACCTACCGCGAGGCGCATTTGGCAATGGAAATGATCTGTGATTCCGGGCAGATGGTCTCGATGGAGGTGGTGGAGGTGAACCCCGTGATTGACCAAGTGAACCGCACGGCCGATCTCGCCGTCGAACTGGTTATGTCGGCATTGGGAAAGCGAATTCTATGAAACTACGAGTAGCCGTCCTTTACGGCGGCCGCAGCGGTGAGCACGAGGTGTCCATCAATTCGGCGAAAGCCATCATGCAGCGGATGGACCCGGCTAAGTACGAGATAATCGAGTATTTTATCGACAAACAGGGCAGGTGGAGCCCGCGGTCCATCCTTCCCGAACCGGGCGCACAACCGGAAATCGACGTGGTCTTTCCGGTCCTGCACGGCACCTTCGGCGAGGACGGCACGGTGCAGGGCCTGCTGGAACTCGCCGATCTGCCCTACGTGGGCGCCGGCGTCCTGGCCTCCTCCGTCTCCATGGACAAGGAGATGATGAAACGTGTCTCGATGGAACGGCTGTTGCCGGTTGTAGACTACGTGACGGTGACGCGCGAAAATCCCGACGTCACCGCAGCCTGCGCCCGCCTGCCATTTCCGATGTTCGTCAAGCCGGCGAACCTGGGATCGTCGGTGGGAATTTCCAAAGCGCACGACTTGAAGGAACTGGAAGCCGCCGTGGCGCTGGCCGCGCAGTACGACCGCAAGATCATCGTCGAGCGCGGCATCGCGGGCCGCGAGCTGGAGTGCTCGGTGCTGGGCAACGAGGCGCCCATGGCTTCCCTGCCCTGCGAGATTCTGCCCTCGCGCGAATTCTACGATTACGAGGACAAGTACCTGCTGGACCGCGCGCAGACCAAAGTTCCCGCCGACCTGACGCCGGAAGAGACCGAAGAAGTGCGCCGGCTGGCCGTGGAGTGCTACCGGGCGGTGGAATGCGAGGGCATGGCGCGCGTCGATTTCCTGCTCGAAACCGCCACCGGCCGGATCTATATCAACGAGATCAACACCATCCCCGGGTTCACCTCCATCAGCATGTTCCCAAAGATGTGGGAGCACAGCGGCATCTCCTTTTCCGCGCTGATCGACCGGCTGATCGAGCTGGCGCTCGACCGGCACCAGCGCAAAAACGCGACGAGGTTCGCGCGATAGAATAGAGGTTATCGGGAGCCGCCATGGCAAGCTTACCTAATCCGCGGACGGTCACATACGAAGAGTGGCTTCGCATGCCGGAGGTGACGGACGCCATCGAGGAAGTGGTCGACGGAGAGATTCGGATCATGCCGCCAAATAAGTGGAATCACACGCTGATCGTAGAGAACATGCGCGATGCTCTCGTCGCGCAATTGGACAGACACGAATTCCGCGTCGTGGTTGCCGTCTTCGGCCTGGTGATCCGCAAGGCACCGCTGACCTCCCGCGTACCCGATCTGGCCGTCTTCCGGAAGAGCACGATCGTCGAACAGGATGGCTACATTCACTCCGCGCCGCAGCTCGTGGTGGAAGTGCTTTCCCCGGGCAACACGCACCGCGAGCGCGAAAGGAAGCTGGCCGACTACGCCAGCCTCGGTGTTCCGGAAATGTGGGTCGTGTCGCCGGAAGCCCGCACGGTTGAAGTGTTGTATCTGGAGGGCGGATTCTTGCGCAGCGCGCAGGCCCTGACTCAGGGCGTGCTGGAACCAAGGCAATTCCCCGGCGTCCAAATCCAGATCGCCGCGATCTGGCCGGATTGATGCTGCGCCTCACCGCAGTCGTGTTCTGCGCTGCCGCCACCCTGCTGGCCGCGGACGACCTCGATTCGCAGATGAAGAGCGTCATCGGCGCGTATGTCATCGTGCAGCAGAACGCCGCCGATCCGGTGACCTCCGAACAGGCTTTCTACCAGGGGGCCATGCCCGGACTCTTGCGCCGGCTCGATCCGCACTCGGTGTTCTTCGATCCCGGGCAATTCGAGCAGCTCAAGAGGATGGAATCGTCCACGCAAAAGGGCTTTGGCAGCGTGGTCTCGCTGCTGCCCGGGCGAGTGATTGTGCTCGAAACGTTGCCCGGCACTCCATCGGCCAAGGCCGGGCTGGCGCCGGGCGACGAGATTGTCGCCGTCAACGGATACGCCATCAACCGGCTCGACCTGGACCAGCTCACCCAGCTCCTCACGGAGTCGCGCCAGCAGCAGGCGCAGCTTGAAGTGCGGCCGCCGGGCGCGTCCGGCATCAAGCACCTGGTTCTCACGCCGGAGGAGATGCAGGCCCCAAGTGTCGAGCGCACCTTCTTCATCGGCGCGGGAATCGGCTACATACGGGTCGCGAGCTTCGACGACAAGACCAGCGGACAGCTCAAAGAGGCCATCGAAAGACTGGGAGGCGACCGGCTTGCCGGGCTGGTTCTCGACCTGCGCAACAATCCCGGCGGACTGCTGACCGCCGCCCTCGAAACCTGCTCGCTGTTTCTTCAGCCCGGATCGAAGATCGTCACGGTGCGCGGCCGCAACGTGCCGGAGACATCCGAAGTTGTGCCGTCCATCGCCACTCCATACGGATTCAAGCTGGCCATTCTGATCAACGAAAAAACCGCCAGCGCTTCGGAAATCGTCTCCGGCGCCATGGAGGACCACGACCGCGGCGCCATCATCGGGCAGGCCAGCTTCGGAAAAGGGCTGGTCCAGAGCGTTTTTCCGCTGAGCGAAGGCACCGGCCTGGCGTTGACCACCGCGCTATACTACACGCCCAGCGGCCGCTCCATCCAGAAACCGCTGGACGCCGCGCAGTTCGAGCTGGCCGGCGCCACGGCGCACCCCAATACGCAGAAGGAATTCCGCACGGACAAGGGGCGCGTAGTGACCGGCGGCGGCGGCATTCAGCCGGACTTGGTGGTCTATCCGCCGGCCACCAACCGCCTGCGCGCGGTGCTCGATGCCAGCGGCTCCTTCACCAACTTCGCCACCGAGTATCTCCGCAACAACAAGGTCACTGAAGACTTCGAGGTCACGCCTCAAGTCCTGGACGAGTTCCACGTGTTTCTTTCGGAACGCAACATTCAACCGGGCATCGCGGAATGGTCCGTGGAGCGGGAGTTTGTCCTCAATCGCCTCAAGACCGAAATCTTCAACCAGGCATTCGGCGTGGAGAAAGGCGATGAAGTGGAAGCGCAGCGCGACCCGGTGATTCTGAAGGCGCTGGAAGTGCTGGGAGGGTAGGGGCCGGGAGGCCTGTCCCGCCTCTGGCATAATGAGACCGGAGGCATGAACAGTGGCCACGCACACGCTGTCCGTTCCCATTTCACTCGAGAATGAAAAGAATCCCTGGATCGCCGCCGCGGCGCGGTTCGACGAGGCCGCCATGCGGCTCAAGCTGGATGACGGCATGCGCAAGGTGCTGCGCTCCGCCGCCAAGGAGCTTACCGTCCACATCCCGGTGCTGCTCGACGACGGCCGCCTGGAGGTCTTCACCGGCTATCGCGTGCAGCATTCCCTGGCGCGGGGGCCGGCCAAGGGCGGCATCCGCTTCGCCCCCGACGTGACCCTCGACGAGGTCCGCGCGCTGGCCTCCTGGATGACCTGGAAATGCGCCGTGGTGAATATCCCGTTCGGCGGCGGAAAGGGCGGCGTCATCTGCGATCCCAACGTGCTTTCCGACGCCGAGCTGGAAAAGCTCACGCGCCGCTACACTGCCGAGATCATCGACTTCATCGGGCCGGAGCGCGACGTTCCCGCGCCGGACGTCAACACCAACGAGAAGGTGATGGCGTGGATCATGGACACCTACTCGATGCACGCGCGCCACACGGTCACGGCCGTGGTGACCGGCAAGCCGATGGCTCTGGGCGGATCGCGCGGCCGCCCGGAGGCCACGGGGCGCGGCTGCATGATTGTCATCCTGAAGGCGCTGGAGCTGCTCGGCCTCAAACCGCGGGATTCGCGGGTGGTGATCCAGGGCTTCGGCAACGTGGGAGGCATGGCGGCGAAGCTCATGAGCGCCATCGGATTCAAAATCGTCTGCATGATCGAATACGACGGCGCAGTTTACAATCCCAAGGGTCTCGACATCGCCGCGCTTCAGAAACACCGCCAGGAGACCGGCTCCATCACCGGCTTTCCGGGCGGCGAAGACATGGACAAGGACGAAGCCCTGTTCCTGGAGTGCGAGGTGCTGATCCCCGCCGCCACGGAGAACGTGATCCATTCGGGGAACGCCGAGAGAATCCGGTGCAAAATCCTCTGCGAGGGCGCCAACGGCCCCACTACTCCGCTGGCCGACGAGGTTCTGGCCGGCAACAGGATCTTCGTGATCCCCGACATTCTGGCCAACGCCGGCGGCGTGACGGTCTCCTATTTCGAATGGGTGCAGGACCGCCAGGGGTTCTTCTGGAACGAGCAGCTTGTCAACCAGCGCCTCGAGGAAATCATGACGGAGAGTTTCGACGCGGTGGTGGAATACGCCCGGGCGCACCACGTGAACAATCGCATCGCGGCCTATATGCTGGCTCTGGATCGCGTGGCCCAGGCCATCAAGCTCCGGGGCATCTACGCGTGATGTGGCGCACGCACTCTTGCGTGCCGCGTCGAGACTCTTCTCGACGCTTGGCGGCCACACAGCGTGTCGGCACGAGTGCCCGGCCCAGAGGGCACCCCGCACGCAAGAGTGCGTGCGCCACGTCAGGGGGTCCGCCCCACTAAGATGTCCTCCGACGCCACCACGCCCCTGATGCGGCAGTACAACGGCATCAAACAGCAGGTGCCCAACGCCCTGCTGATGTTCCGGCTGGGCGATTTCTACGAGCTGTTTTTCGAAGACGCCGTGGTGGCCGCGCGCGAACTCGAAATCACGCTCACCTCGCGCAACAAGGAAAAGGGCGCCGCCATTCCCATGTGCGGCGTGCCCTACCACGCGGCCGACGGATACATCGCGCGCTTGATCCAAAAGGGCTATCGGGTGGCCATCTGCGACCAGATGGAAAACCCCAAGTTCGCCAAGACTCTGGTGAAGCGCGAAATCACGCGAGTGGTGACGCCGGGCACGGCCATGGACGCTAACCTGGTAGGCTCGCGCGAGAACAACTACCTGGCGGCCGTGGCGCGGGCGGGGCCGCGCTCGGCGGTGGCGCATGTGGATCTCTCGACCGGCGAATTCCGCGTCACGGAGATGGAGCCCGCCGAAGTCGCCGGCGTTCTCGAACACCTCGGCGCGCGGGAAGTCCTGTTCCCGGCCGACCTTCCGCTGCTCACCGGCGACGATCGCCCTGCCCGACGCTTCGTCCGCACCGAGCTCGAGGAGTGGATTTTCAGCCACGACTACGCCGGCCGCACGCTGCGCGACCATTTCAAGCTGCTCTCGCTCGACGGCTGCGGACTGGCCAACCGTCCGGCGGCGGTCGGCGCGGCGGGCGCCATCCTGCACTACCTCCGCGACACGCAGCGGGCGGCGCTGGACCACCTCGACCGGCCCACTTACTACGACCGCGCCGATTCCATGGTGCTCGACGCCGTCACCGTGCGCAATCTGGAATTGGTCGAGCCGCTGTTCGCGGCCGATGCCACCGGGCAGGCCCAGGCCACACTGCTTGCCATCCTCGACCGGACCGCAACCGGCATGGGGGGCCGGCTTCTCCGCCAGCGCCTGCTGCGGCCCTCGATGGACCGCGCCGAAATCGAGCAGCGCCTGGAAGCCGTGGGCGAGCTACTGCAGCAGACCATTCTCCGCGCGGAGCTTCGCCGGCAGCTCGAAGGCATTCTCGATCTGGAGCGCCTGCTCGCCAAGGTGACGCTGGGTTCCGCGGGCCCCCGCGATTTGCTGGCGCTGGGCCGCTCGCTCGATAAGATTCCCGCGCTCAAGCATTCGTTCGATACCGAGCAGGCGGCCCGTTTGCGGGCCATTCACGAGCGCCTGGACGAGCTGCCCGACGTGGCCAACCTCATCCTGGAGGCCATCGCCGATGAGCCGCCGTTCTCCATCGCCGACGGCGGCGCCATCCGCTCCGGCTTCAACGCCGAGCTCGACGAGTTGCGCGACCTCAGCCTGAACGGCCGCCAGTACATCGCGCAAATCGAAGCGCGCGAGCGGCAGCGCACCGGCATCCAGTCGCTCAAGGTGCGGTTCAACAACGTGTTCGGCTACTACATCGAAATCACGCGCGCCAACCTGCACCTGGCGCCCGCGGATTACGAGCGCAAGCAGACGCTGGCCAACGCGGAGCGTTTCACCACCCCCGAGCTGAAGGATTACGAGCGCAAAGTGCTGGACGCCGAAGAGAAGATCCTGACGCTGGAAAAGGAGCTTTTCGCTGGCGTGCGCCAGCGCGTGGCCGCCCAGGCGCAACGCATACGCGCCACGGCCACGGCGGTGGCGGAGCTGGACGTGACCGCCGCGCTGGCGCAGGTGGCGGCGGAAAACCGTTACCAGCGCCCCACATTCTCCGACAGCGGCGAGATGCGGATCATGGCCGGCCGCCATCCCGTCATCGAGCGGATCGCGGAACAGGAGGCCGGCCGTTTCATCCCCAACGACCTGTACCTCAACGACTCGGCGGACCTGATCGCCATCATCACCGGCCCCAACATGGGCGGCAAGTCCACCTACCTCCGCCAGGCCGCGCTGATTTCGATCCTGGCGCAGATGGGATCGTTTGTGCCGGCCGATTCCGCCAGCCTGCCCGTCATCGACCGCATCTTCACGCGCATCGGCGCCTCCGACAACCTGGCGCGCGGGCGCTCCACGTTCATGGTGGAGATGACCGAGACGGCCGTGATCCTGAACACCGCCACGCCGCGCAGCTTGATCGTGCTGGACGAAATCGGCCGCGGCACCGCCACCTACGACGGCCTGGCGCTGGCCTGGGCGGTGGTCGAGCACATCCACACCCGCACGCGCGCCAAGACGCTTTTTGCGACGCACTATCACGAGCTGACCGAGCTGGCCGAGCTGCTCGAAGGCGTGCGCAACCTCAGCGTCTCGGTCAAGGAGGCCGGCGACCACATCATCTTCCTGCGCAAAGTGGAGCCGGGCAAGGCCGACCGCAGCTACGGCATCGAAGTCGCGCGGCTGGCCGGCCTGCCGCTGAGCGTGATCGAGCGCGCGCGCGAGGTTTTGAAGCTGCACGAGCGGACCGAGCACGTGGTCACCGAAGAGCTCGCCAAATCCGAGGAGGGGCCGGTGCAGATCCAGCTCTTCGAGCCCGTAGGTTACGGCATCGCCGAGCGTATCCGAAACCTGAAGCTGGACGAGCTGCGTCCCATCGAAGCCCTGCAATTATTGAGTGAATTGCAGAAGGAGCTGAGACGTTCATGAAACCGGTGCCGCCTGCCCATGTAGGGGCCGGGCATGCCCGGCCCGACGCCCGTGGCAAGACCTGGGGGCTGAAACGTATATGAGGGTCGCGGGCGTAATGAGCGGCACGTCGCTCGACGGCATCGACGTGGCGATTGTCGAAATCAGCGGCCGGCGGGTCGAAACCATCGGGTTCTTGTGCACGCCCTATTCCGAGCCCGTCCGCTCCGCCATCCTCGGTGTCTCGGACCCCGCCTCCATTTCTCACCTCAACTTCCAGCTTGGTGAGCTGTACGCGCGCGCGGTCCTGCGGGCCGTCCGCCGCTACGGCCCCGTCGAGCTGATCGGCTGCCATGGCCAGACCATCTACCACGAAGGCGGCGTCCACACGTTGCAGATTGGCGAAGCCGCGGTGGTGGCCGAGCGCACGGGCGTGCCGGTGGTTTCGAATTTCCGCGCGCGCGACATCGCCGCCGGCGGCGAGGGCGCGCCTCTGGTTCCGTACGTCGATTACCTGCTCTTCCGCCACCCCAAGCGCGCGCGTATCGCGCTGAACATCGGCGGCATTGCTAACATCACGGTGATCCCGTCCGGGGCGGCGCCCGAAGACGTGGTGGCGTTCGATACCGGCCCCGGCAACATGGTGATCGACGCCCTGGCGCGGGAGATGGGATTGCCCTGCGACCGCGGTGGAAAAATCGCCGCTTCGGGCCGGGTGGATCGGGCGCTGCTCGATGACCTGCTCGCCGACCCCTACTACCGCCGCCCGCCGCCCAAGAGCGCGGGCCGCGAGCAATACGGCGCCGAGTTCATCGCGCGCCTGAAAAACTCCGGCCTCCCCATGCCGGACCTCATCGCCACAGCGACGGTGCTAACGGCAGCCACTGTGGCGCAGGCACTCGTGCCTGCCGTGTCGGCACTCGTGCCGACACGCTGTGCGCCCGCCAAGCGTCGAGAAGACTCTCGACGCGGCACGCAAGAGTGCGTGCGCCACAGTGCCACCGACCTCATCGTCTCCGGCGGCGGCGTTCACAATCCTCAGATCATGGCGCATCTCGCCGGCTTCCTGCCCGGCATCGCGATCTCCACCTCAACCGACCACGGCGTCGATGCCGATGCCAAAGAGGCCATCGCCTTCGCCGTGCTGGCGTATCAGACGTGGCGCAAGAGGCCGTCGAACCTGCCTTCCGCGACCGGAGCCAGGCACGCGGTGGTGCTCGGCGACATCAGTTGGAGGTGAAAAGATGGGGTCTCCTGGAAAGACAAGCCGAATTTCCGACACAAGCCGAATTTCCCGCCGGGGCGGACCCCCATTGGCGTTAACCTAAGTGGACCGAGGTCTTCCCCTGCGCAGGGTCGGCGGCGCTTGTCCGGGTTGCCGATACTGCCATGCGGGTCCGCGTCGTCCGCTTTCGTGGAACGGCGTTGGAAGGGGAGCGATCCGCGCCGCACCAGAAGGTAACCGCTCCCCTTCCCCCTTGCAAGCGGCAAGCGAACAGGGTACAACTGTGGACATGCAGCAGATGTTGGTTTTCTTTGAAGGCATAGTTGGGTATCGAAAACTGTGGGTTACCTTGGACCCGCCATCATCGGATGGCACTTTTAGAGGCAGGATTCACAAGAAACAGGAAGACGTGCTATTAGGGTTCGGACAGCTTGCAAGGGAAGGCAGAATGTACACTCTCAAGGGCGGCTTAAAGGTTCCGATTATTGAGGTTACCCGTGAAGGCGAGTTTACAGCTAGGCCTTAATTAGCATATTCGCTTATTCTCCAGGAAGTAGCAAAGCACTCTCACCAGATCGGGCGGAAGGACATCAAGTGGGAATGTGTCAGTAGTGGGCAATTAGGTTACGGGAGGCGTTGGCGAAGTTCCTGGCGAAGCTCTTTAATCTCTGCGCTGATCGCGTCGAGTTCCTTCTCCAGCGCTGAATGCTCTGCCGATAGCTTCGTTTGGACCTCACCCAGATACTCGGCAATATTAACATTTAGCCGATGGAGGGCTATAAGAATAATAATCTCAAGTCCGATAATGGCAAAGACAATCGTCTGCATCGGTCAAACCTCAGGGACGCTCTGCTTCTTTGCCGCCATTTTCGCCTGCTCGTGGTTCGGGATCGTCGGTCTGAAGTGGCATCGCGGATAGTACAGCACATCCAAGAGGGATGCGGAGCGGGGGCCGTGTGTCGTCACCCTCTAGAGCGATATGGAGAGGGTACACAGATAAGGGAGCGAGTTCAATCTTCTGGTGGTCCAAAACAAGATGGAAAGGGAATTCAGATAGGGAAGTGAGGTCAACCTTGGCGAGTTCGATCTTGTCGAGCTTAGCCTCTAAGGATAGGGGGTCAACCTTTACTTTCACTCCCTCGCCAATTTGACGTGCTAACGCAGAGATGGCGCTGGCAATTGATGTCCCCACGATGAGGAACGCGATCACACCCGCGATCCAAATGAGTTGCGTCAGAATCATTTCATCGGCCTCCCGTCTTTGATGTCTGCCGTCCGATGCGGGAAGGCTTTCCTGAGCGTGCCAGATTGGCCCGCTGCTCAGCCTTGCGTCGTTCAGCCCACCGTTTCTTGAGGGCAGCCACGATGTTGGCCCTTCCCTCTGCGCTCAGTCTTAGTTTCTTGCGGCGGGCCTTTTTGGGTGCTGGCTCTCCAGCAGCCGGTTCGATTCCCAGCCGTTGCCGGATATCGGCCATCTTGCCCTCAATGTCGGCCTTCATGTGCTGCAAGCCGATCAATGCAGCGTGGAGTAGCAAGGGATCTTCGGTTTGGAGTGGCATCGGGGATAGTATAGCGCTCTGCCGTCACCGCAACAGCCCAGGGTAGTGCCTGGAAGGTGCGTTTGCTGAAATTGGAGGATACACTTTGAGGTATGGCTAAGATATTCGCTCAACATGCTCAGACCGGAGAATACCATTTAGAGACCCGCTACTGTGAGCCGGGTCGATGGGAGTGGATGGTTTTTAGAAAGGGCAAGACGGTAGCGGAGTTCTCTGGCAGCGCCACGACGCTGGATGGCGCGCAGAAGAACGCAGCCATGCGGGTAGGGCTGTACCCAGAGAGCGCCGACTGGATGCCAATCGGTCCCGAGATTGAGATCCCTGACTAGGCCAGCAAATCAGCCAGGGTCCCAACGCGCTCGGTGATTCCCGTTTCCATCGCGGGGGTCACGCGCAACAAGCGGTGAATCCGCCAGAAGGTGTACTGAGCAAAGCGGAGGCAGTAGTTAGAAGAGTCTGCGCGGCTTTACAGTCTTCGGCGCCGGTTTCGTGCTCGGCATCAGTTCTTCCATCCGGCGAATGATCTTGGAGGGTGGCACCTTCAAGACGGCTGCAATCCCCACCAGAACCCGAACGGTGGGGTTGTTGATGCCCCGTTCGATCAGGCTGATATACGTTCGGTCAAACCCGCCTTCCAGGGCCAGCCGCTCTTGAGAGATTTCCTTGCTCTGCCTGATTGCTCGGAGCGCTTGCCCGAGTGTTGGCGTATCGGACTTGGCGCCGGAGACCCTCGAACCTGCCATCCGTGATCGGCGCCAAACACCGGGTAGTGCTCGGAAGTATTACGCTTCAGCGGAAGCTCGGCTGCGCTTCCGTCGCAGGCACGCGCGTCGGAACCGGCTCGCCAATCCTCATGTCCGCCCAGTTGTACGCGAACTCCTTACCGCAGTCCAGACACACGACATACGTTCGCGAAGCGCCGTTCTTTCGCCCGGCCGTCAGCGGAAACGTGGTCCGCTGGTGAGAACAGCCGAACAACGCGTTGAGAATCGACTGAAGCATGACCCGTGCCCCTCCACTTGGTTAGATACTTCAAATCGTCTCGGGGTTTCAGCGGGTTAACAGCTTGGAAGCAATCGCTTGTGCAATCAGCCGCCCGTGCAACCGCCCGTTCTCAATGAAGATTTCGTTGGTGTGCATGCCCGCCACAATCACCCCCGCCAGGTAGACGCCCGCGCGCTCGCTCTCCAGCGTTTCCGGATTGGTGCGCGGCCTGAGCGTATCCGGCTCCAGCGTGATCCCCGTGGCATTGAGAAATGCGAGGTCCGGCCGATAGCCGATCAGCGCGAATACGAAATCATTCTTCAGGGAAACTTCGCCATCCGGCGTCGCCACCCGAATCGAATCCGGCCGGATTTCCACCACCCGCGAATGAAAGTAGGCGCGAATTTCGCCGTTCTTGATGCGGTTCTCGATGTTCGGTTTGATCCAATACTTCACCGAATCCGAGATCCCCGCCCCGCGATGAATCAGCGTCACGCGCGCGCCCGTCCACCACAGTTCCAGCGCCGCGATGGCCGCCGAGTTCTTGGCGCCGATCACCGCCACATCGTGGTTGTAATAGGGATGCGCCTCTTTGTAATAGTGCCGGACCTTGCCCAGTTTCTCACCCGGCACGTCCAGCATGTTGGGCACGTCGTAATAGCCCGTGGCCAGCACGATTTTGCGTGCCTGGTACACGTGAGGGCATTCCAGCCGGTCATTGGTGAACACCTGGAAGGCGCCGTCGCCGCCCGCGATTCGGTCCACGCGCTCGTACTGCCGGATCTTGAGTCGATAATGCTCCGCCACTTTCCGGTAATACTTCAGCGCTTCGGTCCGATTGGGCTTGTCGTTCAGGCTGGTCATCGGGATGTTGCCGATTTCGAGCAGCTCCGGCGTGGTGAAGAACGTCATGTTGTTGGGGTAGTGGTAGATGGAATTGACCACGCAGCCCTTCTCCACCAGCACGGTCTTCAGGCCGCGCTGCTGGAGCTCGATTCCGCAAGCGAGCCCCGTTGGTCCCGCCCCCACCACCACCGCGTCGAAGGCTTCCCTCACAACTTGCTCTCCACTTCGCGGTAGACCGCCTCCAGCGCGCCATCGAGCGCTGCCGCATCCTTCCCGCCGCCTTCCGCCATGTCCGGTCGCCCGCCGCCCTTGCCGCCCACCGCCTGCGCCAGCGTGCCCGCCAGCTTTCCCGCGTGGACCTTGGCCGTGAGGTCCTTGGTCACCGCCGTAACAATCGAAACGCTGCCCTCTTCCACCGAGGCCAGCACCACCACGGCGCTCTTCCATTTGTTGCGCAGCGAATCCGCCAGCGACCGCATCTGCTGCCGGTCCATGCCCTCCAGGCGCGCCGCCAGCACCTTGGCGCCCCCCATAGTCCGCGCCTGCGCCTCGAGCCCCGCCGCCGCCGCTTGCGCCAGCTTGTTCTTCAACTGCTCCACCTGCTTCTCGAGCGCCCGCTCCGCGGCCAGCAGCTTCTCCACGTGCTCGATCAGTTCCGGCTCCGGCGCCTTCACCAGGCCGGCCATGCGCCGCACCGCGTCCGTCGATTCCTGATACTGCCGCAGAGCCGCTTCGCCCGTGATGGCCTCGATGCGCCGCACACCCGCCGAAATGCTTCCCTCGTAGACGATTTTGCAGACGCCGATGTCGCCCGTGCGGCTGACGTGCGTGCCTCCGCACAATTCCCGGCTGAACCCCGGCACGGAAACCACCCGCACCTCTTCGCCGTACTTCTCGCCGAACAGCGCCATGGCGCCGGTAGCGATGGCTTCATCGAGCGCCATGATGCGCGTTTCCACCGGCGTGTTCTTGAGAATCTGCTCGTTGGCGAGCCGCTCGACTTCCTCGATCTCCGCGCGGTCCATGGCCGCGTAGTGCGTGAAGTCGAAGCGCAGCCGGCCAGGCTCCACCACGCTGCCCGCCTGCTTGACGTGGGCCCCCAGCACCTGCCGCAACGAGGCGTGCAACAGGTGCGTGGCCGTGTGGTTGCGCCGCGTGGCATCGCGCAATGTCGCCCGCGCCATGACGGAGTCGCCCACCGCAATCGGGGCGCGCGCGACCGTCCGATGGACGATCAGTCCCGGGACGCCATAAAACACCGACTCCACATCCGCCACCTTGTTCATGGGAGCCGCACAGAGCTCGCCCTGGTCGCCTACTTGCCCGCCCGACTCGGCGTAGAACGGCGTTTGATCGAGCACCAGTTCCGCCGTGACGCCGGCAGGCACGCGCTCGACCAGGTTCTGGTCCACGATGAGGCCGATCACCCTCGCATCCGCTTGGGTCGTCTCGTACCCCAGGAACTTCGTGCGCCCCCGCTCCAGCAGTTGCTGGTAGGCCGGAACCACGGCGGCCTTCTCCGCGCCCTTCCAGCTCGCCCGCGCGCGCTCGCGCTGCTGCTCCATCTCGCGCTCGAAACCGGCGCGATCGAGCGCCAGGCCGTGCTCGCGCGCCATATCTTCCTGCTCGTCGGGCGCGAGGCCATAGGTGTCGTACAGCTTGAACGAAACGGCGCCGGGAATGGTGCCGCCTTCCACGGACTTGATGGACTCGCCAAAAACCTTCTCGGCCACCACGAACGAGGTGGCGTAGCGGTGCTCTTCCTCTTTCACTACGCGCGCCACGCGTGGCACGCTTTCCAGCATTTCCGGATACGCGGATTGCATCAACTCGGCTACCAAGCCGGTGAGCTTGTACAGGAACGGCTCTTCGACGCCGGCCATGCGCGCGTGCCGCATGGCGCGCCGCATGATCTTGCGCAGCACGTAGCCACGGCCCTCGTTCGAGGGCAGCACGCCGTCGTGGATCAGGAAGGCCGCCGCGCGCGCATGGTCCGCCACAATGCGCAAGGCGGTATCGACGCGCGCGTCCGCGCCATAGGCGAAGTGGAACAGGTCGGAGGCCTTGTCGATGATGGGCCGGATGAGATCCGTATCGTAATTCGAAAGCTTGCCTTGCAGCACGGCCGCGACGCGTTCGAGGCCCATGCCCGTGTCGATCGAGGGCCGCGGCAGCGGCGTCAGCACGCCGCCGGCGTCGCGGTTGAACTGCATGAACACGAGGTTCCAGATCTCTACGTACCGGCCGCCCGCGTCGTTGGGAAACTCCTCGCTTTCGCGCCCCGGCTCGGCCGCTTCCACGCCCAGGTCGTAATGAATTTCCGAGCACGGCCCGCACGGCCCGGTCTCGCCCATCTGCCAGAAGTTGTCCTTCTCATCCAGCCGGAAAATGCGGTTCTTGGGAACGCCGGCCACCTTCTGCCACAATTGCTCGGCCTCGCTGTCCTCGCGGAACACCGTCACGTAGAGCTTGTCTTTGGGCAGGCCGTAGTCTTTGGCGATCAGGTCCCAGGCGAACTCGATGGCCTCGGCCTTGAAGTAATCGCCGAACGAAAAATTGCCCAGCATCTCAAAGAAAGTGTGGTGCCTCCGCGTATACCCGACGTTCTCGAGATCGTTGTGCTTGCCGCCCGCGCGCACGCACTTCTGCGAGCTGGCGGCGCGCGTGTAATCGTGCTTCTCGTGGCCGAGAAAGACGTCCTTGAACTGGTTCATGCCGGCGTTGGTGAACAACAGGGTCGGGTCGTTGGCCGGAACCAGCGACCCGCTGCGCACCACGCGGTGCCCCCGGTCGGCAAAGAACTCGAGAAAGCGCTGCCTGATTTCGTCACCTGTCACAGGAATTCCTTGTGGATGTGGACTAAGTTCAATTGTAGCGGAGTGGCGCCGGGGCCTCGGCCGCCACGTTATCCAATCGCCGCCAGCGCCTGCTCGAAATCGGCCAGCAGGTCGCGCCAGTCTTCAATCCCTACCGACACGCGCACCAGCCCATCGGTGACGCCGGATGCCGCCAATTCCTCCGGGCTCATCCCGGAGTGCGTGGTCGATTTCGGATGGCACGTCAGCGTCTCCACGCCGCCCAGAGACACCGCGTTGCGCGCGATCTCGACGCGCCGTAAGAACTCGAAGGCCGCGTGCTTGCCGCCTTTGAACTCAATCGAGAAGATCCCGCCCGGATACGCGCACTGCTTCTCGAACAGGCGCTTCTGCTCGGGATCTTCGAACAGGGTCGGATAAATCACCCGGCTGAGGTGTTTGTGTCCGTGGAGCGCCTCGGCCAGCCGCTGCGCGTTCTTGCTTTGGCGGTTCATGCGCAACGCCACGGTGGGCAGGCGGCCGTCCAGCATCCAGCACTCGTCCGGTTGCAGGATGTTGCCGAACATGATGCGGCGGCTGCGAATCGCCTGGATCATCTCCGAAGTCCTGGCGATGGCTACCCCGGCCACCATGTCGCTGAACCCGGAGAGATATTTGGTAGCCGAGTACAGGGTCATGTCCGCGCCCAGCAGCAGCGGATGCTGAAAGGCCGGCCCCAGGAACGTGTTGTCCACCATCACCACCGGCCGATCGGGGTGCCTGGCCGCGCCATCCGCCGCGCGCTCGATGTCGGTCATGATGAGGGTCGGGTTGGCCGGCGTTTCCATGTAAACGATGCACGGATTCCTGGCCGAGCGAATGGCTTCATCGAGGGCCGCCGAATCGCCCGAATGCACGGGAATGCCGCGCACCCCGAACGGTTCCAGAAAAGTGTGGATCAGCCCCGTGGTCCCGCCGTACAGCGGGGTGGTGTAGACGATGGTGCTGTCGGGCCGCGCGAAGGTGAAGAACGCGGTCATGATGGCCGCCATGCCGGAGTTGAACACCGCCGCCTCGCGCCCGCCGGGTTCCAGCGGCACGATCTGGTCTTCCAGGATCTCCGCATTGGGATGCGAAATCCGGGAGTAAATCAGGTCCGCGCGCTCGCCTTCCGCCAGCTTGATCTTCCCATGGGTGATCTGGAAGGCGCGCTCCGCGGCTTCGGGACTCGCGAATACGTAAGTCGAGCTGCGGAAGACCGCGGGCCTCGCCGAACCGAAGGACAGGCTGGGATCGAACCCCCGGGTCAGTACCGCTGTACGCGGATGCACGATGCCATGAATGTGACCGGAATCAGGCATAAACCCTCCCACCCCGAGTGTAACGCCGGGGCACAACGGAGAGGTGGTGGTTGCCGGTGGGGCAGGTCCCGACCTGCCCCGGAGGAACTTCCTCGGGCGATGCGGAAGCCCTCCGGTGCCGACAGCCGAGCTGGGCCGTGCTGGGGGTTGACACCGGGGGGGAGGCCGCCAGAAGCAACCCATGGAACACTCCGATCGCGGGTACCACGGTACGGACCCCGACAAGTCGCACATAACTGTGCGATATTAAAGGCATGACGGGCAGCGAGTTCCTTAAAAGGCTGGAAAAGCTGGCCAAGGCCCGGAGTCTGCGGGTTGTCTACGATGCCACTCACGGCAAGGGCAGCCACGGCCGCGTCTATCTGGGATCTGCATTCACAGCTTTGAAACACCCGAAACAGGAGCTTGGTTCCGGTCTGCTCGGCAAGATGTGCCGCGATCTCGGCATCAAGCCGATCGACCTGTGAGGAGGTACGATGTTCGCTTTTACTTACCCGGCCACGTTTCGGAAGGACAAGGACCGCAGGGTTCTCGTGCTGTTTCCGGACTTCCCCCGTTCCGCAACGGATGGCGCGAACGCCCAGGAGGCCATGGAAGAGGCCATCGATTGTCTGGGCAGCGCAATCGCATTCGCCATGGTTTATAAGGAAGAGATTCCGCGCCCGTCTGGGCCTAAGCGTGGCCAGCGCATGGTTCCCGTGCCGCTATGGATCGCACCAAAGCTGGCCCTTTACTGGCGGATGCGCGAACTTCGAATGAACAATTCACAACTTGCCCGCAAGCTCGGTCTCCGGGAAACCATCGTTCGGCGGATGTTAGATCCGGACCACGCGACCAAGCCCGAAAAGATTCAGACGGCGCTGGAGGCGCTGGGGAAGCGTTTCCTCGTAGCCGTCGAGGACGCGGCGTAAGGGTGTGCTGCGCCGCCTGCCCCTACAGAAACGCCATGCTCTTGATGCCCGAAACGTCGAAACGCTTGCGGCAGCGCAGATTCTTGCAGGCCACCTTGTCGTCCATCAGCACCATGTAGCTTTGCGCTTTCTGGAACTTGGCGCGGTCGCGCTCATCGGCGCCTCCGGGCAGGCGGTCTTTTTTCTTGCGGACACTCCACCGCAACTGGTACGTTTCGGCGCTCCGGCAATACGGGCAATTCAGCACGGCCGGCTTGGTGGTCTCGGAATCGGTATAAAACGCCCGCTCGTCCATGGTTCGCTCTTCTCGTCTTGAATCTACTGGTACGTCCGCCCGTGCAGGCGATACTTGAGGTTCCGCACAAAATCGTAGATCCGGTTCCGCTGAGGGCATTCGCCGTTCGGCCAAGGGGGCGTGAACCCGAGTACGAGGCTGTCCCGTTCCACCCAAAGCTTCCTGTCCCCGGCAGTGCCGGCGTCCACATCCACAATGACCCCGGACCCGCAGGACTCGCCGTCCAGCACCTCGAAGTGGCTCACGGAGACGGCCGGCGGACCCCAATCCTGCAGGAATGCGGTCATGGGGTAGTCGCGGCACGGATTGGCGTCCGTGCAGCCCCACAAGGCGTAGGCCTGCTTGTAGTCGTGAGCGGCCAGCAGCTCGAAGAACCGTTTGGCCTGCCGTTCCTGGCGGAAGGTGTGGAAGCAGTAGAAGAGAATCCCCGCCACCGCCAACAGCGCCGCCAGCGAGATCACCACTCTCTTGACGATCTTCCCCCGCCGCTCGTCACCCGCGCCGTACTGCTCGAGAAAATCGGCCATCTCCTCCCCGATCCCGGATCATTTCGCCGGTTGCGCCGGAGTCACCGGGTACGCTTTGTCGTACGCGGCGATGGCGTCATTGGTGATCTCCATCGCCGGCTTGAAGTAGACGGAGGTAGACATGTCTATCACCAAGTCGTAACCCTTTTCCTCGGCGATCTTCTTCACGATGTCGCTCATCTTCACCGTGCTCTTCTGCAGGATGTCGTTGCGCTCGCGCTCCACGTCGGCCTGGAGGTCTTCCTGCAGGCGCTGCAGGTCGCGCTGCTTCTTCTGTCCCTGCGCGGTGAGCTCGGCCTCCGCCTGTTGCGTGAACTTGCCGGCATTGATCTGCAATTGCTGCGCGATGCCGGCGATATCCTTCTGCAACTGCTCGATGGCCGCCGACCGCGGCTTGTACCTGGCCTGCATGTCCGCGTCGGCCTTCTTGATTTCGGCCGATTCCAGCACCGCGCGTTGCAGGTTGATCACCGTAATCTTGGGCTGCGCGGAAGCAATCTGGGCGACCCCCAAAAGAGCGGAACAGACCATCAGCGGTCCGAATCCCATACGTAAATTCATGAAAACAACTCCTGATTTGGCGTGTAGATCCTTAGATTAACACACCCTATTCCAAGACCCCGAGAATCTCGTCTTCCGTCACGATCAGGTATTCTTCGCCTTCGATCTTGATGTCGGAACCGGAGTACTTGCCGAACAGAATGCGGTCGCCGGGCTTCACGTCGAGCGCCGCGCGCTCGCCGGAATCCAGCAGCTTGCCGTTGCCCACGGCCATCACCTCGGCCTGTTGCGGCTTTTCCTTGGCGGTATCCGGGATGATGATCCCGCCGACCTTTTGCTCGCCTTCATCCAGGCGTTTCACCAACACGCGGTCATGCAGCGGACGCAAATCCATGATTTCAATTATACAGTGTGGTAGCGCCGGCGGTCTTGCCGCCGGTGGGGTTGTCCAGACGGAACACACCGGTGGCAAGACCACCGGCGCCACGCCCACGCCTGTAGTTGACTTCGGTGATCGGCGGGTCTTTGTAGCAGGGGGCGACTGTCACTTGAAACGGCATCTCCGTTCTTTTATCTTCATGAGCTTGTTTGCTGGAGTTTTGGCGGCGCAGGACGGTGCGGCGCGCCACAACCTGGAAGTCGGCGGCGGTGGTGTATTTCCGATCGGCGGCTGGTTAGCCAGCGAGTATTCCGCCGGTCCCGCTCTGCATGCGGGCTACGAACTGCGTCTCCGGAAGTACCTTGCGGCGGAGACCGGATGGACCGGCTCCTGGCTGCCTGGAACTTCGTGCAGCCGGTTCGGGTGTGAGCACCCGCGCGGGGAGGTCGGCTTTCTGGACTATGGGCTGCGGGGAGTCGTTCCGGTCGCCGCCGGGCGGGTGGAGCTGTCGGCCGGGCTGGGCGGCGGCTACATCTGGTATGGGCCTGACGATCATTACTACAATGGCTCGCTCCTGCAATACTCCGGCAGGGCGACCATAGCGGTCGATCACCATAAGCACTTTCGGGTGGGCTTCACCGTACGCACCTGGCGCGATCTCGGGCGGCCGATTCAACAATGGCTTTCCACCACGGTAAGCGTTGTCTACGGCTTCGGCGAGGTGCGATAGGCCGGCGCTGCTACTGCGCAAAAATCTCCGACAGCACGCGGCCCACGGACCCGCTGGGGGTCTCCACGTCCAGGATCGTGGCCAGCGTGGGAGCGACGTCATTCACCGCGATCGACGCATCGTACCGCCCCGCGCGAATGCCCGGCCCCATGAAGATCACCGGCACGTGCACATCGTAGCCGTATGGCGAAGTGTGGGAAGCCGGCTGGTCGCTCACAATCCAGTACGGGTCCGCGACCACTTCGATATCCGGTCCGCGGCGCACGTTGAAGCCATTGGTTATGAGTCTGCCTATGTCATCCTGAAGCAGCTCGCCGTGGGCGATCTCTTCACGCGTATAGACGCGCGCGACATGGGGCATCGCCATGAGAGCCTGCGCCGCGGCGCGCTCCACCTCCGCCGGGTCGAGCTTCCGGAGCGCGATCAGCGGCTGGTTCAGATACACCAACCCGTCCCAATTGCCCAACACCCAGTCGCCCGCTCCGTATTCCTTCTCCAGCGCGGCCTGCGCCGCGTGCTTCAGGGTGTCGGGCAAGATGCGCCCTCCCGGCATCTTGCGCAGGGCGTTCACTTCCGGCGAGGGGGCGGCGCCATGGTCACCGGTCAGCACCACCAGCACGTTGTCCAGGCCCACCTGGCGGTCCACCGTCTGAAAGAGCTTCTCGATAAGCTGGTCGGCGCGCACCGCCACATCGTGCGCCTCCGGGGAATCCGGTCCATAATCGTGGCCCACCTTGTCGTTGGACGTGAAGCTGATGGCCAGCACATCCGTAAAATCGCGCCTTCCAAGCTGCTCCGCGGTCACCGCGCGCTCTGCCAGCAGCTCCACCAATTCGTTCCCGTACGGACTGGACTCCAGGAGACTTTCGTCGCTGGTCCCGTACAGTTCTTTCAGGTTCTCCGGCAACTTGTGGTTCAACCAGGTGACGCCGCGATACTTCTCCGCGGGCCGGCTATCGTTGAAGTCCTTCACCCAGCCCGGCGGCGCGCGGAAATAGTACGTGCTGCTGACGAAATTGCCGCTCATGGGGTCGAACCAGTACGCGCCGTCGGCCATGTGGCCCGCCAGCAGAATCGCGGACCGGTCTTTCAGGGAAATTCCGATCACGCGGGACTTGCCGCCATCGGCCATTTTCAACTCGTCGCCGATGGTGCTCACCAGCAGCCGGTGGGGTGAAGCTCCCTCTCCGCCATTTCCGCCCACCAGTTGCGTGTGGCTGTCGGAGACGCTGGTGACGTGCTGGCCCTCGTCGCGGTCGTACCAGTCGTTTCCCGCGATCCCACTGACCGAAGGCATGGCGCCGGAAAGGATGACGCTGTGCCCGAGGGCGGTCAGGGGCGGGAAGTGCCGGTACCGCGCATTGGTGAAGACCGCGCCCTTCGTCAACAACCGGTTGAAGCCGCCGTGGAATTCGCTGCGGTACCGCGTGAGGTAATCGTAACGGAACTGGTCGATGGCGATTACCAGGACCAGTTTCGGTTTCTTGGGCGCCGCCGTAAGCAGACAAGCCGCCGCCAGCAGGCACAGCAGGATCTTCTTCATCGGTTTGCTACCCAGGGTATCACGCCAGTGTGGCTGTCTCGTTACAAGGCAGCGCTGGCCGCCGCGGTCGGCGCCTGAGCCCCGGAGCGGTGGGGGGATGCAGTAGTCCGCCGCTCCGCGGGCGCCAATCACTTCTCCGGTGAAGACGTAGAGGTGGCCGGCGGGCTCTGGCCCTTCGATTCGCTCTTCGATTCGGGCTTCGGTTCACTCTTGGATTCGGTCTTCGATTCCGATTTCGCGTTCGAACCGTTGGTCGGACGCGGCTTGCCGCCGCGGCCGTAGTCGGTGATGTAGAAACCCGAGCCCTTGAACTGCAATGCCGACGCGAAAATGATTCGTTCCACCTCGCCGCCGCACCCTTCGTGCACCGTCAAAGGCGCCTCGGCGAACTTCTGCCTCAGTTCGAAGGTCTTGCCACATCGGTGGCAACTATATTCGTAAAGGGGCATAAACTTCTGTCGGAGATACTCGGAAATCCCCAGTTCTATTATAACAGATGGCTTCCCCGGCAGATTCGATTCGGGTCCCACCCTGACGCGCTAAGTGCTTGTGGAACAGTGCGATGCCCGGCTTGGGAGTTGGCAGGCCACCAGCAACGATGGCCTGCCCCACGGTTATGAACTAATTGTGAACGACTGCTAACTTTTCCGCGGCGGTGCTCGTCTTAACAGGTAGAGATGACACGAAAGGCTTACATTATCGGAATCCTGACGGTGGGGCTGATGGCCACGGCGTTTCGCAACGCACCAGCCTATGGCCGGCTCGTGTCTTCCGCTCAGAGCTTTCAGCACTACTTCCAGGACCTGAAGGGAGCCGGCGCTTCCCTGAGCCCGGTGGAACGTTTCGTGTTCAGCCTGGTTCTGGCGAATACCAGAACGCCCCGGCCGGACCACCCCGGCACGGCGCCGGAGCGCCGCACCTAGTCCGCGCTTTTCTTCGGAACGCTCTTCTTCGGGGCGGCTTTCTTCACTGGCGCCGCAGCGCAAGGCGTTAGGTTCAGTCCGCTGATCTTGGCCTTCTCGGTGTCCATGGTCAGCATGAAAGGTTCCTTGGTGAAGGCCGACGGCTGGCCGTCCCATTGAATCTCGACGCCCGTATCCGGTTTGCCGGTGAGGGCCGCGTCGAGATGCAGCGTGACTTCGGCATGGGTATTATCGGAAATCGCCACCACCAACTCTTTGGACTTGCACGCGGGCTTGGCGTCCACCAGCGTTCCCTTCAACGCCCTGGCGCCGTTTTCCCCTTTCACATCGGCGTCTTTTAGGGACCCCGCGAAGTACTGCTCGCCGTTGGTGTCGGCCAACTGCCCCTTGATGCCCATCCACAGCGCCAGTTGCGGATTGGTCTTCTTGAATTCTTCTTCCTTCCGCCTGGAGATTTCGGCGGATGATTCGAGCTTGTAATCGGCCGGCGGGAACGGCGACTTCGCGGCCAACTCCTTGAGCTGTTTTAAGCCATCGTCGTCGGCGCCGTGGTAATTCGTGTAGGCGGTGGCGAGGTAGTTCTCGACCGCTTTCGGGTCCGTGCTTCCACCCAGGGATGGATCGATGACCGCCGCGCGGGCAAACTCGTAAATCGCCACCGGTATCTTCTCCGGCTTGGCCTGCTGCTGGCAACGCTCGGCCCTGCCCAGGTTGTAGGCGATGATGGCGCTGTCGGGGAACTGCTGTAGGGCCTTGGTAAGAGCCGCTTCAGCGGGCTCGCAGAAACTGGTGTCCTTGTTCCCGGAGGCGGTGTATTTCTGAAGAAGCTCCAGACCGGGCCGCATGGCGATCACCCTGAGCGTCCCATCGGCCAGGTCGGTGAGCTGCTTCCCGGTCTTGGTCCAATCGGCGTCGCTGGTGTCCTTCGGCTTGTTGGCCGCCACGAAGTACGTCGGCACGAAATCCGCCAGCGCGTGCGCCGCTTTCTCGCCAGTGGCGGTCTGCTCAGGCGTGGGAGCCGGGGCTTGCTGGATGCTCACGCAAGTCAAGTAAAGAACTGTGATGACCTGCTTGGGATCTGTGAAAACGCTCTTGAGATCCTTGGCCAGCAGTTGCCCGGCGATATCCAGCTCCTTGCCCGGCTGTTTGGTGCCACTGTAGGCCTGAACGTAATAGTACAATCGATCGTCTTTATAGTCGGTGTCAGGATATTTCTGCGTCCAGGTGTCCAGATCCTGTAGCAGCTTGGGCCAAGCCTGCGCCGGCGCGTCTTTCAGGACGTTGTTGTAAATGTCGTACTCGCCCTGATCCTTGACTTTCTTCTGGGGCTGCGCCGTCTGGGCCGCCGCCTGGCCGCCCGCCGCTTGCGCGCGGGCGTGCTGTGCCGTCCCCGCCATGACGACGGCACACACAACGGCAACAGCCGCCATCTCTTTCAACGTCCGAAAAAACTTATGCACGTGAGCCTCCTGCCTATTTCCGCTTCCAACCGGCCGCGACGGGCTGCTGATCCGCTATGGTAACTCCAACGCCGCTTCTCCGGCCATGCACCCGAACGAGGCGGGCACTTGCGGAAGTATAGCCGAACCAGTCTTGTGGCGCAACTCATTTGACGCCGATTCCAGCCGTCAAGTTCCGAATCCCAAATCATAACAGATCAACGCTATGCTGGAAGTCGTTGTTTTCATGCGCTACTTGGATTTCGCCATCATCCTCGCCTACCTGGCCGCCATCACCTGGTTCGGGGCGCATTTCCGCCGTGGCCAGACCACCCTCCGCGATTACTTCCTGGGGGGCCGGACCGCCCCATGGTGGGCCATCGGCCTTTCCATCGTGTCGGCCGAGACCAGCACTCTGACCATTGTGGGCACGCCCGCGCTGGCGTTCACAGGCAACCTGGGATTCCTGCAGATTGTCCTCGGCTACCTGCTGGCCCGCATCGTCATCTCGTTCTTGTTCTTGCCCCATTACTTTCGCGGAGAGATGTTCACCGCCTATGAGCTGATGCGGCGCAGGTTCGGCGAGCGCATCCGCAAACTCACGGCCTTCATGTTCCTGGTGACCCGCGCGCTGGCCGAAGGGGTGCGGGTCTTCGCCATCTCGCTGGTAATCTCGATTGTGCTGGGCACCGGCGAAATCGCTTCCATCGTCCTCATCCTTCTGCTTACGATCTTTTACACGTTTGAAGGCGGAATGACGGCGGTGATCTGGACCGACGTGGTGCAGATGAGCCTCTACGTCTTCGGCGCCCTAGCCAGTTTCTTCGTCATTCTGGGCCAGATTCCCGGCGGATGGCACCACGTCCTGGCGGTGGCCGGCGCGGCCCATAAGTTCTCGATTTTCGATTTCCGGTTTTCGCCCACCATGGCATTTTTCTCGCGCCCCTATACCTTTTGGGCCGGACTGGTGGGCGGATGCTTCCTCACCACCGCCAGCCACGGAACCGATCAGCTCATGGTGCAGCGCCTGTTGAGCGCCCGCAACCAGCGCCAGAGCCGCGCCGCGCTGCTGTCGAGCTGGGCGGTGATTTTCTTTCAATTCACGCTGTTCCTCCTGATCGGGATCTTGCTCTACGTGCATAACGGCGACACGGGCATGCCGGCACCGCCGCAGACCGATCGCATTTACCCGGAATTCATCTGGAACCATCTGCCGGCCGGCGTGGCCGGATTGGCCATCGCCGCCATCCTGGCCGCGGCCATGGCCAACCTGAGCGCTGCCTTGAACTCGCTCGCTTCCACCACGGTGGTGGACTTTCTCCGGGCCCGCGGCTCGAGCGACGCCCGTTCCCTGCGAGTCGCGCGGCTGGCAACCGTCGCGTGGGGCGTCGTGCTGTTGGGGATCGCCATCGCCGCACGCCATTCCCAGTCGGTCCTCGAGGCCGGTTTGACCATCGCTTCCATCCCCTCGGGCATGCTGCTGGGCGTTTTTCTGCTGGGAGTGCTCACCAGGAAGCCTCGCGAGGGTGCGGCCGTCGCCGGCGTCGCCGTGGGACTCGCAGCCATCCTCTACGTCCGCTTCCGGACGCCCATCGCCTTCACCTGGTACGTGCTCATCGGGGCCGTGATCACGTTTGGCGCTGCGCTGATGGCATCATGGTTTCAAAGGGACGCCAAGGAATAAACCAACATGGAAAAGCCATCCACACCGACGGAACTGAAACGCGACTTGGGACCCTGGGCCGCCGCGTCCATCGTAGTCGGCACGGTGATCGGCAGCGGCATTTTCCTGGTGCCTAAAACCATGATCCAGCGGGCGGGCTCGCCGCACATGGTGTTCGTGGCCTGGGTGGTCGGCGGGTTGCTTTCGCTCGCCGGCGCGCTCAGTTACGCGGAGCTGGCGGCGGCCCTGCCGGAAGCCGGTGGCGAGTACGCATTCCTGCGCGAAGCTTACGGCCCCATGTGGGGGTTCCTCTACAGTTGGACGCAAATGTGGGTGGCCAAAAGCGGGTCGATCGCCACCCTGGCCACCGGTTTCTTTGTCTACTTGTCCAATTTCTACGCGCCGCTCGATACCGTCTTTTATTCCCTGCCCCTTCCGCTGGGGCCTCACGGGGGGCCGCTCGAGCTGCGCTACGGCCAGCTTTTCGCCATCGCTTTAATCCTTCTGCTGGGATGGCTGAACTACTACGGCGTCAAACTCGGCGGCAACGTGCAGGTGACCGTCACCGTCGTCAAGGTGGCGCTCATCGCCATGATTATCTTGTCCGGCCTGGTCCTGGGCCATGCGCACGCTCCTTCCGCCGGGCCCCCGGTCGCGCCCCTGACCTTCGCCGGCTTCATCGCCGCCCTGGTGGCGGCGCTGTGGGCCTATGACGGGTGGAACAACGTGAGCATGGTCTCCTCCGAGGTTCGGAATCCGCAAAGAAACCTGCCGCTCGCGCTGATCGGAGGAACGCTCGCCGTGATCGGCATCTATCTGCTGGCAAATGGCGCGTATTTTCACGTGTTGACGGCCAGGGAAGTGGCTGGCGCCGATCGCGCGCCGGCCGAAATGATGCGGAAGATCTTCGACGGGCCAGGCGCCAATGCCGTCGCCATCGCCGCTATGATCAGCATTTTTGCCGCCCTGAACGGATCCATTCTTTCCGGATCGCGGGTCCCTTACGCGGCCGCCCGGCAGGGATACTTTTTCTCCGCCATCGGCCGCGTCAGTCCGAAATACCACACGCCGGGCGTCTCGATTCTTACGTTGAGCGCATGGGCGTCGTTGCTGGTGCTTTCCGGAAAGTACGATGACTTGTTCAGCCTGGTGATATTCGCCAGTTGGATCCTGTACTCGATGACTGCCGCCGCGGTGTTCGTGCTTCGGAAAAAGCGCCCCCATTTAGACCGTCCGTACCATACGGCTGGCTACCCATTCGTACCAGTACTTTTTATATTGGGCGGATCGGTGTTGTTATTCTCCACCCTCTTTGACCGTCCGCGTGAATCTTTCATGGGAATTGGGCTGATCCTGCTCGGACTGCCTTTCTATTCTTACTGGAAGAAGCGCCGCCAGCACGTGGCTTGACCCGCCAAATCCGGTGACTGACACACGCGTCCCGAGGCGCCGGGGTGCGGGGTGCCCTTTGGGCCCGGCCCTGCGCCGCGTCGACGCTGGTGTCTCTCACCGGATTTGGCGGTACTAAACCGCATAGGCGGTACTCTTGTTTACAATTAGTCCCTAAATCCTCAGTCTTGTCTTGAAAATAAATAGTGATTGGTCTATAAATCGAGTGTATACTGAAATCATAAGAAGGATTTCTGTAAGATTTCGGCCGCGGCAGTAACCTTGCCGAGGCCGGCCGGGAGAGCCAGTAAGATGGATGTCACGAAAATTCTCGCCGAATTAAAGGCGGAGCGCGAACAGATCGAAGAAGCGATTTTGAGCCTGGAGCGATTGGCGCAGGGGCGTGGCCGCCGCCGTGGAAGGCCGCCTTCCTGGATGTCGGAGATGACCGTGAAACGCCGGGGCCGGCCGCCGGGAAGCAAGAATAAAGTGGCCACCGACGACATTGCTCCCAAAGGCGCCGCGGTCGCATAGCGGCCTGCCACCTACAGTTGTTGCGGAGCCTCGCCCAACTTGACTCGCACCTTCTGGGTTTGGCCGTTCCGGTAGATCGTCAACTCCAGCATGTCGCCGCCGCGTTTGCGGTTCAACAAGGTCGGCAGTGTGTTGTTGTCTTCGATGTTTTGGCCATCCGCCGCCAGAATCAAGTCGCCGCCGATTCCCAGTTGGAAACCGCCCACGATGACCATCCTGGATGGGCCGCGCAAACCGGCCCCTTCGGCGGCCGATCCACGCTCCACGCCCTGAATCAGCAGGCCGCCCTGCGACGGCAGGTCGAGCATGCCGGCGAGATCGCCGGCCACGTACACCGTCCGGATGCCCAGCGTGGGGCGTGAAATGTTGCCGTGCTGCTGGAATTCCTCCAGCATCGACTTGGCGCGGTTGATGGGCATGGCGAAGCCGATCCCGATGCTCCCCTGCTGGCCGTAGATGGCGGTGTTGATTCCGATCACGTTGCCGTGTGAATCCAGCAGCGGACCCCCGCTGTTGCCCGGATTGATGGCGGCGTCGGTCTGGATCATGCCCTCCAGACGCCGGTTCTCTTCCGTGTCGATGGTGCGGCCGAGCGAGCTCACCACCCCCGTCGTCAGCGTGCCTTCAAATCGGAATGGATTGCCGATGGCGAGCACCTTTTGCCCCACCACCAGGGCGTCGGAGTTGCCCAATGGCAGAGACGGGAGCTTGCGGCCCGTGTCGATCCGGATCAGCGCCAGGTCGTTGCGCGGGTCCGTTACCAGGGTCTTCGCCTTGTAGACTTTCTTATCCGCCAGCGTGACGGTCAGCTCCGCCGTGCCGCTCACCACGTGGTTATTGGTGAGGATCTCGCCGGTGGGCTTGATGATAAAACCCGACCCGGTTCCTTCCGCCGGATAAACCCGGAAGAACCAGTCCTCGCGGTACACCACCGATGTGATATTCACCGTGGCGTCGCGGGCATTCTTATAGATCCCGATATTGTTCTGCTCGTCGGCCGAAAATCCGGCCGTTTCGGCCGGGGCCGGCTCGCTCCACAAGCGCCCTACGGAACGCACCGGCTGCAGCATGCGCCCCACGTCCCAATGCGCCGCCGAAGTGACGTACAGAAATCCGGCCACCAGCACGATGGCCCAGAGAAATGGTCGCAGAACTTTCATGTTTCGATTCTCCGTAATGCTTCGTAGACCGCCCGGGCCTGCCGCAAGGTGTCCTCTTTCTGCCCGGATGTATCTATGACGAAATCGGCAAACTTCCGTTTCTCTTCGAGCGGCATTTGCCGGCTGATCCGCGCGCGCACGTCGGCCTCCACCGCGCCGCCGCGCCGCAAAGCGCGCTCCACCTGCTGCTCTTCGGCGCACCACACCAGGATGATGCGGTCGAAACGCTTGTAGCTGCCCGTCTCGATCAGGATGGCCGCCTCCACCACCGCGATGCCCCGCGGCTGGCGCGCGGCGAATTCGGCGATCAATTCCTCCTCGCGAAGCACCACCGGCGGATGCACCAGGGCATTGAGCCGGGCCAGCCGGCCGGGCGAACCGAACGCCTGCGTGGCGAGCTGTTGGCGGTCGATGAGGCCGTCGTCCGTCAGAATCTCGCGGCCGAATTCCCGCACCACGGCGTCATACGCTTCTCCGCCGGGGGCCAGCGCCTCGTGGCCCAGTTCGTCGGCCTGAATGACCAGACAGCCGCTGCTCGCCAGAGCCTCGCCCACGAAGGTTTTCCCGCTGGCGAGGCCGCCTGTGAGCCCGACCTTCAACATGCGCCGGCCCTGCGCTCCGCCGATGCCACGGTGTTGGCCATCAGCATGGCGATGGTTAGTGGCCCGACGCCTCCCGGAACCGGCGAGTACGCAGCCGCCTTTTCCGCCACGTCGAACGGATCCACGTCGCCCACCAGGACGCTTCCCTTCTTGTCGAACGCCGCCAGCTTCTGCGGGGAGTTGCGGAAAATGCGCGCCACCTCGCCGCGGTCATGGATACGGTTCATGCCCACGTCGATCACCGTGACGCCGGGCGTAAGAAACTCGCCCGTGATCATGGCCGCGCGCCCGATGGCCGCCACCAGAATGTCGGCCTCGCGGCAGACCGCGGCGAGATCGGCCGTTTTGGAATGGCAGATGGTTACGGTGGCGTGCTCGTGGAGCAGCAGAAAAGCCGCCGGCTTGCCGACGATATCGCTGCGGCCCACCACCACGGCGCGCTTGCCGGCAATGCGGATGCCGTTCCGCTTGAGCAACTCGAGAATGCCCGCGGGCGTGCAGGCGCGCGGCCCCGGTAGCCCCGCCACCAGGTTGCCGATATTGCAGGGGTGCAGCCCATCCACGTCCTTGTCCGGCGCGACCGCTGCCACCACCCGCCGGGCCTCCACCCGCGGCGGCAGCGGAAGCTGCACCAGGATGCCGTCGACCTCGGGCCGCGCGTTCAACTCCGCGACCATGCCGAGCAATTCTTCGGCCGAGACGGAATCTGGCGGCGCGAGAGTCTCCGACCGGATGCCCAGCTCCTGGCAGGCCCTGACCTTGTTGCGAACGTAGATCTCGGAACCCGGGTCGTGCCCCACCAGCACCACCGCCAATCCGGGCGGACGGCCACGCGCGGCGAGCGCCGCCACGCGCGGCTTCAGCTCAGTCATGATATCGTCGCGAACGCGATTTCCGTCAAGGATTTGCGGCACCATTCTCAATCATAACGTGGCCCTGAGCGGCCCCGGGCCCACCCCACCCCGAGAGTCTCTATGGTAATCTCTGGTTCTCATAGATAACTCTGCCGATCTTCTGTTGAGTTGGAACATCACCGCCAATGAGCTTTCCGAAATCGTCAGCGAGAACCCAAGTATGCGCGGCCTGATGTTCGGCTTCGTGGCAGAATTCAAACTCAAGAAGGAATGGCTCCTGCGTCCCGGCATAACGAATCTGGTGCGCCCGCGTTCGCACGACAGAAAGCAGAAGTGCGACTTCGCCTTCGATTATCGAGGCAGAAACATAAGGGTTGAGGTGAAATGCCTCGACACTCCCAAGGTCCGGTGCAGCGATGGAGTCTACGAGGGGATCTTCCAGTGCAACGCAAGCGGTACAACGGCGGTTCCCCTTCCAGACGGCAGCAGCGTAGTAACGAACTGCCTGGCGGTCGGCGGATTTGACGTGCTGGCAGTATGCCTGTTCGCATTCGGCCACACTTGGAGATTTGCGTTCGCGCTCAATAAGGATCTCCCACGCACTACGTGGAAGAAGTACACTCCGTACCAGCAGCGACACCTCCTAAAGAGCGCAATGAAGATTTCCTGGCCGCTACAGCCCCCGTTTGGGGCGGACTTGTTTGCGGTTCTGGACAGGTTGACGCGAAAGCGAACGAGGGGATGAGGTCTTCACGAAGACGAGGAAGTAGGAGTGGTTCTTGCGGGCGTAAACCTGCTTCTTGAGCCGGGTGATGCAGGGGTTGTTGGGCCTGATGACCACGAACAGATCCTTGGCATAGAATCCCAACTGCGCGTAATGGCTCATGATCTCAATGTGGGTGAAGCGTTGGGTATTCGCCGAGACCTCATCCTGGCACTTCACAATGAGCACGCCATCCTGTTTCAGAACGCGGTAGGCCTCAGCGCCGGCCTTGAAATACATATCCAGCACGGCATCATGCCACCTCGGACCCGCAGTCGTCTCCTGACCGTTCGAGTACGCGGTCCTGAAGGCGCTATGAGAGCCGGAGCCGGCCGGGTGCCCATTGTACCGCCGGTACAGACCTTCCATGTAGGGAGGGTCTAGGACGACACAGTCAAACGACGCACTCTTGTATGGCAGTGATCGGCAGTCCACGCCCGTCTTCAGGTCGCTGGGCGTGAGCTTGTAATCTCGGGGATTCACGTTTCGCCAGAACACACCCAGGCCATAGGTAACGTCGGCCACCGCGGCCCCCTTCGGGACGTGAAGGCCCAGTACCTTGGGAAACACTTCCGCGTTGTCGCCAGTGTGGGCCGACAGGATGACATCCGAAGTGCAGACGCCGCCCTGGACCCGCCGTTTTTGGTCGGTCCGGTCCGGTTCGTCGAGAAGTGGGAGGCCCATCACTCCGAATGATAGTTGGGACGCCATCGGATTACAAGGGTCTATCGGCAGGTCGTCAACCAGACTTTAGCGCACCACCGAGGAGCACCCCGGTCCCTGGCCGGCCAAATCCACCTCGTTTACCACTGCAAGTCCCGGCGGCGCCAGTATGGCTGGCGCGCGCCCATCATGTGGACCAGGACGATGCCAGCCACAAAGCCGCCCACGTGCGCGAAAAACGCCGTGCCGCCCTGGGACACCTCGGCGATGCTTCCCACTCCGCCGAAAAACTGGAGTGCGAACCAGTAGATCAGCATGAACCAGGCCGGCAGATCGAAGGTGAAAAAGAAGAAGAACCAGAACAGCATCACCACGCGGGACCGCGGAAACTTCACCAGGTACGCGCCCATGACTCCGGCGATGGCCCCGCTGGCGCCCACCATGGGCACGCGCGAGAATGGGTCGATGGCCATCTGCGCGACGGCGGCGGCCAGCCCGCACAGCAGGTAAAACAGCAGATACTTGCCGTGGCCCAGAATGTCCTCCACGTTGTCCCCGAATACCCACAGGAACAACATGTTGCCAATCACATGGATCCAGTTGGCGTGCACAAACATCGAGGTGAAGATATTGGAGAAATGGAAGTAGGCCGGCCTGAAGCTGTAGAGCGTCATGAAGTGGTTGAGCGAATACGGGTCCACCATCTGCAGCCAGAACTCGTGCAGAAAGACCAAAACGTTGGCCACGATCAGCAGCACCGTGACCGTTGGCTTCGAGTAGCTCGGCTGCGTGACTTTAATGGGAAATATCATTTGCCGGTGAGCGTGGCCGCGCGGGCCGCGAATTCGGGGTGCACGCGCCTCTCGGCCCGCGCCATCAGGCCGCGAATCTCTTCCACACCGCGGATTCCGCCGCGCGCGCCGAGCGCCGTGCAATTCAGGGCCGCCATGGCGTTGGAAAACTCCAGAGCATCGCGCATCGGCATTTCCTGCAAAACAGCATAGCAGAACGCCCCGTGAAACACGTCGCCCGCGCCGGTGGTATCCACGCAATTCACCACGAAAGCCGGCGAGTAGAAGAACTCCCCGTCTTGTCGCGCGAGCGCCCCATGTGCCCCCAGCGTCATGGCCGCCACCTTCATTCCGTATTCGCGCTGCATGAGTTCCAGCGCCTTGAAGGGATCGTTCTGGCCGGTCCAGGCCGGGGGAAACTCGGAGCTGGCCACCAGGTAATCGACGTGCGCCAGCACGCGGTCGAAACCGTGATAGACGGTATCGACGTCCACGGTGACGGGAATTCCGCGGCTCCGCGCGATGGCCGCCGCGCGCGCCACCGCCGGCGTGTCGTGCCCGTCGATATGCAGCAGGCGCGCGCAGGCGATCTGCTCCGGCAGAATCTGTTCCGGGTCGATGCGCAGACAATCGTCGCGCCGCCACAGCACCGTGCGCTCACCGGTGCTGCGGTCGATGACGATGTACGCCGACTGGTTGGCGCAATTCTTGCGGAGCTGCACGTGCTCGACATCGATGCCCGCCCCGCGCAGGCTCTCCATCTGGATGCGTCCGCGCTCGTCGTCCCCGACCGTGCCAATGTACTTGGTGCGAAGACCCAGCCGCGCGCACGCCACCAGCGCACTGGCCACCTGCCCGCCCGGGCAGATGATCTCTTCTTGGAACGGCACCTTCCCGGCATATGCCGGGAAGTGCGGCACGATCAAAAGTGTATCGGTGGCGTTGAGGCCCACGCCCACCACGTCGAATTCAGGCATTCAGAACCATTGTAAAGGACCTGTGCCTGCCCAGCCCCGCAGGGGCGCCAGAAAGTAGCCCAGCGCGTGAGCGCTGGGACCCGGTCACGGAGTCCGCCAGCCCCGGTCAGATCTTGCCAAATGGCATGCCGGACAGGCGGAAAAGACCGTTTTTTGAATTGGGGCTCCGCCCCAAACCCCGAGGTTTGCCGCTTTGTGGCCAGGATCATTTGATCGAACGGGTGGCGGAA
>Ga0187865_1000529_pt1 | contig 52399 bp, 43 predicted proteins | sample June2016WEW_11_1_2_FD_132989 | JGI IMG/M metagenome (GOLD analysis project Ga0187865, IMG submission 132989) | Peatland microbial communities from SPRUCE experiment site at the Marcell Experimental Forest, Minnesota, USA - June2016WEW_11_100 | ecosystem: Environmental > Terrestrial > Soil >...
CATCGAACGCATGATGGCCGAGGAAGAAGACGACTTCGCCGTCACCCCGCCGCCACAGGATTCACACGCTGCCGCCTCCGATATCGAAGTCACCGAGCGCGCCGACACCGAGCACAAGGCGAAAACGACCCTCCCAAAAATCGCGGGCAGTTACAAGCTCCCGCCGTCGAGCCTGCTGCACCGTCCCGACGAGCAGCAATCCGTCCACGAAGAAGAGCTCAAACTTATCGCCCAGGTTCTCACCGCGAAGTACGCGGAATTCGAAGTCCTCGGCCAAGTCACTCAGATCAACCCCGGCCCGGTCGTCACCACCTTCGAATTCAAACCCGAAGCCGGCATCAAGTACAGCCGCATTGTCAGCCTCACCGACGATCTCTGCCTCGCCCTGCGCGCCGAAAGCATCCTCGTCGAACGCATGCCCGGCAAGAGCACCGTCGGCATCCAGGTACCGAACCGCGAGCGCGAAATCATCTGGCTGCGGGAGAACATCGAGTCGCAGGAATTCCTCGGCTCCAAGTCCAAGCTCACGGTCGCCATGGGCAAGGACATCAACGGACGCATCGCCGCCGCCGATCTGGCCGGCATGCCCCACCTGCTCATCGCCGGCTCCACCGGCACGGGCAAGAGCGTGGCCATCAACGCCATGATCATGTCGATTCTCTACAAATCGACACCCGATGAAGTGCGGCTCGTGCTCGTGGACCCCAAGCGCCTCGAACTCGGCAATTACGAAGGCGTCCCGCATCTCTACACGCCCATCATCACCGAGCCCAAACTCGCCGCCAACGCGCTGCGCAACGCCGTCCGCGAAATGGAGCGCCGCCTCAAACTGCTGGCCGCCAAAGGCGTCCGCAACATCGACAGCTACAACCGCCTGTTCGACGACACGCCCAGCCTGTTCAGCGAGCAAGCCGACGACGAAGGCCCCATTCCCAAAATCGTCATCATCATCGACGAGTTGGCCGACCTGATGATGCTCGACGGCCACAACGTGGAAGAATCCATCACCCGGTTAGCGCAGATGGCGCGCGCCGTCGGCATTCACCTCGTGCTCGCCACCCAGCGGCCTTCGGTGGATGTCATCACCGGCCTGATCAAGGCAAACTTCCCCGCCCGCGTCTCGTTCCGCGTGGCGACCAAGGTTGACTCGCGAACGATTCTTGACGCCAACGGCGCCGAATCGCTCCTCGGACGCGGCGACATGCTCTACCTGCCTTCCGGCTCCGCGCGCGTCCACCGCCTCCATGCTCCCTATGTAACCGAAAAAGAAATCGCAGGCGTGGTGGAATTCTGGAAGGCGCAGGGCATGGCGCAGTATCAGGAGAAATTCCTCGAAACGCCAAAAGAAGATCGCGAGAGCTCAGCCGGCGACGGCGGCGATTCCGGAGAAGTTTCCGCCGACGACAACGATCCGCTCTTCAACGATGCCGTTCGCCTGGTGATCGAGTTCGGCAAAGCCTCCACATCGCTCTTGCAGCGCCGCCTGCGCATCGGCTATGGACGCGCCGCCCACCTCATCGACCTCATGGAACGCGACGGCATCGTAGGAGCCGCCGACGGGCCCAAACCTCGCGAAGTGCTGAAACGGCCCAGCTGGATCTCGGAAATCGAAGAGTCGATGCGGTAGGGAAGTCGATCTGAGTCCGGGCGTTTCAAGCACCGCGGCTTACGCCATTTCAAAGCTAGGGCGCGTGTGGAAGCGGGGCTTTGCCCCGCTTGGACGGGGCAAAGCCCCGTCACCACACGGGCTCCATCGAAATGAAGCTCCGACCTCCGGCCGCGTAAAGCGGAGTCGAACGGTGTCGGCGGTTCGGCACCCCCAGTTATTTCGGTCAAGGTTAAAAGACAGACCCGCCTTGCGTGTAACTACAAAAAGAGTTACAGTCGGGATGGAACGAGAATGAAATACGAATGGGACGACACCAAGAACCGGAAGAACCTCGCCAAGCATGGCCTCAGCTTCGAGGATGCAGAGCAGGTCTTTTCCGGGCCTTGCGTTACGTTCGAAGACGACCGCTTCGGCTATGGAGAAGAACGGCTCATCACTTTGGGCTTGCTGGCCGGGCGTCTGGTTGTCATAGCCCATGCACCGCGCGATGAGGGAACGCGCATCATCTCCATGAGGAAGGGGAACCGACGTGAACAAAAAATCTATCAAAAGCGACTTGGCACGAATTGACCGCATGCGGGACGCCGATATTGACTATTCGGAAATTCCGCCGCTCGACAAGACATTTCTCAAAAAGGCAACGACAGCTTGGCCTCCGGCGAAAAAGCAATTGACGATTCGTCTCGATGCGGACGTGCTTGATTGGCTGAAAGGTCATGGCAGGGGCTACCAGACGCGCATCAACCGCATTCTGCGCGTGGTGATGGAGAGTCAGCCGCGGCGGCCGGCTCATCAGTAGGGCCCCCGGCCGCGTAAAGCGGAGTGGAACGGTGTCGGCTGTTCGGCAGGCCACCCTTCGGCTATCGCTCAGGGCAAGCTTTCTCGAAAAGCGCGAGAAGTGGCGCACCCCCAGTTATTTCGGTCCATGTTACAAGACAAACCCGGGGCGTTATACTTCCCCGGTAAAGTGGCCCACCCGCCAATAGCCCTCCCCACTTACAATGGAGCAATGACCATCACGCTCAAGGATTTTCAAGCCTTCGCCGAAGGGCGAATGAGTGAAGCGATTGCCAATCCCGACTTACTACGGGACAAGTTCAAAGAGATTATGGATTTTGGAATCGCAAACGAAGCCTCTATGGATGCTGAAGCGAATGCCCACTTTGACAGTCTGCTGAAGATAATCCCAAACATGTTTGAGATTGGATTACGCAATGTGCCGGATAGCCCGGACAAGAGAAGGATGCTCCGTGCAATCGCGGGGACAAGACGAAAGCATCACAGGTCACAGGATTTGCTTGAGAGACTTGGGATGCCGTACCCTGTCCCGCGTCCGATAGTGGAAGCCGCGAGGCCTATTTTTCTTGAGGCCCATCAATCCATCTTAGATTTGCTTTGGGATGCGACACAGCAGTCGCAAGATGGAGTAGCCCAATTTGCGACCTTGGGCCTGCTGTATTGGACCGTGGATGAATTGACTGCCGCCTTTTACCTGGCTGAGCGGCGTTACACGACGCAGGCCTACAATCATCTCCGCACTGTGCATGACCTGCTGGATAAAGCCCAATTGTTCTTTCACCATCCACAGTGGGCGGAAGTTTGGGGAAGCGGTGACAAGCAACAAATCATAAATGAGCTGTCGCCCAGAGCTATCAGAAAAAAGCTCGGCAAGCCTAAGTTTGACCCCGTTTACGGTTTCTTCACCGAGCTTGGGACGCATGGAACTTTTGAGGCCTTGCGAAAGCGTGTTACACAGACGGGGAAAAAGGACGGTCGCACTCAAGTAGCAATGCGAATCGGAGGCACTCCGTGGGAAAGTGAAGTGGACATGGTGATTGCCTGCTGCATTATGACGGTCCTCTCCACTCTCATAACGATAGGGCAGGTTTATGAGACTCGGTTGCATACAGGGGAAGTGGTAGCAATCCTTCGCTCCAGATTGGAGAGCAACATTGCTTTCTTGCAAGAGTATTTTGTTGACCCGCGATTGAAAGCGGGCATTGATGCTTCAGCCCTCACCGAGGGCTACAAGAAACTCAGGCTTATGCTGGAGGAAATGGAAAACATCGTTAAATCTTCGGGAGCGGCGACGGCTGCGTCCGGCAGAGATCTGAACACCCCAGTCAAGCCAAAAATCGGGCTTTAGCGGGGCCACGCGTCCATCCCGTTTCCATGAGAGAATCGCCTTCATGTCCCCACGGAATGCTCCAGTCAAATCAGGCCCCGAGAGCATCTCTTTTGCCGACCTGAAGTGGAATCTACCGCTGTTCGATGACTTGTTCCTTTCCATGCAAGGTCAGAATGTGATGCTGGTTGACTTCTATCTGCGGAACCTAGAACATGATCTCCTCCGCGAGCTTGTAGAAATCGAGCGCACGCCGTTTCCTGCCACTCTGATTGTGTCAGCTCTCAGCCAAATGTGGATTTTTGCGGTTTACGAATTGCTACGTACTTGGCGCCAGCGCATTAGAGACCTGAAACGTGAGGCTCAAAGACAGGGTGCACCGGCCGCGGGGCAATCGAATCTTGCAGGTATGTACTACGAAAAGCAACTGGGGCGCTTACGGAAGGAACCGAGCTACGCAAGAAAACTGGACCAAGCGCTAAACGGCGTAGATCCGCTCTTCAGACGAATGGAAGCACTGCGAATGAATCTTGCCAAGCATGAAGTTGCAAAGATGAATGGCGTCCGCGCTCTAGCGCCTGGATACGGGCGCATTGATGGTATGAATGGCTCCATCTCTTGGCAAATCGACTTGGGGAACAACTGTGTGGATTTGGTCTCGAGACGTAGTCTTGCTGACCAGCTGAGGAGCCTTGTCATTAATGGGGAAGTCGGGAGTCAGCCCAGTACACGCGGAAGCGCAAAGCGCAAGCGATCCCCCGGACAACGCGCGAGGAAGATGCCAAGATAGCGTCCGGGGCTGGACGGGGTGGGTTGGCGGGTGGGCCACATCAAGGTCGGGAGTATAACGCGGGTTTCGTGTTGAACGTCGACCGAATCAATCTGGGGGTGCGCCACTTCTCGCGCTTTTCGAGAAGTGGCTTCCACCGCGATTGACGGGCAGAGTCCACAAACCCGCGTTATACTCTCACGTTAAAATGGCCCACTCGCCCTCGGTAGGGAGCTGCCGGGGGCATCTGATATCAAGAGGGAGTAGGGGTCCTTCGACTGCGCCAAGCCATGCGCTTCGCGCATGACCTGGCTCCGCTCAGGATGACACGGGGTAGGGGGCTTCCGGTGGGTGGGACAAGCTCGAAATTTCCCGGCATGATAACGCCGGCGGGTGGCCCGGGCCATCGCAATCGTTTGAACTCACGAGGGTGCCCCGTCCAAGCTCTGCTTGGGCGGGCCCGCTAGCGGCAGGATGCTAAGCAAGCCCTGCGTGAATGCCGAGCCCTTCTGCGGCCTTGCGGAGTCGCTTATCTCTTGTCCACAGAAGCGTGGACGGATTGATAAAGACAGAGGCGATCAGGTGGGCGTCGGTCAGGCCGATGCCGAGGCTGTACAGACGACGAGCCTCGATCATTCGCCGCACTTCGCTCAGTTGCGCTACTTGCACCTGGGGCAAAAGGTCCAGCAGTGCGAGCGTCTTTGTTCGTTCCTGCAATGTGCGCTCCTGTAGCGAGCCAAGGGCAAGTTCCGCAATGATGGAGGGATGGATCACAATCTGACCTTCGTTCAGATGCTTCCGCATTTCTTTGTTTCCCGAACGAAAGTGGTCAATCCAAATCGATGTATCCGCGAGAATCAATTCGGCCCCGGCCTGCGGCGGGGAATATTCTTCAGTTTCGGCATTGTGCCCTCCAAGGATGCTAATCGGCGGGCGCTCTCCCGCTCGATGAGGGCTTTGAGCGCCTCACGAATCAACGCCGTTTTCTCCGCTACTCCGGTAAACTCCTGGGCGATGCGTACGAGATCGTCATCCAGCGCAACGGTTGTCCTCATGCATTGATTATAGCATTAGATGATGTCATTTGTCGTGCTTGCCAGTATCCGTCCGCACGCGATATTCGCGTTTCGCGACGGCGGACACTCTTGTCCGCCGCGGTTGACTTTGGTTTTGACTTGGATTCTGTCGACGAAGATCAACCCCAAGAGCAAAGGCGGCGGACAAGAGTGTCCGCCCTACACAAAGGCGAGCTAAAATTTGCCGCCATGGCGAGCTTCCCCGTGATAGATGTGGAGCATGAAATTCCACACCGAATACCTGACCCTGCACACGAAAACGAAGCGCGCCTACGTCCACCTGACGCCGCAGGTCGAGAGTGCGCTCAAAAAGTCCGGGATCAAAGACGGGATGATTCTGGTCTCCGCCATGCACATCACCGCCGGGGTTTACGTCAACGACAACGAGAGCGGGCTCATCCAAGACATCGACCAGTGGCTGGAAACGCTCGCCCCCTTCCGGCAGAACTACCAGCATCACCAGACCGGCGAGGACAACGGAGACGCGCATCTCAAATCGCTGCTTATTCACCACGAAGTCATCGTCCCGGTCACCAACGGGAAACTCGACTTCGGCCCCTGGCAGCAGATTTTCTACGCCGAATTCGACGGCCAGCGCGACAAACGAGTGATCATTAAAGTGATGGGAGAATAGGCAACTTGGTTTATCCTCGTAGTTCGTCGCGATGGTTCGTCGCTGGCATGACGAGTTTTGCGGTGGAGCGACGGGCGTCTCACCCGTCCAGCAGTATGGCGGCCGGGCGGGGACGCCCGGCTCTCCACCAGCAAGTTTTGATAGGAGCCGGATAACATGAGCGAAGAACTCACCGAATTGCAGGAGCACGCTGAACACGCCCGGGAGCACCCCGATCTCGCACCAATAACACTCACCATGGCGGTGCTGGCCGTGCTGGTGGCAACCGTGTCGCTGCTCGGGCATCGCACCCATACCGAAGAAATCATTTTGCAAAACAAGGTCACGGACCAGTGGGCCTACTACCAGGCGAAAAATATCCGCCGCCACACCGACGAATTGTTCGCCGATCTGACCACCGTGGTTGCCGGGAAAGACGCGGAAGCCGCCACTAAACTGCACGAAAAATACCGGACCGAAGCAGACCGCTATAAAGAAGACCAGAAGGAACTCGACAAAGAGGCCCGCGAAACGGAAAACGAAGCCGAACTTACCCGCCGCAAAGGCGACCGTTTCGATCTGAGCGAAGTCTTCATGGAGATCGCCCTGGTAATCACCTCGATCACCCTGCTCTCAGGCCGCCGAATATTCTGGCACCTCGGCCTGTTGCTCGCGACCGCGGGAGTTCTCCTCGCCGCCTCGGCCTGGATCGTGCGCTAGAAGATCGTGCGCTAGAAGATGACCAACGGGCCTGTGATCCACGAGACACCTGACGGGTATCGTCGATACTGACGATCATTCGTCGGCCGTGCCTGCTCTCCGTCAGCACCCCTCAGCGCAGCGTAATCCAGACCCCTTTTTCACCATCTAACATACTGTAACCAAAGCTGAATTATTTCTAATGTGCTCGCCGGCTCTTCGGTCTCTCGCGTGCAATATCCGTAGAATCTCTCTGGCCGAAACTCCGCAGAAGAGAAGACTGGACTCTGCCCATGCTTCACAAATGCGCCAACCCCGCCTGCACGGTTCCCTTCCGTTCCCTTCGCGAAGGCAAACTATTCCTGGCGGAAAATTTCCCTTCTGACCTCAGCGGCGGTTTCAACGGTAACCGGCGGAAGCTCCGCCGGCGGGAACATTTCTGGCTCTGCAACGCCTGCGCCTGTCACTTCACGCTCCATTTCGACCCCAACCTCGGGATGCTGACCGTCCCCCTCAGCGAGCGCGCGAGTCCACGCTTCCTGACCCGCGCCGCGGTCAGCGCTTGACGGATGGTAAAAGGGGCGCCGATGGATTACCTAATCACAAAACGCTCACCTTGCTCCGTTTGCGGCCTCGACACCTTTCGCCACACAGGATGGTTCCTCGTATTCGAGAACCGCTGGCTCGACCGTCTCAAGATCCTCTCCTGGCATGCCTCGCTCGCCTCGCAGAAAGACATGAAGAGCGTCTGCTGCCGGCAGCATCTCAAAACGCTCATCGCCCACTGGCTAGACCAGGCCAGCCTTCGCCTTCCTCCAGCACACAACCCTCCGCTGTCCATGGGCAGCGATCCGACTCTGCCCGATGTCGATCTCGGTCCCCACTCGGTTGGCCACCTGGTCGGCGAATTGGCGGTTTATCGCGAGTCCTTTTCCCGCGTCTGGTCGGGCTCCCCCGAGACCCTCGAATGCATCCTCGACGCCCTCATCACCATCGGAGATGAAAACAAGCCCCACGCCCTGGAATTCCAGCTCTTCGATCCACCCGAGTCCTCGCACGGACTTTCTCTCCAATAAGGCGCTGGCAGAGTCTAGCTCTGCCAGCGCTCCCTCCACACTCGCCAATCTTTCTCCATCGCGTCCGCCATCGCCTGCGCCGCTCCCGCCAGCCAGTTCCCTTTTCGTCCGCGCAAGTCCTTCAGGATCGTCCTCCGCTTTTCCTCCGTCCCCACATGAATATTCGCCGTCTCTTTCCCCATCGCCTCCAGCAGCCGCAGTTCCCCTCGGCTCGTTCCCAGCGCCTCCAGTTCGATGCGCGAACAATGCGGCGACAGCCGCCGCACGATCCAGTGCCCCCGCATCTGCACATACGGATCCGGACAGCGCACCGCCCGCCTCAGGATCGCCCCGTAGAGAATCTCTGCCGGCGCTCGCTTCGAATTCAGCCAGTGCAACGCCGATGGCAACAGCGCCTTCGCTTCCCGCGCCACTCGTCCGCCTTTCCACTCCGCGATCGCCACCAGCCGCACCCGCCCCAGGCTTCCCAGACCCGCCACTCGCCGCGCCAGCCGGTACCGGATCCCCGGCTCCGGCAGCAGATGCTCAATCGCCTCGCGCGCGCTCTCCGGTATTTCGCCCTTCACCGTCGGAAGACGATCCATTTTTTGCCAGAACACTACCGGATCCCGCAGCTTGCTCTCCGCGATCGCCCGCAACCACTCATGGTTCTCGCCCAACACAAACGGACGCCCGCCCTCCTCCGTTCCTCGCTCGTATCCCGCCAAAATCGCCGCCGCCGACTCTTTCGGCTTCATCGCCAGACGATTGTCCCGCGTCGCCAGCAGCGCGCTCGTCGCCAGCCGCACCAGATCCATCGTGTAGGGATACACACACGCTTCATCAAAATCGTTAACCCCCCACACCAGCCGCCCATCGGTGTCTCGCCAGGTGCCGAAGTTCTCCACGTGCAGATCGCCCACCGACAAAATATGCGGCACTCGGTCCAGTTCCGCACACACGTCCGGCCACACCTGCACCCAGCGATAGAAAGTCGCCCGCAAGAACGGAAAAAGGGCCGCCGCCATCTGCGCGTGCTTGAACCGCAAATCGGGCTCAACTATTCCGATGTGCAGCCTCAGCCAATCCTCATACTTCTTCGTAGCCTTAACTATGTTCATAGATGGTTAGCAACAATAGCGGTTAGCAACGATAAGAAGATAGTCACACCCTGTCAAGGCAGATAGAACCGGCAACCTCCGCCGCCGCTCACTTGGACTCACACCCCACCGCCAGCACCCGCGCACTCTCTCCTGTTATGATTTGCGGCGCCCATGTTCTTACGTTCAACTCTGCGAGTGGAGCGGCGGGCGACCGCGCCCGTCCGCCTAGGGACAGCCGCCCTCGGCTGTCCAGCCGAGAGCAGTTCGGCAGCTGCCTGCAGTCACTGCAACTTTGGATTGGCCATAGTCCTAACCCTCCTCGCCATGCTCACACTTTCCTCGAGTCTTTGCGCGCTCCCCGCCCCGCCGCCTGCTGCACACTCCGTCCGCATGGTCCAACAATCGATCCCCATGCCCGACGGCGTCCGCCTCTCCGCTACTCTCTACATGCCCGACAACGCCCAGCCCGGCGAAAAATTCCCCGCCCTCCTCGAATATCTTCCCTATCGCAAAGACGACGCCACCGCCGCTCGCGACTATCCCATCCACGCCTGGTTCGCCGCCCGCGGATACGTCAGCGTCCGCGTCGATATCCGCGGCTTCGGCGCCAGTGAAGGCGCGCCCACCGACCGCGAATATTCCGAGCAGGAGCAACTCGACGGCGAGCAAGTTATCGCTTGGTTAGCCGCTCAACCCTGGTCCACCGGCAAAGTTGGAATGTTCGGCATCTCCTGGGGAGGCTTCAACTCCATCCAGCTCGCCATGCGCCATCCGCCCGCGCTTAAAGCCATCCTCGCCGTCGATGCCACCGAACAACTCTTCCACGACGACATCCATTACATCGACGGCATGATGCACTTCGACGAGTTCGAGCTCAACATGGATCTCGCCCCCTCCATGACCGGAGCCCCCGACTACTCGCTCGACGAAACAATCCTCGGCCCGCGCTTCGAATCCGCCCCCTGGTCCCTGCTCTACCTCAAGCATCAGCGCGACGGCCAGTTCTGGCGCGCCCCCGTCCGCCCGCTCAATGAAATCAAAATTCCCTGCTTCCTAATCGGAGGCCTGCTAGACGGCTACCGCGATTCCATCCCGCGCATCTTCGAGCAAGTCAAAGCGCCGGTGAAAGCCATCGTCGGCCCCTGGAATCACACCTTCCCCAACGACGCCGAGCCCGGCCCCCAAATCGAATGGCGAGATCAAGCCCTCCGCTGGTGGGATTACTGGCTCAAGAACCGCAACACCGGAATCATGGAAGAACCGCCGCTGTCCATTTATATGCAAGACTGGCACGCCCCCGATCCGCACCTGAAAAACGTGCCCGGAAAATGGCGCGGTGAAATTGGCTGGCCCCCGAGGAACGTAGCGAACACAACGCTCTATCTCTATGACGCTCACGTCCTCTCGACAGACCCCACCAAGCCCGCCGTCCACCAGCTCCGCTACGTTCCGAGCGTAGGCGTGGAAGCCGGATTCTGGTGGGGAGAGCTGCTCACCGACCAGCGCCCCGTCGACGCCTTCAGCCTCACCTACGATTCCGCTCCGCTCAAACAAGAGCTCACCATCCTCGGCCGCCCCCACGCGCTGCTCCAGGCAAGTTCGTCCGCGCCGCAAGCCGACTGGTTCGCCCGCCTCTCCGACGTAGCTCCCGACGGCACCGTCACCCAAGTCACCGGAGCGGGGCTCAACGGCGCGCAGCGTAACTCCTCCTCTGACCCCGTAGACTTAGTGCCCAACCAGACTTACTCGCTGGATATCGAAATGCACCTGGCCACCTGGACTTTCCCCAGAGGCCATCGCATCCGCCTCGCAGTCTCCAATGCGCTCTGGCCCATGATCTGGCCAACTCCATACGCGATGACGACCACCCTGCAACTCGGCGGCGACACCGGATCGCGCCTGACCCTCCCGCTAGTCCCGCCTTCCATGTACGCCGCCCCGCAATTCGCGCCCCCCGAGCCTTCCGAACAACGCAGCGACATTCAGTCCGCGGGCTTCCCCTGGCCCGGCGATTGGAAAACCGAGCGCGACGAACTCAACGGGAAAACAAGAGTGACCTGGACCGGAAAGTCCGAAGAAACTTACCCGTGGGGAAAAGAAACCGACTTCGAAGGACTAACTTATCTTGCGGACGACAACCACCCCGAAACCAGCTCCGTTCAAGCCGAAGCCGAAATCGTCATGGCCCTCAAGCAACAAACCCTAATCTGGCAAGGCCACCTCACGCTAACCAGCGACGCCCAAAACTTCTACTACAAATACACCCGCCAACTATTCAAAGACGGCCAACCCCTGAAACAAAAAAGCTGGGAAGAAACCGTCCCCAGGGATCACCAGTAAAATCCCGTCGCAGTCGGCCGGCCCCTGTGATCCTCTGTGCCCCCTGTGGTTCAAGCTTTCTCCGCGTACCCGCGCCCTCTGCGGTTAAGTCTCACCGCTAGCACGCCACCGCCCCCTGCCCCAGCCCACTCCTCAAATCCGCCGCCAGTAACCGATGAAATAACTGTTCCCCCGCTTCCCGCCGCACCGAGAGCCGCCCCGCTCGGTAAGCCCGCGACTTCAGCCCCCGCTGCACCGCCTCGCAAATCCCCAAATCCTCATCTTGCACCCGATTCCCCACCGCAACACTCTGCTCGTTATAAGCGCGCGCCGCCTCGCTCACGTCGCTAAAATAGAAATCAAAAATCACCCGGCAATGATCCACATCAACCGGAATCACCAGATTCGTATCCAAATACCCTTCGTAGCAGTTAAACATGAAATTCGGATGCAGCCAGAAATACCAGGCCCGGTCGCCCTTCCGCGTTGTGCCGGTCGCCGAATCCTCATCCGAACTCACCATCGGACTCGACTGCAAGCAATACCGGCCTTCATTCTCGATCGTGTACTGCTTGTAATCCAAAACAGAACTAAGTGCCTTATGCAGATGCGGTACGTGATATCCGCCGTCCAGGTAGTTATCGACAAACACCTTCCAGTTACAGTGGATGTCATAACTCTTAGTCGTAAAGTAGTACAGCTTACTCACTTCCAGCGGAGCCGCGCGCTTCGCCAATCCGCCAAGAAACTCCGCCAGCGGAGCCGCTTCCGCATCCAGATTCACAAACACAAACTGCTCCCACGTCTCGACCTTCACCGGGACCAGCCCATTGTCCTTGCGTTCGAAGTTCCTCACGCCGTCGAACTCCGGCATCCCCTTAAGCGTCCCATCCAACCCGTAATTCCATCCGTGATAAGGACAATGCAAAATCGACGCCTGCCCACACGGCTCGGTCACCACCGCCGCCGCATGATGCCGGCACACGTTGTAAAACGCCCGCAGCACGCCATCATTGCCCCGCACCGCCACCAGCGGCTCTCCCGCCACCGTCGCCGTTACAAACTGTCCCGGCTTTTCCACCTGGCCCACTCGCCCCATCACCTGCCAAGACCGCGAGAAAACTGTCTGCCGTTCCAGGTCCGCAATCCGCGCATCCACATACCACAGCGCCGGAATCGTCGAAGCTTCCGTCAGCGGCGCCGCCTCGTCATAACTGGCAATAATCTGCTCTATGCCCGTCCCCGTATTCATGCTTTCTTCCCCGGCACTTGCACTTTCTCCGACCCAATCGCCCGCCGCAACAATTCCACAAACTGCTCAATCCGCCTTTCTTTCTCCTCCGGAAACGGTCCCGTCTTCCGGAACAGTCCCGGATCTAACTCCTCCGTCAGCAGTGCATCCTGAAACCGGTCCATCGTCCATTCCAGGATCGATCCGATCATATCCACATCCAGATCCGCCCGTAACTCTCCCCGCTTGACCCCGAAGCTCACAAAGTCACGCCATCCGTAAGGATCCTCCGCCACCAGAAACCGGTTGATCTCCCGACGCAGCGCCAGATCCGTCCCATAATTACCAACCAGATAGATTCGGTATGACGACCAGTTATCCCGCACCATATTCTCCGTGCGCCCCAGCCAGTAGCGCAGCATTTCAAAAAATCCCCGCTCCTGCACCGCCGCCGGAGCCTGCATATATTTCGAAAACGACTGCACCGCCTTCTTGTACGCTTCGAAGAACAATCCGTCCTTGCTCTTGAAGTGCTGAAACACCGATCCCTTGGCAATGCCTAACTGCGCCGCGATATCTTCCACCCGCGCCGCGCTATACCCGCGCTGCGCAAAATGCCGGATGGCTGCCTCCACAATTTGCGCCCGCTTCGCCTCCGAGCGCGGACGCGGCTTCCCGTCCCGCCTCATCTTCGCCGGTTTCGCCAGACTGCTCGCAATTCCTTCCATGGCCTAACTCCTCCCAGGTTCTTTGACCTTCGGTCAACGAAAGATACAGTACTCCTAAAGCGTTTTTCAATGGCTTTTTTTATGGGCTTTCGTTAGTTTTTTCACGCGGGGTCTTCCTTGCTTTTGACCATGGGTCAGCGGCATGTCTAGGGGCCCGTGGTGAAGCTCCGTTCTCCGGCCTCAGCGCCTGAAGGCGCTTGCATAAAGCAGGACTTACGGCACGCCTGAAGGCGTGCCCTGATACGAACCGTACTTGCACCACGGGCTGCCAGCGTCCAAAATCGATCTATAACGCCGTCATCGTCGGCGCCGGTTACAATGGCCTGACCGCTGTGGAGGTGTGCCGTGAATTTTTCATCCACCTGGTTACTTCTCCTCGGTATCCCGCTGTTGCGAGCCTCGGAAAACCCCGGAATCAAAATGACGATACAGTTTGGGTTAGCCGGAAATTCAAGCCAACAGACCATCTATCTGCAGGGAGACCGGAAGCGAACGGAATTCCGGAATTCAGCGGGACAGAAGAAAGCAGATGGATCACTGCAACCGATCTACGGCCCGCGGCTTGTTTCAATTACGCGGTGCGACCTGGGACAGGCCTTCGAGTTGAATCTTGACACCTCCGAATACACCTCAGGGCCGTATCCGCCCAAGCCGTTCACCAAGGAAGAGATCGAGGCCCGCGGATTACAGAATCGAACGACGTACGTGTCGGAAAAACCGACGTTGCGAATAGAAGTAACGACCACCGACACCGGCGAGCGGAAAGAGATCTTCGGACACATCGCGCGCCACGTCATCACGGCAAGAAAGCAGATTCCACTCGAAGGCTCCCGCTCCGAGCCGCAAGAATCGGTGACGGACGCATGGTACATCGATTCCCCGGACATCGACCTCAACCAGCGACTGTCGTGCGACCGGAAGTGGCCTGAGGGAAGAAAAGGTCACGCTTACGCTTATCTGCATGCGTCCGGTGGAAACCAACCGATGGACAAACCTGAATTCGTCACAATTGGGGAACCGGAAACCGGGTTTGCTGTTCAGTCGGTAACGACGTCGAAAAACACGTACACGCTGCCGAACGGAACCAAAAAACAGTCGGATTCGAAGTTTGAAATGCAAGTGACACAGTTCGAGGAAGGCCCTCCCGATCCAGCGCTCTTCGAGATTCCTCCGGGCTTCAAACATGTGGAGCACATCGAGCGCAACCCGGCAGCGTCAGCGTCTTCCAGTCAATTGAACGACTTCTGGCGACGATTTAAGGCCAGCGTGGCGGGCCTCTTTAACCGGTAATAAGCGGCTGCAAATTAACAATTGCAAATTACCCAATTACAAATTCCTCAAGAACTCCCAATCCAAATCCCGACCGCAAACACCAGCACTCCTCCCACCACCACCTGAAACGCCGCCGACAGCAGCGGAGTATCCATATATCGCTTGCGAATCCACGCAATCGTCGCTAACTCCATCGCCACCACAATCACCGCCGCAATAAACGCCACATGAAAGTCTTTGATAAGGAACGGGAGCGTGTGTCCAATCCCGCCGGCCGCCGTCATCAATCCCGTCACCGCACCGCGCAGCACCGGACGCCCGCGCCCCGTCATCGATCCGTCATCCGACAGCGCCTCTGCAAACGCCATCGAGATTCCCGCTCCAATCGACGCCGCGAGGCCCACCAAGAAAGCATCGCTGCTGCTCTTCGTCGCAAACGCCGCCGCGAACACCGGAGCCAGCGTTGACACCGATCCATCCATCAGCCCGGCCAGCCCCGGCTGCACGATTTGCAAAACAAACAGACGCCGTTGCGCTTCGTCCTCCGTCTTTTCCACCGACTGAGTGATACTCTCCTGCATCGCCTCCGCCGTCTTCTGGTGCTTGCGCTCGACCTCCTCCAGATCGCCCAGCAGCTTCCGGACCCCCGCATCCGTCACCTGCCCAATCGCCTTCTGATAGAACTGGCGCGTCTCCAGTTCCATGATCTCCGCCTGCTTGCGCACCTCCGAAATCTTCAAAGGGCGCGTCAGCCAGAACGGCCGGCGCTGCACAAACCCCTTCACATCCTGCCGCCGGATCAGCGGAATGTGTTCCCCGAAGCGCGCCCGATACGTTTCGATCAACGACGCCCGATGCTCCGACTCCTCCGCCCCCATGTCGTCGAACAGCTTCGCCGTCGCCGGATATGTCTCCCGCAGGCCCTCGGCAAAATCCGCATACACTCGTCCATCTTCTTCTTCCAGTGAAACCGCCAGCGCCAGAATTTCGCGCTCCGACAAATCTTTGAAGTTTCGCGCCATGCGACAAGTTTACTGTTTCTGAATCGGGTTTCAAGAATCTCTAGCGTAGGGACGGCTTCCCCCAGCCGTCCAAGACGTGCGCAGCACGGCAGCCGCCGCCCGCGCCCCGGCAACTCTTGCCTCCGCCAATCCCTGCACGTTTTGCCCACCCGTCCCGCACCGCGCCATCTCGCCCATCGCCATTGCTCGCAACCGTCACAAAATGCTCCAACGTTTCGTGCGCGCCATTCTCCGCACCACATGGAATCGAGCGTGCTTCAACACCACCAGGTTCACGCGGAACTTCGCCAGGGGCCAGCCGCAATTTTCCGTGGCGAATTTCCCGCCGAACGCTTCTCCAACTTTTACATCGAGGTACATCAATGTCCATCGCCGGGATTTTAAGCAGCAGCTTCCTTCAAAACCAACTCAGCGCCGCCAGCTCTCCTTACCAAAAGGACATGCAACAGCTCAGCCAGGCTCTCCAGTCCGGCAATCTCTCCGCCGCGCAAAAGGATTTCTCCGCCGTCCAGCAGGATCTCCAGAACCAGGGCGTTCCCTCGACGAACCACCTCCACCATCACCACCATCGCAGCGTTGGAAGCGGAGATTCAAGCACCCAGAATTCCCTGATTCAGGACCTCAACCAGGTCGGGCAGGCTCTCACGTCCGGCAATCTTTCCGGCGCGCAACAGGCCTACGCTACCCTGCAGCAACAACTGCAACAGTTCGCCCTGGGCGGCGGAGCCCTCTCCACCTCGCAGTCGAGCACCCTGCTAGCGCAGCCGCCCGTCTCGCTGGAAGCCTGATGGTGTGTCCGCGGGCGGCCTCGTCCGCGGCTTCTAACTTGCTCGGCGCGGACACTCCATGTCCGCGCCCACTTTTTACAACAGCGAAACAGCCATCAGCCGCCAGTAAAAACCCCACCCGGCGTCTGATGGCCGATTTCCTATAGCTGACAGCACTTAGCGCGCTTCCCGGATCGCCTCGATCGCCTCGTGCAGCTCGCGCTCCGCCGCCCGCAGATGCTCTTCCGCCTTCGCGCCATGTCCGGCCATATCGTAGTGGTTCGCTTCGCGGGCATGGTCCAGCTCATGAATCGCTTCCTGCACGTGTTTATGGGCCGCTTCCAGGTCGTGCCAGTCACGAACCCTATCGGCAACCGCGATCCCGGCAACAAACGACAGACACACAGAAAGAACGGCAACTGCAATCGCTTTCTTCATAATTTTTCCCTCCAAAGTTTGTGGATTAAGTTTTCCCGGCACGCACGGATACCCGCCATTCTCCCCGACTCCAAACCTCCTGTCAAAACCAAACCAGCGCCTCCTGGTGTAACGGCAGGTTCGTGTGGCGCGGACACTCCCTTCGGCTTCGCTCAGGGCAGGCTCTGTCCGCGGCCTTTGACTTCTTCCCAGCCGAAGGTCCCTGCAAGAACCACGAAAACGGCAAAGCAAGAAGGTTTCTCCGCGTCCTCCGCGTCTCGGCGGTGCAACACTCCTTTCACGGTTCTCGCCTTGCGTGATCTGGATCACAGTTTGATGCTCGCCGCTTCCGGTACAGTAGGGTCACGCATGGGCGGATTTTCCATTCTCACCAACCGCAAACGCGCCATCGTCGCCCTGGTGCATTCCGTCGTGTTCCTCCTGATTGCGGTCCGGCAGATGCTTGCCGCCCAGCCCGCCGCCGGTATCTGGGTGCCGTCCACGGTGTCCCGAGGCACGTGGATTCTCTGCGGAATCTTTACCATCGTCTCCGCCATTCTTTTGTGGCTCTTACTCATTTCCCGCGGATGGATGGAAAAAATCTATTTCGGACTCTGCACCGTCAGCGCCACCTCGGGCCTGCTCCGAAGCGCGGTTGGCGACCGGGCATTTCACGCCGGCCTCTACATCCGGGTTATCATGCTGGTCAGCGCGGTTCTGGTGGGACTGCTGATCGTTCGCGCGCACTCGGAGTACGCCGAAGGTATTTCTTAACCGTTCCTCTCACGCCGAACTACAGCTCATGAGCGCGGTTTGCAGCATCCGCTTCTCTCGGCGCACTCTGCGTCTCGGCGGTGAAACGCTCTCCCCTACACCACAAAATACTTCGCCCATTTCTGACTCAGGACCCGAGCGCGCGGTTCGTTCAGCACGATGAGAAACTCCCTGCCACAGTGCATACACTTCACCGTGGCAAACAGGATCGTCTTCCCCGGCCAGTAGTGCACCGTTTGCCTTTGGCAGTGCGGGCATTTGATCTCATGCCTATCGAGATCAAGATCGATAAGATCGTCTTCAGACATGACCGGGTTCCCTGGTTCTCAATGAGGAATGGTTCCGATTCGCGGACACTGCTCGACTTGCGCTCAGGCTACCTTTAAGCTGGCCATGTGTCGGTACGCCGGAAAACCATAGAGCGTGCGCTGGCGCGCACGGCAACTACTCCGCTTCGCCCTGCCATTCCTCGATTTGCCGCAGCATGATTCCGTAGCACTCACAGGCTGCTTCTTCCAGTTTGCGCCGGTTGATAATCTTTACGTCCCCGCGACTGTAAGTGATGAGTCCCGCTTTCTGCAGCGTTCCGGCCGCCACGGTCACGCTGGAGCGGCGAGTCCCCAGCGTCTGGGCAAGAAATTCCTGAGTCAACGGCATCGAATTCGATCCGATCCGGTCGGCGCTCATCAACAACCATCTCGCCAATCTCCCATTCACTCCATGCAGACGATTACAGGCTGCAAGCTGTGTGGCCTGCATGGTCATGACCTGCGAAAACTGCTGTAACCTCTGCTCCAGTTTCGAGCACTGCCGGAGAACTCCCCTCAGCGTTTCGCTGTCGACTCGAAAGGCCGAGCCCTCAATCTGCGCAATGGCCCGCGTGGGCGCCGTGCGAAAACCCACCACCAGCGGCAAGCAGATAAAACCTTCCTTGCCCACCAGACCGACTTCCACACTCTTTCCGTCTGGGAAGACGGTCAGAATGGACACTAAGCCGGTGTTGGGGAAATAAGCAGACTTCAAAGTATCGCCGGGCTCATGCAGCACGTGGTGCGTCTTCAAACGTACAAATTCCAATTTCGAGAACAGCAGTTCGCATTCTCTCGGAGGCAGGCCGAGCAGGATCTCGTTATGGATGGGGTTGCCGTCACCGTCGGCGTTGGGCGGCTTCGGCGAGGACTTTGTAGGCGGACGGGGCTTGTTGGCCATAACGGCTCCTTGCGCAGCGCAATGCTGTCTGATTTCGCAAGGGTCCGTAACCGTAAGGCGCGGCGGAAAGATGCTAGAAGAGACACTTGCAGACTACTCTCTCTCCGATCTTAAAAGTGTGCGCTAATGCACACTCCCGCATTTCCGTGTGGCGCGGGCACCCTCGCCCGCGGCCTTTGACTATGCGACACAAACCGCTGCCGGCGATCAGGCCTTTCACGCCGGCCTCTACCTGCTAAGGGTCGTCATGCTGGGTGCCCCACGTCTCGCGGTTTCGAGACATGGGTACTGACTGACCGGCCTTTTTCTAGTGTGGAGAAATGCGTATTTTTGTGTTGACTGGTGTGTACAACGTGTGTATTGTGTTCCTATAGAGAACGCGAGGAAACATGCACAGCCGGGACGTCATAAAGCAGTTACAGAAAGACGGCTGGTATGAGGTAAATCAGGCCGGGAGCCACAAGCAATTCAAACATCCGACGAAAAAGGGGAGGGTGACGGTGCCGCATCCGAACCGGGACATACCGATAGGCACCCTCAAGAGTATCGAGAAACAAGCGGGGATTAAGCTGAGGTGATCAAACTCGGGTAATCCCCCAGAGCAAAGGAGCGAAGTCATGGAATATATCGCCTATCTTCATAAGGAGCGGGAATCGGATTACGGCGTGAGCTTTCCCGATTTTCCGGGCTGCATCACCGCCGGAAAGACCCTCGATGAAGCGAGCCGGATGGCAGCGGAGGCGCTGGCGCTCCATATCCAGGGCATGATCGAGGACGGAGACGCAGTGCCGGAGCCGTCGAAGCTCGATGATGTCGCGAAGGACGCGGCGAAGCACGGCGCCATCGCCTTCATGGTGAGCGTGGACGCTCCCGATGCAACGGTGCGCGTTAATATCACGGCGCGGGAAAGTCAGATTGAAAAAATCGATGCGTTGGCCGAAGCGGCCGGCATGACGCGATCAGGCTATATGGTGCGTGCGGCCATCGGCATCGGCGAAGAAAAGCGGGCCGTGCGCGCGCAATCGCGCGGCGCACGGGCTAGGTGAGATACTCGTCGGCACCCACGTCTCGAAAACCGCGAGACGTGGGCGTTGACACCTCCGCGCCATCAATTACCAATTACAAAACGCCAATTACAAACCTTCGGCGCTCCCCGCGTTTCGGGGGTGAACCACTTCACACCACAAAATACTTCGCCCCCGGATGATGCACCACAATCGCCGAAGTACTTTGCTCCGGCTCCAGCAAGAAGCCGGAAGTCAGGCGCACGCCTACGTTTTCCTCGGGCTTTAGCAGCGCGAAGAGCTTCGTCTGGTCCTCCAGGTGCGGACAGGCCGGATAGCCGAAGGAATAACGCGAGCCGCGATACTTCTGATGAAACAGATCGCGAATGTGCGGCGAGTCTTCGGCGGCTATGCCTAACTCTTCGCGCATCTTCTTATGATGGAATTCGGCTAGCGCCTCGGCCGTCTCCACGCTTAGGCCGTGGAGATAGAGATAGCGGGTGTATTCTCCGCCTTCGAACAGGCGCTGCGTCTCTAGCGAGGCCTTGGGGCCGATCGTCACCAGCGACAGGCCGATTACATCCATCTTGCCGGAGGAGGGGGCGGCGAAAAAGTCGGAGATGCAAAGGCGGCGGCCCTCCTTTTGGCGGGGGAAGGTGAAGCGGAGGAGTTCGCGGGGGCTGGCCTCAGGGGCTAAAGCCCCCTCTTGATTTGGGCCCTGAACGGCACGGCTGAAGCCGTGCCCTTTCAAATCCTGCCGAGCTTCGCTCGGCTTGGACGGGCGAGGGCGCCCGTCCCCACACGAGCTTTCCCCACACTGGCTTGGGTCGTACACTACTACGTCGTTGCCATCGCCTTGCGCGGGAAAATAGCCATACACAACTTTCGGCTCGAACCATCCCGCCGCTATCACATCCTCTTCCAGTTGCTTCTTGATCGGACGGTACTTCTTCTCCACCAGGCGCGCGTAATCTTCCTGCGACGCCGTCTTCAACTGCCACTGGTTTTTGAACAGCGCCGTGTCGTTGATGTAATTGAAAATCTCGCGCAGATCGTAATCTTTTACCACGCGCACGCCCCAGAACGGAGGCTCCGGAATATTCGGCGCATCCGTCACTACCGCGCTGCGCTCCGCGAACACGGGGCCGATTTCTTCATCTACCGCCGCGGCTTTCGCGTATTCTTTTACGGTTCGGCCGTCTTTCAGACGCGCCTCGCGCTTGGGGTCTTCCGACGCCAGGTCCTCCATCACGTGCAGGCCCGCGAAGGCGTCTTCTCCGTAAAAGACGGCATTCGAATACTCGCGCCGCAGGTCGTCTTCCACGTACTTGCGGGTTAGGGCCGCGCCTCCGCAGATCACCGGATAGGCCAACTTCTGCCGTTCCAGTTCCTGGATCACGTACTTCATCTCCAGCGTGGACTTCACCAGCAAGCCGCTCAGCCCGATCGCGTCGGCCTTGTGTTCCTGCGCTGAGCGGATGATCAAATCGCCCGGCTGCTTGATTCCCAGGTTCACTACTTTGTATCCGTTGTTCGACAGGATGATGTCCACCAGGTTCTTTCCGATGTCGTGCACATCGCCTTTCACCGTGGCGAGCACGATCGTGCCTTTTTGTTGCGAGCCGGCTTTCTTTTCCATCTTCGGCTCAAGATAGGCGACCGCTGCCTTCATCACTCCCGCGGAATCTAGCACCGACGGCAACTGCATCTTGCGCGCTCCGAACAAGTCGCCAACCGTCTTCATGCCGTCGAGCAGCACCGTGTTGATCAGGTCGAGCGGCTTGTACTCGACGAGCGCTTCTTCCAGCAACTCTTCCAGGCTGCGCTTGGTTTCGCCCTCACCCACCGATTTTTCGCCGTTGATGATCGCATACTTGAGCTTGTCGTCGATCGAGAGCGTTGCCACGTGCGCGGTCGTCTGCGCCTGCGCCTTGCCTTTCACGCCCGCGAAATGCTGCATGTAAACCTGGAGCGGATCGCCATTCGAGCGGTCCTGGTAAATCAGCTTGCGCGCGAGTTCCACTTCTTCCGCCGGAATCTTGTACAGCGGATAAATCTTCGTGTAATTGACGATGGCAACGTCCAGCCCGTTTTCCACCGCCTCGTGCAGAAACACGGAGTTCAGAACGCGGCGCGGATACGCGTCCAGCCCGAAGCTGATGTTGCTGACCCCGAGCACCGTCTTCACTTCCGGCAGTTCCTCCCGGATGCGCTTCACCGCCTTCAAGGTCTCGATGCCGGCCGACCGGTATTCTTCCTGCCCCGTCGAAATCGGGAGTGTCAGCGCGTCGAAGAGCAAGTCCACCGGACGGATGCCGTACTTTTTTGTAGCCAGATCAAAGATGCGATGTGCTATCGCAACTTTCCTGTCCGCCGTCAGGGCCATGCCTTCTTCGTCGATGGTCAGCGCGATCACCGCCGCGCCATAGCGCTTCGCCATCGGCAACACTTTCGAGGTCCGCTTCTCGCCGTCTTCCAGGTTGATCGAGTTGATGATGGCTTTGCCCGGAATGCGCTTCAGCGCTTCTTCGACCACGTCGGCTTCGGTGCTGTCGATCAGTATCGGCGCGGGTACGCGGGTCGCGATTTTTTCCAGGATGGCGGAAATGTAACCCTTCTCGTCTTCGCCCACGATGGCGCAGCAGAGGTCGAGCATGTGCGAGCCCTGGTTCGCCAGCTTTTTCGCCAGCGTCAGAATGTCGTCGTATTTTTTGGCTTGCACCAGCTTGCGGAAATGATCGACTCGCGTCGTGGTGTTCATCTCTTCCGCGACGATTAGGGGCTTTGGTTCCAGATCGAGCGGAACCGAGGTGTAGGCGCTGGAGGCTGCGCCTGCCGGCTTCACATCGCGCTCGGCGGGCTCGACGCCGGACACTACGTCCACTACGGCTTTCAGATGTTCGGGAGTTGTGCCGCAACATCCACCGACGATGCGTACGCCGTAATCCTGCACGAAGTGCTTGTGATACTCCGCCAAGTCTTTCGGCGCGAGTTTGTACACCGCGTGCCCGCCCACGTTCTGCGGCAGTCCCGCATTCGGCAAAACCGAAATGTATTTGGTGGAGTTCAGCCCAAGATATCGAACTGCCTCATTCATTTCCGCCGGACCCGTCGCGCAGTTCAGACCAATGATGTCGATGTCGTAAGGCTCAAGCGTGGTCAGGGCCGCGCCAATCTCGGTGCCGAGCAGCATGGTCCCGGATTCCTGCAGCGTGACCTGCACCTGCACCGGCAGGCGCTTGCCCGCTTTGCGCATTGCCTCGAGCACGGCGACCGTGGCAATCTTCGCCTGCAGCAAATCCTGGCAAGTCTCGATCAGCAGCACATCGACGCCGCCCTCGATCAGCGCCAACGCCTGCTCTTCATAGGACGCCACCATGGCGTCCCAACCGATGTGTCCGAGCGAGGGCAATTTCGTAGTCGGGCCCATCGATCCGGCGACGAACCGCGGTTTGTCCTTGGTCGAAAATTGCTGCGCGACTTCCCTGGCGAGTTGCGCCGCCTTCAGGTTTATCTCGCGCACTTTGTCGCGCAGATCGAACTCGCCGAGAACCAGCCCCGTCCCGCCGAACGTATTCGTCTCCACGATGTCGCAACCCACGCGGAAAAAGTCCGCATGAATGTCGCGAATAATATCGGGACGGCTCAGCACCAGAACTTCGCTGCAGTTTTCCTTGCCCCAGTAATCGTCCAGGGTAGGATTCCGCTTCTGAATATTCGTCCCCATGGCGCCGTCGTAGATGACGACGCGTTGCTTTACGATTTGGAGAAAGTCTGTCATTAGTCGTTAGTCGTTCGCTATTCGTCGTTCGCTGTTCGCTGTTCGCTGTTCGTGTAAAGCCGTTGCCCACCGGGCACGCATGGTTGCCGTTCAATGGTGGGCCGTTCATCAAGTTGGCGGTCATTCATGAAAGCGCGTGCGAACAGCGAACGACGAACAGCGAACGGCCCTCCATACAACAACGCCGGTCCCACCCGGGACCGGCGCTTGAAAACAAATCTCGAAGTTCGCTAACTCCCCGTCACGCCCGCATCGGTTTCCGATTGCGCAAACACCTGATTGGCTCCCATGTGCGCCGGAGCCGGCGCCAGCATCTGCTCTTTCCGGTATATCAGATTGCTGGCATTGAAGCTCGCCAGCTCAAATCCATGGCCATGCGTAATCGCATCGGTCGGACAAGCCTCCACACAATAGCCGCAAAATATACATCGATTGTAGTCGATGTTGTAGACGCGGGCGTAGCGTTCGGCGCCTGAGACTCGGGTCTCAGCGGTGTTTTCCGCGGCTTCTATGTAGATGCAATTCGAGGGACAGGCGGCGGCGCAGAGGAAACAGGCTACACATTTTTCCAGTCCGTTTTCGTCGCGCTGCAGGACGTGCATGCCGCGAAAGCGTTCCTGAAATTTTGCGCCTTTCAGCGGGCCGGGGCCGTCGGGATAGTTCTCGACAATCGTTGGCTGAAACATCTCCTTCAGGGTGATGGTCATTCCCTGGGCTATGGCTCCGATGTTCTTGATCACGGACATGCTTTGTCATTATAGCGAATGTTGGGGTTGCGGGCGTCGAATGGCTTCTGGCTTTTCGCTATTGGCTGTTCGCTGTTCGCTTTTCGAAAATGGATACCAAGGACGGGGGGACTTTCGTGGACGTGGAAATCTTCTTTTAATCGTTGAGACTCTACAGGTGCGCTGCGTCGCGCCGGCGCAAAGTAGCGGGTCAATTTATGGCCAGCCGTGGTTTGCGTTCTTCTCTTTTTATTTTCTTCGTTGTCTTCTTCGCTTTCGTTTTTCTTTTTGGCGGCGTTTGCAGCAGCGGGTTTTTGGGCAGCGCCTTTGGTCAGGAGTCTGGCAGGAAGACAGATTACACTTCTGCTGAAGAGCGCGACGGGGATCGTCCGTATCTGCGGGATCGATTGGACTGGAACTGGAACGAGCGGGGTCGGACTGTGCCTGGGGGGAAATCGGCGGCGGGACTGCGGTTTCGGGCTTACCGGCAGAAGATGGCGATGCGGGCAGAGCGCGCGGCGGCAAATGCGTCTGCGTCTTCCTCCACATACTCACCCGCACTCGCTCCCTCGTCCAACTCGGCCTCCACGGTTTGGGCGCCGCTGGGGCCGGCTCCGCTTGCTTCCGATGCTACGGGCGATGGAATGCAGGATTACAACTGGGTCTCGGGGCGGGCTACATCGGTAGTGATTGATCCCGCGGACAGCTCGGGAAACACGGTGCTGCTGGGCGGCGCGTATGGGGGTCTTTGGAAATCGACGAACGCGGGCAGTCAGAATCCCAGTCCTGCTTCGGTCACCTGGCAGGCATTGATTGACGATCAGCCTACGCTGGCGGTGGGCGCGATTGCTTTGCAGCCGGGAAACAGCAACGTCATTCTGGTCGGGACCGGGGAGACGAACAGTTCGGGCGATTCTTATTACGGGCTGGGAATTCTGCGTTCCGCGGATGGCGGTTTGACGTGGCCACTGCAGATCCAGAGCGCTGCGAGCGGACAATCGTTTCTGGGAATTGGCTTCAGCAAGATTGCATTCGGGGGCACGGCGAATCCCAACCAAGTGGTGGCGGCAACGGCGGGAGACAACGGCTTGTACGTTGGCCGGGAAGAGGATGGGAATTCAACTGCGCGCGGGGTTTACTTTTCGCAGGATGCGGGAGTGACGTGGAACCGCGTCACTCTTACGGACGGCGCGGTTCCTGCCTCGGCTACGGCGGTGATTTACAACCCGATGCAGGGAACGAACGGGACTTTCTACGCTTTTATCCGGCGGCATGGGCTCTACTCCTCGACCGACGGACAGACTTTCACTCGGCTGCCTACCCAACCAACCGTAGGCCTCGCATCGGCGAACTGCCCCGCTGGGTCGAATGCTAGCAGTTGCCTGATCTATCGCGGCGAGTTTGCGGTAGTGCCGGGGCGCAACGAGATGTATGTGTGGGTCGTCGATGTGCAGCCAGACAACAATGGAAATCCGACGGCTGTTGACGAGGGCATCTGGCGATCGACGAACGGCGGAGGGATCTGGACGCAGATTCCGGATAACGGCATCACGAACTGCGGTGACAGCGCGTTTGGGGCCGACAGCGGCTGCGGCGTGGAGCAGGGTTGGTACAACCTGGAGTTGGCGGCGATCTCCGATGGAACGGGAACGGACGTTTACGCGGGTGCGATCAATCTTTACAAGTGCACGATTGCATCCGGCACGACCTGCACGCAAGGCGACTGGATCAATCTGACGCACGTGTATGGCTGCAATCCAGGCCCGCTGGGGGCACCGGCACATGTGCACCCCGATCAGCACGGAATCGCGTTCCTGGTGGCGAGTGGCAAAGCGGTGGGCTTCTTCGCGCATGACGGCGGAATCAGCCGGACGCTCGATGGCTATGCCGGGCTGAACACGGGGAACTGCACGGGGACGAATCAGTTTGACAGCCTGAGCGAGAGCCTGGGATCGATGACGGAGTTCGTTTCGTTCTCGGTGCACCCGACGAGCGCGGACATTCTGTTGGGGGGAACGCAGGATAACGGCTCCCCTAAGACCAGCAGCGCGACCAGCAATAGTACCTGGCAGAATGCGCTGGGCGGGGATGGCGGATTCAATGCGATCAATCCTACGAACCCTAGCGAGTGGTTTGCGGCGAACCCCTACGTCACGATCATGGAGTGTGAGTCGGCAACGGGAACGGGAACGGATTGTAACGACAATACATTTATTCAGATCGTCGGTTCCAGCGATCTGGGCGGAGACCAGGGAGCTTTCTATACTCCTTACATTCTGGATCCGCAGAATACCAGTGAAATGCTGGTGGGAACCTGCCGGGTGTGGCGGATCAGCACGGTCGGAACCGCTCCGCTGCAACTGAGCAATGACTTCGACACGTTAGGAACGGGCGCGTGCACGGGTGGTGAGATCAACCTGGTGAATGCGCTGGCGGCGGGCGGTCCAGCGCCGAATAACTATTCGACGGTGGTGTATGCGGTGACCGACGGATATGGGCCGCTGAGCGGGGCCCCTGGCGGCGAGGTTTGGGTCACGACGAACGCGGGCGTCAGTTTGATGACGAATGTGACGCAGAATGTAAATCCGAACGGGTATGCGATTGCGGCGGTCGCGATGGATAAGTCCGATGCGACGGGCAAGACGGCGTATGTGGGGATCATGGGATTCAGCATCTTGCCGTCGTATCCAACGTCGCATGTGTGGAAGACGACGAATGCCGGCGCGAGTTGGACGGACTGGACCGGGACGGGGCTGCCGGATGCTCCGGTGAACGCGTTGCTGGTGGACTCCTCGGTCACTCCTTCTCAGATATATGCGGGAACCGACGTTGGCGTTTTTGTGAGTTCTACGACGACTGCGAGTTGGACTGAAGTTGGTCCTGCGCCGGGGCCGGGTGTGTCGGGATTTCTGCCGGACGCTCCGGTAACGGCGCTGCAGCTATTTAATTCCGGCGGCACGAAGACGCTGGTGGCATCGACGTACGGGCGCGGTATTTGGAATTACCCGCTTTTAGCGTTGCCAGGCTATACGAATGTGATTTCGAATTCGCCGCAGACGGTGTTTCCGACGCAGACGGCCACGTTCAACGGCACGCTGACAGCGAAGGGCGGATACGCGAGCGCGGTGAATTTGAGTTGCAGCGGCGCGGCGCCGAATACCTGCACGCTGACGCCGACACAGATAACGCCGACAGCGACGTACACGCTGACGGCGGGCGGTTTCGTGGGCGATTACAGTTTCAACGCGCACGCGGTGGGGACGGACCCAAACGCGATTACGGTCAACGCGACGGTAACGCTGCATGTGGTGGACTTCAATTTAACGGCGCCGAGTCCTAATTCGTTGAGTGTGGGGCAGGGCGGAACGTCGGGTGCGAGCACGTTCCAGGTGACGGCGTCGGGAAGTTTTTCGGGAACGGTAACGCTGAGTTGCCCGGTGGGGCTGCCGACGGGAGCGGCTTGCGTGTTCTCGCCATCGAGTTCGGTAAGCCCGACGTCGTCGGCTCCAGTGCCGGTTACGTTGACGGTGACGGCGGTGGCAGGAACGCCGATGGGTGGTCCGCTACTGGTGACGGTCGCGGCGATGGCGGCGGGAGCGCCTTCGGCCAAGCCGCAGACGTTCTGGCTGACGGTGACGGCACCGACGCCGGACTTTGCGATTGCGGTGACGGCGACTCCGAATACGACGGTGGTGAGTCAGAACGTGACCTGGGACGGGACGCTGACGGCGGTGAACGGATACAGCGGGAGCGTGACGCTGACGTGTACGGCGGGCGCTCCGGGGACGTGCGGGATTACGCCATCGACGCTGACGCCGACGGCTGGGGGAGCTGGGTTTACGGTGACGGTGGGCAGCGCTACGGTTGGGACGTTTAATTTTGCGATCCAGGGAACCGACGGGACGCTGACCCATGCTACGGCGACCGAGACGCTGACGGTGGGAACGGATGTGACGTGGACGGACACGGGCAACACCACGGTGACGGTGGCGGCGGGACAGAGCGCGAGCTATACGTTTTCAGCGGTTCCGGTCGGGGGCGGGGCGTTTAGCTCGGCGGTGAGTTTTGGGTGCTCGGGCTTGCCGGCGTTGACCAGGTGCGGGTTTAGTCCGGCGACGATTGCGGCGGGGGCGGGGACGACGGCGGTGACGTTGACGATTTCGACGACGGGGCCGAACGCGGCGAGGGTGGCCGTGCTGCGCACGGCTTGGACCCTTGGGCTGCGCTCAGGGCAGGCTCGCGAGGGCGATCGTCCCCACACGAGCACTCGTCCCTACATTTTGCCTTTCTTCACACTCGCCGGGGTTTTCCTGGTGGGGATGGCAGGGGTCGGGCGAAAGAGACGCGGCAAGCCGCGTCTCTACGGCGGGATTGGGGGAATTTGCTCGGCGCTTGCATTGGTGGCGCTGATTTCTTGCGGCGGGGTTGCGGGCGGCGGTGGTGGTGGAGGCGGCGGGGGCGGTGGCGGAACACCACCAGGAACGTCGCAGATTACGGTGACGGCTACGGCTGTGGGCGGGGCGGCGCATGGGGATGTGGTGACGCTGACTGTGCAGTAGGGCGGAATTCACCGCCGAGACGCAGAGAGCGCTGAGAATTTGTAATTGGTGATTTGCAATTGGTGATTGAGGGCGCGGAGGTGTCCGTACCCACGTCTCGAAAAGCGCGAGACGTGGGGCACCCGCGCCTTTTTTCTTGCGTCACATCTTCTTGTGCCTGCGTCACGGTGTTTGAGCAACGGGTGCGGTAGGATCACTTCGGCGGGCTGCCGTGCTTTGCACGGCTTGGACCCTTCGACTTCGCTCAGGGCAGGCTCGCGAGGGCGCACGTCCCCACAATCAGAGTCAAGGGCCGCGGACGAGAGTGTCCGCGCCACACAGGCTAATTCATGACGTACGACATTGCGGTGATTGGCGGGGGGATTGTTGGGCTTTCGTTTGCCATGCAGGTGGGCGAACGGTTTCCACGGTTGCGGGTGGTGGTGCTGGAGAAAGAGGCGGGAGTGGCTCGGCATCAGACGGGACACAATAGTGGGGTGATCCACAGCGGCGTTTATTACAAGGCGGGATCGCTGAAGGCGCGGCTTTGTGTGGCGGGGGCGCGGGAGATGGTGGAGTTCTGCTCGCGACATGGGATTCCGCATGAGGTTTGCGGGAAATTGATTGTGGCTACGAACGCGGAGGAGGCGGCGCTGCTGGATGAGTTACTGGCGCGGGGCATGGCGAATGGCTTGGAGGGTTTGCGGATGCTGGAGCGCGAGGCGATGCTCGAGATTGAGCCGCATGCGGGCGGAGTGCGCGCGCTGCACGTGCCGTCGACGGGGATCACGGATTATGCGGCGGTAACAGCGAAGTATGCGGAGATCGCGACGGGGCGCGGCGCGGAGGTGAAGACGAACGCGGGGGTTATGGGATTCGGGCGTGCGAGGGACGGCTCGGGGGACACGGTGGTAGTGCGGACGCGCGCGGGAGATTTTTCGGCGCGGTATGTGGTGAATTGCGCGGGGCTGTATAGCGATCGGGTGGCGCGGATGGCGGGAGACGATCCGGGGATGATGCTGGTTCCGTTTCGCGGGGAGTATTACGATCTGGCGGCGGCGCGGCAGGAGTTGGTGCGGGGGCTGATTTATCCGGTGCCGGACCCGCAGTATCCGTTTCTGGGAGTGCACTTCACGCGGCGAATTCATGGGAATGTGGATGCGGGGCCGAATGCGGTGCTGGCATTCGGGCGGGAGGGATACCGGTGGCGGGATTTTGATTTGGGCGAGGCGATGGAAGTGTTCATGGATGCGGGATTTCGGGCGATGGCGCGGCGGCACTGGAGAAATGGGCTGGCGGAGTTTCGGCGGTCGCTGCGGAAGCGGGAGTTTGTGCGGTCTTGCCAGCGGTTGGTGCCGGAGGTGCGGATGGAAGATATGACGCCGGGCGGGTCGGGAGTGCGGGCGCAGGCGGTGGCGGCGGATGGCGCGCTGGTGGATGATTTCCGGTTTGTGGGGCGGGAGCGGTTTTTGCACGTGCTGAATGTGCCGTCTCCGGCGGCGACGGCATCGTTGCCGATTGGGCGGGAAATATTGGGGATGGTGCAGGCGGCGGGAGTGGTGGGATAGGAGATCGAGCTTTCGCCTCGGACACTGTTGAGTACGCGGAGAAAAGCTTCACCACAGGGGGCACCCTTCGACTTCGCTCAGGGCAGGCTCCGGAACACAGGGGAAGGCTGGGCGGGCTTCGTGGTGTTAGTCTGGTGCACTACTATTTAGGCAAGGTTGGAGAATCCTATGGGGCAGAGTGTTGGTAAGAAGAAAGTGGCGGTTTTGGGCGCGGGGAAGATGGGATCGATTCTGCTGCAATCTTTCTTGCGCGATGGATTGCTGTCGCCGGGGCAGACCTGGGCAACGGTGGCGCATCCGGAGCGGGCGCGGATGCTGAAGGAAAAGTTGAAGGTGCACGCGGGGACCGACAACTCCGAGGCGGTGAAGGACGCGGACATTATTTTTCTCTGCGTGAAGCCGCAGGTGGTGGCGGACGTGGTGCGGGAGATTCGCGCGCACTTGAATGAGAAGCAACTGGTGATTTCGGTGGCGGCGTCGGTTCCGACGGAGATGATTGAGCGGGCGATGGAGAAAGAAGTGCCGGTGGTGCGCGCGATGCCGAATACTCCGTGCGTGCTGGGCGCGGGAATGACGGCGCTGTGCAAGGGGAAGTTCGCGACCAGGCAGCATCTGGAAACGGCGACGAAGTTTTTCGATGCGGTGGGGCGGACGGTGGCCGTGGACGAAAAACACATGGACGCGGTCACGGGATTGTCGGCGAGCGGGCCGGCGTATATCTACATCATTCTGGAATCGCTGGCGGAGGCGGGGGTGAAGGTGGGACTGCCGCGCGATATCGCGACGCTGCTGGCGGCGCAAACAACGATGGGCGCGGCGCGGGTGGTGCTGGAGACCGGAGATCATCCGGCGCTGCTGAAGGATGCGGTGACGACACCGGCGGGATGCACGATCGACGGCATCATGGAACTGGAAGAGGGCAAGCTGCGCGTGACTTTGATCAAAGCGGTGGTGAAGGCGGTGCAGCGGGCCAAGGAGTTGGCGTTTTCGTAGGGTAGGTGAGAGCCGCCCACTCATTCAAAAAACGCGAATGAGCGGGCACCCGCGGTTTCCTGGACACCCCGCCCTAACAAGATTTGCGGCGGCGCTACACTCGATGCCCTGATACAAAGCTGGACGATTGCCTATTGCTCGTTTCATAAATCGGTTTCTGGGGAGACCGGCAGTTCCCTCAGGGGCTAAAGCCCGGCATTTATGCGGATCGTGGCGGCCCGGCTGAAGCCGGGCCCTTTCAAAGAACCATTTATCAAATACGCACTAGCAGGCTGCGGAAAAAGCATCTCGCGCGCCGCAGTCTGACCTCAGCGGCTAAAGCCGGTGCTGAAAATACGCCAGTTATCGCAGCGCTGAAGCGCTGCGCCACCCCAAATCAAGTGCAACATCGAGTTTTTCCGCAGCCTACTAGTTGGGCAGTGCGAAGGTCAGGGTCACATCGGTCTGGAACTGGGCGGGGTGGTCGTGTTGGCGGTAGGGTTGATAGCGCCAGTTGCGAACGGCTTCGGCGGCGGCGGCGGCCAGGACAGGGTCTCCGCTGAGGGTGCGGATGTTGGAGACGGAGCCGTCTTCGGCGACTTGGACTTCGAGGACGACGGTGCCGGCGCGGTGGGCGGCCAGGGCTTCGGGGGGATACAGGGGCTCGGTGCGGCTGAGGAGGCGGGCTTCGGATTGCGCGGGAGCCAGCCAGACGCTTTGGGCCGGGGCGATCTTCGTTGGGGCGATCTTAGTTGGGGCGATCTTCGTCGTCGACGATGCTTCTACGATGGAATCGCTGTCTTGCCTGGTGGAATCGGGGTTGGCTTGTCGATGCTTCGCTCGGTCGGGCTTGGAGGGAGCGGGCTTCATGCGGAAGATGACTTTTCCTTTTTCATAGACGACTAATTCGTCTTGGGCGGGGGCGGCGGATTTTGCCGATGCTGGAGGCGTTTTTGCGGCGGCCGTTGATTTCGTCGCGGCGGATTTTGTCCCGCCGGCGGCGGATTTTATTGGCTCGGCCGGTGCGGAGTTGGCCGGGATGGGCTGAGACATTTGGGTATGGGATGCGCTGGGGCTTAGCCATCCGATGCGGGAGCCGATGAGGAAGCTGACAGCGATGGTGGCGAGAATGGCTAGAGATCCGAGGACCAGGGTCCAGGCTTCGTAGGGAGAGCGGCGAGGGGGCAGAGGGCTGGGTGCGATGAAGTCGGGCGGCGTGAACTCGGGCGGGACGAAATCGGATGGAATGAGCGCGGGCGGGACGAGTTCGGGCGATGCGACTGCGGCGGCGGGCTTGCGCTGACTGAGTTCGATGGCGGCTTGGCGGATGCGGGCGCACTCCTCGGCGAAAGCTTCGAGCACTTTTTGATGGTTGTGGGAGAAGGCGGCCGGAGAAGTAGAAAAAACTTCGAGAACTCCGGTGAACCGAGCGTTCTTGTCGTTACTGTCGAAGACGGGAACGATGAGGATGGAGCGGATGCCGCGGCGGCGGGAGATGGCGGGGTCAACGCGGGGATCGAACTCGGTATCGACGGAAAGCTGCGGCTGACGAGTTTGAAGGCAGGCGCCGGAGAGACCGTCGCGGGTGTTGAGAGCGACCCCGAGATCGGGGGCGAGGTGTCCGGTGGCGGCGCGGCAGACCATTTCATCGCCGCGGACGAGGGCGAGCGCGGCGCCGCTGGCGCGGGTGGCTTCGGCGGCGCGGACTACGAGTTCGTTGAGGACTAAATCGAGAGCGAGGTCGGGCGAGAAACCGGCGAGGAGGTGCTGCTCGAGAATGCGGGTCGGGTCAGGAGACGAATCGTCAGGGTGGAACTCGGACCTCGACATAGGTTGCGGGAACATATTTTGTTCCGGCGGCCTGCGGTGATGCGGGAGAAAGCAGGCCCAGAGGGGAGTTTCCCGCGAAATGCGGGGGAAGTCAATCGGCGGGGAGATTTGGTAATCGGGTAATTTTGTAATTTGGGGCGGGGGCTATCCGCGCCTTCTTGTTTGGCGGCGGAGGGCGGAAAGACTGACCACAGGGGACACAGAGGAACACAGGGGAGTTAGATCAGCGTCTTTGACTGATGGGGGATTGGGCGCACACAGTTTTACGCGGGCGGGGGCGCCCGCGCCACACTAGCCGCTCGCTTTAGTAATCGAAGCGGAGGCGAAGAGAGAAGGTGCGGGGAGAGGCGATCGCGGTGCCGGAGAAGACGCTGGCAAAGTCGATCAGGTTGAGGCGGTCGTTGAGATTGCGAATATCGCCTTGCAGGCGCAGGGCGCGCGATTCTTTCTTGTAGAGATCGAGGGCAGCGGAGAGATCGGCAGAGAAGGATGGGCGCACGCGTCCGGCGCTGAGGTTGACGCGGTCAACTACGGCCTGGCCGAATTCGGCGACGAGGGTTTGGGTTGACTCGCCGTTCAGGTCGACGGGAAGGCCGGTGCCGTAGGAGGCGCCGACGGAGGTCCAAAAGCGCGACCAGGGCTGGTACCGGAGCTGTCCGTGCGCGGTGTGGCGCTGGTCCTGGGAAATCCAGATGCGGGCGTTGGAGTTGAGCAGCTGTGAAGCGTCCGGGCCGAGAAATAATCCGCCGACCACGGGAAGACGCGCGGAGGCAACCATGTAGGAGTAGTTGAACCAGGCGGACCACGGGCCCCACTGCGGGAAGGCGAGCTGGCTTTCGGCGCCGTAGATGTGGGCGGAACTCACGGCGATGGGGAAACTGACGCCGGTATCGAGGAGGGGATCGTCGTCGGCGAAATTGCGGGTGTCGCGCTGGAAGACATTGGCGGAGATGTGAGCTTTGTGGAACAGCTCCCTGGTGGCGCCGAGTTCGTAGTAGTTGGCGCGCGAAGGACGGACCGGGAGCTGCGCGACTTCGTTGTTGAGAGTGCGGGCTTCGGGCGACGCGCTCAACAGCAGGTTTTCGATGGCGGGAGTGCCGAAGGCGCGGTCGTAGGATCCGCGGAACACAACGCCGAGTTTGGGGACGTACCAGGCGAAACCGAAGCGCGGGCTCCAGGCGGACTCGGTGACGCGAACGCTGTAGTGGTCGAAGCGAATTCCGCCGCTTAGACTCAGGTTGCCGAAATGCGCGCTGTCCTGTACGAAAAACGCCTGCTCGCGATCGTCACCGGATTGGTGGAAGAAGAAATTGAGCGGCGTGGAGGGATCGAAGAGGGGCTGGCCGTTAAGCTCGGTGGCGGTGATGTGGTAGGAGAATAGTTCGTGAACGAAGCTGTAGATGGAATCGGCTCCGGCTTTGATTTCGTGGTGGTGGAAATTGGCGGCGACGGTGGCGCTGAGATAGCCTTCGCGGAAACCGCGGTCCTGAAACGGCTGAATAGGCCAGGAAGATGCGTTCGAAGTGAGGCGGGCTTCGTCGTCGCGCACGCGCCCCTGCACCGTGCCGAGTACGTTGGAAGAGAAGGTGTGCCGATACGAGACCTGGCCTGAGACTTCCCGATTGCCGCGATCCTGGCGCTGCAGGTTCTGCTGCTGGACGAGTTCGTTCGGAACGAGAAAACCGGCGCGATCGAAACTGAGCGAAAGGCGGAGACGATCTTTTGTAGTGAGATCGCGCTCGAAGCTGGCTTTGATTCCGGCGAGGGTGGCGCTATTGGTGAAGTTTTGGAGAACCGGGGGATCGAGAAAGCGGCCGGTGCGAGCCGCGTCCATGGAGAGGCCGAAGATGTTGCGGCCGTCGAAATAACTGGCGCCGAGGTAGGCGTTCCCGGTGTCAAAACTTCCTCCGCCGAGGATGACGGTGCCGTGCGCGCCGCGCGCGGGATTGCGATCGGTCACGGTTTCAACCACGCCGCCAACCTTGCGGCCGAATTCGGGAGGAATGCCGGAGGTGTAAGTCTTGACCGACTGCACATCGTCGAGATCGTCGGAGGGAGAGAAGGCGGGTGAGCGGTTGTTGAGGATGGGGAGTCCGTCCACGACGTACTGCGTGTCGTATTCGGAAGCACGGGGATGGAGAACTCCGTTGGCCTCGAGCACCCAGCCGGGTTGCGATTGAACGACGTCGATGGCCTGGCGTCCGGGAATGGTGGCGGCCCAATCGCGCAACGTGGGCGCGCCGATCTGGTAAGTGTTGCCGGCGTTCGTGGTATCGAGAAGCGTGTCGGAATCCTTTACGTCGATGGTCTGGGCGACGGTGGCAACGGAGAGGACGACGGAAATTTTCTGGGGCAGCTCGGAGCGAATCTCGAGCAGCGAATTGTAGGGGGCGAATCCGGCGTGCTCCAGCGTCAGATGGTAGGTGCCCAGAGGCAACTTCTTGGCGGTGTATTCGCCAGTGGGAGCGGTGTCGAAGGCGAGTTCGAAGTGGCTTGCCTGGCTGATGAGAAGGCCCCGGGCGGGCAAGACGGCGCCGTCGGAATCGGTGACGGAGAGGCGGAGTTCGCCGGAGCGATCCTGCGCGCGGGCTAGCGGGGACATAAGCACAATCAGGAGTGCTGCGCTGATCAGGACGGCGTTGATCGGGACACGCGGCAGATAGATTCTCCGAGGTCGGCGGGGATGCCTGGGGGATATTTTACAGCGATCCCGAGCGGAGGCTGGTGGACGGGAGCGCTACTACTTTCGGGCGGGGGGCGGATGTCGCTACACGGGCAGGCTGCTAGAATGCTGACCGTCCGGGCGGTGATGGTGGTCACTGATTTTTGTGAGATTCGAATTCCCATTCCTGGGCTCGGTGGATGCGTTGATGACGATAGAAAAGCGGTCAGCGCTGGAAAGACTGCTACAGTAAGAATCTGCACACCGACGAGCCGGAGGTGCAAATGGAAATTCAAGGAGAAGACTCGCTATGCGCATCGCGGTGGTCGGTTCCGGATACGTGGGGTTGGTAACGGGAGTGTGTTTTGCGGATCTGGGGCACGAGGTTGTCCTGGTCGATAACGACGAAAAGAAAATCGCGGCACTGAGGAACGGCGAGGTGCCGATTCACGAACAATTTCTGCCCGAGTTGCTGGCGCGGCATCGGGGACAGCGCATCAAGTTTTCCGGCGACTTGCAGGCGGCCACACGGGAAAGCGAGGTAGTGTTCATCGCGGTCGGGACACCGCCGACCGAAAGCGGGGACGCGGATCTGTCGTATGTGGAGTCGGTGGCGCGGGAAATCGCCGGGGGCGTGGACGAGTACAAGGTGGTGGTGGAGAAGAGCACGGTTCCGGTGTATACGAGCCAGTGGATCCGGACCATCATCATGAGGAACGGGGCCGATCCGTCGCACTTCGATGTGGCTTCGAATCCGGAATTTCTGCGGGAAGGGACGGCGGTTACAGATTTTCTCTATCCCGACCGCATCGTGGTGGGAGTCGAGAGCGAGCGGGCCGCGGAGGTCATGCGCCAGCTCTACGGCCCGCTGACCAGTGGATGGTACTACGGGCGGGGGGATGCGATTCCGCGTCCGGAAGCGGCTAAGGTGCCGCCGCGGTTGATCATCACGAGCACAAAAAGCGCGGAACTCATCAAGCACGCTTCCAACGCATATCTGGCGATGAAGATTTCTTTCATCAATGCGGTGGCGTCGATCTGCGAATCGGTGGGCGCGAATGTGCAGCAGGTGTGTGACGGGATTGGAACGGATTCGCGGATCGGGCCGCGATTTATGAATCCGGGGATCGGGTATGGGGGATCGTGCTTTCCGAAAGACCTGATGGCATTCCGGGCAGTCGCGAAGGAAAGCGGATACGACTTCCGGCTGCTGGAAGAAGTAATCCGTATTAATGAGGATCAGCGGCACCGGTTTCTGCGCAAGGTGCGGAGCGTGCTCTGGACTTTCCGCGGCAAGCGACTGGGCGTGCTGGGGCTGGCGTTCAAGGGCGGGACCGACGATATTCGGGAGTCGCCGGCGGTGCTGCTGGTGCAGGAACTGCTGCGCGAGGGCTGCCACATTTCCGCATACGATCCAGCGGCGATGGAGCGGGCGAAAGAGGTGCTGAAATCGGGCGTCGAGTTCGCGGCGGATGCGTACGAGGCGGCGACGGGCGCAGATGCGCTGCTGATCCTGACGGAGTGGGAAGAGTTCGCGGCGCTGGATCTGGAGCGTCTGCGCACGCTGGTGAAGTATCCGATCGTGCTGGATGGGCGGAATCTGTATGATCCGGCGGTGATGGTGGAGCACGGATTCTCTTATTATAGCGTGGGGCGTCCGGCAGCGTTGACGGAAGAGTTGCCGGGGGCGACGCGATCGAAGATAAGGGAGCGCGCCTGAGTCCATGAACACGCAACGTGCGCTGGTGACTGGAGGAGCAGGCTTTCTGGGATCGCATTTGTGCGATGGGCTGCTGGGCGAGGGCTATGCGGTGCTCGCGGCGGACAATCTGCTGACGGGACGGCTGGCGAACATTGAGCATCTGCGGAACGATTCGCGATTTGAGTTTGTGGAGAAGGATGTTTGCCAACCCGGCGAGTGGGGCGCATTGGATTATGTATTTCACTTCGCGAGTCCGGCGAGCCCGGTGGACTATGCCGCACACGGGATCGAAACGCTGCGGGTGGGGTCGTATGGGACGTTTGAAGCGCTCGAAACGGCGCTGCGGTGCGGCGCGAAATTCATGATGGCATCGACATCGGAGTGCTACGGAGATCCGATGGTGCATCCGCAGACGGAGGCGTATTGGGGGAATGTGAATCCGGTGGGGCCGCGGTCGGTGTACGACGAGGCGAAGCGGTTTTCCGAAGCAGTGACCATGGCGTATCACCGCTATCACCAGGTGGACACGCGGATTCTGCGCATCTTCAACACGTATGGGCCGCGGATGCAGATCAACGACGGGCGGGTGATTCCGAATTTTATGTGGCAGGCGCTGCGGGGAGAAAATCTTACGGTGTATGGCGACGGCAGCCAGACGCGCAGCTTCTGCTACGTAAGCGATGAGGTGGATGGGATTCTGCGGCTGGCGCGGTCGCCGGAGCATGAGCCGGTAAATGTCGGGAATCCGACGGAGTTCACGATTCTGGAGTGCGCGCGGAAAGTGATTGCGACGACGGGGTCGGAGAGCGAGATCAAGTTCGAAGCGCTGCCGCAGGACGATCCGAAGCAGCGGCGTCCGGATATTTCGAAAGCGAAGCGGCTGCTGGGATGGGAACCGAAAGTGGAGCTGGAAAGCGGGCTGAAGCTTTCGCTGGAATATTTTCGCCGGGCGGTGGCGGAGAAAGAGCAGCCGGCTTAGCGGGCGTGGCCTCAGCGGCTAAAGCCGAACTCAAGACCGTGCAGTTACCGCAGCGCTGAAGCGCTGCGCCACCCAACATCAAGTGCGACCTCGAGTTTTTCAGCGGGGCTGTTCGTCCAGCGACGGACCGGCGGAGAGAACGGCGAGCAGGCGCATAATTTCTTCGCGCTCGACGGAATCGCGGAACATGAAGCGCACGCCCATGCCGAAACCGGGATGGGTGGCTAGCACCCGACCCTGGATTCTCAATTTCGTGCTGGCGGTGCGAACCAGAATCTCCACGCCCGACTGCCCGGAGATTGGAGTTGGCATTTCGACGTAGCAACCTCCCTCGCTGATGTCGGACAGGATGCAGCGATTGGGAACCTTGCTGCCGAGGCGGTAAACTTCCGCTCCGAGTTTGCAGGCGAAACGCAGCTCTCCGCGGCGGTTGCCGGCATTGGAGATGAGGCTGGAATCTATTGGCTCGCGCTTTGGCTCGCGACTGGTGCGAGGCGGGGTCGCGAGCGACTGGTTGGCGGAGGACCTGTTTACCGGCACTTGGGCGGGCACGCCGGTTGCGGGGTGGGCATTGGTGTTCTGCTGCAGCCAAGTCTGCATGAGGCGGCGCGAAGACTGGGGCACGTCGAGGAAACGAATTCCGGTGCGGCCGCTGGCGTCCTGCCACGCAACCTCACCCGACAAGCGGACCTGTTGCTGCTGACCGGGAAGTGCGAAATCGAAATAAACCTTGCACGCGGGCGGAAGGTGGCTGGGGGTGCGGATCGAAGTTCCGCCGTCGCTGAGGTTGGTCAAAACGACGCTCAGTTCGGGCGCTCCGGGAAGGGCCACGTTGGCGGTCGAACTGAGGGGCGTGCGTGGAGCGCGGCGGCGTTCGCGGCGCAGGAGGCCGCGGGCGGCGCGCAAACTGATGCGGGTGCGCTCGGAAGAGAGCGGGCGGTAGAGCACAAAGTTGGCGCCGAGCCCGAACACGGGGCGGACATTGAAGCCGCTGTCCACGACGGCAATCAGCATACTGGCGCGGTTCTTGGCGGACTGGCGCAAGCGCGCCAGGAACTCTTCGGAACTCTGGTCGGCGCGATAGTCGAGGACGATGGCGTCAAAGCGCTGGCTTTCGAGCAGATCTAACCCGCGCGAGATCGAGGGCGTGTGCTCGGCCGCCATTCCCAGTTCGGACAGGATGAGCGTGAGCAGGCTGGCGGAGTCCTGATCCGGGCACACCACGAGGGCGCGTAGATCCATAGTAACAGCATGGTAAGAGAGGGTCGGTGCCAACGACAAGTTACCTGCGTCACGGTGGTCGTGCAATTTGGACTTTCTTTCTTAATGTTCTTGTCCTTCGTAGTTTTCTTCCGGCTTTTGAGCGCGCGCAGCAGGTCACGACTTTGGTCATCTTTCGATTTCTGTTGGCGGGGGATAAGCTGACCGGACGGTCGTGGGATTTTCTTTGAGCGCGGGCTTTAATTAGTAATTGCCCGATTAAGTCTTCGGTGGCAAGACTGGATGTTCTGAAGCGGCGACTCTCGGCGGCTAAAGCCGCTTGTGTGGCGGGTTTTAACGGCATGGCTGAAGCCATGTCCCTTCAAAGCTACCCGGGAACCAAACTTGATCAGAGTTTCCCTTAGCACACCCAATTCCGAGCATGCGGCGGGGGGGGGGCGGTTGAAAGGGAGTGCGCTTTCGCAAACGAACGGCTCGTGGCACGATCGTAACTCTCCTGGAATTACCTTACGAAAAGACAGTGTACGAAGGGCCGGTGTACCCCGGTACTTTGACGTACCACGGAACAGTTCCTAACATCACGTTAGTCAGACCGGTGTCGGGACGGCAATCTGCAAAAGGCCGCTGGAGATACCGGGCTGACCAATCGCAGTTACACGAATTTGTTCTTACGATCTTGTTTCACGGAGCGGGAAACGGCAGGTAGGGCAAATGCTTATGAGAAGCCTGGAAACAAATGCGGGGCATCGCAGGCATCGGGAGAGCGGCTTCAGCCTGCTGGAAATGCTGACGGTGGTGGCGCTCAGCATCGTCATGGTGGCGATCACGTTCATCAGCATGGTGCCTGTAATGAAGCAGCAGCGTGTGACCAATGCGTATAACACCACGCTGGCGGCGATGCGTCTGGCGCGCGACAACTCGATATCGCAGCGGACGTCGTACTCGGTGACTTTTAGCAACGCGGCCATACCGAACACGATCGTCGTGGCGCCGACGCTCGGATTTGGGGGCAATCAGAACGCGAATGGAACGTTAATTACGTATACCTATCAATTGCCGACGGACGTGACGTTTCAGACGAATTCAGCGATCTCCGCCACGGCGGCTCCCGACAGCGGAGCGGGGGCGAGCTTCGGCACGGGGACGAACGCGATTGACTTTGGCTACACGGCAGCAAGCAACACCGGGGGACAAAACATAATTTACTTCTGCCCGGACGGTTCGGCACAGACCGCGTCGTGCACTGAAACAGTGAATGGAATCGTGTATTCGACAGCGGGAGGGTATTCGCTCAACTGGGATGATGGTGTGGTGTACCTCGCGCGCACGGGAGATTTGCTGAGTTCGCGGGCGATAACGCTGTGGGGCGGTACGGGGCGCATTCACGGATGGCGGCTCTACGCCAAGACGGGAGGATATCAATGGCTTCGTCAATGATCGGGCGGGACGGGAATACTCGATCGCGGAAGCAAGGGGAGGGCGGATTCTCGCTGCTTGAAGTCATGATCTCGATGGTCATCCTGACGGTGGGACTGGTGAGCCTGCTGGGTGTATTCGGGCTGGCCATGGCTGCGACGCAGAGCTCGCAGGAGGACATGATCGCCAAGCAACTGGCGAACGAGGCGTACGAGAGCATCGTGACCGCGCGCAATTCGTCGCAGCTTAGCTGGAGCCAAATCCTGAATGCATCCTCCTGCGGCAGCGGCGTCAACCCCTCCAGCGGCGGCATTTTCCTGAGTGGGACAACCGCGCTCTACAAAGCGGGAGCGGACGGAATCATTGGGACGTGCGACGACATGGTTGCGGGCGAGCAAACCCTTGAAGAACCGGGACCCGATGGGAACTATGGGAGTACGGACGATGTGATGCTCCCTCTGACCGGCTATCAGCGCACTATTACGATCTTGCCGGTGACCGCGGGCGGCGTCCCGGTGGCTTCGATACGAAGCGTGACGATCACCGTGCAGTACACGACTCCCCAGATGAATCGGCAAAAAACCTACACCCTGAATTCGTACATTTCGCAGTACCAGTAAGTAAAGGTGAGTTATGGGTGATCGATCGACAAAGCGCGAACGTGGATTCAGCCTGCTGGAAATGACTATCGCCATGGCACTGGGAACGCTTGTGATGGGGGCGGCGGTGCAGCTCTACAGCAAGGGCGTGGCCGCGACCTGGACGGTTTCGCAGCGGGCGGAGCTGCAGCAGGATTTCCGGGCCGCCTCCAACATTCTGACGCGAGACCTGAGCCTAGCCGGGGCGGGTCTGACCCAGGGTGCGGCGATCGAGCTGGCGACTTCCGCGACCATTCCGGTGTATGGCTGCGATCAGACAGGGGCATGCTACCTGGGCAGCGCCAACAACGCCGCGGCAACGTTTCCGAAGCAGGGATCCGCGCCCTATCTTTATGGGCTGATCCCGGGATACCAAGCCGGGCCGACTATGACCAGCAACCCAAATGCCACCGATACGGTCACGGTGGTCTATACGGACAGTACTTTTCTCTTGAACTGCTACAAGGCAACCGTCACGAGCGCGACGGTCGTGACCTTCTCGCTACCCTCGCCGCTGACTTGTACGTTACCGAGCGGCGTGACTACGCCGCAAGCCCTGAACGACGCGGTGGTTGGGCTGACGGCTGGCGATCTGATTCTTTTCAGTACCACCCCCCAAGTGGTGGCCGAAGTCACGGGCACCCCCACTGCGACGGGCGCAACCACCTTCACCGTTCCCTTCGCCGCCGGCGATGTGCTGAAGATGAACCAGGCAGGCACCAGCACCAACAGCCTGGCCAAAGTGACTACGGGCACGCAAACGTCGGCACAGCGTCTTATGGTGATCTCCTACTACCTCGACAACACTCCCAGCCCGCCGCGACTGATGCGGCAGATCAGCGGACACTCCCCGATGCCGGTAGCGGAAAATATTGTTTACATGAAGTTCAGCTATGACATGTACAACGACAACACCGGGTCACCGGCGATAAACCAGTGCAACCCCGGCGACAACACTACTGCCTGCAATCTCCTTAACGGTTCGACTGGTTCGGCTGGACTTTGGTACAACCAGATCACCAAGATCAACATTTTGCACATGGCGCTGGACAGCACGGTGAAGGGCGCACAGGGCGGTTATCAGGGATTGGATTTAGAAACATCGGTAAGCGCGCGGAACCTGACGTACAACGACAACTATAACAATAATTAGCGGCGGAGACGGCGAAGAGAAGAAAGAAGAAGAGGAGCAATACGATGGGGCACGGCACCATGGGGGGTTACGGTATGAAAAGCGCGAGACTGCGCACCAAAGGATTCACGCTGATTGCGTCGTTGCTGCTGTTGTTGCTGCTGTCGGGGATGGCAATCGGGCTGCTGATGATGGTCAACACCGAAGGCAAGGTGGGCGGAACCGATCTGCAGAATGCTGTCGCCTATCACGCCGCCGAGGGTGGGATCGAAAAAATGGCCTCGGACCTGGCCGGGGTGTTGCAGAACGCGCAGGCCACCACTGCCTCCGAAATCTGCGGGGTGGGCGGACCAACGTTCGGCGGCTCGGCCGCCAACCTACCGGCGATGACGGGGGTCACCTGGAAGGAATATCAGGTGACGCCGGGGGCGCTGGGGTCGAATTGCCCCACATCGATTCCGAAACCGGCAACGGGAAGCAACTGGAACCCAATCCAATCCGGACCGAACCAGGGCTTGTGGGCGCAGGTCATCCCGATCAGCATGCAGGCGACGGCGGCCTTGCCGGGCGGGCAGGAAGTAAGCATGATGCGGAGCGCGCAGATCGCGCTGATTCCGGTGTTCCAGTTCGGAGCGTTCTCGGAAGGCGACCTGGCCTTCTTCAGCACCCCCAATCTCGATTTTAACGGACGCGTTCACACCAACGGCGACCTGTATCTGGGCGTGGGAGGCGGCAACACGCTGACGTTTCACCACAAACTGGAGGCCTATGGGAATGTTGTGGAGAATTATATTCCGAACGGACTGACAGTTGGCAACGCCAACGACACCGGCACGGTGTACATTCCGACCAACGACCCGGGTTGCACCCCGAATACGACGACGAGTTGCGTGACCAAGGCTACGAACGGCGGCTCTGCCTACGGGGATGGCAGCGTGCAGGGTAAGGGGGGAAACCCGCCGCAATCGACCTATATCCCAGCGAGTGGGACCGACACTTGGACTCCTTTTTCCGCGACCGCTACTAACCACGAGCTCATCAACGGGAACTATGGAAATACGGCTGCCAAACAGGCGGGGACGGGGGCCCGGAAACTGTCGATGCCATTCGTCAACGGAACCAACTATCCTTACGAAATTATTCGCCGGCCACCGGCGGGCGAGGCTACCTCGACGGCGCTGTCCGATTCGCGCGAATACAATATGGCGCAGATTCGCGTGCTGCTGAGCGACGATCCGACGGAATTTCAGAATGGCAGCGGATATTCAGATACAAACAACGTCCGGTTGGCGAATGTAACGCAAAACTCGACGACGGCAACACAATACGGGGTCACGCTGACTTCCGGCAATATCGGACCCTCGTTCACGGCGAACTCCTACAACTTGTACTTCGCCACTGCGTCGAACTCGGTTCCAATTAACTGCAACAGTGCAAATCCCTGCTCGGAGTGGCCCTACCCACCCGCGCCGTGGACGAGCACGCTGGCGGCGCCGACGGCAAGCGCTGTCCCCCTCCTCTATTCGAACACTACAGTCGCCGCCCCGTATGACACGGCGGCCAGCATTCCCACCCTCAACTCGTCGGGCAACATTACCAGCCCCCTCCTGCCGGTCATCCTTTGCCCCAGTCAGGCAGTTCTGGGTCACCTGCCGCTGACAGCCGCAAATGGCGGGCCCTACTCCGCAGCCTGCCCGACCCAGCCGGCGAATACGCCAGTATCTCCGTATTACTACTACCAGACGGGCGCCACTACCTCTGTTGCCTCCACCGGAAACATCGCCACCGACGTCAAGAGCCAACAAACCGCGACCTGGAACCTGATTGATGGCTGGTTGCGGGTGGAATACAAGGATAGTTCAGGAAACTGGCACCCGGTAACCAATGAATGGCTGCAACTGGGATTTGCGCGGGATGTGACGTCGCCTACGGCCAATATGAAGGGTAAACCTACGACTGGGAAGAAGAATCCGATCAATCCGAACGCGATTCTGCTGCTGCAGGAGCCGGCGGATCGCCTCAATCCCAGCATTAGCGCGACGCTCCCAACTACAGCCGTGAACACCGCTGCCTGGACCACCAACACCAGTGGCTGGGCTGCCCCAACTTGTACCGCGACGCACACGATTGGAAGCACTACCTACTGCTCGGCGTGGACAGGGGATCAAGCGCCGCTAGCTCTGGTGGACACGACGGGGGGCGTGTACTGGGAGTTTGGCCCTTCATCGTCGCCGACAGCACAGAGCGTCACCCAGTACAACTGGTATCCCATCAACTTTTACGATGCGCGCGAAGGCGAGGCTCGGGACGTGGACCAGGGCAACAATAGCTGTACGACCAACGGGGCGATGAATGCCGTTGAAATCGACGTGGGCAACCTGCAGCAATGGCTGAACGGAAACATCGGCACCAGTGGCCCCAGCGTGGATTATGCCACGCAGAATGGATACGTGCTGTATTTTTCGGACCGGCGGGGCATGCTGTTGAATCCGAACATCACTTCTTCGCACCCCGCGGGCACTAAGAGCGGAGACTCGGGTCTGGAGGATGTGGTGAACTCCTCCAGTCAAGCCGGCACGCCTGACGGAGGGCTGGAACCGACTTTTGCCGGCGCGCCCTTGTCTCCTTCGGGTGTCGCCTTATCTCCCGAGGACGTCAATGAGAACGGAGTGCTGGACAACTGGGGTACGGCAAGCACGGGATTGGGCCAGTACAACGGCGTCGTGAACCAAAATGCCCAGATCTTCGCGGCCACGCCCGACAACCCTTATTCTCCGCGCATCGCCAGTTGCGGCACCACCGGGCGCAAGAACTGGGTCAGCGGGGCGCGCCATGTTTTGAAACTGGTGGATGGATCGCTCGGCAACCTGCCGATAACCCCGGTTGGAACTCCGGAAACAATTGCCGGCAACACCGCAACGTACTATGGCGGATTCACGGTGGCATCGGAGAATCCGGTGTACATCCAGGGCGACTACAACAGTGTCACGTCCCCCACAGAGGACACGTTCTTTACGAACCAGCAGAATACGGCACCGGCGAAAGACGAGGCTGGGTACGTTCCAGCCTCGATCGTTGCCGACGCGGTCACGCTTCTCTCCAATAGTTGGGACGACAGGGTAAGCATGGTTGGCATCCCCGGCAACACCGATGTCACTTATAGAGTCAACGGGGGCAATTATGCAGGCAATCGTGAAGCCACCACTACCAGCTACCGGGTGGCGATCGCTGGAGGTAAGAACATGGCCTTCCCGTTCCCGAACTGGGCGAACACGAACCCGGACTACCCCTTCGGCACCGATGGAGGAGTGGGCAACTTCCTGCGCTTCCTGGAAGACTGGAGCGGACAAGCCCTGAACTACGGAGGCTCGCTGGTGAGCCTGTACTACTCAACCTATAACACCGGGATCTTTAAGTGCTGCACCTACGCGGTGTATTCTCCGCCGACACGTAACTACGTTTTCGACGTGGACTTCACCCTTCCGGGAGGCGTAGGCCTGCCACCCGGGACGCCGCTGTTCCGCGACGTGGAAACCCTGGGCTACCGGCAACTGTTTACGACACGCACCAACTAATGCGTGGAGGGAGGGCGTCTCGCCCGTCCAGCCGGGCGGGGACGCCCGGCTCTCCACCAGCAACTCACCCCGATCCGCAAGGGATCGGGGTTTTTGTTGCCGGTCTCGGAAGGTGCACCCAGTCGTTGGTCGGTGGTTGTTAGTCGTTGGCAAGCAAAAGTCTTTGATGTCTACGATCTTCTCAAACGAGTGGCCGAGTCGAACCGCGAACGACTAACGACTAACGACCAACGACTGGGCTGCTGTCCCCTGTGCCTTCGATTTCAGCGGGGCTTGCGCAGGGGCGGGATTGGTTCGCTTCCCTTGCGGGCAGCGGGTTCGGGCGGCGGGGCGCTGACCGCCAGATCGGCGGACCAGCAATCGGCAAGAATCTTCCATGTGCCGGCGGGCTGCCGCACCAGGACGACCAGATATTTTCCGCGCTCTTCGCGGCGCTTCCCCATGGCGACGGGCACGAGCATTTTGCAGCGGCCGAGGTCGAGAGCAATCTCACCGAGCACTTCCAGGCGCAGCGATTCCATCTCTACGTCGCCCAATCCGGCTTCGAGCAGGGAGATAAGAAATTCCCGGATCGCCGGCAGGCTGCGAACCGGCGGAACGCTGGAGCGGATGAGCGTAGCGTCGGCGGCGTAGAGTTCGAGCAGGTCGTCGATGTGCCTGGTGTTGCAGGCCTGCGCCCAGTCCTGGACAACCTGGCGAGCGCTGGCTTCGGCGCGGCCGCCGGTCGATGTTCCCAAAGAACCGGTTCCCGCCGAGCCGGGAGCACGACCGCGAGGAACAGAAGACTCGGACCCGACGGAGGACGCGCTGGATGCCGTGGCATGGCCCGAGACTGCAGGGCTGGGGACAAGATGATGATAGTGGTGGTGAAAGTGATGTTGGGCGCCACCAGGTCGAGATGGAGCAGCGGCATCGCCGGCGACCGGCTGGCTGGGGATTCCGCACCAGACACAAAAGCGAGCGCCCGCCGGCAGTGAACCTCCGCACCCTGAGCAGGCGGTACCGGATTCGTCCGCGTCACCGGCCGCCGCCAAGTCCTGCGCGGCCGCGCTGCCCGACATGCGATGGATCGCTTCCACAGCCGCAGCCACAGCTTCGGCATTCGGCTTCGGCCAGTGAAAGCTTCCGGGGAGCCGTTGAAAAAACTCTTCGATCTCCTTGCCTTCAGTGAGCTGGTCCTTCCGCTCGTCCTTCTCTGGATCGGCAGGACTCGGATTGTCTGTAGTCACAGCAACCTCATGGCAGACATTGTAGGAGAATTCGCGCGCTAGCGGATACTGAATCTTACGAGCGCTTCGGAATCGGTGGGAACGCCGTTGCAGAGGGCGGGACGATAGCGCCAGAAGCGCACTGCGCGCAGCACAATCCGGTCCTCGCCGGGGCCGCCGCTCTCCAGGACGAAGGCGCTATGCACGTGTCCGTCGGATCCCACAATGAAGCTGACGCGCACGTGCAGATCGTCATCTTGAACATTCAGCAGCGGGTCCGGGGTGAGCAAGGCTTCCGGCGGACGGACGTTTCCACATTTCGGCAGGGCCAGCGGCTGCGACACAGGAGAAAACTCGGAGATGTGCGCGGGTACACGGCGCAGGGTCTTTTCCGATTGCGTGAGCGGGACGCGATGCGGAATGACGCGCGATGGAGAAGGGGACGCGACTACGCACCAGGCGAGAACGCAACTGAGGCCGGCCAGCGACACGACCGCCGCGAGCGCCTTTCCGCTCGTCATTTTCGTGCTCGGCCAGAGACCCTGCATCCAGGGTGGAGTGGGCAATTCGCCTGCCAGACCTGGCGAAAGTTAACGTCTCTTTCGTCAATAACTTAGCCCCACTTCCCTGCCAAACTTTTCGCCGCTTGTGCAATCGGTTGCAAATGAGTCGAACCGAACCGCCAGCAGCGGAGGGCGTGGAGGTGCAAGTCTTGCGCTTCATAAGTGCATGCGAGGAACTTTGCAGCGCCGACGCAGGGTTCCGAAAGGAATCTCGTACCACCTGCGCGGGGCGATTATGGGGGATTGCGAAGTGGTGCTCCCGCAACTCTGCGGGAGGCCAAAGCACAAGTAGGCTCTCACATCTCCATCGAGTGCCCCTTCAGGCCCGGCGCAGGCTGCGGAAGGTCCTCAGCTTGCACGCAGGGACTCTTGCGCTCTGAACATTGCTTCTACTGCAGGCCGTTCTGGGTAAACTTATACGCGGTATTGACCGACCGGGCGGCGAAATAGATGCTGGAAGCCTGCGCGGCGGTGCTGTAGTTATCGACGACAATTCCAGTGGGCCCGCCAGTCACAGCCGCCGTTCTTGTGGTCGTGGTACCACTGTTGATGCTGAGCGCCACCACACAACCAGTGGTTATGCTGCTGCCCGTCGGCGTGCAGTTATCGCTCAGCCCGAAGAAGAAGAAGTCGGTTCCAGGGGCGGCACCGACGTAGGGATTGAAGAACTCCGTCCATCCCGTGCAGCGGTCGGTGGTGGAAGTGGTAAGTTGTTGTGGGAACCCGGTTGCATTCGTCGGAATCATGGTGCGCCCGCTGAACCCGAAGGCGTACTGCCAGGGCGTGATATCGGAGGGGCCGGTTCCGCAAAGATGGATCAATCCAGTCGAGGGATTGTTGTAGTAATTGTTGTCGAAAGCGGGCTCGTAAAGGGTGACCGCGGTACCGCTGGCGGAGCCTAGGCCGATGCTAGTTTCCGCCAACAAAGTCAGAGTAGCGGTATCGGCTTCGACAAGAACGGCGGAAGTGCCGTTATTGGAGCTGACGACGAAGGTTGTGCCGTTGGTGACATCGACAATCGGCGGGGCCAAGATACCGTGGTTGGTGCTTCCTGTTGCTCCAACCGGAAGCGTTGCGAATGCGCCGGTCGTGGTGTTGATCCGGTACAGTTTTCCGTTCGAGCTCCCGACCATCAGCATGCCCAGACGCGAGTCCAGAACCGGAGGAGTCAAGGTGGTGTTTATGCCGACCGTAACGGGCCAGGGAGCTCCGGCAAGCGCGGGCGTTCCCTTGAAGACACCCGTAATTTTGTAAACCGCGCCGTCGTTCGCGCCGACGTAGACAGTATCCGAGCCGTAATCGACCCACGGCGATGAAATGGTGTCATTTTTGGCCGAGAAGGTCAGTGAAGTCCAAGACGTGGGCGCTGTGGCCGCGCCGATCTTGCCCTGACCAGCGGTCCAAGTCAAGACATGGAAAATGGCGGAGGCGGGGATGCCGAGGCCGGCGTTTGCAGGAACGCTTTCAACGAAGGCAATCTTCTTTCCATCCTCCGACAGAATAGGGGAAGTTGTGATATGGCCCCCGGTGACGGTGGTGATGTTATAGGCAAACAGAACCGTCGGCTTCGGACCCGCGCCACAGTACCCTCCGGTGCCGACATAGAGATTGTTGAAGGCGACAAGATTGGCCTGGTTGCCGGTGGAGGTCGTTGTCAGTCCGAACACAACATAGTCATTGGTGCAATCGGGCGGAGCGCCAGGATCGAAGGAAAACTTGGCCGGAAACATATCTGCGGCAAGGCGGCCTCCCAAAGGAGAAACGCTCCAATCGCGGTGGCCGGAGTTGTTTACGGAAGTCGGCAGGGGATCGACACCGTGGAAAACAGCTGCATTCGGAGCCTGCCAGCGCTGCATCGCCTGATGCAGAATACGCGGTTCCCGGTAAATCAGGTCCGGGTGCTGGGCGAGCGCATCGCGGCTGAACACGATATGGCGCTGGGACCAGTCTTGCGGAACTCCGGTTTGGCTGGGAGCAGGCGCTTCCTGAGCGCACATGCCCGGCACGAGAACGAAAAATACCACACACCACACTGCAACAGCACCATAAGGATGCTTCGGCTTCACAGCAACCTCCGATTACGATTGGATTGCCGTTATTGTAGCCGCTTTTCGGTGCATAGGGGGTAACTGATTTTAGACGGTTTGACCCTCGTGTGCAGCGACTTTCCGATCCGATGCGCCACGCCGGTAAGCTTCCTCAAAGCACTAAAGTCAGGTACAGCGAGAACCAGATCCCGCGATCCAGGACTTGGCGATCCGGTGGCAGTTCGCCGTCAATTCTGCCAGCGCCGATGGCTTCTGTTCGTGGCGGATTTCGGATTTTTGGCGACGTGTGGAACAATGAGGGGGCTCGGGGCTGGGCCCCACATGCATCCATGACCGCCATGCCGAACAGCCTTCAACTCGCGCTCCTCTCGGCGGCGATCCTTGGGTTCCGTCACGGCTTCGACTACGACCACATTGCTGCCATCTCCGACATCACCAGTGTGCAGACCAGCCGCTGGCGCGGTATGCGGCTTGGTTTGCTCTACGCGCTGGGACACGCGGCCATGGTTGCCGTGCTGGGCACTGCTGTCATCATGTTTCAGCTCTCGCTGCCTCATGGCATCGATCGGATCGCCGAGCGGTTGGTGGGACTGACCTTGCTGATCCTCGGGGTCTATGTTCTGGGATCGCTTTTCAACGGGAACCCAGCGCCTCGCAGCCGCTTTCACCTTATGGCCGGGGCAGCGCGCTGGGCCCATTGGAAGATGAAAAGCTACTGGCACGATCACGATATCCCGCGCCCGGCGGACAAGACCTGGAATTACAGTTCGAAGACCGTACTCATGATCGGCGTTGTGCACGGGCTCGGGGCGGAGACGCCCAGCCAACTGATGATCTTCCTACTGGCGGCCAATCTTGGCGGACTCGGCAAGGGCTTTGTCGGCCTGGCAATGTTTATCGCGGGACTGCTGGTAATGAATACGGTGATGACGGCATCGGCAGTAGGACTTTTCGGCTTCAGTTCGCGGCTGCCGCGCTTTCAGTTTGTAGTCACCGCGCTGACGGCGATCTATAGCCTGGCGGTTGGCGCCTTCTTCCTGTTCGGGTCGTCGGGACTTCTCCCACCCCTGGGATGAGGCTGTGGGCGGGCCGTCTGGACGCAGGAATAGTTATCCCCGGGTCACCTTTCTCGTGTCATCGTCCTCCTTGTCATCATCCTCTTGTCATGCAGGCTCCATGTAATCCCCGGCCAGCAATAATTTCTGACAGAATCGGCGACTTAGTAATACAATGGCCGACGGTAGTTACCCGAGGGGGTATTTGATGACAAACATTGCAAAGGCAATCGTCCGGCTCCGCGAGGAACGCCGGGATGCTCAGAACCAAGCCCAAAAGCTTGGGGAAGCTATTTCGGTTCTCGAAAAGCTTACCCGAGGCGCGGGCTCAACAGTGCGCGCGGGGGCGCCACACCGCGCCAAGCGCGTTCTCTCCGCGGCAGGGCGCCGGAGAATTTCTCTGGCCCAGAAAGCACGTTGGGCGAAGATCAGACAGATCAAGAAAGCAGCCTAAACGCAGGGCGGGCTGCAGGCTGCGCGAAGCTCTCGCGCGAGACTGAAGCCCGCCGGATTTTTGCCTGGCAACCTGGCCTTACACTGCGCTTGATCTTGTTTTCTTTCTAGCCTTGTTTTGGTAGTGGGCTAATTCTGTGTTGCCGAGTGGTTAGCTGCGAGCTGCGGGGCAACCGGTTTGCTCGAAGCTCGCGGCTCGAAGCTCGCGGCTCGATCTAGCCGTGTCCCCCGCTGAGCTCGCGCACGATGCTGCCGACAAATGCCTTGGCGTCTCCAAACAGCATCAGGGTGTTATCGAGATAGTAGAGCGGGTTATCAATGCCCGCGAAGCCAGGATTCATGCTGCGCTTGATGACCATCACGGTATGGGCTTTGTCAACGTCGAGGATAGGCATCCCGTAGATGGGGCTGGAAGCGTCGGAGCGGGCAGCAGGGTTGGTAACATCGTTGGCCCCAATCACCAGCGCGACATCGGTCTGCGGGAAGTCGCCGTTGATCTCGTCCATCTCCACCAGGCGGTCGTAGGGAATATCCGCTTCGG
>Ga0187865_1000532_pt1 | contig 52154 bp, 38 predicted proteins | sample June2016WEW_11_1_2_FD_132989 | JGI IMG/M metagenome (GOLD analysis project Ga0187865, IMG submission 132989) | Peatland microbial communities from SPRUCE experiment site at the Marcell Experimental Forest, Minnesota, USA - June2016WEW_11_100 | ecosystem: Environmental > Terrestrial > Soil >...
CAGCAACTACGGCGAAGCCGGCGCCATCGACTTCTTCGGCAAGAAGTACGGCCTCCCCCACGCCATCAGCGGCCACAATAATTATTGGATTTGGGGGCCGGGAGAGAAGCCGGGTGAAATAGCAATTGTCGTGGGCGGCAATCCGAACGCCTATCACAGCATGTACGAAGACGTGCAGCAAGCAGCCACCGTGGTCAGCGAATACGCGCGACCTTTCGAGACTGACCTGCCAGTGTACCTGTGCCGCCGCCCCAAAGTGACCTTGCAGCAAGTCTGGCCGCACCTAAAGGGATTCATATAGGCCAGTCAGCACGGCACGATGTTTGTGCCCCGGGCCTTTGTTCATTTTAAGGTGCAATACTGTTCACATAAGGGGTGTTCAGGAAACTCCTTGCCAATTTGTTCCGGGTGACCCCCTCACCCGGCCCCGCAAGGCGGGACCATCCTCTCCCCCAAGGGGCGAGGGGGTGCTAGTGGAGTGCGTCGTAGACGTCTCTACTGATAGAAACTGGCTGGCGCAGAGCTTCGCTCTGCGCCAGCCGACGGCTAGAGGGGAAAGATTACTGTACCGAAACAATTGCCGTTAAGGCCGCCGCCACCAACTGCCGTAACCAACGCGAATTCGTCACTTCGCCCCTCCGCTGTCGAGATAACTGCTGCGAGTCCCATCCGCCGGGAACATCAACCAGGAGCTATTAGCCGACAGAAAGGTCATTCGCGGCGGGACTGCCCGAACCTGGCAACACAGCCAGGATAATAGATTATCAGATTCGGAAGGTAAAAAAGGGGAATACTGCGAGGCCAGCACACGTGCGCCGGCAAATCGTGCTCGCGGGGGACTGGAACAACTCTCACTCCGCCCGGCGGCGAAATGTGAGGAAACACAAAAACCACCTGCGCGCCGAGGCGATCGCCTCGGCGCGCAGTGGGGCGCGTTCCGTTATGACCAAATCGTCAAGCAAACGGCTTGCGACGGAGCAAACCAACAATGCCCACCAATCCCGTCCCGAGCAGCATCAGCGAGGGAGGTTCCGGAGTTGCCGGTGGCGTGTCATATCCGAAAAACTCTTGCGGACCATTAGCACTAGTGTCGGTCGGTGTGTAAATGACCACGTTACTGAATTGCGACGGAGTCAACTTGCCGTCCTTGCCCAGCGTTTCTGCGGCGGTCAAGTAGCTCTCAACCTGAGCTTCCTCGCTGGCATTATTCAGTTTTCCCGCGGAAACATCCGACCCTTCCAACAAATCCCAGATAGCCCAGTTGTAAAGACCGTTGGGATCGCTATTGCCCGCGTTGAATGCGGCGCGTTCCTCCATGAACAGATAGGCAGCTTCCTGGTAACCCATTACGCCCGCAGAAGCAAATTTCAGACCCATTACATTGGACGAATTTAGGTTACTCATGGTAAGCGTAGTGGCGGTCCAACTTTCGCCCAGACTGATTTGGTTGGAGAAGTCGTCACATATCAGCGTGTAATTTCCGGAACCGTTAATAGTGAAATTGTAGGGATAGGTGTACACGCCACCTGAATTATCGCCTTGCGGCCCAGTGAAACCCATTGTGACGGTGTCTGCGTTCGCGGTCATTGCCGCAAACGGCATGCCGAACGCGACCAGACAACTGACGATTAACGTGGACTTCATCATGACCAGCTTCCCTTTCCAATGCGTTTTTTAACGTTTTTTTACTGCTTAGCTTCATTTGTTGTTACTTCTCTAACATGCTCGCCCCCTCAGCATCTTGCGGGAGCAGTATATAGATTAGGCTCCACGGCAGAAACTGTCGATAGCCGACGGAGTTATTAATTTCGCTGGCAAGGGAAGGGAAGTTCGCGACTGACGGCCTGCAAGCGATCGACGAACGTGACGATATCCCGATGGCGATGGCGCGGGAGCTGGTGACGGAGAAGGGCACCGGGGAGAGTGCAGATGCGGTGTGGAAGCAGCTACAAAGGCAGCAGGCGGAAGTATTCGGAGTTCGCGCCGTGGAGACATCAACATCGGAAATGGAGGCAGAACCTCCGAAGAAGGATGCACCAGAAGTCATTATTCCACCGCCAGCGCCGATCCCGGCAGTGATGACACAACTCCTCATGTTCGGTATTTCACTTGAAAATGTACCCAGGCGTAAAGTTTCGCGCAGGCCATCGAGTGCTACTGCAATGTCGGATCAACTGGGGCTGTTCGGATCGTAAAGCTGCCGTACCTCTTGACCAGTTCGCTGGCCTCGATGAGTATGGAACGGGCCAAAGATAAGGGGCTGGCCGTTGGCAACTTGGTCTTAGGCTGATCAAGGCCGGTCTTATCCAGGTCCGCGCTACTCGCTTCTCGACCACAGATGAAGGCCAGGTCTCGCGAACCCGGCCACGAGGAGTACAATGCGAGCGGGACAGAGCTCAAGAAGGAGATCCCTAATGAGACAGCTTGGTGTGAAGGATTTGGCGCGAGCAGTAGGTCTGCTGGTGCTGAGCATTGTTGTGCTGGGGAATGCCCCGGGCGTGCGGGGGCAGAACTGGGGAACGCCGGTCTGGTCCGATGAATTCAACGGGGCGTCAGGGACGCCGATTGACAAGACGAAATGGACGTACGACACCGGCATCTTGAACGTCAACGATGAGGTCGAGTATTACTGTTCGCCGGACATGACGACAGGCGGATGCGATCCGAAGAATCCGAATGCCTACATTGATGGCAAAGGAAACCTAATCATTCAGGCGCTCAAGGTGGGGTCGAGCACGGCCCCGTACAGCGGGAGCTGGACTTCGGCGCGCCTTAAGACGCAGGGCCTGGAAGAGTTTCCGTACGGACGCGTGGAAGCGAGGATGAGCCTGCCCACCGTAGCGCCGGGAATCTGGCCGGCATTCTGGGCGCTGGGCTCGAACATTGGCACCGTAGGTTGGCCGAACTGCGGCGAAGTGGACTACATGGAAAATGTGCCGGCGTCAGGGGGCTTGGGACCGACAAAGATTGCCTCCAGCCTGCATCAAGGCGGGACTTCGGGGGAGATTGACCGCAGCGCAGATTACACGTTTTCAAGTGGGGACGTAACGGGGGTGCATATCTACGGCGCCATCTGGTCGCCCAATATGATTCAGTTCTACGTGGACGACCCGACGAAAGTCTTCTATGTGCAGACCGCGAGCGACATTGGGGCTGGCCAAACTTGGGGATTTAACCACACGTTCTTCCTGCTGTTGAACCTAGCGATCGGCGGCGACGGGTCGTGGCCCGGCGCGTTTGATGCCACGACACCGAATCCCTCGGTGATGACCGTGGATTACGTGCGGATTTACCAGGCCGCAGCCGTGCCGGCACCCATCATGGGCAATCCAACGGGGATTACGGTAAAGGCCGGGGATACATCGGGGAACACAAGCAGCGTCAGCGTGGAAGACACACTGGGCAGCGGGCGCGTGTATTTTGCCTGCACGACGACGGCGCCGAAGGCCTCCTGCCAGGTGAACACAGACGATTCGCTGAACGCGAATACGGTGGATTTTTCAGCAACTGCCGCAGGGACAGTTACGGTCAGCGTTACGACGACGGCGAACTCATGTTTGCCGCCGATGGGTCCTTGGTGGAGGATGCACGATGTAGCGCGGTTTGCCGTTGCGGCATTGGTGGCGGTGCTGCTGTTGGGGTTTGCTGCGAAATGGCGCGGTCGGGTGTTGCGCCCGGCCTATGCTTTGGGAGGGATGCTGCTCCTTTGCGGGGGACTGTTGCTGGGTTGCGGCAGCGGGGGCGGCTCGACGCCAACGCCGACACCCGGCAACGGAACGACGCCCGGGAGTTACACCATTACAGTGAACGCTTACACGCTGACGGGCACCGGAACAACACCCGACGCGACAGTGAGCATTCCGCTGACCGTGAGTTAAGGCAAATTCACTAGAAGCTATTGCATAACCCTCTGCAAAACGATCATGATGCAGGCGATGTGAACTCAATGCGAAAGCATCCATTGAAAGCACACCCAGGCTTAAAGCCTCGCGCAGGCCGTCGAGTACCGCCTCGACGTCAGATCAGCTGGGGTTGTTCGAGAGCTAAGGGTGAGGCGAGCCGCCCCCGGCAGCATTCGCTTACAGGCTAAAGCGCGCCGTCACAGGGCCAGGACCGTGGATTGTCCCTGCGGAATCGTCGATAAAACACTAACGGGGCTTCGCCCCAGCCCCCTAGACCATGTAAAAGCGCGACTCTCACAACGTGAAAACTTGACTCATTTGCATCAAGTTCCCCACTTCACCCCCAATAAGGCTAACCAACGCTTCCTGAAACGTCCTTGGGTTGCCACTCGTACCGAAGAATCAATCAGATAGCCTGTTCTCTTCAGGCTCATAACCCAAAGGTCGCTGGTTCAAATCCAGCCCCCGCAACCAACGCTTTCATAGAGTTACGGGTCATCAGCAAGAACCTCTGAGTACAAGTTGGTACAGGACGGGCCGCGAAGGCTCGCCTCATACCTTTAGAAGCACTCTCACGACTTTGCTTGCCGCTTCCCCCTTCTGCTCTGAAACGGCCTGAGTGTAGACGTTAAGGGTTGTTGCCACATCGGCATGTCGCAAGAGTTCCTGTTGTACCTTTACATCTGTCCCATGAGCCCTCAGGAGGGTGGAATAGGGAATAGCAATTCTGCATTCGCTCCCGCCTGCCCCGTGGTGGTCTGCGGCGTACCCTCGGAGGCAGCGTGAGCGAATTTAGGGCCGAGCGCTGCTCCCAGGCCGGCTGCCGCCGTCCGCTGCATGAAATGCCTCCGAGTGGTCTTCAACATCGGGGTCTCACCCATCCCATTGCAGAGATTCTGCCGGCGGGCCCTTATGGCGCGACACGGCTCAAATAAAAATCGATAAAGCGCGCCGGATCGGTTTCGAGCGCGACGGTCGCATTCGCCGGCTTTCCCTCCACGGGGCGCGTCATCCCCTGGGCGTCGATCTGTATAGCCAATGGCTTGGTCTTGCAAAGACCGGGATTGATAAGCAGCGCCACCGCCATGGGATCATGGAGGGTAGGGGTAGCCTGGTTCCAGAGAGCATAGAGAGCACTTAACGCGTCAGTCAAAGGCGTGTGGTGCGCAAACAGAAGCTGGCGGCGAGGCGCATCGAGCTGGAGTCTCGCCGTCACGTCCAGTGGCGCCATCAAGATGGGGATGCCGGACGAAAACACGGTTTGGGCCGCAGCGACATCGGCGGCAATGTTGTACTCCGCGGTTGGCCCGGAACCGGAGTAATACCCCCGCGCGATCGATCCGCCCATCAACACGAGCCGCTTGATCTTCTTTGTCTCTCCCGGATAATGCTTCAATAATGCGGCCACATTGGTCAGTGGTCCGATGGCAACCAGCACAATCTCTCCACGCCCGCGGTCGATCTCTGCCTTCAACAAATCAACGGCTTTTTCCGATAGCAGCGAAGGGCTGGTGAAGCCATCGGCCCAGCGGGTCTGGGCGTCAGGGAGCTTCCCGCCGGGCTCGCCTGGGGCCACCTGCACCTCCCGGCGTCCCTCTTCCCAAAGCATCTTGGCGGCGAGCCGGGCACGGGCTTGCGTGTCGCCGGTCACGGTTGTAACCGCTCGAAGGTCCAGCTCCGGGCTCGCGAGGACCAGGGCTAGAGCGAACGCGTCATCAATATCGCCGCCTATATCTGTGTCGAGCACGATCGAAATGGGACGGGGCATTTCGCGGGCACTGAGGCTGGCAACTGTCAATAGCAGCACTGCGACGAGGAGCGCCAGGTTGACATTCGATTCAAGCCCCGCCAAGCGTCGCCTATTGGAGTGCCCCATGAAACCCTCCCTGCACGCTTAACCACCCTTCAAGCCGTGTACATGCACTGCCGGGCTCCCTCGGCGTAAGCGCGGACCAAGTTCGGATCGGCGTCAAAGAAGTGGTCCGAAGGCGACAGAATAAAGCCGCCGCCTTCACCAGCGGCTTCGAAGCATTGGCGCACGGCTGCGCGTGTCGCTTCGGGCTTGCAATCGACCAGGAAATGAAACTGGTCGAAGCCGCCGATCATGCAAACGCGGTCGCCAATGCGGCCCTTTGCCTCGGCCAGGTTGACGTCGCCCCCCATACCTGCGGGAGTGAAGGTTTCCATGGCATCCGGCTTCAGAGCGGCGATTCTTTCAAGAAAGGGCATCATGCCGCCGCACGTGTGGTACACGACCCGCTGGCCGGCCTGGTGCGCGAGAGCAATTATTTCCGCGTCGTAGGGCGCTACGAACTCATCGAAGATCTTGGGTGAAATGACCGTGGACGAGGCCGCCCCGCCGCCCAGCTCTATCACGTCGATCTTTGCACCGACCATCGATTGGACATAGACCTTTTTGCGCCGGTGCAAGATGCGCAAGAACTCATGCACCCAAGCGGGATCATCATAGGTTTCGAGGATGAGCTGCTCGGTGGGATAAAGGCAGCAGGCGTCCTGCCAGGTGCCTGGCTGCCCGAACACGTCGAAACAAGGAATGTGACTGCGCACCAGGCCGCGTTCGCCGTAATCCCCGGCGACTCGATTCACCGCTTCCACATCGCACCATGGGGAAGTCACGAACTTGCCAATCAGATCGATGTCGCGCTTGGACTTGATGAGATATTCGCTAACCCAGGTGGTCTGCTCGTTGGATTCCGTCTCCATGGAGAGCTCGCCCCTGGGGGTCACGAAACGATAGCGCGTGGTCTTGGTGGGTCGTCCGGGAACATTCTCCGCCTCCGTGCGCCACTGATCGGACCAGACCCGGCGCGCCTCCAGGAATCCCGGCGTGCCTTGATACGGATCAAAATAGTCGCCGCTGCCGGAAGCAGGCTTGTGGAACACTGGCCATGTAATCGGATCCAGGCCGTAGCGATCAAAGAATTCCTGGCTGGAAATCCCCCCTTCATACTTGTCGAGGTAGTATTGCATGACGTGGTGCGTAGTCACTGGTAGGCGGTCGGCCTTGCGGCGTTCAAGGGCGGCGAGCATGCGTTGCTTAGAAGTCATGATGTTTCCCCCCCATCCAGCCAATGAGATAGCGCAAGCTACCCCGAGCTTTGCCCCAAAAACACTAAAGCAGGATTCGAAACTCGCCAGGTGAGGATCGAAATTCGAGCTTCCCGTTATGGTTTTCTTCCATTCCACGGCAGACCAACAGATTTTTCACCCACTCAAGCTCGTGAGTAGTCCCTGGGATAGTCAGTCACCAATAAGTGAAGCGGTTCTTCGTCTTCCTCGATTGCCGGGAAGCGACCGATGGGTTCGTAGAAGCGGTTGTCGTTCTGATCATCATTCACAAGGGACACCTCACCAACCAAGACGCGCGCCTCTGCTCCCCAAAACTTGTGATAGAGGCGCGGCGGAAGCGTGATACTTTCCCCCGGAGATAGCACGACCACGTCTCCCGCGTTTACTTGCCGCTTGACTCCATCCAGGCTGGCGGTGACAGGGGTGTTCGCCAAGCCCTCTTCGTCAGTGGCATTGTACAATTGGATGAGCAGCCTTCCCCCGCCACGATTAATGATGTCTTCTACCTTATTCCAATGGAAATGTGTGGGGGTAACCTGATTCACCTCCACAACCATCAGCTTTTCGCAATATAGTTTGCCGCGCTTCGCCCGCATTTCATCCAGGCTGCCGTTGCGCACGGTAAAAAGGAACAACCCCATTGTGCTGAATCGCCCCCCTCCGAAATCGGTGATATCCCAGCCCAGTTGATTCTGGACAATCTCCCGGACTTCTCCACCCTTGCCCTTCCAATCTGCGGGGCTCCAATAGGCAAACGGGGGAAGATAAAATCCGCGTTCACGGATGAAATTGTCTGCCTGACGCATGATGGTGTTTACTTCCGAGCGCTTCATGGTTCCTCTCCTGAATGGATTCTAAGTTGACCATCCAATCTTTCACACAGCGTGGATCAGCCTCATTTCATGACGTTTGAGCAAATCGTTCACTTCACGCGCAGTGGGCATCGAGGGCTGGGCCCCCGTGCGGGTGACCGACACGGCTGCGACAGCGGCGCTAAAACGCACCGCCTCCTCGAGACCCTTGCCCTGCATCAGGGCTACACTCAACCCCCCGTTGAAGGCATCCCCCGCAGCCGTAGTATCGACAGCCCGAACATTAAAGGCTGGCACCATTTTTCGCAGTCCGTTGGCCCCGGCCACGTAAGCACCGTTGCTTCCCATCTTAATAATCACGTTTGGCGCACCCTTGCTCTGCAAGGTTTGGGCAAACTCGGCAATGGTCGCAGGATTCAGGTCTCGACAGTGGATGCCGCACAGCGTGCAAGTCTCGGTCTCATTAGGAGTCAGAAAGGTTACTTGCCGCAGCATTTTGCGGGGAATTTGGCGCGCTGGTGCGGGGTCCAATACCAAGGGAACCTGAAGACGATGGGCGGTGGCGCAGAGACACTCGACCGTCTCCATGGGGATTTCGAGTTGCGTGAGAATGATTCCCGCAGACCGCAGCAGCGGCAGGGCTCTTTCCAAATCTCCCGGTAGCAACCTGCCATTCGCCCCCGGAATTACGGTAATACTGTTTTGCCCTTGCCTGTCAACGAAGATGATCGCCACGCCGGAGGCCGTGCTGCTCACAGTGGTCACTGCTCTCACGTTCACCCCCGCGGCCCGCAGACCCTGCCGCAAGCGGTTCCCAAACTCATCATCTCCGACCTTCGCAACCATACTGACAGGGTACCCAAGCCGCCCAACGGCAACGGCTTGATTGGCGCCCTTGCCACCATGGAACATTTGAAAACTGCTGCCCGCAACTGTTTCCCCCGGAGCGGGAATTCGCTCCGCTGTGCAGACGAGGTCAAGGTTGACGCTTCCTACGACGACGATTGATCGACGCATTTAAACACCTAGAATTTGACGATAGGCGCCAAAGCGATAGAGCAGAGTCCTATGATGAAAAACAGGAACATTAGAGCGAGATAACGGCGCGCTAACGCCGGCGCACCCGCAAACTCCCGCCAAACAAAAACGCCCCAGATGGCGGAAACCATCGTAGAGCCCTGCCCCAGAGCGTAGGCCGCTGCCGGTCCCACCATCTGTGCATACGAGGCGACAAAGTTGGAGACCGTCCCCACACCCCAAATGACGCCGCCGAGTATTCCCCAGAGGTGGAGCACAGGCCTTCCCCGAAAGTAGTCGCCCATGGTTGCCGGCGGACCGGAAACCGGCTTGCGCATAAAGATGTAATTGAGCGGGATGGTGCACATCAGCACACCGATGCTGAAAACAAAGGCCACGGTGTACGGGCCCATGTGGTTGTCGCCGCTGATCGCCTTGGCGACGAACGGATAGAATAAGCCCATGCCTACACCCGCCAGGAGGCTGGTCACGATGCCCCTCCTGCTGACGGTCAGGTCCTTGACAAGCTTACGATAAGCCAAAGCGTCCAGAATAATGGCTACGCTGACCAAAAAGATGCCTCCGAAGAGCAGCCAAGGATTTCCCTTGGGCGTGATGATGTAGTTCAACACCGAGCCAATCACCAACGCCAGACCGATGCCGATGGGGAAGGCTACGGCCAGTCCCGCGATGGCGATTGCCGTTACCAGGAGAATATTCGCGATGTTGAAAACTACTCCGCCGAGGAACGCCAGCAGGAGGTGGTGACCGTCCGCCGCACGCAAGTTCGCCATGAAGCTGCTGGGGTTCGTCGGATCAATGCGGCCAAGCGTTAAGCCTATGAACGCGACGGTCAGCAAAATTCCCCACACGTAATCCCAATAAAACAGCTCGAACCGCCAGCCCTTGCAGAGTTTCTGAGTATTGGCCCAGCTTCCCCAGCAGATCATTGTCAAGACCATCATGAACAGCGCTAGCGGGTACAGGCTTGGTATGAACATGATTGCCTCTCAAAAAAACCGAGAATACAAAGTTCTATCGCGGCCTCAAAATGCTGTTTCCCAGGAAACCACGATTCTGCCCATCACTGTCCTGAATGAAAACGCTTACTCGAAAAGCTTCCGGAGGCAGATCCAGCGTCTTGGTCAAACGTACTACTTCGCGCGGATCGACCCGTTGGAGCGTTTCTTGCTTAGTCACTTCTCCCTTGGCGGTGACGAACTGTGCAACTAATGTGCCAGGTACAAACACCCCGAAGGTACCCTTCAGGGTCACCTGATTTCCGTTGAGTTCCGCCGAGAGTGGTGAACTGATCGCGCCTGCCCAAACAGCATCGACGATGGGATTGGTCACACGCGTCGGTGACCAGTAGACAGGAAAAGAATACTCCTCACCAGGGTCCAAGGTGGCGTACGGACTCATGACCTCACCTTCGATAAAGTAAGGCGTCTTGCCAGGGTCATCTTCCAGGTGCTGATCAAACGGTCCGCGCGAGATCGTGCCGGGGCCGTCGCTCCAGGACTCCACAGAAGCTCCGTCCGGGTATTCCTGATCGGGGAAATATTTGATGTTTTCGATATAAGCAATGTTCTTCTGCCCGTTCACCACGCCAAACCAACCACGATTGGAGTCCGCTGCCACCCGGCCGACCCGGTAGAGGTAGTGAATTCGCAGCATGCGCCCGTCGTTAATCACTTCATAACTTGGGTGCCGCACGTCGCCGTAATAGTTGTAATAGCCGCGAGGATACTTACTGTGTGGGTTCAAGGGTACATAGATGTAAAGATCAGGATTGGGTTTGGAGCTGTCATGCATATCGGAGGAATCATTCTGGACCAAGTGCCAGATTCCCCACCGAACCTGGCGGCGACTGATATTCCGCATGAGCTGATCGACCTTGATCCGCGTGGTGCCTGCATAGACGTGAACAGTCCGTTCCAGTTGAATTCCCGTTCGTGGATCCGGTGGGCTCGTAACCCGGATCGCGACTTCCTGGGGACTGTCCTTGACGATTTCCGATTGGTACTCGCTTCCATCGATGACATAGTTCGGAATGCTCGACCACTCATCATCGCTCATCCAACCTTCAGGACCCGGCCAGACCTTATCGCCGCCGTAGTTTGCCCATCCGGCCTGCGGGTTGTTCTGGCTTTCAGGAAGCACCTTACCTTCAAGCTCCGGGTTCACAAAAAAGTATTCCTGATCCCCCAACTGCATTTGGATAATTCGGCCGCCAATTTGGGGGGTGACGTAAAGGCTGATAATTCCATTTGTCAGCCGGTATGCGCTCCACCCTCGGTAGGTGGTCTTTTCAATTCGAGCGTCGAAGGACTGGGGTGAAGGCTGCGCCGCCGCGGCTGCCGCTAGCCCCATCGCGAGTATGAATATTGACGCGAAGACGCCGCGCCGCACGAGACTTCTCATGTCGTTCCTCCCTGCCATAGGTCATTCTCACTTGGCTACGAATGCGTAGTCGCCGGAGCCGACCTCGAACACCGCCGACCCGTCCTCATTCCGCAGCCACCTGACTCCTGGTGCGTGGGCGGCGGGTTTCCCCCCTTCCGTTACTTGGCTCGCGTCACTCGCCGGCACATAGACCGTGGCCGAGGTATTAACAGGCACGGTCACATTCAGGTGAATGTCGCTGCCCTCCCTGCGCCATGCGCAACGGATCGGTCCATACATGGAGTCATACTCGGAACGAACCCAGGTCAGGTCGCCCACGGGGTAAGGGTGAATGATGAACCGCTTAAAGGCGGGCGCACGCGGATCGGTGTTGATCCCGGCAAGATATTTGTAAAACCAAGCGCTCACCGACCCCATCATGGGATGATTATGCGAGTTCATCCCATACCCGTTCTGGAGCTCCCATCGTTCCCACAGGGTCGTGGCGCCATTCGCCAGCATGAAGCCCCAACTCGGGTAGGTTTCCTGCTTGGCGATCTGGTACGCGAGGTCCGCATGCCCGTGGGTGGCGAGCGCCTCCAAGAGATACTTGGTGCAGATATTTCCGGTTGTCAAGTGGGCATCGTGCGCCTTCACATCTTTCACGAGGTTGTCGACCACGCGGGGGACGCGGTTGGGCGGCACCAAGCCCATGAACAAAACCAGGGAGTTGGCCGATTGATTGTTGGCGCCATACCCTCCCGTCTTGTCATTCCAAAACTTCCGATTGAACGCTTCTGCTTCTCTGCTTGCCAGCGCGTTATACTTCGCCGCCTCATCTTTCTTGCCCAGAATTTGCGCCATATTGGAAAGAAGGCGCGAAGAGTAAAACAGGAATCCGGTCGACATCAGCTCAAATGGCGTCTCTTTCGAGACCGCGCTCGAGCCGCGGCTGCCCTCAATGGCGAAAGCAACCGGAGGAGACCAGTCACCCCAAGTCCCGTAAGAAATGATTCCGTCCTTTGCTTGGGTTGTGAGGAAATCAACCCACGCCTTGAAGCCAGCGAAGTGGTCCGCCATCACTCGCGTGTCGCCGTAATGCCAATAGAGCCACCACGCCAGCAACAGGTAACTCGCATCCACAGGATCGGCGGGGCGCTCACCCCACCGGAAGGGGGCCGTGTCTGTAATCGATCCGTCGTCCCACTGGGTATCGCCAATGTCATTGAGAAACTTGCTGAAGAAGCGCCCCATCTGGAAGTTGTAAACGCTTTCTTCGGAGCGCACCGTTAAGTCATTCAGCCATCCCATGCGCTCGTCGCGCTGCGGGCAGTCCGTTGGGACGCTGTAAAGGTTGCTGGCCTCTGTCCACCAGATCATCTTTTGGATTCTGTTTATCAGTTCGTTGCTACTCTCGAACCGGCCACTCGGATCTACCGAGGACCTGACGACCTTGACGACAATATTCTCAAGCTCGGGCCGGCTGGGGAATCCTTCCATCTGAATGTACCGAAACCCATGATAGGTGAAGCGCGGCTCCCACGTTTCCTCGCCTTCCCCCTTCAGCGTGTAAATATCAGTTGCCGCGGCCTTGCGTAGATTTTCCTGGTCCACGGTTCCGTCGGAATTCAGGTTTTCCGAAAACCGCAGAGTAACCTGGTCGCCGCGCTGTCCTTTTACTCGAAGTTCGGCCCAACCCGCCAAATTCTGTCCCACATCGTACACAAAGACGCCGGGCTTCGGTTCGCTGATCTTCTGAGGGTGCAGAGTATCTACCACCTTGATCGGATTGATGGTCTCGGAAACCAGACGGCCCCCGGGCGGATCGACTCCCATGGGGGTCACCCATTGATGTGCCCTGTCGTTCGGCCCGCCCTCCCCCCGATCTGGCAGGTCCCAGCCGGGCCTCTCAAGCCGCGCGTCGTACACCTCGCCATCGTAGATACTGTTCGCGATGATAGGACCAGCCGTCACTAGCCAGTTTTCATCCGCAAACTCGCCGTGAGTGTCGAACGATTCTCGAGTGCCGTCGGCATAGGTCACTTCGAGTTGCAGGAGCAGCTTTGGCGTTCCGTACCATCCGTTGCCCAGAATCACGCCGATGGCATTCCCGCCCGGCGTTAGCATGGCGCCAACATCGTAGGTACTGTAAAGCACGCGCTTGCCATAAGTCGTAAAGCCCGGATCCAGCACGCGATCACCCACCCGCGCCCCATTGAGGTGAAATTCGTAGTAGCCAAGGCCTGCGATGTACGCCCGTGCCTGTTTCACCGCCTTGCGGATAGTAAAATGGTAACGGAAGTACAGCGCGCGGCCACTCCACGCCGGCGGGTACCCAATCCAACGAGCCTTCCAGTCGCTGGGGGATAACAAGGCCATTTCCCACTTGGCCGCATCGCTGTAGGGGGTTACTTCACCATTCTTGTCCCACACCCGAACCTTCCAGTAACAATGTTGGCGCGATGAGAGCTTTTTGCCTTGATAGGGGATCTGTGTCGATTGGTCCGAGGTGACTTTGCCGCTATCCCACAGGTCACCTTTGTCAGCCTTCAGTTTCTCCTCGCTGCTGGCGACCAGAATCTCATAAGCGGTCTGGTTCTCGCCTCGTTCAGGGGAGGTAAGCACCCAACTGAGCCTCGGGTGTGCCACGTCCACACCCAGCGGATTGGTTGCATACTCACAACGCAGCTTGCCCACTCCAACCACGGCGCCTGTGGCGAAGCCAGTTGCCCAGGCTAGGCAGAATACACTTAGCAAAGCATAACGCATAAGATGTTGCATAATGTTTCAGCTCCAGTCAGATACGACGAGGGTCTCTGACCTCTACTCTCGTCAAGAGTCTGTGATAGAGAGCGCAAACCACCATGTCTGGGCCGCCGTCAGAGCCTGCGACTGGCCGACCGAGTATTCACAAACCGCGCCTCGCCCGAGACTGATCCGCCCTGTGTTCTCTCCCCTGCCCTTTCAAGGCGGAGTGATCTGATAAATCTCTTGGGGTCGCCGTGCCTTTGCCGCTTTCGAGATCCGCTCGAATTCCTGCATTGTCTGCATCGCAAGCTCTTTCTGGCCAGTCTCTCTATAGGCTTGCGCCAACTGATAGTAGATGGTCCCTTCCTTATCGAGGCCGAGAGCAGCCTTGAACTGCGGGATCGCCTTCTCAGTCTGGCCCGCTCGCATGTAAGCTCGTCCTAAAGAATCATGTGCCGCTTTGTTCTCGGGAGAGTACTTGATCGCGTTCTCAAGATAGGGTATCGCGTTTTCGGCTGTGCCAGACCACAATATAGTGTCACCAAGCTCATAGTTAAGCTGGGCAGACTCGGGCTCTTGTTTGACAAGTTCTTCGAGCAGAGGCTGGGCTTCCTTATAGTCCCGGTTCAGCCAGAGAGCACGTGCAAGCTCCTCTTTCTGGCCACGGTCGTCGGGAACCAGCTCTAGAGCCTCCCGCAATTCCTTGATGGACAGGTCGTACTTTCCCAGAATTCGGTAAGCCTCGGCCATCAGATCATGAATGGCAGCCGAAGGAGGCATCTGGTTGAGCCGATCAAAAGCCTCCAATGACAGTTCCGTGTATGCACAAGCTTGCCAATAATAAGACTCTGGGGTCTTGGTCGTTTTGGCGAGTTCGACCAGTTGCGCATAATGGCCTGCTCGAAACTCGCACTGCAACTTGTGCGTTGCACAATTGGAAGGAGGCAGCGCGTCCTCCCTTTCCTTTTCCTTGGTGGCCCAATCCGGATGTTCAGTCCTTCGATAAACGTCGGCGATGCCTTCGTAAACTGCGGGGAGCCCAGGATCCTTGGCAAGAGCCTGCTTGTACAAATTGAAGCCCTGGAGGATTCGATTTTGCTCGACCAAGGACCGGGCGAGCAGAACGTCGCGATAGACAGATTCCGGGGCCAAGCTCTCGAGTTGGGCGAAGGCTCGCGTGGAAAGTGCGTTGTAAGTCAACCCCAAAGCCTGCCATGCTTCGGGGTAATTGGGTTCAAGCTGGATCAAGGTCTGGAGGTGAGTTTCCGCTTCCTCAGGCCGGTCGAGGGCGAGGAAGGCTTGAACCAACTCCAAGCGAGCCTGCTTGTTGTTGGGTTCGGCCCGAACCGCATACTCCAGCGGCTTGACCGCCTGGTCGGGCTGATCTAACTTCATGTAGTCCAGCCCTAGCAGAAGGGATGCAGGTGACGACTCGGGTTGTTGCTTCAAGAAAGCTCGAAGCTGCTCGGTCGCTTCGCGGTAGCGGCCTGCGGAATGGAGCGCAAGGGCAAGGTTGAGGCGCATGCGAGGCTCCTGGGGAAGCTCGCGCACGAGGTGCTCGTAAAGGTCAATGGCCTCTTCGAAGCGGCCCTCGTCCATCGCCTCCTTGGCACGGTGCGCCTTCTCGACAACAGCGTCCTGCTGAGCGTGGCAAAGTTGAGCAGGGAACAGAAAGCACAGTACGGAAATCGTCAGCACTGCGTTGCGACTTCGCCAATATCGGAACCAGGATATCATTATCTCAGGCCGTGTGCGCCCACGCCAAGACGCTCGCGGAAACACGCTCTTTAGCCTCACCCCAGCCAGAGGCGAGAACAACTCGGTTTCGTCCCGCGCGAAGGTCGAGAAATCGATGCACAGAAGAAGCTTGCTTGTCGAGGACCAAAGAACCCTTCCTGGTGCCGAAGCCGGGGCTCTTTTGGCGTCGGCTTCCGCCCCTGGAAGATCGCGCGTCCTCGCGTGCAGTGAAAAAGCCCTCGGGGCAGGAGTCTGCCCCGAGGAGGGCTTCACGCACATCAAAACGTTAACTTTAACGCCAGTTGGATCGTTCTTGGAGAGTTGTAGGTTCCAAATACCTCCCCGAATGTTGAACTACTGGCATAGTTACTTGGCGTTGAACCTGAAGCGTCACTATTACCATTTCCAAACAAGGGCGTGTTCCAGGTATTGTAGAACTCGGCCCGAAACTGGAGTCGCACCTGTTCGGTCAAACGAAAGTACTTGGTCAGGGCGATGTCTTGGTTGCGCTGCCAATCCGACCGAAGGTTCGAGATGTACCTAGGTGCATTCCCGAACGTATAGTTCAGTGGGGTAACCCAAGCCACCGGTAAGTTGCCGCCGCAGCCTACCTTAGACCCACCGTTTTGAAGCAATGAAGTGCAGGTATTGAACCATTGGTTTGGAGTGCGCGTGAATCCAGCAGGGTAGATCGCTTTGGTGCTCACCAAGTCGGGTTCACTGGCACCGGGGAACCCGTAGTTGCCAAGGTTACTTGGTCCCTCGATGTAGAACGGGAAGCCGCTCTGCAGCTTGAGGTTGGTCGAAAACTGCCACCCACCGACGACCTTGTCGAGGACAGGATTCATGGTGTTTCCGTATTTCTTCCCGTGCCCCACCGGCAGCTCATAAACCAGGCTGTTGACAAAGCTCTGCGGAATGTCATGAGCACTGAGAGAGTAATCGAGCTTGCGGTTGTAGTAGTCGCGCCATTGACTCGCATACATGACCCAACCCTGGTCCTCGGAAGCGTTGTCGAGGTTCTTGGACCACTGGTAGCTGGACAACAAGGTCAGCCCGCCGGTAAAGCGGTGGGTTAACCTAACGGTGAACGCGTTGTAATTGTTGGTGAAGCCAAGAAACGAGCGCGTCAACTGGACCGCGCCGAACTCGGGGAACGGGCGCAACAGCCGCTGTTGAGCGATAGTTTGGCCACTGAGGGGGCCGCTGGTAATAATCCCATAGAAGGGGTTGGGCACTAACGCGTCCAGCGCGCTCCCCATACTCAAGTCTTGGGTCGGCAATTGGTTGACGTCGAAATTGGGATTGCCGCAAACCAGTTTGCGAGCGCCGTAGCCTAGGTAGCCGACATCAAGCACGGTCCCCGGCCGGAACTCGTATTGGAAGTCCATGCTCCAATTCTGCTTGTAAGGGGTAGGATGATGCCCGGACGGCCAGATCTCGAAAGGTGACTGCCCTACTGCGGAGAGCAGGCCTTGACTGCTACCCGTGAGCGGTGTCGAACCATTCGGGAAGGGGTTACGCAGGAGGTCCAGTGGAATCAGCCCGCCGCCCCCCACGGTGCTATTCATTGTCGTAGAAGCCCCATAGCCCCAGAACTCACCGGGATAGTCGAACGTAAACAACGACTGGGTCGGCATGAAGAAGATCCCAAAGCCAGCGCGCGCCACCAGCTTGGGAGTGACCTGGTAGGCGATGCCGATGCGAGGCGCCAGGTTCCGGTAGTCGGTTTGCCACGCGTCGCGGTTGCTGGCGGTAGCGTACTCCACGCCGCCCTTCAAGGGGAGCCCGGTCACGGCAGCCAGCGGGTTAGTGACGGTTGGATCGAAGACGGTAAAGCGGTTATACCGCTCCGTCGCCCCAGTCTGGATCTCATAGCGCAAGCCCAGGCTGACCGTTAGCTTGCGTGTCACGCGCCACGTATCCTGCCCATACCACCCATAATAGGGAAGTTTGGCGGCGATATCGGGATTGAAAGTGTTCTCGCCGTAGGAGGCGGTTCCTAGCAGGAGCGAAGCCAAGCTGTTGCCTGTCGTCACACTCGTCGTGGAGGCGATGGGGCCGCCCGTCAAGCCCTGGGCAAATGTGAAGGCGCCGCTGAACCGGTCAACATTATTGATAAGATCCGGCTCGCCAATCCATCCGAATTTGACACTGTGGTGACCATGCTCCCAACTGAGGTTGGTCTGCAGGTTATAGGTGTAGCGAAAATATTCCTGGATCCTTTGGTTGAATTGCGGCCCGAGCCCGGCGTATCCGCCGACTGCAAAGGACGGGACCAGTTGAGCCTGGAAATCCGCCGGGTTTAAGCCCACGCTGGATGGGGTCAGCTTCCCTTGCGCGGGTGTAATCATGTCCTCGAGCCAGTGCCCGGCACCGAGGATCACGTTGATGACCAAGTTCGGCGTGGGTGTGAAGGTATTGTTCAACGTCGCCTGCCAGCCCGGATCGTTGGAGCCCGTTTCTACGTCCGCGCCATTGCAATAGTAACAGCCGACGGTCGCCTTTTCCCGGACTCGCCCGGTGAACCGCGCCGCAAGGGTGTGCTTTGCGTTATGAGCCCAGTCGATGCGCGCGTTCACCCAGTCGTTGGTCGCCTTCCCACTGCCCACCTTATAATAGTTGTTGGCGTTAGTAACGGGGTCGCCATTACTGGTGGAACTTGGGAACAGGCTCATTACCTTTACCCCGACCGGATCCAGTAGGTTTGAAGGGATTTTGTTTCCGGCACACGTATGCGGGTAAACGACGCCGACGCAGGTGGCGTCAAACGGCTGGCGGATAAACTGCCCCGGCACACCGGGATTCGCGGTTGTAGTGAAGGGGTTGTAAAGCACCTGAAGCGTTCCGTCAGGGTTGTAAGTGGCGGAGAAGTCCCCTGCCGCTTGGAGCGCCGTAGGGACAGTCCGCGGACCACTGCTTCCCGGCGTAGTTTGACGGAGGGCCGCATACCCACCAAAAAAGTATAGGTGCTTGCTCTTCCAGATCGGGCCGCCAATGTCCCCGCCGAGCTGGTTCAACTTGAAATCCGGCTTCTTTTGCTTGCTGCAAAGAGCCGTGTTGCAGCCCACGTCCACAAACGCGTTGTTGCCCCAGCTTGTGGCGTTCATCCTCTGATTCTGGAAGAATTCGAAGCCTTGGCCGTGAAACGTGTCGGACCCTCCTTTGGTCACAAGATTGACTACGCCGCCACCGGTTCGCCCATACTGGGCCTCGTAAGTATTGGAAATGACCTGCATCTCCTGGACGGTGTCCGTTTGCGGCGCGACCAACACCCCATTCCAGTCAGCGGCTGTATCCGGCGCGCCGTCGAGCAGAATCGCACTACTCATCGAGCGGCCCCCGTTCAGACTGAAGGAACTGGTATTTTGGTCCAGCGTGGCCGCGGCATAAGTGCCAGTCACGGCGGCGGCCTGCGTGAAAATCAAGCTAAAAGGGTTGTGCATTGCCGTGGGCAATTCTGTCAAGGCCGCCCCCGTGAGGGTCGATGACTGGTTGCCCGACTGGGTATCCAAGAGCGGCGCCACCCCGGTAACCTCGACGTTTTGGCTTACTTGACCCAACTGCATCGAAATGTCTAAGCTCGCGGCGTGGCTCGCGAGCAAAGTCATCCCTTTTCGCAGGAAGGCCTTAAATCCCGTGCTCTTGGCCGTCAAATCATAAGTTCCCGGTGCGAGTTGAGCGAAAGTGTAGGTGCCATCCGGCCCTGTCGTGGTGTCACGCGTGGCATGCGTGTCCACATTTACAAGTTGCAAGGAAACGTTCGGGACAGCCGCACCCGTCGGATCGCTCACTGTTCCACTAAGGCTGGCGGTGAAGGTTTGGGCAAAAGTCCGAGTCATACTCGGAACGAGTAACCCAGCCACGAAGACAAGCCCGAGGAGCGTAAGTCGAGTGGTGCTGGGCATCGAAGCAATGAAGCAAAGTCGCTTTGCCAAATGATTCATCCTGGTTCTCCTTTAGCTGCGCGGTGCGCGCTGCGCAGCTCTGAGTTGAATGGCTCCAAGTTCCCGACGCACGAGCGGAATTAAACCATTAACTAAACTGGCTGTCAAGAAAAATCTTCACAACTTCTCAGGCGACGAAAACCCGCTACAAACCTATCGTCTACTGGGCTGTGCTGAAGCAATGGGATTGTCAGGTGGCCGATTTAATCCATTTAGAATGTTGCAATACAAAAGGACAGGTGCCGGAGGCGCGGGCGAATATCGATCACTACCTCCAGTTCTACAACTACCAGCGGCCACACCAGAGCCTGGAGTATCCAACGCCAGCGGAACTCTACACGGGGCGAGGCCCGTCGCGATGATCGGTGAAATGCCAGGAAGGAACTCCCTTTCTGTTTTGGGGGCTCTGCCCCCAAACCCCCGGAATTTATCGCTTTCGGGATAGAATGGCTGGACTAAAATGAAGACGCCGGAGCGGAGGATAGGGTTCCGCAGGAATGCGACCCGAGCGCCGACTCCAGTGCCGGAATGGCGGGGGCGGCTCCGGCCGCCCTGAATCTCAAATCAGACCCGCCCAACCATAACTTATTGCGGCCAAAAAATGGTCTGGACAATGGGGAGCACTTTCCTGTAATTTTTTCTATGAGTAGTTAGGTGATTGAAGCGGTCCTCTGCCAAAGATATGATCGAGGTATCAAAAGCAATGGCTACAATCCAGGAAGTTGCTCTCCGCTCCAGGGTTTCGACCGCAACTGTATCCCATGTGATAAATGAGAGTGCCTACGTCAACCCCAAACTGCACGCGCGGGTCATGAAGGCCGTTCGCGAGTTGAACTATCAGCCCAACGCGATGGCCCGCAGCCTGAGAACCAAAAAGACCAAGACGGCAGGGATTGTCATACCCGATATTACCAATCCTTTTTTTGCGGATGTGGTGCGTGGAGCGGAGGATATATTGCTCCAGGCGGGATACACCTTGATCGTCGGGAATTCCGACGGCGAAACACAAAAGGAAGAGCAATATTATCGCACCTTCTGCTCCAAACAAGTGGATGGACTCCTCGTTGTCGTTGCCCCGGCTGATCATCCTCCTGAATACCTGCGTCGCCATAATTGCGAAGCCATTCCCATTGTGTATTTAGATCGCCTGTATCGGGGTCTGCGGGGCGATGGAGTTACGGCTGACAACAGCGGTGGCAGCTACGACGCCGCCTGTCATTTGCTCGCGCTCGGCCATCGGCGTGTCGCGATCATTACCGGACCCCTGCAGCTCCAGAACGCGCGCATGCGACTGGAAGGTTACAAGCGCGCTCTGGACCACTACCACGTGGAGGTCGACAACGAGCTGATTCGAGAAGGTCAATTCGACGTGCGCTCCGGCTATGACCAGACGAAAGCGCTGCTGAGCTTGAGAAACAGGCCGACCGGACTGTTCGTCTCGAATGCCCTGATGACCATGGGGAGCCTTCGGGCCCTCTTCGAATGCCGGGTGCGCTGTCCTGAGGAAATGGCCCTGGTGAGCTTTGACGATATCCTATGGTTTGATCTCTCGCGCCCCTCCATCAGTGCTGTTTCCCAGCCTGCCTACGCGTTGGGCGCGAAAGCTGCTGAGATGTTGCTGAAAAGGCTTTCTGGTCGCTTGACGGGGCGGCCCCGTCACAAGGTTCTCGAAACTGAACTTTTGGTGCGGGATTCGAGCAATTGCCACCGCGAACTAGCCGAGGAGAAGACACAGTGGACAGACGTAGCCTATTAAAATGGGGGGTCGCCCCCGTCATGGGGGCGGTTGCGGATGCCGTAACAGGGCCGCTTTTTGCTGCCCCACAACCGGCTGGGCCAGCTACGACGCGAACGCCATCGCTGGCCACGTACGAGCGCCTGCGCTTCGGATGCTCCTTTCACTTCAGTATGCCCACCTTCACCGGGGATGACTACGACGTTGGAGCAGCACCGGCAAGCGCCTATAACCCGACGCATCTGGATGTACGCCAGTGGATCCGCGTTGCGCACGAGTTGGGAGCGAAGTACGCAGTGCTGACCGCAAAGTACATGTCAGGTTTCTGTCTATGGGACTCGAAAGGATACGACTACGATGTCGCCGCGAGTGGGAACAAGACCGATGTCGTCGCCGCCTTTGTAGCAGCCTGCGGCGAGTACGGGCTGCGTCCGGGATTCTACTACTGCATTCTCGATCCCCACAACGAGGGCAAGTTCGACTGGAACTCCATGGTCCCGGACAAGTACTTCGACCTTATTCGGCATCACATCACAGAGCTGCACACGCAATACCCGAATACGTTCTATCAGCTGTTCGATATTACGTGGAAGCTGACAAAGGAACAGCGCTGGGAGTTGTACGGTCTCGTGAAGAAGTACAGCCCGGACTGCATTATCGTAGACAACCAGGGCTTCAAGCAAAGCCGAGTCAATCAGGGACGCCAGTGTGAACGGGACAGTTGGCCGACGGACGTAATCAACGGCGAAGACACGCTGCCGCCTCTGGAAGGCCATGATCCGCATGTCACGTTTGAGGGCAAACAATACTACATGCCGTTCGAAACGTGGCTGCCAACCGGCCCCATCTATCCTCCCATGCCGCTGATGCACACTTGGTTCTGGCACCCGTGGTACAAGACACAGAAGGCCGGTGCAATCGCCCAGACATACCGCGACTGCATGAGCAGCAATGCCAATCTGCTGCTCAACCTTGCACCGGACAATACCGGCCGCCTACCCGACGATGAGGTAGCAACCATGCGCCGGGTTGCCGAACTGATTCGAAGCTGATTTCGCCCAGAAGTCCGAGTCGCCCGCGACCAGGCGCGGGACGCGTCCCGGTTGCTCCTCGTGCGACCCGATGGCCGGAGTCAACAGGGCCGAGTCGCTGGGCCGCTTCTCATAGACTGCACTTCGCTCGTGGAGAGAAGGCGTTTGAGGAGCCGCTCACGAGCTTGGATGGGAGGTTAGTAATAAACACGCCGAGATGAGGGCCCCAAGAATCCCAGAGCGCCGCGCTACATCTATTGTCCCGAGCACATTTACCTTGTCGGACCCGTAGGCCAAACCGCGTGATTGTTCGTCCCCCGTGGGTGGTCTCATCCTCACGCGTACCAGGACCGCGGACGATTCTTGACGGCGCCGAGGACGTCCAGGGCAATGTTTACGTCCTCAACGATCTGGAAGTCGAACATGCCGACACAGATGAAGTCGGCTCCATGCTCAAATGCAAACCTGAAGCCGTCCTGGGGAGGGATGGCCCCCGCTGCCAGCACTTTGAAAGCAATCCAAGGTTTCCTGACCGTCTGCATGAACTCGATGGTCTTCTCGGGAAACAAGTCGAATATGTTGTCGTGAAACTGGTTGTGATCCGGCAGCTTCGCCAAATCGACCGAGAACTCCACCCGGTTCTCGCGCGGGTGGGCTGACCAGTAGTTGTCATGATGCAGGGTCTTCACGTAGTAATCCGGCTGCAGGCCAGCCTTCTCGCACTGGATCGGCACCTCGATCGAATGGGCCCCAAGGCCCGCCACGTACCCTTGACTCTTGATGTGGTCGAGCATTTTGCCAAGGAGATCGATCCGCCCAAGCTCGACGAAACGCTCGGCGACAGACCCATTGACATAAATTGCGTTAACGCCGTAATCGATGGCCCTGTCGATGTCCGTCAAGATGTCCGGCACCGTCGCGGCAGTTATCACGGGGTGGTGGAGAAACTCCAAAAACCCCTTTTGCATGTACACCTGGCAGATTACCTGCATCTTTGCGGAGGCAAGTTCGCGGTACTTGTTGAACAGCGGCATGTTGCCAGTGCTGAGCAGCGACGTGTTGATGCCCGCCCGCTCGGCCAGTTCTAGCGTTTCTAAGACCTTGCGGTCCGTGTTGTAAGCCTTCATGAGGGAGGGAAGATAGATGAGGTCGCGACCATGAGATCCGCCCCCGATGAGATTGCCCCCAAGAATGAGGCGGCTGATCTTGAGCTTCCCCAGGGTACCCTGAGGCATTTCTCCCTTCAGATCGTTCAGGCTCAGGTCCGTCAGCTTGATCGTAGCCCCTGTGATGGCGTGCACCTTCTCCCACGTGTACTTCTGTCCAGCAGTATAGCCTAGAACTCCCAGGAGCGGCGCCGCTGCTAAATTCTCGAGGGTCTCCCGCCGGGTCACAAAACCCGCCAATCTCCCGTTGAGCTTTTCAGTTTGGGATTCAGCTCCAGCCTTCTCCCTCTTTTCAGCGCGGTGTTGCGCGAGTCGGTCCAGTCCCCACAACCTATCTGCGGGCAAGAACAGAAATACCGCTAAGAGCAGGGACACGATCACGTTCTTGTCAACCAGCAGGTAATACCCCCCCAAGGGAATTCGGGGGTCTGTGTGGATCAGAGGCGGCTGCGCTAAATAGCAGAGCGCCAGCAGCACGATACCACAAGCACTGGCAAAATGAGTGAAGCAGCCCAGGATCAGCGCCAAGCCGATGAGGATAAGCCCCCAGATGTTCAACAGGTCCACCGTACGCAGGAGGTGAGGACTCGAGTAAAGCCAGTGAAAAAAGCCCGAGCAGATCCCCCGAGACAACTCCAAATAGGGGGCAGAGGTCCAGTTCGGTGTCAGAAGCTTGGCCAGCCCCTCGTAGAACATATGCCAGCCCACAGCGAATCGCAAACAAAACAAAATCATCGCCACATACATGTACGACGAAATCAACTGGCGACGGTCTCCTGTCGTTTCAGCCATGATGGTTCACCCCACTCATAGTCTGTCCAAGTCTGATCTAAAGCGCGGCCCATTATCTTTGAGCACCTCGACCCTACAAGCGCACCACGATGCCTTTTCTCTGCTATTGGTAGGACTTCCACTCTCAGTTCGCGAGAAAGGGTCCCGTTCAACGCCTGGCATGCCGATAGAAGTTGCGGTAGTCTTGCACGAGCAGGTAGAGAGGTGGCTCGTCCTCTTCGATTTCGGGGAATCGTCCGACCCGGTCGTAGAAGCGATTATCGATTTGGTCTTCAGCTACCAAGGAGACCTCTCCCACTAGAACACAGCCTTCTGCACCCCAGAATTCGTGGTACAAACGCGCCGGAAGGGTAATGCTTTCCCCGGGGCCCAGAACCACCGTGTCGCCCGCCTTCACGATGCGCTTCACCCCGTCGATCTTGACACTGACGTCTGTATCGGCCAAGCCTTCATCAGGGGTACTGTTATACAAGCGAATAACCAGCTTACCACCACCCCGGTTGATAATGTCCTCCACTTTTCTCCAATGGAAATGCAGGGGTGTCCGCTGATTGACGTCCGAGATCAAGATCTTCTCGCAATAGAGCTTTCCTTGCATGGTCTTCACATTCTCGGCACCACCGTTACGAATCACGAAAATACACAAACCATCCTTCTTATAGTCGCCACGTCCGAAGTCGGTTATGTCCCAGCCCATTTCGTTGTCGACAATCTCGCTTTCCTCTTCGCCTTTGCTTTTCCAGTCGGCCGGAGTCCAATAGGCAAACGGCGGAAGGTAGAACGCGCGTTGCCGCACGAAGTGTTCAGCGTCGCGCATAATGGCATTGATTTCTGAGCGTTTCATAGTTTTTCTCCTCCTTTATTCCGAATTCCAAAAACGTTAGCCTTCTGCACCCCCATTAACCTACCCAGTGTGTCTCCGCCAATGACAGCTCATCCTGGTGCTTAAACTAGCCCTCCATCCCCGTCGAGTCGCTTGACCAGATGAGGAAGTCAAAAAAGTTCAAACTGGCTCTTGCGTGACGAACTTGGGTTGGCGCTAACCCACGGAAATGAGCTAATAGTGCGAGATGAATCCGCCAAAGAAACCACCGGCGAAAGCACTGTCTGTTATAGCCGGCCGCCCTGCCACAACAAGATATTTGACGAACACCGCCGCATCGACAACGACGGTGTGCACTTAAGCTAACGATAAATTTTCAGCCTTTCAAAATCCACTGGACCGGTGCCTGCATTGACAAGTTTCAGTGTGTGCTGTTCATTAGGCAATCCATTTCTTTGAAATACGCAAACACCGGAGAGTGCGGGAAAATTCTTCAGCGCAAGATTCACTTTTCCTTCGGGCTTTCCGTCGAAGAACACCTCCACCTGACCGAGCCCCTCGGACTTCCCTGCGACGTAGGCGACTCCCGTGCCTCTGAAAGTCACTGTCAGTGTGTCACCGGGTTTCCTGCTCATCTGGACGTGGCTGTCGCCATGTTTTGGATCGAGGAGTTTTTCCCAGTTTCCTGCCCATTTTATTTGAGAACTGTCTATTGTCAGCTCCTCATAGGGAGGAAGTGCTTCTGTTCGCAGCACGACGGGTATGGTCCAGGCCTTATAAATGCCCGCCGGAACATCCTCAAACTGACACCCGGAAGTAAACATGACCACGCGAGTCTCCGAACCCCTCTGTTCCTGAAATTTCGCGCATAATGCTGGTCCATACATGTGGCTTCCGGAGGCGAGGAACTTGTCACTGATAGAACGGATAAGGGACCATGGGCCCCAAGGATGTTCCGCCTGATAGAAATCATAACGCATTTCCGTCGGATCGAACCACTTGGGCAGAATCTCCGGGTTGTACCAGGAAATGAGGAGATAAACTCCGAGAGAGGGCACATAGCAGATGGGGGTCTGGCCGAGTTTGGCAGGAGCTTTCAGAAGTGGTGTTGCCGAATCAACTTTTTTGGACCAATTTTTCCGATTTGCCCCGTCTCCCCCTGTAAAATACACCCAATCCGCCGCATTCAGTTTCGGCAATAACTTCCGCGAAACTCGACCGAGAATTAAAGTGTCCCCATCGTTCCAGAAACCATTATTCGACACGGCATAGACGAAGTCTTTCGCACCATCCCGTCCCACGTTTCCCCCATTCTTTCCATAGTGGACAAAGAACGGTGTGGCGAATCGTGGACCTTCCCACATCGGCTTCACGTAGTTATCTTCCACAGGTCGCAACCAGGTGTGGCCACGATCCAGCGATTTGATGAGGCTGGAATTGAACGCCGTCTGGCGCAGCATCGGATCCTTGCTTTCGAATCCATAAATATTTCTTGAGACGAACGCGTAAAAGACGCCGTCGATACACTCCCCGCCGCAGGCTTTCCACGAGGCGTTGTCCTTCCCGTGCTGGAGGGCAGGGCCATAGTCGGCCATCGGATTGACCTGAGTGCCGGTGAGCGTTGCGATGCTTTCGCCTTCAAACCGATTGAAAGCCAGGTTCTGTTGTATCTTTCCGAAGCCGCGCCCATCGCAATCGAAAGCATAGAGGCTGTCGTCGTCTGCCCAGAAAGGATCCCACGTGTCACCATTCGAATCGTCCCACTTGTGGATATTGTGGAGATCCAAATCCAGTTCGGCAACACGCTTCGCAGCCATGACTTTCGGCGTCGGACCCGAGTGGAAGAGACCCAACGCGTCTTTTTCGAACAGGCCGGCCGCTGCCAACATTCCCGTGCGCTGGAGGAAAGACCGGCGATCGCATTCCTGCGTCAGCACTTTTTTCTTCGTCATGTAAGTTCGCCTCCCGTCGATTCCTAATCTTCAACCGAGTCTTTAGTGCAACCAACCTCCCGATGGCCCGGACCGTGGACGCCGCAGATGACGCTCGTCTATCTGTCTCCTGCGGGGAGCAGCCTGACGCGCAGCGGCTTCAGGGCTTGAGTCTGGATCCAGACGACCAGGTCAGTCCCTTCCAACCTCTGGACATGGCCGAAGCGGAGATCTTTTCCTGCCGTCATGGGTTTTCCATCGAGAGTCAAGCGGGGGTCGCCGTCACCCCAGTTTTTGATTACGATGGCGGGGTTAACTGTCGGCGATCCATCGCTTGCCTGTATCGTCAGGTCCAGAGTCGCTGGCTTGGCAGAGGCATCATGCTCCAGAACGAAAGCCCGCTCGGCCGCGTCATATCCTCCGCTGTGGAAGCCCTCACCGGTCACATCGATCGCAGGAGGCGACAGCCACGACTTCGCCAGAGGCAACAACTCACGGGGCGGCTTCGTCGTCAGGCCGTTGAGCAGCAGCTTGCTCATGGTGTTCTCAGAGATCTGGTAGGCATCCCAATAAATGTGGGACAACGAGGAGTGTGAGGGGCGGTCTGGCGCCACGCAATGCCGGGTGCTGGAGGGGATTTGCGCCACCGGCCAGTGGTTCCAGCATTCAAATGTGAAGTAGGTCTTCTCCCCGTGATAGATATCCCACTTTACGTTGGCGGGCGGAACGATCTGAAAGGGCTTCCACGTGGATTTGAGATTCACCATCTGCATGTTGGGATCCTGCGGCCGGTCAATGGCTTGCGGACCCTCCGGTATCGTGAAGCTCGTAGCAGGCTTGGTTTTCCAAGTGTAGGTGGCGGATTCTCCCTTCATGTTGGTCAGCGTCAGTGCGTCCAGGTTGATGTTATCCTCAGGCTTTTGGCCGGGCGCATTGATAATAATCGTTTCCTGCCATTCGTGCGGCTTCGACAGATCCGTACTGTGCAGCACCTGCTTGCGCACCGCCACGCCATCCGGATAAACCGTCCAGTACTCGTCAGCCCAATCGAACCATCCCAACACGGGGTCTGGGTGCGCACCTTTGTAAGACTCCACTTCCGCAAGTGCATACCGCCAGTGGATCACTACGCGGGCGTCGCTGCTTTCCAGAATCCTCACGTGCGAGTAGTGGCTCTGCTTGTCAGACATCGGTTCGCAGTCCCCGCCGTCAGGGCAACCAGGGCCCCACGTTTCCAGGAATTCGTCCGTATACCATTTGCCGTTCTCAGTCACCCATGCCGGAATGTAGTTCGTGCCTTGCCAGAAAACCAGTCGTATGGGCGATTGGTCGAAACGCACCACAACGTCCGAATCCGGCCCTATCCGCCTCAGTCGGTCCCAAACATCCTCGAATTTGAGAGTGGCGTAGTACGCTCCAAAACGCCCTGGCCCTGGCGGCCCGGATGGGAGCACAGGCCAGGGGAGCACCTCCGCAGCCGGCGCTTTGGCATCCGCAACGCTCTTCTGCACTTCTTCCGGACTCAGGCTGCGCGAGTAGATCTTGACTTCGTCCAGTATGCCGTCCAACGCGTACCATATCGGGTAGATGGGGCGAATGGTCTCCGCGGGAAACGGGAGCACGGCCTCGCGAATCCTGCCGATCAACAAGTCCGCGTGCTCGGGCGCCTTCATGTTGCCCGTGATCCGCAGCCTTCCCACTTCTTTTCCGTCGATGTAGATCGCCAGGCCGCGAGTCGGGTCAAACGTACCCACCACGTGCGCCCATTTCTTGAGTGGCAACTGGGCCGTCGAGACGAGCGACTGCCACACCCCGTTGATTGCCAACTGCAACCCCACATGGCCCCACGCGTCGATCCCGAAGGAGTATCCGACCTGCTGATAGAGCTCGTGGTCGACAATCGGCACCCAATTCCAAGGAAGCGTGTTCAGCGCCACCCAAGCTTCCACGGAAAACGCGCCATTGAGTTGGGGAGCCTGCTCAGCCGTGCGAATGACCTGGGTAGTATAGCCGTCGAACCGGAGGCCCATCCCGGTAACCCCTGGAACATACTTGTAGAAGCCTGCGACCTTGTCTTCGACGCCGCTCGCGATGTCACGCGCTGTGGGCGTGGCAACCTCCTCGAAGGACCACTGGGCCACCAACCCCTGGTCCTGTGCGAACGCCCCTGCTGGGAACAAAGTCAAAATCAGCGAAGAGAGCAGAACTGTTGCCCGACAAATCCTCAATCTCACTCTTCAGCCTCCTAAGAAGATCCCGACCACTACTGTCCGGTCATTGATTTGGGAATTCCTCGGTGATCTGCGCCGTTGGGGCGCACCGCAGAGTTCAGGTTAAAAGCTTCCAAACTCGCGGGCGGCCTCCGTCACGGCGGTGAGGTTTTCGACCGGCGTTCCCGGCGCAACGTTGTGCCCGTCCATTAATACAAATCCGGGGATTTCTTTCAAAATCTCAAGCGCCTTACGGACGTCCTGGTGTACACTTTCGGGTGTGCCTTGTCGGAGGTTCATCGTATCGACACCACCGATAATCGTAACCTTCCCTCCCATAACATCTGCGATCTTTCGCTTGTCAGTTAAGTAGCTGAATCCTATATAGCGGTCGATTTTTATATCATCCACCCAGTATTTCAGAAGGTGGTCGGCTTTACCGCAGTTGTGGGCCATGACTTTGAGCCCTTTGCGGCGTGTGTAGTTAGAAAGCTCCTTCAACCCCTCAAGAGCAAACTCCTCCACCTGGCTTGATGACATCTGTGCTGTGCCATCATCGCCAACAAAAACAAACCCTTCATGAAAGTCATTTGCAAAAGCTGTCCTTCCTCCCGAAATCTCTCTTGTTGCATCAATCCATTGGATTGATTTCTCAACTATGATCGATAAAAGCTCCTTGACATATCCGGGCCGATCAACACAATCAAAACAAAACGCCTCCAGACCGCGAAGATCAGCAGCAATCACAGTTGGACCGATAATCCCCCCACCTCCTATGTAAACCAAATCCCTGCCGTTGATTGTCATGCCATCCCTAAACCGTACTGTGTAATCGCCTGCGGCATCCTTCATTTGCTTGTAGTATTCCAGGATTCTTCCATGAATGCCGCCATGCACATAATCGACATTCCTTAACCTTTCGAGATCATCGTCTTCTTGAAGAAGATGCGGACGTGCCAGCCAAGGTGAATCATCTTCAGGAAACACGAACGCGGCGCCAAAACTCTCACTGTCTTCTGCCCACATGAAGTCGGGATAACACACGATCTTGTGATAGTCGGAATCCACGTGCTCCAGTATCCATTTTCCGGCGCTAAGCTGAGCCTCCAACATAAACTTCGGATCATTAAGATATTCACGGAAGCTCTTCTCTCTTCCAATGTGGGGCAACCAGAAACGCGCTCCGAGGTAGTGAAGGACGGGTACACGATCAGGGTATTCAAAAGCCATCGCCTTGTCCCATCGAGCCTTACGCCTTTCAATCTCTGCATAATCGAGATCGATATCAATGAACATCGTGCACCTCCCTCATTCTACTGAAAGCGGACTGTGAACCCGTGGCGAAGTCCTTCACGCATGAACCACTCTCTTGACGAGTTCTTGATACTCCTCTGGGGCAAAATGCTCACCCTCCACAATGACGCCATTGAACCCCAGATCAATCTCCGCCTCGATCAGATCTAAACTTTCTGTTTCGTTTAGGAGGAACGCCAATTCCAGATCCCAGGATGCGGAATATTATGCCGTATATCCCCGCCTGTCAAATATTAAACGATTTACTATCCGTCACCCAGTCCAATTCAACCTTTAACTGGCCAATCTGATGGTACAGCGCCGCCTTCAATTCCTCCTCTTCTTTGCCGTTTCGCCGCTCTGTGAAAATTCCTGGCAACTCGTCCTGCGCGGTCTTCTTGGGGTACATCATAAACGTCCGGATTCCTTAAGCTGGTACATTATATCTCTCTTTGACTTGGGTAAAAAAAGTTTGACTTCGGCGCTGGAAAATCGTTTAATTCATGAACTGGAAGTTTCCTATGATCCTGCCCGTAAACAACGTACTTACGCGAGGGCGCTTGCGCGGCTCCTTGTCTGGGGGTTCTTTCGCTGCGGCTCCCCTTCTTTGCGTGTTTTGCGTCGGCAGGGGACGAAGTTTTGGACGCAAGGCCGCTCATGATTCTTTGGGGGATGCTTACATGCAGGCCGACCAGCCGGAGAAAGCCATCGTGCAGTTTCAAGCCTCCCTGGGTCTGGATGGGGAGGGCACGATGTACTATCAAATGGCTCAGGCGCACCAAAAGGCTGGTCAGAAGGAACTAGCCGACCAGACCATGCAAAAGTCCCGTGAGGATTCAAAAGTGGCGAATTGACGAAAGCGGCAGCACATTGAGGATCTTCAGATAACTCCGCCCTAGTCACCACAGGGTGGATCGGAAGGAGACGAGCATGAGCACTCGGAGGACATTCCTGGCCAATCTCACAGCGGGCTTAGGCGGAGCTTTCGCAGGCAGCCTGGTTTCCGGAGGACGGACCGAAGGCTTGGCGGACCCCGCTTCTCCTCCTCCGCTCGCGACGCATCGTTTCACGGGGCCGTTTGGTCTGGAACTGTACAGCGTGCGCAATCAGTTGGCCCAAGATATCCCCGGCACTTTGAAAACAGTCCGAGAGATCGGCTACACAGAAGTGGAAGTGGTTTACGATTACTGGGGCCATGCAACGGAAAAAGAATTGCGCCGTTATCTCGACGACGCCGGCTTGAAGTGCACCAGCGCGTTTTATCCCGCGGAACGCTACCTGCAAGCCTTCGACTCGGTCATCGACGGCGCCAAGGCTCTGGGGGTCGAGTACCTCGTGTGCGGAAACGTACCGGGAGCCTTCGATAAAAACAAAACGCTTTCGCTCGAAGACTTCCGTCACGCGGCGAAGCTGTTCAACGAATGGGCTTCCAAGCTGCGCGCGGCGGGACTGAGCTTCGCCTACCATAACCACGACTATGAGTTCCATCTTTACGATGGCAAGCCCGCGTACGACGCGCTCATTGCAGGGACCCAGCCTGGACTTGCGGACTTTGAAATCGACGTCTTCTGGGTAAAGCGAGGCGGCCAGGACCCGGTGGCTTATCTCGAACGCTTTCCCGTTCGCTTTCGCCTGGTCCATCTGAAAGACATGCGGAAAGGAACGCCGGTGGGGGATTTTTCGGTGGGAACCTCGGATGAGGCCAGCGTGCCACTGGGTCAGGGGATTTTGGATATCCCGCTCATCCTGCGGGCTGCGAAGCGTGCTGGCGTTAAGCGGTATTACGTCGAGGATGAGAGTGCCGAAGCCCTGGAGGGTATTCGCACCAGCCTGCAGTACCTCAAACAGGTGCGTTTCTGAGTTTACTTCGGCGTGAACATACCTCCTTGGCAGTTCCTGCGGACGACCGAGAAGCGGAATCGGTCGGCGAAAACGGCGGAAAGCAAAAGCAGTTAGCTGTGGAAATGACGGGCCGTGAAAAGCGTGGAAAACCAAAGGCAGGTTTCCCACCCTTCCCACCACTCTTGGGAATCCCTCAAAAGTAGCGGGATGCGCACAGCTGCGGCGATGGGGAGGCAGACTAAAAAGCCTCACCGAACCCACAACGTCCGAAGGTGGGCCAAGTTAAACCGCCGAAATGGGCCAAAAGAAGTTGCCAAAAGTAACTGTTCAGGAACTCGAAGCCGGAGAAAAGCTGGATTCTGAGTACCGGGAGATTCATCACCTGCTTGCACGAGCCTACCATGGGATCGGGCGAAAGAAGGACGCGATGCGCGAAAGCGCAGAGGTCGATCGCCCGGACAAGATTCGACGTCAGGTGCGGGGGGACCTGTCGGCAAGCGACAAGACCCAACCCAGGCTCAGCGGCCCCCCCAGCAGAGCAGCTTTCTTCACCAATCCAGGTGTCAGGTTCCATCCTTGCGTGCCTGAGAAATGACACTCATCACGTAATTCGTCGAGGGCTCCCCATGTCGAAGATTACTCGCAGGCACTTCTTCAGGCGGACAGCAGCAGTCGGCCTAGGAGCAGCGCTTAGCCCCAAACTCGCTCAGAATGCACGCGCCTTTCCGACACAGGCCCCCACCGTGCAGAGGGGAGCGGGCGGAGAACTGCACTTCCGCCTTTACGTCGCTCAAGCTGGTCGCGGTCCTCACATACATGACTTCGTCTACGCCAGCGACCCTGACGGAGAGACCTTTCACTCCAACATCGAGGTTGCTCCCGAAGGCGTAGTCCTCTCAGACACGGAAGGCAAAAAGAAATTCGGGATCAACGTCCGCTGGAACGTGGAAGGGTTCGGTTTCTTGTACATTACCGCGGATAACGGCGGTGAGTTCTACGAGCTACCCCCCGGCGGGAAGCGCGCCACACTGAACCTGAACCATGAACTCGCCAAGAGCCGTGTCGCCCGGAACCGCAGAAGGGTCAATCTCCATTTGAGCCAGGGGTGGAAACCATCTCGAGAAGCGCAGGCATTCCTGGATCTGTCCGACGCTTACTTTGAGGATGCAACGAAGGCCCAGGCTGACGGCGAACGATGCGGTGCGCTTGGCCAGAAATCCCTCTACTACGCGCTGTGGGCCGGCGAAATGATCGAGCTTGAAAAAGCTCGATGGGACATCCAACGCCAGGACCCGCGCCCTGGCTTCTTGTTCGGTTGCGACGGTCGCGGCTACTTCCAGATGAACATCGAGCGCTTCCTCGAATACTTCGTGCAGCTCTTCAGCTACGCGACGATTACGCATTACCTGCTGAGTGGAACATTCGAGGACTTCGAGCCCTCCGAGGGAAAGAAGCAGTTCGCCCTTCGGAAAGTGCTGCTGGATGCACTTCGCGCCCGCGGGGTGACAGTCGAAGGTCGGCCCCTGTTCTGGGCTTACAAGACCACGGCGCCGGAGTGGCTGAAGAAGAAATCCTTCGATGAGCTGCTCAAGTACGTCGAGAAGCACGCCCGTGAGGTGGTCGACTACTACGGTAACGACATGTACGCCTGGGAAATCGTCAACGAGATGCACGACTGGGCGAACGAATGTCAACTTACCCCGGATCAAACGATCGAGCTCACACGCCTGGCGTGCGATGTCACACGCCACACAAATCCACGCGTGCTGAGGCTGATCAACAACTGCTGCCTGTTTGGAGAATACATTCAAAAAAAGAAGTGGACCGATCTCGATGCGAAATACCCCCAACGGACTCCATTTCAGTTCATGAAGCAGCTGGTGGAAGCCGGGGTGGATTTCAACATTACGGGACTTCAGATATACTTCTCACTTCGCGACCTTTCGGATACGGTTCTCCTTATCGAGAAGTTCAAGAATCTGGGCAAGCCAATTCACATCACCGAAGTGGGGGCTTCATCCGGCCCTTCGGAAAGATCCATCAAGCTGGGAGGACTTGGCCTCTCACTCGACCCCTGCCCCTGGCATCGTCCTTGGGACGAGGAACTACAGGCGGACTGGTTGGAGGGCGTCTATACCTTGATGTATAGCAAGCCGTACGTTGAGGCCATTAGCTGGTACGACTTCGTTGACCCCTACAGCTTTGTTCCTAACGGCGGCTTGCTTCGCTCGCCTCAAGGGGAAAAGAAGGCGGCGTTTGAACGACTTGCGAGGTTGGAAGCACAGTGGAAAAGTCCGCCCAAGACATCAAGCACCTTCAATAAAACCCCCGCACCGATGCACAATCAAGGGGCGGTCTGAATCAAAGGCCGTCGTATGGGGTCTTGTCGGATTCCGCGAGTCGGCTTTCTGGTGGCACTGGCTTGGCCATCGGCCTCCTGTTTTCCTTACAATCCCAAGCTCTGCATCAATGGCCACGAGTACGCGAAGCGCCAACTCGAGCAGCAAAGCATCGCCTACGAAGCCCTCGACAATGGCATTCTCTCTTGCCAGGATCCTGGGCGGCTGCAAGCCCTTTGCGACGGGCTGTCCGCTGGCAAGATCGAGGCCCTCTTGCGCAAGTGGCTCTGCCTCCTGCCTTACCCCTTTTCTGCCTGCGACCGCCAAACCGGATACCGTTACGACCTTTCCATCCTCCAGATCGAACTCTCTCTCACCCAGGTTCTGGATCGACCCGTGGCGGGTCGCATCTTCTATGAAGAAGTCATTCGCGAAAACCTGGACATCGGCCGGCCCAAGAGTTTGGAGATGGCGGCAGCCCTCAACCCCACGTATGCCTCAGCATATACTCTTTTGGGCCAGACTTACGGAAGGTTGGGAGAGACGGCCAAATCTCAGGCAGCTTTCCAAAAGAGCCGCTCTTTGCAGGAGAAAGAAATCCAGGATATGCACGACAAGCTTCCCTCGGAACAAGAGTTATCCGAGCAACCTTCGCCCAAGAACTGTCCCCTCATTCTCAGGGATGGTTTTTGGCGACAAGCCTGATGTTTGAATTTCATTTTAGGAGGGTATCATGGACAGGCGTACTTTCAACAAACTCATCAGTGCGGGGACAATAGGGATTTCAGCCAACCCTCAGGTTCGGGCGGGCATTCAGCAAGCCCCCGTGTCCGAGAACACCGCGCGCCCATCCAAGTGGCCTGACCAGGTGTTTCGTCGTTTGCTGGTGGACACCCACGTGCCTGACTGGCATCCCGACTTGCTGGCGCGTTTTGATCCCGCGGAATATGTTGCCACCGCGGCGCGCGCAGGGTTCCAGTCGCTGATGCAGTATGCGAACTCGACGGTCGGGCTGTGTCTATGGCGAACGAAGGTTGGGCAAATGCACGCCAACTTGAGGGGCCGGGACATCTTCGGCGAGGTGATAACAGAATGCCGCCGCCAGGGCTTGCAGCCGCGGGCGTACTTCTGCGCGGTTTGGGACAACTGGGCCTGCGAGCGCCACCCTCACTGGCGGATTATGGAGGTCGACGGCTACGATCGCGTCCTTGAGAGCCGTTACGGACTGGTCTGTCCCAACTCGCCCTACCGCGATTATGTCAAGGCATGCATGCAGGAGATCGTCGGTAACTACGATCTCGAAGGCATATTTATCGACATGACCATGTGGCCGGACGTTTGTTACTGTCCTCACTGCACGGCGCGCTACTGGCAGGAACACAAAGCCGAGCCACCTCGAATCGTTGATTGGGACGACCCCGAGTGGCGGCGGTTCCAGAAAGCGAGGCAACAGTGGCTGCTCGAGTTCGCCGAGGAGATAACCGGCACCATCAGGAAAGTTCGCTCCATTCCCGTTTATCACCAAAATTCGTCGCTTTTCTTGAACTGGAAAGTTGGCGTACCCCTGCAACTGGCGCAGGCGAGCGACTTTGCGGGAGGCGATTTTTATGGCGGGCCAGCGCAGTATTCATTGATCTGCAAAGCCTATCATGGCTTGTCGCAGACCCGTCCCTTTGAGTTCATGACCTCTATGGCCCGCAGCCTTTGGAGTCGTGTGACCCTAAAGACAATGGATGAAATCCAGGTGGACTCTTTCGTACCCACGCTCCATTCGGCGGCTTTGATGCTGATTGACGGAATCAACCCGGATGGCACCCTGAATCAGCCGACCTACGATTTCATCGCCAAGGTCAATGCGCAACACGCGCCCTACGAACCTTTTCTCGGTGGCGACCTGCTGGCCGATGTGGCGATCTACTACGATAAAGAATCCATGTACAACCCTGCGGAAAAGGGTGTGCACGTCTCTAGGTTGGAGCCCGTTGTAACCTCAGGGGACCTCATCGCTGGCGTGGGCGATTGCTCGCACCGCGACGCATTGATGGGGGTTGCACGCTTCCTGCGCGAAGACCACATTCCGTTCGGCGTAGTGACCAACGCTAATCTGCAACAACTGAGCAATTACCGGGCGGTGGTCCTCCCTAACGTTTTGGAGATGACCGCGGAGCAGGCGGGACATTTCCGGGAATTCGTCGAAGACGGCGGCGTATTGTATGTCAGTGGAGCCTCTTCGCTCGATCGCTTCAACGCGCGCGGCCCACGCTTCCTGCTGGAGGAGGTGTTGGGCGTCCGCTACAAAGGGATCCTCGGGACGAAGGTCACTTTCCTTTCTCCCAAAGATGAGCAGGTGAGGAAAACTGTTTGGCCCCAGCGGCACCTCAGTTTCGATGGGCCGATGATTCTGGCAGAGGCGCTGCCCGGCTCGGAAGTCCTGGCCACGGTGACCTTGCCGTTCGTAGCGCCTGAGGTCGGTCACGTCATCGGCAGCCGCTTCGCCGATGCGCATAGCAGCCATCCGGCACTGACCGCTGGCGCAGATCCCGCGGTGGTAGTCCATGCCTTTGGCCGAGGGAAGGCGGTGTGGTTGGCCGCTCCGATTGAGTCCGGCGCCGGACCGGTGAACGCCAAGCTCGTCTTGTCGCTTCTCCGCCGAGTTCTGCCGGGGCCGTATCGGTTTGAGGTAGAGACGCACCCCGCGGTGGAAATGACGCTCTTTCATCAAGCGGAGAAGCGGCGCCTGTTAGGCGGGTTGTTGAATATGGCGCAGCAACTTCCGCCCATCGCCGTGGGCGCGACCGTACGGGTGCAGGTCCCCGCCAGCCGGCAGGTGACAGGGGTGCTCCGGTTGCCGGAGCGGAAGGCGATGCAGTTCGAAAAGATAGGCCCGTATGTCCAGTTCCGCCTCGAGCCGTTTGAGTCCCTGGTCATGGTGCTGGTCGAATACCAGTGAGAAGACAGGTCGTCCCGGGAGGATTGCTAGCCAGATTTGTTTCATGAGTTTTGGGGCCTCGGACCTGACCACTCACCTTAACCGGGCTTGGTCAGACGTTTGAGTGGCGGAGAAGCTGATGGCCAAGAGACTTGCTGCTCTTACTGCCGAGCATTACGAAATAGGGAGAGCTTGGATGCGAAAGGACCAGCTCGGCATGGCATCCAAGAGCTTGGAGATGACGGCAGCCCTCAACCCCACGTATGCCTCAGCATATACTCTTTTGGGCCAGACTTACAGAAGGTTAGAGACGGCCAAATCTCAGACAGCTTTCCAAAAGAGCCACTCTTTGCAGGAGAAAGAAATCCAGGATATGCACGACAAGCTTTCCTCGGAACAAGAGTTATCCGAGCAACCTTCGCCCAAGATAGGAGGGTATCACGGACAGGCGTACTTTCAACGAACTCATCAGTGCGGGAGCAATAGGGATTTCAGCCAACCCTCAGGTTCGGGCGGGCATTCAGCAAGCCGCCGTGTCCGAAAACACCGCGCGCCCATCCAAGTGGCCTGACCAGGTGTTTCGTCGTTTGCTGGTGGACACCCACGTGCCTGACTGGGACCCCGTGTTCCTGAGTCGGCTTGATCCAGTTGAGTACGTGGATTGCATCGCGCGGGCGGGCTTTCAATCGCTGATGCAGTACACAAACTCCTGCGTGGGGGTTTGCCTGTGGCGCACCGAAGTGGGACAGATGCACGCCAACCTGAAAGGTCGCGACCTCTTTGGCGAGATCATTAGCGAATGCCGTCGTCGGGGTCTTCATACTGTGGCCTACTTCATCGTGAACTGGGATAACTGGCCAAGTGAAAAACACCCCGCTTGGCGCATCCTGCCTGCGGAGGGGGACGATCATATCCTGCAAGGCCGTTACGGGCTGGTCTGTCCCAAAGTCAGCAATCCAACCCGTGCGTTACGCGAAACACCAGGAACGGCTCCCCACCTCTCCCGAGAGGAAGATGCTCAGGGAAATGTTTGGTGATGAGGACGGCCCGGAAAACTGGCAATCGCGTGACCGGATCTCGCCACGCCTTCAGGGCCGCGGACCTCACAACCGGAGGTCCGTGCTACTGCGTAATTGGCGGACGCGCCGAGCTGTTGCCTGGTATGCGCCGGCTCGGCAAAGGGGGTCAGGCCTCTCGGTGCTGGCACAAACCTCCTGCGTCACATCTTCCCGCCGGATGTTTTCACATCCGGATTGGGCAGCATCACATCGCGCACCAGGGCACTGAGATCGTTGCATGCGCCGATAAACTGGCGAAGCGTTCGCCGTGTGGAGCCGAACGAGTCAAACTCCTCGATGGTGAGTCCATCCGGTTCATAAGCGCGGCGGAAGTCTGTGAATCTCTTTAGCAGATCGTCGACAATCCGCGGGTCCACGGGGGTGTCGATCCGTGAAACGATTGGGATATCGCTGGCGTTGTACCGGCGCTGCCAGGCGCACGGTGGCGAGATCACCACGTCGCCCCCGATGAACTCGCTCCAATGCATGTGGTTGCGGAAGGCGGCCGAAAGCAGGCGGAGGCGATAGCCGCGCTCGCGGAAAACGGCGTACGTCCTTTTAAAAACTGCGACGCCGGCCCACTCCAGATAGCCGGGGTCCGTGCTGATGTTCTCGTTTTCCATGATGACCTTGAGCCAGTCATCGAGCCGTCCGACCATGATCGTACACACCGGACCCATGGTCGAGATCTCCTTGCCCTCGCGCTCCCGGTGCTTGAGCCCCCGCTCCACGGCTTCGGCCACTGCGAGGCATTGCGGCAGGGCAAAACACACGGTGGCGTTAATGCTCACACCTCGATATGTCGCTTCCTCGATGGCCGGGACTCCGGCGCGCGTCACGGGAATTTTCACAATCATGTTCGGCGCCAGGCGGCTAAAGTGGATGGCCTGGTCGACGATGGCCTGAGTATCCCGGTAGAAACGAGGGTCGGTCTGGATGGAGAGCCGACCATTCCGTCCTTGATGGGCCTCGAAAATCGGCTTGAGCCGCGCGGCCCCTCTCGCTGACATTTCCTCGATAACCCGCCATCCGATCTGTTCCTCGGTGGCGCAGGGCATCGCGTGCATGAGTTCGAGGATTCGTGAGCGCCAAAACTCCATTTCGCTCTTCAAGACGGAGACAGCGATCACCGGATTGCAGGTGGCGCCAACAGCGCCGTGCTGGATCGAGTATGTCAGTTCTTCAATCGATGCCGAGTCGTTCCACAGGCAGGTAGGGGTGGTTTGAGTCATCCGGTGCAAAGGGCTTTTATAGGGCGCGGGTGCGGTTGCGTTTGACATAGGGGTAGCACGTGTTGAACACGCGTGCACCATCCTATGCCGGGATGCCTGGACATGTCAAGGCGTAGCATCGCGTGCCCCAGTGTGCAGTCACCCTACGGGGTCTGACGCTATCAGTTTTCAACCCCCTCACCCACGGCCCCTCTCCACAGGGGGAGAAGCTGGGAATTAATCCATCGAGGGACAACCCGGTTTCACGGAAAGGCGCAAGGTAGGCAAAGGTTTTCGCTTTACAGGTAGAGCATATGTGCCTATACTGTCTTGCACACGTGAGCAGCAAATTTCACGGAAAGGCGCAAGGTAGGCAAAGGTTTTCGCTTTACAGGTAGAGCATATGTGCCTATACTGTCTTGCACACGTGAGCAGCAAACCTTCCAAAAGCGACTCGGTGACTGTCGTGGGACGAATCTCTATCAAAGACATCGCCCGGCTTGCACACGTGTCGCATTCCACGGTCTCGCGGGCGCTTCGGGCGAGCCCGCTGGTGAACGCCGAGACCGCCGAAAAGATTCGCCAAATTGCTGTGCAGTGCGGATTCCGTCCCAGTGCTGTCGCACGCAGCTTGGCCACGCGCTGCACTCACACGATCGGAGTCGTGGTCACAAGCATAGCGGATCCTTTCGTAGCAGAGGTGGTGACCGGAATCGAAGAAGAAGCAGGGGCGCACAGCTATTCCGTGTTCCTTGCCAACTGCAACGCCGACCCCGCGCGCGAGGTGAAAGTGGTGCAGTCTTTTGAGGAGCAGCGCGTCGACGGCATTGTGGTGACGGCCTCGCGGGTGGGCGCGCTCTACGCCTCGGTTCTGGAGCGGATGCGTATCCCGATCGTACTGCTGAACAACCAGCATCCGAGCCATTTTGCGCATTCGATAATGATTGAAAATTTTGCGGCAAGCTGCACTGCGGTGCGCCACCTGATCGAGCTCGGGCACGAGCGAATCGCGTACGTCGGCGACCGCTTCGGGTACGGATCCGATTCCGAGCGCTTCAGCGGCTATCGTTCGGCGCTGGACGGAGCCGACATCCCGTTCCGGCCCGATCTCGTGGTGCATGGCGACGGCAAAGCGGAAGGGGCGGGCGCGGCGCTCGAAAAGCTGCTCGCCGCGCCGGAGCCACCCACTGCCATCTTTTGCTATAACGACATGACTGCTATCGGTGTTCTGAAAGCGATCCGCGCGTGCGAGTTGAGAGTTCCGGAAGATATTTCGCTGGTAGGCTTCGACGATCTGCCACTGACGCTTTACGTTGAGCCTCCGCTCACCACCGTGCGCCAGCCCAAGCGCGAAATGGGGCGGATGGCCATGCAGGTTCTGGCGAAGTTGATGGCTGGCTCTGAGGCCGAACAGGAGATCAAAGTGGCGGGCGAGTTGATCTTGCGCCAATCCACCGCCCCGCCGAGGGAGGGAAACTTATGCAATTACTCGTCCGCCCCGAAAACGGAGAGCAAGCAGAAATACCCGGATTTGAATTCCTCTCCTTCCGCGTCCACAAGTTGAAGCCGGGCGAACGCACCGAAGGGGACACCGCCGGCAGCGAACTGGGACTCGTCCTGCTGGGTGGGAAATGTTCCGTCGTTTCATCGCGCGGCGAGTGGAAGGGCATCGGGCGGCGGCAGGACGTATTCAGTGGGTTGCCGTATGCGCTGTACATTCCGATCGAGACCCGCTACTCGATCGCCGCCGAGACCGGCTGCGACCTGGCGTTTTGCTCGTGCCGCGCGGACGAACTCTACGGTCCCAGGCTCATTACGCCGGCCGACATCGAAATTGAGATTCGGGGGGCCGGAAACGCGACACGGCAAATCAATAAGATCATGCGCCCGGAATTTCCCGCGCACCGCCTACTGGTCGTAGAGGTGTACACACCGGGCGGAAACTGGTCCAGCTATCCTCCCCACAAGCACGACGAGCATAACCCCCCTGCCGAGGTGGACCTGGAGGAAATCTATTACTACCGAATTCAGCGGCCCGAAGGCTATGCCATCCAGAAAGTCTACACGGCGGACCGGCGCCTGGACGAAACGATCACGGTTCGCGACGGGCAAATGGTGCTGGTGCCGCAAGGTTATCATCCGGTGGTTGCTGCGCATGGCTACAACGTTTATTACCTGAATGTGCTGGCAGGGTCGGCGCGGTCCATGGCCGCCTCTGACGATCCCGACTTTGTTTGGGTCCGCGAAACCTGGCGGGACAAGGACCCAAGGGTTCCTCTGGTCACCCCGGAGATGGAGAACGACTAAGCGAGGATGAACTGATGCGAACACAACGTTTGACCATGGCGCAGGCCCTGGTGGCATTCCTCAAGCAGCAATACGTAGAGCGTGACGGCCGGGAGTTTCGGTTCTTTCATGGGGCGTGGGGCATCTTCGGCCACGGCTGTATCGCCGGGTTGGGCCAGGCGCTGCAGCAGAACCCGGATTTCCGGTACTACCAATGCAAGAACGAGCAAGCGGGCGTTCATATCGCCACGGCGTTCGCGAAAGCCAAGAACCGGCTGGGCACATTCACGTGCATCTCATCCATCGGGCCGGGCGCCACGAATATGATTACGGGCGCCGCCACGGCAACTATTAACCGGCTTCCCGTGCTGCTGCTGCCCGGTGATATCTTCTCGCGCCGTAATGTCGCGCCGGTGTTGCAGCAACTGGAGTCCGAACACAGCCAGGATATATCCGTAAACGATGCCTTCAAGCCGGTATCACGCTATTGGGACCGCATCAATCGTCCGGACCAACTGATCTGTTCCGGTGTTGAAGCGATGCGCGTTCTCACCTCGCCTTCGCAGACCGGCGCGGTGACCCTGGCGCTTCCCCAGGACGTCCAATCGGAAGCTTGGGACTACCCGGAAGAGATGTTTGCCAAGCGTGTCTGGCACATCGCGCGGCAGGAACCGGAGCGCGCCGTTCTTCTGCGCGCTGTGGAGACGATCCGGTCAGCGAAACGGCCACTCCTCATCGCCGGCGGCGGCGTCCTGTACAGCGAAGCGACGGAAGCGCTGGCTCGTTTCGCTGGCGCGACGGGTATTCCGGTGGGAGAAACCCAGGCCGGCAAGGGAGCGTTGCCCTTCGATGGTTCGCAGAGCCTGGGCGCGATTGGGGTCACCGGTACTCCTGGCGCAAACCTGGCGGCGCGCGACGCCGATGTCGTCATCGCGATCGGCACGCGGCTGAGCGACTTCACCACCGCATCGAAAACCGCGTTCCAGAATCCGGAGGTGAGGTTCATTAACATCAACGTGGCGGAATTTGATGCCTTCAAGCATGCGGGCCTGCCGATGATCGCCGATGCGCGCGCCGCGCTCGAGAAGCTGAGCGCCGCAGCGGCGGGATATCGCATCGACGCGCAGTACTCAAACTCGATCTGCGAGTGGAGGGCCCGCTGGCAGGAGGAGAGTGACCGTTTGTACAACTTGCGGCACGGCCCGCCGATCAGCCAGGGCGAAGCGATCGGAGTCGTGAATTGCCTTTCGCGGCCGCAGGACGTGGTGGTTTGCGCGGCCGGAAGCCTGCCGGGTGATCTGCACAAGCTGTGGCGGACACGCCAGCCGGGAGGCTACCACCTGGAATACGGCTATTCTTGCATGGGGTACGAGATCGCAGGCGGGCTTGGGGTGAAGATGGCGGACCCCTCGCGCGAGGTCTACGTAATGGTCGGCGACGGCTCGTTTTTGATGATGTCGAGCGAGATTGCGACCTCCGTGCAGGAGGGCTACAAGCTCAACCTTGTCGTGCTCGACAATCACGGATTTTCGAGCATCGGCGGGCTCTCGCAAGCGATCGGCTCGCACGGTTTCGGCACGGATTATCGATGCAGAACCGAAAGCGGCCAACTGGACGGCGAGCATGCACCCATCGACTTCGTCGCGCTGTGCCAGGGCCTTGGCGCTCGCACCGTCCGGGCGCGCTCGTACGAGGAGCTTTATCATGCAATCGAAGCAATGAAGCTCGAGACTCGCACCTCGGCCGTCGTCATCGAGGTCGATAAGGAGATGCGCGTACCCGGATATGAATCGTGGTGGGATGTGCCAATCTCGGAGGTTTCCGAGATCGAGAGTATTCGGGCCGCGCGCGCACAGTACGCAGAAGCCGTGAAGAAGGAGCGGCGTCACGAGGTTGGAAGGTTAAAGGGTAAAGGGTAAAGGGCTGAGCGCAGCGAAACATCCCTGCAGTTCCTTGCAAAACCAACTGCGGAGGTCCTTCGCTCCGCTCAGGAAGACGAAGCTAGTTGGTTTCGCGGGGAATCCGCTACAGCGGTCCGCGTCACAAGGAGACGGAATGACAGCAACGGTGCTTGACGGTGAAGTCCGGGATTATATCGGGGGAGTGTGGCGGCGACCTTTGTCGGAACCCGCCAGCGACGTATTGAATCCCGCGCTTGGCGAAGTCATCGCGCGAGCGCCCGCCGGCTCTGCCCGGGATGTTGCTGCGGCGGTCGATGCTGCATCGACGGCGTTCCCCGACTGGAGTGCCACGCCTCCCGGCGAGCGGATCCAATACCTTTTTCGCTTCAAGCAGCTTCTGGAGGAACATTTCGAGGAGATCGCCCGGATCACCACCATCGAGAACGGCAAGACGCTGACCGAGTCTCGAGCGGAACTCCGGCGGGGGGTCGAAAACATCGAGGTCGCCTGCGGAATTCCGACGCTGATGCAGGGCTACACGCTGGAGAACATCGCCCGCGGTATCGATGAATCAATGTTCCGGCAGCCGCTGGGAGTGGTCGCGGCGATCACGCCCTTCAACTTCCCATCCATGATCCCGTTGTGGTTTTTGCCCTACGCGATTGCGTGCGGCAACACCTTCGTGCTGAAGCCGTCCGAGCGTGTCCCGTTCAGCATGATTCGGATCATGGAACTCGCCGAGAAGACGGGCCTGCCGAAGGGGGTCGTAAATCTTGTTAACGGTGGCAAGACGACTGTGGACGCGCTGCTCGATCATCCGGCGGTGCAGGCGATCAGCTTCGTCGGATCCAGCGCGGTGGCGCGCTACGTTTACGCGCGGGCGGCTGCCAACGGAAAGCGCGTGCAGTGCCAGGGCGGAGCGAAAAATCACGCGGTCGTGATGCCGGATGCCGACCGCGAAACTACCACTGACATCATTGCCGACAGCGCCTATGGCTGCGCTGGGCAGCGGTGCCTGGCCGTGTCGGTTGCGATGGCAGTCGGAGGAGCGCGGGAGTGGTTTCCGGAGTCGATCGCCGACGCAGCGACATCTCTCAAGGTTGGCGGAGGCCTCGATGAAGGGGTTCAAATGGGGCCAGTGATCACACCCGCCAGCCGGGTGCGCATCGAGGGCCTGATTGCGCAAAGCGTTTCAGAGGGGGCGTGCCCGTTGCTGGATGGCCGGCTGGCGAGCATTGCCCAGCAGTCCTCGGGGAGTTTCGTTGGACCAACGGTTCTCGATGGCCTTCCCGCGGCGAGTCCGCTGGCTGAAACTGAGATCTTCGGCCCCGTGCTCAGCCTCGTTCACGCCTCCAGCCTCAAGGAAGCGATGGCGATTGTCAGAAGGAATTCCTACGGCAACGCCTCATCGATCTTTACCACGAGCGGCGCTGCGGCGCGCAAATTCTGCAACGAGATTCCTACTGGGAACGTGGGGGTCAACATCGGGGTCGCTGCGCCGATGGCGTATTTCCCGTTCAGCGGCTGGAAAGGCAGCTTTTTCGGAGTCCTGCACGCGCAGGGACGCGATGCCGTCGCGTTTTACACGGCAGAGAAAGTGGTCATTGAACGGTGGCCACAGGAGTGGAGCCGGAGATTCTGATGACAAGCACAGGAACAAAGCAAGCCATTGCGTTGCGCGTGGGCAACGCTCCGTGCTCGTGGGGCACGCTCGAACTCGAGGAAGCCAAGGGCGGGCAAATCGCATTTGACCGGATGTTAGACGAACTGGTGGAAACAGGTTATACAGGCACGGAGTTGGGCGATTGGGGCTATATGCCGACCGATCCGGCGTGCCTCAGAGCCGAACTGGATAAGCGCGGTTTGGTGATGCTGGGCGCCTTCGTACCCGTAGCGCTGAGGGATGCTGCCTCGCACGAGCTGGGAATCGCGAATGCTCTCAACACGGCGCGCTTACTGGCGGCCGTGGCATCGGATCCGCAGCCATACCTGGTGCTGGCGGATGCCAACGGAGCCGTTCCGGATCGCACGCGAAACGCCGGACGAGTCACGCCGGAACTTGGCTTGAGCGCTGACGATTGGCGGACCTTCACCGATGGCGCAAACAAAATCAGCCGCGCGGTTCTGGCCGAGACGGGCCTGCGGACCGTCTTTCACCACCACTGCGCGGGGTACGTGGAGACGCCGGACGAGATCGAGCAATTTCTCGACCGGACCGATCCCGATGCTCTCGGCCTGGTGTTCGACACCGGCCACTTTTCCTACGGCGCCGGACACTTCGAGGTGGTCCAGGGGATGGAACGTTTCAAGGATCGGATTCTATACGTGCACTTGAAGGACTGTCATCCTGAAATCGCGCGGCAGGCGAGCGCTGGGAAATGGGACTACTTCCAAGCGCTCCGGCGCGGAGTCTTCTGTGAACTGGGGAAAGGGGGCGTGGACTTCCCGGCCGTGTTGCGCTGGCTGAAACAGAGCGCGTACACCGGCTTCGTACTCGTGGAGCAGGATGTGCTGCCGGGGATGGGCGCGCCGAGGGAGAGCGCACGACGCAACCGCCAATACTTGCTTTCAATCGAGGACAATTACGCGTGAAGTCAGGGAGGCCCCATGAGCAAGAAACTGAACGTCGGATTGATCGGCGCCGGGAGGATCGGAAAAGTCCACGCCGAAACGATTGCGTTTCGCATTCCGGAAGCGACACTAGCCGCCATTGCTGATCCTGATGCCGAGGCAGCGCGCGCCGTCGCCCGGCGCTACGCAATCCCCCGGGTCACTACTGGCGCGCAGGAAATCTTCCGGGATTCGAGTATTGATGCCGTGCTGATCTGCTCGCCCACGAACACCCATGCCGATCTGGTGATCGAGGCGGCGCGAGCCGGGAAGCACATTTTTTGCGAGAAACCGATTGACCACACACTCGAGAGAACCGACTGCGTTTTAGAGGCCGTAGAGAAGGCCCACGTGAAGCTGCAAGTGGGCTATAATCGCCGCTTCGATCCGAATTTCGCGCGGGTCCGCAGAGCCATCGTCAGCGGTGAAATCGGTACGCCTCATCTCCTGCACATCATCAGCCGGGATCCCGGACCTCCGCCGATCTCCTATGTGAAACAGTCAGGCGGGATGTTTCTTGACATGACCACGCACGATTTCGACATGGCACGATTCCTGATGGGGGACGAAGTGACACAACTGTATGCGGCGGCCGGCGTGAGAGTCGACCCCGAGATTGGCAAGGCAGGCGATGTGGATACGGCTGTCATCGTTCTCCATTTTGCGAGCGGCGTCATCGGAACCATCGACAACTGCCGTAAGGCGCCTTACGGCTACGACCAACGCGTGGAGGTGCTGGGCAGCGCGGGGGCGATTGCCACCGAAAACTGCTATCCCAATTACGCGGTGATCAGCACGGCCGAGTCGGTCCGGCGCGATCTGCCTCTTAACTTCTTTATAGATCGGTATGTCGAGAGCTTCGCCAATGAGCTGCGGGCATTCGTGCAGGCGGTTGTCGAAAAGAAGCCGACACCGGTGACGGGAGCGGACGGCCGCGCGACCGTGGTTATGGGGCTGGCGGCTCGCAAGTCTTACGAAGAGCGCCGTCCGGTGCGGCTCGAGGAAATCAGCGCGAAGGAGAGCGCATTTGCGACAGTCATTCGCTAAGAACATTCTGACGGACGTACAGTTCTGGGTGCCGGTCGGGGTTCTCGTGTTCGGCGTGGCTTTACTCGTGGTGCTCTCATGATGGCTCCCCTCCTCAACAAGGAGGGGAATTACCCGGAGCATTTGCATGCATAGTGTTGAGCAAAAGAATCATGTAATCTGCGCTCCAAAGGTTCACGCCGTCCCCCACTCCCTGCACACGCTCGGTGTCTTCTGCGGTTTGGCGGCCGGGGCGTGGCTCGGAATGGCGGAGGCTCCGACCAAACTGGTCACACTCGGATTCTCTCCGTTTCTGATCTCGCTCGGTATGGTGGCGGGTGTGTTCGTTGCGCGCTGGACCGTGCCAGTGGTGCTGAAAGGAACGGGCTACGTCTGGGCCGACCTCTCCGAGAAGCCACACCTTGTCGTGTGGGCGATCCTCGCCGGAATGCTCTGGGCGGTGGCAAACACACTGACGGTGTTTGCCATTCGCAACGTCGGGCTCTCCATCGCTTTCCCCCTCTGGAACACGAACAGCCTGGTCGGGTTGTTTTGGGGATGGCTGCTGTTCAACGAACTGCGAGGCGCGGGCAGAAAGCAGCGCGTGAACGTGCTGGGTGGCGCCGCCGCCATCGTGGCCGGCGCATGCGTGCTCGCCTATGCCACCACAGTGCGCCAGCCCTCGTCCGCCTCGCGCGGCGTTGCCACTGTAGGCATCCTGGCGGCTTTGGGAGCCGGGGTTCTGTGGGGAACGATGTACATCCCCTATCGAAAAGCCTATATCAGTGGGATGAACCCGCTCTCCTTCGTGACCATGTTCACGTTTGGCGAGTTGGGAACCGTGTTCGCGCTCGCCACAGTGTTCGACGGGGGATTCCGAAACGTGATCGTGTCACTTGGCCTGGCACGCCGAGCCTTGTTCTGGCTTTTTCTTGGCGGCCTCTGCTGGGTGCTGGGCGATCTCTTCCAACAATACGCGGCCAAATATATCGGCATCGGCCGCGGTATTCCGCTGTCGAATACGAACCAGTTATGGGGGTTGGCGTGGGGTGCCCTTGTTTTCGGGGAGTTCGCGGGCCTGCGTGCAGGTATGCAGGTGCTTATCGTCGCGGGATCCCTGATCATGATTGGCGGGGTCGTGGCCATCAGCATGTCGGAAGCGCCCCAATCCGAACAGCAATCCTGGGGGACAGCCATGGAACGCGAGTGCAGCCGCTACGGTCTTGATCGCGAGCGCGTCGCTGCGACGGTCGAGGGGCGCGACCCTTTGGCCATGGAATCTCGCTCGCGCGGGTGGTGGGACTATGCGGCAGTGGCTGGCGCCGTGGCACTGTTCGTGTGGCTCGCCATTGGGGCGGAGCGCCAACCCATATCCGTCAACATGCCTTGGATGGCAGGTCTGATCGTCGCCTCGCTCGCGGTCCTGCTTGGCTGTGGCTTCTTGCTCTGGAAGCGCACCCGTTTCTCTTAGGTTGCAAGCGGGTGCGCCGTGCGTGGCGCATAATTCCAGCGTGTGGCCAGCAGGCAGCCGCCGGTGACGGAGAAAGCGACGAAGAGATAAAAGAGCGTGTCCCAGCCGTATTTTTCCGTTACCAGGGCCACCAAGTACGGCGATAGGATCTGCCCGATCGAGCCCACGCCGTCTATGAACCCGGCCGCGGTGGCCGCGCCTCGTTGCGAGCCCACGTCCTGGGCCGCAGCGCCCGACATCAACGTGTCTGGGCCGAAGGTCATGATCCCAATCAGGCTGATTCCCAGTGCGTTGCCCCAATGACCTCGCGCCGCGAGCATGGGATGGATCAGGCTGACCAGAGCCAGCCCCCACAGCATCACTGCTCCCACCGGGAAGCGGCGCGATTGTACCAGCTTGTCGGAAGCGTAGCCGGCGATGATCGCACCCGAGAACCCTACCAATTCATAGAGCGAGGAAGTATAGCCGGCTTCACGTACCGAATAGTGGAGGTGCTGCGTCATGTACACTGGCAGCCAGAAGAGGAACCCGTAGCGCGTCAGCTTAAGGAAGAAATACATTGCGCTGATGATCCAGACGGTTCGGTCCAAGAGCAACCCACGGAAGACTGAGGTTGAGTCGTGGGGCTGCGGTGCGTCCCTGCGCGTTCCCTGATCGCCCAGGGGCGCAGCAACAGGTTCGTCCTCCTCGATAGCAGGAAGCCCCACTTCCGAAGGGTGATTCCTGACCAGGAACACGTACCCGAGCATCACGATCAGCAGCACCAGAGCGGGCGCCCAGAATCCCCGTCGCCATCCCCACGCTGGAAACAGCCAGTTCTGGGTCACAGCGAACGTCGCGAATATCGTGGCCACGAAGCCGCCCAGCACATAGTTCGTGCTCCACCACGCCATCACGACTCCCCGCTCCTGGCGACGGAACCAGCAAGCCATGTTCTTCACCAGACCGGACCATCCGGTTGATTGGCCTGCCCCGCTTAGACAACCCAGAATCACAAAAGCGACGAGCGACGTCTGAAATCCCATCAAGACGTTGGCCAGTACCACGATGCACATGCCGATGCCGACCACGCGACGCGGACCGAAATAGTCGGAAAGCGCCCCTGAAAGGAACTGACTCAGCGCGTATAGAACGCTGTAGCCAGTGATGACCGCCGCCAGTTGCATGTTCGACTCGCCCAGATCGTGCCGGAGTAGCGGCATCACCACACTGAAATTCTTCCGGCAAAAATAGAATCCTGCATAGGCGAGCCAAGAGATCGCAAATATGCGATAACGCCACCGCGCCTGGCCCCTGGTCAAAGCCGGAGAAATCGAACTTGCCTTCCTCGGTCTCGATGGCGTTCCAGTAGACCGGATACTCCACCGTGTTGAGGTTCATCGCCCGGAAGGTGGGCTGGGTGCGCTCCATGCGGTCCGGGTACGCGCTGAAGTTGCCGACCTGTCCTCCAAGCATGATGAACGGCTTGCCGTCCACCAGAAAGGTAAACTTGTCGCCCTTCTTGACGAGCTGTGGGATGGGCTTGCTCTGAGCAAAGGCAAGCGAGGCGGCGCACGCCAGCAGAGCGCAGAGCCCCACGACCGCCCGCCAAGACCCCGCAGTCCACTTCTACGAAACCTTCCTTATCCTCGGATTCGAGTTGACACTATCAGTATAATCTATCATCCCCATTGGAATTCACATCCTGGGGAAAAGCATGCCGAAGTATCCCATTCCGGCGAGCTACACGGCGCTGGCGTTTAGCCTCGTTTTCGCCGTGCTTGTTGGGGCTTTCGCGGGACTCGCTTGGGCGCAGCCGTCCGACACCGAACGCCTCTACCAGCAAGCCGAGCAATCGTTGGCACAGGGAAAGTTCCAGGAAGCAGTGGAGAACTTTAGGGCCATTCTTGGCCAAATCCCAAATGATCTGCGCGCGTTGAACGGCTTGGGGGTGGCCTTGGCGCAGCAACGCGAGTACAAGCAGGCCATCGAAGTATACCGCAAGGCGCTCGCGATTGATCCTCGGGCGGCCGGGACTCACCTTAACCTTGGTCTGGCTTACTTCAAAATGGGGGATTTCCGCTCCGCCGTGCCGCCCTTGAAGCGCGCCTCGGAGCTGGAGCCCGCCAATCTTCAAGCTGAGACGCTCCTGGGCATGGCCTACTACGCGACGGGCAGGTTTGCGGACGCCGCCAGAAATCTGGAGAGAGTAGCCGAGAGGCAGCCCGAGAACACACAACTCCTTTACGTTCTCGCCGAGAGCTATCTGTGGAGTGGGCAATATCAGAAGGTGCTACAGATTTTCTCGGGGCTTCAACGCGAGCATCCCCAGTCAGCCGCTGCTCACATGCTGATGGCCGAGGCTCTCGACGGGCTCGACCGAACCACGCAGGCTATCGAGGAGTTCCAGGCAGCGGCGGCGGTCGCGCCTGACGAGCCCAACGTTCACTTCGGGTTGGGATATCTTTACTGGAAACAGAAGAAGTTTGACCAAGCTGAGCAAGAATTCCGAAAAGAACTCAAGAACGATCCCGGGCAAGCGCAGGCGATGGCTTATTTAGGCGATATCTACTTTCGCCGTGGCGAACTCGAGGAGGCCTCGCGTCTCCTCCACGATGCCCTGAAGCTGAAAAAAAACCTGCATATCGCACACCTCGATCTCGGCAGGATTTATGAGAAAAGGAAAGAGTATCCCCAGGCTGTTGCGGCTTTGAAAGAGGCCATACGTATTGAGCCGTCTCGGGCTGACGCCCACTATCGGCTCGCGTTGACCTATCAGGCCATGGGGAAGACCAAGGAGGCTGAGGCCGAAAGTAAGCTGGCGCAACAACTTCAAGCTAAGACGCGAGAGGTTTTGCTGCACAAGGTGAGCGGGGAGGCGCC
>Ga0187865_1000538_pt1 | contig 51856 bp, 44 predicted proteins | sample June2016WEW_11_1_2_FD_132989 | JGI IMG/M metagenome (GOLD analysis project Ga0187865, IMG submission 132989) | Peatland microbial communities from SPRUCE experiment site at the Marcell Experimental Forest, Minnesota, USA - June2016WEW_11_100 | ecosystem: Environmental > Terrestrial > Soil >...
AGAAAGTCGATCTCGCCTTTTTCAAGTTTCTGCTCATTGGTTTCATCCAAACGCACGAGTTCGAATGTAATCCCGGAAGCCATTTGGGCAATTTCCTGCAGAGCCTGGGACATCAGAACGGCCGTGGTATATTCGGAAACCGCCAGGCAAAACTTCCGATTGGATGTGGCGGGATTGAACTCCGTTTTGGAAGCCACGGTGCGCTGAATCTGGAGCAAACAGTCGCGCACCGGCTGCACAAGGCTTTCCGCTAAGGGGGTCAGCACCATCCTGCGCCCCGTAAGCACCAGCAAATCATTGCCAAAGCATCGCCGCAAACGAGCAAGAATACTGCTGGTCGCTGGCTGGCTCAGGTGGAGCCGTTCACCAGCACGAGTAACACTTTTCTCCGAGAGCAATGCATCCAGGGCCACCAGCAAGCCGGCATCGAAATTCTGAAATTCCATAGTTCCTCATATATCTGAAATTTGGATCAATATAGATAGAAAAGATCCATTATACAAATATTACAATCGCCAGTATTCTCAAGATGCAGATACGAATGGGGACGCTTTCTGCCCCATGTGCCTTGATCCGGCTCGTAAATAAATTCAGAGTGTAGAAGTTTGCTTATAACCCAGAGGAGTAATGTGTGAGCAAAAGGACAAAATTCACCGGCACAGCATTATTCGCTGTCATTGTTGCGCTTTCTGCATACATGTTTTCGCCAACGATCGCAGCGCCTCAGATTTCTCGCAGCTCGAAGGATACATCCAGTAATCTTGTAACCGTGTTGAATCCGGAGATTCCCAACAAGATTGCAGACCGTGCCCCGCTCATACCACGCCTTGATACAGTTGATGGAAAGACAATCTGGTATGTATCAGAGAATTGGGGAGATGCAAAGTCCAATGCCATATTCTTTGAAGAGCTGCAAAAATGGTTCGCAAAAAATCATCCTACAACCAAACTGGTGTACAAGGTTAAGAACGGTTCTTTTATGGTTGACGATCCCGGGTTGTTGAAAGAATTGGCTGAGAACGCCGATGCGGCTATTCTGGGCGTGGCCGGTTGAGACGGATGTGTCATGGCCGAGGCTCGGCATGCGCGCACAATCGAGAATGAGCTGAAACCGGGGAAACCCTGTGTCAACATCGTCGGGACGGGGCCTTACCGCTTCATCACCTACGATAAAAGATATCTTAGCGGCAAATCGGCCCGCTGGGTGGTCGTTCGGCAGCCGTTTGCGGGTCAGCCACAGGATGTTCTTTCTGCCTATATCAATGGGAACGACCCTGTCAAGGGAAAGCCTTTTGCTCAGGAAATCGTGGATGGACTTACGGTCCCCCCCAGCGCGGAAGAATCCATGACCGGCTTGCCTGCAACGAAAGCGGTTCCCCCTACATTGACTGATACGGAAGAGAATCTTCAGGAGCTATTTAAACGGAATGACTGGACAGACTATGCACCGATAATTCTTCCCACAGAGCAGAGAGTCGAGGCCATGCTTGCAGGAACGAAGCGGAAGCCCACCGACGTGGTCTCCAGAAATGACATGCTGCCGGGCGCCAGGCAATGCACTGTGAAAAATGTGGCGATCGCTGCAGTGATGGCGGGAGCCAAGCCTTCAATGCTCCCGACCATCCTGTCTGCTGCCGCTTCCGGCACGCTGGCCTTGTCTTCTGTTTCGTTTACAAATGCGATATTCGTCGGCGGCCCAATACGCAACGAGCTTAATATGAACTACAAGGTAGGGGCATTGGGTCCATGGAATGAAACCAATGCTATTCTCGGTCGAGCCTTTTTGCTGCTGGGAAAAACCGCCACGGGGGTGCATGTTTATCCGACTGAATATTTCGAATCCGGCACTAGCCCAGAGTCCCAGGGTAACAACCTGCAATACAACAGCGTCGTGACCGTAGAAAACGAGGAAGCCTTGCCGCCGGGCTGGACTCCTCTGGTTCAGCAACTCGGGTTCAAGCCGGGAGAAAGTGTCGTGGCGGTCGGCTCCGGAGACACGATGATTCACAGTTCGGGAGAGATGACTTCGTACAATCCGGCGCAAATGATGGTCGATTATGCGCACGGGCTTGCCGGAGGTGGAGCCGTAACGATTTATATGGACCCGACCGTTGCCAGGATGCTTCATGACTCCTATGGATTCGACACAAAAGAAAAGCTATCGAAGTATTTCTGCGATAACTTTCAAATGACCGTTGATCAGTATTGGTCGAACGGCGTTCACTATTCAACCGTCTGGGGGCTGGGCAAACAAGGCCTGGAGCCGTATGCAAGCTGGGTCAAAGCATTTCAGGACGGAAACAAGACTATGCCGATCAAACCTTATACGAACCCAAGGGACGTACGCATCGTCGTGGTCGGCGGGGAGACTCAGAGCACTTTTTACATCACCAACTTCAGAATCGGTCGGGGAATCAAGGTATCTGATTGGAAATGAGCTCAGCATTCGAAAATGGGCTGCATTCGATGAGTTGCTAAAATGAGGAGGCCCTATGGCAGGCGGATATGTCGGCAGGATCCTTCGGCTAAATCTGACCAAAAAATCAATCAGCATCATCGATACTGAGCCTTACGAGGAATATGGCGGCGGACACGGAATCGGCTCGGCAGTTTTTTGGGATCTCGTTGGCAATCAGCTGCCTTTTGATGCACTCGATCCGAGGAATGTCATCACCATCATGACGAGCCCTTTTTCCGGTGTCGTCGTACCGTCCGCGGCAGGGCGATGCGAGGTGCAGGGGATCGGCCCACAGTCCTATCCGGTGGAATGGTTCACGAGGAGCAATTTTGGGGGTCGCTTTTCGTCCCAGCTCAAGTATGCGGGATGGGACGGGATCGCGATTGAAGGCGGGATATCGGCAGCAGATGATCCGGTCTGGATCAACATCATTAACGACAGAGTCACGATTGAAAACGCCCGCACCTTATGGGGGCTGGATACAGTCGAAACTCAGGAGGAAATATGGCGTCGGGTGATTCCGGGATCGCGATTCGGCGAATGGCTGGCGCTCGGAGCCGATTACACAACGCAGAAGCCTGCCGTACTATGCATCGGCCCTGCCGGGGAAAAGCAGGCCAGAATTGCCTCTCTCATTCATGATGCGGGAAACGGCGCTGGGCAAGGTGGATTTGGAGCCGTCTGGGGATCAAAAAAGCTGAAGGCCATCAGTGTAATCGGAACGGGTACTGTAAAAGTGGCGAACCCGAAGGCGCTGTTGGACGCGCGCCTATGGTACCGGCAGTTTCAATACAACGTAGACAATCCCAGGCTGGAAAAGCCTCCCAAGGCAATGGTTTTTTCGCCGGTTAACAATTCTCCTGCCTCGGATAACTTTGCCAATCTGCAGCCTCCCTTGGATCCTGCCCGTCCTCAGGCTTGCGCAGGTTGCGCAAAGGCATGCCGGCAGAGGTTGGCGGGAGGTATAGGAAATGAGTCGAGTTGCGCGGAATCTGCATTTGGAATGAGTCTACAATCGCATCGGGATCGAGAGAGGGCCGGCGATCTGCTGCAGGCGTATGGGCTGAATGCCGCCCAAATGGGGACTATGATCAACTATCTGGTGGCTCTACAAAAAGCGGGAGCATTGGGTCCCGGCAAAGAGATCGCCTGCGATTTACCTTTCGATCAGTTTGGCACACTTGAGTTTCTTCAGACCGTTGTAAGGAAAACAGCTCTTCGGGAAGGCATGGGCGATCTTTTGAGCAACGGCTTTGCGAGGACCGCCGCCAAATGGGGCAGATACAAAAAGGACACGGACAACGGCGTTCTCAATTCGCCCAACTGGGGTTATATGGAGCACTACGAGCCCAGAGTCGAGGTCGAATGGAGCTATGGATCCATTCTGAGCGATAGAGATATCAATGAGCACAGTCTCAACTTCCCACTGCATCACATGCCGGCTGATTGCATCGACGCGAATATTGATCCGCTATTCCCCGCCGAAAAACTTGTAGAGATCATGGCCTCCAAAGTCGCCCCTTATGCTGGCGACCCCTTTATGTTCGATTATAGCGAAGGTCCTACGGGCATTTATTCAGATCATAGAGTCAAGACGATCGCCTGGCACAGGCATTACACGCGTTTCTGGACACAATCCGCCCTATTTTGTGATTGGGTCTGGCCCCTGTTTTTTACTCCCAATACTGCGGATATGTCGGGCGCGACTCCGGAAGGAGAGCCGAGGTTCTTCAATGCAGTAACCGGAGGGCAAATCACGTTCGAGGATGGTGTCGAAACCGGTCGCAAGATATGGAATCTGGACCGATCCATCTGGATCTTGCAGGGTCGCCATCGAGATATGGAGGTGCATTCGGGATATGTCTATAGCGTTCCAACTCAAGTGCCCTATTACCTGCCCGTATATGAAAATGGAAAATGGAGCTATTCCGCCAACATCGGAAGAGTTTTAAGCAAGCCGAAATTCGAAGAATGGAAAACCAAATTTTACCAGTTCGAAGGTTGGAACGCTGCCAACGGTTGGCCCAAATCAAGCACGCTTGAAATCCTCGGATTGAAGAAAGCAGCCGATGTGCTGAAATCAAAGGGCAGGCTGGGTTGAAACGGTGGACCCCAGGAGGGACGATGGCAAATGGATATGCAGGTAAGATTGCCAGACTGAATCTGAGCACGAAGGAGATCACCAGGATCGACACCGACAAGTACGGGCAATTTGGAGGTGGTTTCGGTATTGGGGTGGCGATCTTCTGGGATCTTGCCGTAGCTCCGGGCGAATGGGACATGAAGAACGCCTACGATCCGCAAAATGTTATTGTCCTGATGAGCGGCCCACTGGCAGCGACAGGAGTTCCCGGTGCCGGCAGGATGAGCGTTTGCGGTTTATCCCCCGAAATATATCCTCGCCATGGTTTTTACAGAGCCAACTTCGGCGGCAGGTTTGCCACCATGCTAAAGCTAGCCGGGTGGGACGGCATTGTTATTGAGGGGAAAGCTGATCGCCCGGTTTGGATCAACATCATCAATGACACGATCACCATCGAAGATGCTGGGTCATTGTGGGGCCTGAACACGTTCGAGACACAGGATAGGATCGTATCGATGGTATCAGGCAGAACAAGATTTGGTGATGGATGGGAACAGATTGGAGAATCATTTACAACAGCCCGGCCGCAGATACTTTGCATCGGACCTGTGGGAGAAGCCGTGTCGAGCCTTGCCGCGCTGGTACACGGAAGCGGCATTAGCGCTCGGACGGGGGGCTATGGCGGAGTCTTCGGCTCTAAAAATCTGAAGGCGATCAGCGTCACGGGCACCGGTAGCATCAAACCATCCGATCCGAGAGGGGTCATAGAGACCAGACTTTGGCATATGCAGAACCTCCAGATTGGTGCTGTCGAAATGCAGGCCGGTACCGGTGCATGCATGCCTTGCATCAAAAATGACCGGAAAAGAAATTCGTTTTACGGCGGAGAATCCATTTGCGCAGACACAATCTGGTTTAAAAATGACCCGATGCAGGGCGCAGACATTGCTATCAAATGGGGAATGAGCAGCTGGGGCGCCCAGTTTGGTGGTTTTTTCGAGATAGATGTCCCGGGAGCTCCGGATCTCTTCAAAAAGAAAGTGCCGGATGCGCCGGGTTTGGGCTGGTACATAAAATACCTGTATGACTTGGGTGTATTAGGGCCTGGGAAGAAGATCGACTCATCACCGCTACAGATAGAACAATGGGGGGACCTCGTTTTTCGGGAGGCCTTCTGCGATGCTGTTTCCAGGCGGATCGGAATTGGGGACGTGCTGGCTGATGGAACTCTCCATGCGGCCAGTAGATGGGGAAGACTGGAGCAAGACAAAAATTCCGGCGCTCTGAGATTTCCGGCGTGGGGCAGCGTATTCCATTGGACTTTGCCTGCGGTTGAATGGGCGTACGGATCTCTGCTTGGTGCGGGCGACGTTGTGTGGCACGGGTTTTCAATACTCGGTCCGAATCTGAGTTTCGGTACTGCAGATAGCCCGCCGTACACCTTGGAAACACTTCTTGAGTTGATGTCCTCCAAAACAATCCCGTATACAGGCGATCCGTATATGTTCAGTTATGCCTGGCAGGGAGAGGAAGCGAGAAAGACCGGGATTTACTCCAAACACAAGGCCAAACAGGTTGCATGGACCAGGCATTATGCGGGGTTTTGGAATGAATCAATGGCGTTCTGCGAAACGGTTCTCCCGGCTTTCGTCAATAAATCCAACCAGGATTTCAGCGGACCAACTCCTGATGTGGAGATCCGCTACTATCAAGCTGTGACAGGTAAGAAAATCGGGTTTGCCGAGACAATGGAAATCGGCAGGAAGATATGGAATCTGGAGCGCGCAATCAGAGTGCTTCAGGGAAGACACAGAGATCAGGAAAAATTCTTCCCTTATGTATACAAGCCGGGAGCTGCGTTTATCGCGCCGAGCGGCGGCGAGCCTGTATACAAAGATGGGAAATGGAGCTGGCAGCCGCTGATGGACATGTATCTTGACGAATCGGGAGTTGAGCTGTTCAAGACGAATTTCTACAAGCACGAAGGATGGGACGTTTCAACCGGCTGGCCTACAAAGAAAACCCTGCAAGAGCTTTCTCTCAACAAGGTTGCCGACACTCTTAGCGAAAGAAAAAGAATAGGGGTTTAGACAGCGAGTCTAAGAAGGAATCAACTTAGGATCTTGACATGTGAGTGAGTACTTACTTAAAATGCGCATCCATTATGACAAGAGAACGCGCAACCCATAACCGTATGTCCGGCGCCGACCGGCAGCGTCAGTTGCTGGAAGTCGCAATGAGTGCATTTTCGCTCCGGGGATTCAAAGGGACCACAACCAAGGAAATCGCCGCTGCCGCTGGTGTGGCTGAAGCTGTAATTTTTCAACATTTCCCTTCCAAAGAGGCTCTCTACAGCGCCGTGCTGGACCTTCACCTGGATGCCAACGAGGAAGCGGCGTGGGTTAAGTTAATCGGCGGATTGATGGAACATAATGATGATGAGGCGGTATTCCGGTCATTTATGACCCGAATCCTCCACTCCTATCGCTGTGATCCCGAGATCGAGCGCGTCATCCTGTTTGCCGCTTTGGAAGGGCACAAGCAGGGAACGACACGTCTGCAAAAACAATTTACCCCGATTTTTAAGCGGCTCATGGCCTATGTGACCCGCAGGCAGCGCGAAGGAGCCCTTATCGACTGCAACCCTCACGCAATACTGGTCAGCATTGGGGCGGTTGCCCACCAGTACGGGCTGATTACTCAGATTTTTCGTGCCCCAACGCCGAATATACCCGATGAAGAGATGGCGCAGTTGTTTACCCGGATATTGCTGTGCGGCGTACTGGCGAGCCCGTCTTCCCGGAAGAAAAACAGCAAAGAGCAGAAGCAAAGAAACAGAAAGGCAAAATAGAAATGTCCCGATTTATCTTACCCGTATCCTGTGTTGTTGTCCTGTTCCTGTCTGTATGCGCTCCACCACCAAGGGGGCTCGCCAAGAAGGAAAACGTCTCGAATGAAAAAATTGTTTTCGCTACGGCCAGGGCGGCCGCCAGGAACGTTCCGATTTCGTTGCAGGCAACGGGTGCATTCATTGCGGAGGAGTCTTCCGATCTTGCTCCTGCGATCGGCGGAAGAGTGGCCTCGACGCCCGTGGAAGTGGGAGATTACGTCAGGAAGGGGCAGCCAATCTGTGTCCTGGAACAGCGCGACGCGCAATTGAAACTCGACCAGGCGCGGGCGGGGCGCGAGCAGGCTAAGTTCATGTTGAGCCAGGCACAATCCAGAGTGGGGTGGAGCGGGGACGGCAGCTTCAATCCCGATCTGGTCCCTGAAGTGGCATCCTCACTGGCTGCCTATGAGTCCGCGCAGGCATCAGCCAAACTTGCGGCCGCAGATGCCCAAAGATATGCCAATCTTGTTAAGAGCGGCGACGTTTCACAAAGCAACTACGAAAAGTTCAAAACACAGCAGCAGACAGCCGAATCCGCCGCCAACTCCGCCCGGAAACAATATGAGGCGCAGGTAAACAACGCTCGCCAGAATTATCGTGCAATCGAAGCTGCCCAGGCTTCGTTGGCGGCTGCCGAATCTCAATCGGCGCAGGCTGAAAAAAATCTGGCGGACACAACGATTCGGGCTCCGTTCGACGGTTATATAACGGACCGGCCGGTGTCTGCCGGACAATGGGTCGGAACGAATAACAAGGTAGCCACCCTCGTGCGCATTTCCACAGTACGGCTTCAGTTGAAAGTCCCCGAACAGCGAGCCGCGGAAGTGAAATCGGGAATGGCAGTGACAGCTCGCGTGGCGGCATATCCAAACCGTGACTTCACGGGCAAGGTGAATGCAGTCGTGCCTTTCGTGGATTCAAACTCGCGCGCATTTATGGTCGAAGCCCGGTTCGAGAATGCCAAAGCGGAACTCCGTCCGGGCATGTTCGCCAATGCGAAGCTGATGCTGCCGGGCACCGAACAAGCGGTTTTCGTGTCTGCGAAAGCTGTGTTCTACGACGCAACGACGGATGCAAACCATGTTTATAGTGTAGCCAATGGCATGGCTCACCTGAATGTTGTGCTTAAGGGGGACACCGACAGCAATGAGGTCCGTATCCTGAGCGGACTTACGGGGAACGAGACGGTCATCATTGATAATCAGGGCAATTTATACGATGGCGCACCCATTCAAACTCATTAATAACGGAAAAGGGTTCTCATCATGCATGGATTAGCGAAGCTCTGTATTAAACGTCCGGTTTTCGCGACGATGTTGATATTGGCATTGGTCGTTGCCGGCATCTTTACCTATTCCTCGCTCGGCGTGGACCGAATGCCCAAAATCGATGCTCCGTTTGTTATGGTCACCGTTGCCAATCCCGGTGCATCGCCCGAAGAAGTAGAGACCGAGATCACCAAAAAGATCGAAGATGCCGTGAACAGCATCAGCGGTTTGAATGAACTCTCCTCCACTTCATCGGAAGGAATATCTCAAATTCGAATCGAATTCGATCTGTCGAAGGACGGCAATGTAGCCGCCCAGGAAGTGCAGAACAAAATCAACCAGGTCGTCAATGATCTGCCGTCAAGCGCCAAAGTCCCGGTTATCACGAAGATGGATCCGGATGCACAGTCTGTTCTGCAAATCGCCATATCGGCGCCTCGTTCCACCCGCGACGTAACGATGATCGCCGACAAGCTGATTAAGCAGAAGCTTGAAAACTGCTCCGGTGTGGGCCAGGTCAAAATCCAGGGAGGCGCTACTCGTGAAATCCACATCATTGTGAATCCGGAACGGCTGCGCGCCTACAATCTTACGGTTACGGATGTTTTCACCGCTCTGCAAACCCAGAACATGGAAATGCCGGGCGGGAGCCTGAAATCCGGAGTGAAGGATTTCACGATCCGCACCTCGGGCAAGATCACAGATCCTGCTGATTTCAATAATGTTGCCATTGCCAACAGAAACGGATACACCGTCAAGGTAAGCGATATTGGGTCCGCCCAAGACACCACTGAAGAGCCGACGTCGGCGGTGCGGTTGGATGGTGATCCGGCCGTGCAGCTTGCAGTGTACAAACAATCGGGCACAAATACCGTGGAAGTTGCGGAAGCGGTCAAGGAACGCCTGGCTCAAATCCAAGAAGGTTTGCCCAAAGACGTTCGGGTACAGGCCATCAGCGATCAATCGATTTTTGTAAAAGCAGCGATCAATAACATCCGGGACCACCTTTTCGAGGGAAGTTTGCTCGCCGCGATCGTGTTGTTTTTCTTCCTGGCCAACTGGCGCACGACCCTGATTGCCGCCATCGCAATTCCGATATCAATTATTTCCGCCTTCTCGATTATGGCAATCTTCAAATACACAATGAACCAAATCACCATGCTTGCCCTTACCCTGATGGTGGGCGTCGTGGTCGATGACGCCATCATTGTGCTCGAGAATATATACCGGTATATGGAAGAGAAGGGGATGGGATCATTCGAGGCGGCCGAACAAGGCACCAAGGAGATTGGACTTGCGGTGCTGGCTACGACTATATCGCTGTTGGCCGTTTTTGTTCCGGTTGGATTTATGGGCGGCATGACCGGGCGTTTTATGAGCGCTTTTGGATTCACTTGCGCCGGGGCTGTGGTGGTTTCGATGCTTGTGTCATTCACCTTGACCCCGATGCTGTGCTCGCGTTTTGTCCATCCGCCGGCAGAGAATGCAGGGCACAAATCCAAGGACGCCAAATTTTTCCGCTTTCTCGATACTACCTATACGAAAGCCCTGGTGTGGTCCATGGGGCACCGAAAGACCGTCGTGATGAGCTGCATCGTGGTAATCCTCAGCATTGTGCCTTTATTCATGATAATCGGCAAGAACATGATTCCCAAGGATGACCAGTCGCAATTCAACGTAAACATACGACTCCCGGAGGGAAGCTCGCTGGCTGAAACTACAAAGTATTCCGAAGCAATCGCCCGCAGGATTCGTGAACTGGACGGGGTCACGAATACACTGAACACGGTGGGTGGAGACAACCTCGGTGCGGTCAATGAATCCTCAATTTTTGTCAAACTGGTTGAAATCGGGAAACGCAAGCTGTCCTCTGATCAAATGGCAACAAAAGTGCGGGATATGCTGAAGGATCACCCGTCAAACATCTTCCTGTCGGCAGTTGCCGCAAGCGGTATTGGCGGTGGTGGAACGTCGGACATTCAATATTATCTGCAAGGACCAGACATCAAGAAGCTCGCAGAATACTCGGACAAACTTGTAGCCAAAGCCAGAAAAGTCCCCGGGCTTGGGGACGTTGACAGTTCACTCCGTTCCGGCAAGCCGGAGGTACAGCTGGATATCGATCGGGAACGTGCTGCCGATCTTGGCGTCTCGGTAATGAATGTCCAGCAGGCGCTCAATACGCTGATTGCCGGGCAAACAGCCAGTACCTTCAATACCGGCAGCGATCAGTACGATGTAGTCGTGCGAGCAGAGGACCAATTCCGAGGCTCCGTGGAAGGCCTCGAAAAAATGACTGTAGTCTCCACCAAAAACGGTTCTGTCGGGCTGAACGAAGTAGTGCGCAGCCGCGCAAGTTCCGGTCCCTCTTCCATAATGCGGCTCAACCGGCAGCGTATTGTCCAGATTACAGGCAACCTTCTGCCCGGAGGAACCACATCAACAGCCGTGAGGAGCATCGAGCGCTTTATCGCTGAATTGGACATGGGTCCGGATTACAAGGGTGGGGCTACAGGCATGACCAATGAAATGAATAAGGCAGGCGTGAACTTCGCGATCGCATTTGCGCTGGCGTTTATCTTTATGTATATAGCGCTGGCCGCCCAATTTGAATCTTTCATCCACCCGATTACAATTTTGATTACGCTTCCCCTTGCCGTGCCTTTCGGGCTCCTGGCCATGCTCCTCACGGGCCAGGAGATTTCGATCATGTCAGGGCTGGGATTGCTGTTGCTGTTCGGCATTGTGAAGAAGAACGCAATTCTGCAGATCGATCACACGAATGGTTTGCGCGCAACCGGCATGGGCCGCTATGAAGCAATCATCCGGGCAAACCGGGACCGGTTGCGGCCAATCCTGATGACAACGATGGCTCTGGTGTGCGGCATGATTCCGCTTTTGATCTCACGGGGCGCCGGCGCAACTACGAATCACTCGATAGGGTGGATGGTGGCCGGCGGACAGACACTCTGTCTGGCGCTCACACTCCTTGCCGTCCCCGTCTTCTATTCTCTCTGGGAGGATCTGGGAGCCTGGCTGCGATCCTTCAGTTTCTCCGAACGGAAAGCCAAGCAGGCGGCGAAAGCTGTAGCCGCGGCTCTGATCGTGGTTATTGCAGTCTCAGTCTCCTTTGCTCAAACGCCGGGACAGCAGTTCAAAACGCAGCCGCTGGAGGAAATGCCGCTCGCGCCCAGGACGGGAATCGATGGTGAAGCAAGAATCACTCTCAACAATGTCATCGAACGGGTTCTGGCCAGCGATCCCGAACTCGAGATCTCGCGCATTTCCCTCCGGCAGGCTGCACATAGCGCAAACGGCGCCGAAGGATATTTCAGCCCCGTTTTGGCGATCGATACTTCGAAATCCCACAGCGTGACTCCGATGGCTTCGATCATTGGAGGATCGAGCAGCGGCAAGCTGACGTCGACCGAGTTCAACTTCACTCCCACGATCAGCGGATATTCGCCCTGGCTGGGAACCTCCTACAGCCTGAAGTTCAGCGATTCCAAACAGACAAACGACAGCAGTTTTACCACCCTGAATCCGCAATACCCCACATCGTTGAGTCTGACCTTTACTCAGCCGCTGTGGCGTGATTTGCGCATTGACACGGGACGCCATTCCTTGCTGGTGGCACGCAAAAACCACTCGCTGAGCGTCGAAAGATTGCGTCAAAAGGCAATCGAGAGAGTGACCCAGGCAATCCAATATTACTGGGAACTGGTGTACGCCTGGCAGAACCTCGATGTGCAAAACGAAGCCGTTCATCTCGCGATGGAGCAGTACAGCAGCAATCGCCGGCAGGCGGAGCAGGGATTGCTGGCGCCCATTGAAGTGGTCGCCGCAGAGACGCAGGTGGCTACGTACCGGCAAACCCAGGCCACAGCACGGCAGACGCTGACCATAGCTGAAAACAATTTGAAACAGATGATGACGAGCGATACGGATAATGATCTGTGGAATAAGGCCCTCGTTCCGGAAACGGATTTAACTCTGGAATTTTCGGCGCCTTCCCTCCAGGCCGCGTTGGAACAGGCGATGTCATGCCGGCCGGAACTTACTGAAAGCATCATTAACCTGGCGATCAACAAGATTGATACACGGTACTACAAGGACCAGACGAAGCCTCAGGTGGACATGGTTGCGACGGTTACCGCATCCGGCCTGGCCGGCACACCACAGACGGCTGTTCAATTCGGAAACTTCCCGGTCGGCAACGTGCCGGAGACGCTTATCGGGTCCAATGGTCAAGCGCTGAGCAACATGTGGGCCAGGGATTTCCCAACGGCGAAGGCGGGAATACAGATATCGCTGCCGTTCTCGAACCGCACGGCCAAGGAGAATGCAACAATTTCTCTTTTGGAGGGCAAAAGGTTGCAGCTGGCCAAGAAAGAAATGGAAATGTATGTGGAAGCGGATGTGCGCAATGCCCTGGAACAGCTGAATTCGTCGCGCACCCGGTATGATGCGGCCCGGATTGCCGCCAGCGCCGCATCGGAACAGTATAAGAGTGAGCAGCGCCAATTTCATGAAGGGACCTCGACCATGTTCCTGGTGCTGCAACGTCAAACCAGCTTGATAGCGGCCCGGAGCGGAGAGGTGCGCGCCCGCGCCGATCTTGCGGAAGCAATCGCAAATGTTTCCCGCGCTACCGCCCGTACCCTGGAGGCCAACAACATTAAATTGCAGTAGCTTTAAGATGGCCCGGGGTTGGTCCGGCGATTTTCCACGGCAGCGATTACTCTATCATATATTTTCCGGGAAAGAATCAGGCTGGCGGGCGAGCGTCCGCCTTCCAGCGCGAGCTTCTGTCATTGGTTTGGAAGATCTTGTTCGTTCCGGAAATTCTGTTCGTCCCGTAAGGCAGAATTCCGGAGCTGCATTGCCCCAACCTGGGATAGAATCTCAGGTAATAAGCACGTATCAAAAGCCGATCACGATCACGATACCGATATCGATATCGATTCTTCCTTTGATTAGTCTTCGAGGTAGGTGTAGCTGTCCAGCGCAGATTGAAAGGATTCGCAGAAAGCTTCTCGGTCTTCCGCGCTGATTTTCGATTGGGCTTCGGCGTTCTGTCCCATTCTTCGAAAGCTTTCGATCAGGTCTTGCGGAGTATATCCGGCGCTGGACAGAACCTGCCCTAGAGATTCCCCGCGGATTACCTTGTCGATGTGTGGCCGGCCCGAATCATCCACCAGGAAATGAGCTTCGTTGGCAGAACCCAGGAGATTATGATTCATTCCAAGTGATTCCTGATACGCGCCCACTAGAAAGATGGCCAGGTAATAAGGTTCCGAATTTACGCCGTGCAGCTCAAGCGCCTGCTTCACATCCCGCAGATCGACAAACTTATCGATCTGACCGTCCGAATCGCAGGTGATATCGCATAAGGTTCCGCGCTCGGTGGGCTCCTCGGTCAGTCGAGTGATCGGAATGATAGGAAATAGCTGATCCAGAGCCCAACTGTCCGGAGTCGACTGAAAAACAGAAAAATTGCAGATGTACTTGCTGGCCAGGATGTTTTCCAGATCAATAAACTCTTCCGGACGCTCCTTCATGGACCGGGAGAACTTTATTGCCTTCCGGCAGATTTCCCAAAACAGCCATTCCCCCTGGGCACGGTTCTGCAGGTTCAAATATCCCAGATTAAACAACGACTGCAATTCCTCCCTGTGCTGCAAAGCGTCGTGGTAGTACTCGCGAAAGTTCTTGGGATTGACGTCTTTGTATAGATCCATCATCTCCCGCACTACCTCGGAATCCACTTTTGCCGGGTCAATCTCCGAACCTCCCAAGCCGGGATTCAACGTGCGAATGACGTTCATGATGAAGAGCGCATGATGGGCGGCGACGGCCCGGCCGCTTTCCGTTACAATGGTGGGCGGCGGTACATTCTCCGATTGGCAGATTTCATTAATCGTATAGACGATGTCGTTGGCAAATTCCTGCATGCTGTAATTGACGCTGCAGTCCGATGCCGTGCGGCTCCCGTCGTAATCGACACCAAGGCCGCCGCCGACATTGAGATACTCCGTCGGAAATCCCATCTTGTGTACCTTGGCATAGACTCGCGCTGCCTCTTTGATTGCGTTTTTTATCCGGCGGATATCGGTGATCTGCGATCCGATGTGGAAGTGCAGCATCTTCAGCTGGCGCGTAACCTCCTGATCCGAGGCCAGCCTCAGGCAATCCAGCAACTGAATGGTGTTTATGCCGAACTTGGAGGTTTCCCCTCCGGACTCTTCCCATTTTCCAGCACCACGGGAAAAAACCCGAACGCGGATTCCCAGGTTGGGGCGAATGTTGAGTGAAGAGGAAACCTCGGCAATCTTCTTCAGATCCGAGACCTCTTCCATGACAATCACCGGGTTCTTGCCGATTTTCGAAGACATCATAGCCCATTCGAGATACCGGCGATCTTTGACCCCGTTGCAGATCAGCAGCGCGTTCGGATGGATCGAAAGCGTGAGAGCCGCGGCCAATTCCGCTTTGGTCCCCACCTCGAGCCCATACTCGTAACGGTGGCCGGCGGCCATTAGGCGTTCCACCACGCTTCGTTTCTGGTTTACCTTCATCGGGTAGACGCCACGATGACGCGCACCGTAGTTGTATTCGGCGATGGAATTACGAAAAGCCTCGTGCAACTCCTTAATTTGGGTATCCAGGATTTGCGGAAACCGCAGCAGGAATGGAGGCGTAACGCGGCGCTGCAGAAGAGTCTGAACGAGAGAAATGACTTCAACCCCCATCAGGGGATTTCTGGTTGGGTGGACGGTAAGGCAGCCTTGCTCACTAACTCCAAAGTAACCCCCGCCCCAGTTGTCGACTCCATAGATGCGATTAGGGATTTCGCTTGGAGACAGGCGGAGGCTTTGGGTTAGTTCCTTCATCGGTTCGGGTCACCTCTTGAGAAAACCAAGTTTTTCAAGTTAGCAGACACAGGTGGTGAAAGCAACAAATGTTCCTTGTCACACCCGGAGCAACCGTTCATCACGCTTTAACGCGCTCCATGTACTTGCCTTCGCTCGTGTCGACACGGATTAGTTCCCCTTCGTTGACGAAAGGAGGCACTTGAATGACGAGCCCCGTTTCCAGTGTGGCCGGCTTATTAACGTTGCTTACTGTTGCGCCGCGAAGCGCTGGCTCCGTGGAAACCACCCGGAGTTCTACCGAAGGAGGCATATCAACACCGATCGGCTTTCCCTCGAAAAACTCGATCTGCAGTTTGATATTCGGGATCATGTAAGGAATGGAATCCTCGAGCAGGTCCGAAGGGAGATGGAATTGTTCAAAGGTCTCGGTATTCATGAAATAATAATCCGAGCCGTCCGAATATAGATACTCCACCTCGTGAGTTTCGAGATAGGCTTGTTCCACCCTGTCTTCAGACCTGAACCGATGCTCGATAATCGACCCGGATTTCATTGATTTCAGCTTGGTCTGCACCATTCCCCGCCAGTTCCCCGGCGTTATGTGCTGAAATGAGAACACACGGTATAACTCACCGTTGAGCTTGATGGCCATGCCCCGCTTAATTTGTGTTGCAGCGATCATCATTCGGACAACCCCATTTTTAAATGCGTCATATTACTTGAACCCCGCCTCCGTTACAAGGCTAGTCGGATTCCTCAAAAGATTTTTCTTGTTGAATAGTCGGGATTTTTCCTGGCTTGTGATTCCGCTGCCGCATTGCTTCAATGATGGCTGGCAGGAGAGATAAGAATACGACTATTGCGATAACAATGTGGATATGTTTGTCGACGTCCGGGATCGAGGCGCCCAGAAAATAACCGAGCAGGACCATGCCCCAGACCCAGAGGAATCCACCGCAGATATCATAGGACAGGAAGCGGCGATACTTCATGCGTGCGACGCCGGCGACCGGGGAGGCAAAAGTCCGGATAATCGGCACGAAACGCGCAAGCACAACGGCTTTTCCCCCATACCTGGAATAGAAATCATGAGCTCTTTCCAGGTGCCGCTTTTTGAATAAGAACGAATTATCCCTTTTGTACAGCGCCACCCCTGCCCTGCGTCCAATCCAATAGCCCAGCTGGTCGCCGGCAATTGCGCAAATCCATACGAGAGAAAGCAGCCATCCGAGTTTCAGTTGTCCCGCTGAAGCAAAGATGCCTGCCGTAACGAGCAGCGAATCTCCGGGAAGAAAGAATCCCACAAAAAGGCCCGTCTCGACAAACACGATGCAGCAGACAAGCAGCATTCCTCCCCACTGGATCAATCCTTTGATATCGGAAAGGAAGTGATATGCATTCTTCAGCAACTCGAACATTCCAGGCCTTTCATAAATTGATGGGATCAGCTCCTTTTAGCTTGTTGAACTCTGGGAGTTGGTCCGAGCATTAGGCTGAGTTCGATCTGACGGGAACTGCAGGCCGTTGCACAGGGGCTCCTCGTAAATCCGAGTGGATCGAGAGGCAGGCGCACCCTGGGGGTTTCAATCGTATATAAATCCTTCTTCCAGCATTCCCAGCACCTGAATTCAGTCGAGGCGGAATCAGATCTCGAGAATCTCGGATTCCTTTTTCTTTTCAATCTCCTCTATTTTTTCGATGTGCGCGTTGGTCGTATCCTGCACCTTCTTGAGCGCATCCTTCTCCTCATCCTCGGAAATTTTCTTATCCTTGAGAAGACTCTTGAGCTGATCGTTCGCTTCGTGGCGCACCTGGCGCACCGCTACTTTGTGCTGCTCGCCGATATGCGCCACAGACTTTGCCAGTTGCTTGCGCCTTTCCTGCGTAAGCGGGGGGATCGGCAGCCGGATGACCTTTCCGTCATTCGTTGGATTCAACCCCAGATCGGAGGTCAGGATCGCTTTTTCAATTGCGGATATCGTGGAAGGATCCCACGGCTGGATGACGATCAAAGTCGGGTCCGGCGCAGATAAGGAAGCCATCTGATTCAGCGGCGTCGGTGTCCCGTAGTAATTGGCCTGAATATGATCCAGGATGCTTACAGAAGCACGGCCGGTCCGAATTGTCGCCAGGTTCTCCTGCATGTCCGTCACACATTTTTCCATACGCTTCTTGGCCGCATCGAGCGTCTGTCGAATCATCAGTTTCTATTCCTCCTTTGCACAGATAACGGAACCCACTTTTGAGCCCAGTACCACTTTTTTGATGTTACCACGACGCAGAAGGTTGAAAACGACTATGGGCAGCTTGTGCTCCATGCAGAGCGTAATCGCCGTTGTGTCCATTACGCGCAAGCCCTTTCCCAGCACTTCAAGATAGGTGAGTTTTTTGAACAGTCTGGCCGAAGGATTGAGCATGGGATCGGAGTCGTAGATTCCGTCCACCTTGGTGGCCTTCAAAATCGCTTCAGCGCCGATCTCCATTGCCCGAAGAGCCGCTGCCGTGTCGGTGGAAAAGTAGGGATTTCCCGTCCCGGCCGCAAAGATCACAACCCGCCCTTTTTCGAGGTGGCGAATCGCCCGCCGACGAATGAAGGGTTCTGCCACCTCCCTCATTTCAATGGCGGATTGAACTCGCGTGAAGACACCCAATTTCTCAAGCGCATTTTGCAGCGCCAGGGCGTTGATAACCGTCGCCAGCATGCCCATGTAATCGCCGCTTACCCGATCCATCCCCGCTGCGCTGACGGAGATTCCGCGAACGATGTTGCCTCCGCCAACAGTCGCGGCGACCTGGACGCCGAGAGAATGCAACTCCGAAATCTCTTCCGCAATTCTGGAAGCCATTGCCGGATCGACACCATAGCTCTGGCTTCCCATCAGCGCCTCGCCGCTCAGTTTGAGCAGGACGCGCCGGAATCGCGGTTTTATTTCCGAACGATTCTCTTCCATAGGTCCTCCCGAAAATGCAGCGACGGTCGCAAAAACCAAATAGGGGACGCCTCCCTATTTCGCCTGTTTTGCTGCGGCTTCACTGTTGCCGATCAAGCGAAATAGGGAGGCGTCCCCTATTTTCCTATTTTTATTCGCCGAGCTTATAGCGAACGAATCGCCGAACCTGGATGTTTTCGCCTATCTTTTGAATGTGAGCGGCAATATGATCCCGAACCGAAATCGAAGGATCTTTCACGAACGGCTGTTCCAGGAGGCACGCTTCCGAATAATACTTGGATATTCGTCCTTCGACGATTTTGTCAAGAACGTTCTCCGGTTTGCCCGTGGTCCGCGCCTGTTCCCGGTAAATTTCGCGCTCACTCGCCAGCACGTCTTCGGTCACGTCTTCCTTGCGGATGAATCCCGGATCGCTTGCCGCAATGTGCATGGCGATATCTTTTACCAGGGCCTGAAACTCTGGATTTCGCGCCACAAAGTCTGATTCGCAGTTTACCTCGACCATGACGCCTATTTTGCCATTGTGGATATAAGCGCCGATCAAACCGTCTTTTGTGTCACGGCCGGACTTTTTGGCAGCCGAGGCCAATCCTCGCTTGCGCAGGATGGTGATCGCTGCTTCGAGATCCCCTTTGGATTCCTGGAGAGCGCTCTTGCACTCCATAAAACCAACGCCCGTTTTTTCCCTGAGTTCCTTTACCAGTTCCGCGGAAATTGTCATGACATGCCTCCTGTTTGCTTTCTCTCCGAGTTGATAGACTCCCGCGCTACTTCAACCGCATCGGTCAGAAAAACCCCTTTACCCGGCAAACCCGGGTCCCGGAGAGTTGTAGGGTGGTGTAAATATATGCAGCGAGACGCCCGCTTTAACCGGAGAGCTTCTGCTCGTCCGACGGCTCCCCCTCGGCGGCGGGAACACTCGCAGGTTCGTCCGCCGCACCGATAGAGGAGGAAGGTTCTGCCGGCGCTGCCGGCTCGGACCTCCTGGTCTTGGCTTTACGCTGGAGTGTCTTCCGCACCGTGGTCTTCGGACGTGCAGGGGCTTCAGCGGCCGGCGTGGCGCCTTCAGCAGGAATGCCTTCGGACTCCTTCCCTTCAGCACTCTTGCGTGCATCCGCAGCTTTCGCGGCCGCTTCACGGGCTGCAGCGGCCTGCTGAGCCTGGAGTTGCCGCTGCTTTTCCATCTGCTCGGCCTGCTCTTTCTGCTGGGCTTCAAAAACCGCTTTGCCCTCCAGATACGCCTGCGCGATCGTGTCTGTTATCAAACGGATGGCACGCAACGCATCGTCATTCCCAGGAATGATATAGTCGATCTCGTCCGGATCGCAGTTTGTGTCTGCAACACCGATAATGGGAATTCCAAGCTTGGCGGCTTCCTTGACTGCGATCGTTTCCAGCCTGGTGTCGATGATGAAAAGAGCATCCGGCAGTCCGGCCATCTCCTTGATCCCGGAAAGGTTCTTTTCCAGTTTCTTCCGCTCGCGCTCATAACGGGCAACCTCTTTCTTTGAGAAGAGATCATACTGTCCGTTGCTTCGCATCGACTCAAGTTCGCGGAACCGCTTGATGCTTTTCTGAATAGTTACAAAGTTGGTGAGAAGCCCTCCCAGCCATCTTTGGTTCACATAAAACATCGACGTCCGTTGCGCCGCCTCCTGGATGGCTTCCTGCGCTTGGCGCTTGGTGCCTAAAAACAGAACCGTCTTTCCCTGAGCGCCCAATTCATAAATAAATTGAATTGCGTTCTTGAACAGTTTCAGGCTTTTCTGCAAATCAATTATGTATATGCCGTTTCTCTGGCCGAAGATGTATTCCTTCATCTTCGGGTTCCATCGTTTAGTCTGGTGGCCGAAATGAACTCCCGCCTCCAGCAGCTGCTTCATGGTTATGGAAACCAACTAGAACCTCCTCCGGTTTATCGCTTGGAGAATTGGAATCTCTTGCGAGCCCCCTTCTGCCCATATTTCTTTCGTTCTTTAATGCGGGAGTCTCGAGTGAGCAATCCTGCCCGTTTCAACCTGGGGCGCAGTTCCGCATTGAACTGCAACAGCGCTTTGGCAATACCGAGCCGGATGGCCCCCGCTTGACCGGAAGTTCCCCCTCCGTTGACGATGGCTCGGATATCGAATTTTCCCAGGTTGTCCGTAACGGCCAGTGGATAGCGGATTACGGTGCGCTGGGTTTCATTCTTGAAGTATTCATTCAGATCCCGTTTGTTCACAATCACCTGGCCCGCTCCAGGCAAAAGACGCACACGAGCTGTAGAACTCTTCCTCTTTCCCGTTCCGTTGTATTCGACGATCGCCATTCAACTCCTTAGTTTGCAGAATATAAAAACCACTCGGTTATTGGAATGGACTATAAGGCCAGCGGTGTAGGCTGCTGGGCCTGGTGCGGATGCTGAGGGCCTGCGTATACTTTCAATTTCTTTCTCATCGCCCGACCCAGCTTTGATTTTGGAAGCATTCCGATCACCGCTTCCCGCACCAGCTTACCGGGGTTTTTCGAAAGCAGGACTCCTGCTGCCGTTTCCCGCAATCCTCCAGGATAGCCCGTATGGTGCCGATACAACTTGTCCGTCAGTTTCTTGCCGGTAAGCCGCACCTTTTCGGCATTAATAATGATGACATGATCTCCGGTATCAAGAAAGGGGGTATAGATCGGCTTGTCTTTCCCCGTAAGCAGTCGCGCTGCCCTGGTTGCAAGTCTTCCCAGAATCTGCCCCTCAGCATCGATAACATGCCAGTGCTTCTGAATGTCTTTCTCTCGCGGGATAAAACTCTTCATTACATACTCCCTCGGTTAACTACTAAGCAGAACAATCCTTTAGGCTATCCAAGACGCACGAACCTGTCAAGAAGAAATGAGGAGCTAATGCAAATCGCGGACAAAAAGTCTCGATCAGACCCCAAATGGGCGTTTTTCAGCTCAAACTTTTGTCATTTTTTTGAAATAACAACAAGCCCTCCGAAACATTGAAAGTGGCTGGATGTGAGTGGCCAGTGGTTACCTTACCGATCCTTAAGCCGCTAACCATTAACAACTAAATACTATATTCGTGATGCTTGTCACCAGCCAATTTGAGAAAAAGCGCAACAGCTTCACGCAACAGAACGATAAGAATATCAGGGAAACTGCTTCGGCAGGTCAATTCCTAAAGGAAATGAAGATATCAGAGATGAAAGTCAACTGCTCCAAAGCTCTTTCGGAAAACATCCAACGCTCGGCAAATAAACTATGTTCACTGTCCTGAATCGAAACAAGCAGGTTGTTGGGCTCGACATCGGGTCCAGCGCTTTGAAATCCGCAGAGCTTCGCCCGATCCGGGGAGGGGGGTTTGAACTGCTCAGCCTGGGGATTGAAGAACTCTCGCCGGATTGCATCGTTGATGGAGTGATCATATCCAAAATACCCGTCTCCGATGCCATTAACCGCATTTTTACCCAGCAAAACATAAAGAACCATTTCATCAATACATCCATTTCAGGGCACTCGGTCATCGTCAAGAAGATTTCTCTTCCAGTTCAAAGCGAGGAGGACTTGGCCGAATCAATCCGGTGGGAAGCGGAACAGTATATTCCGTTTGATATTGCCGACGTGAATTTGGATTACCTGGTGCTGAGCGAAAACACGGGAACGGGAAACCTCGACCTTCTGCTTGTAGCGGTGAAGAAGGACAAGATTACCGATTACACCAGCGTCATTAAAATGGCCGGAAAAACTCCCGTGATTGTGGATGTAGTCGCCTTTGCTTTGCAGAACGCCTATGAAATCAATTATGAGCCGACCGGCAAAAATATCGTGGCGCTACTGGACATTGGCGCCAGCACGATGACTTTCAACATCGTTTCCGGCACGGATTTTCTGTTCACGCGGGATGTCGGAGTTGGAGGGCGCCAGTATACCGAATTCATACAGAAGGAATTCAATCTCAACTATAATCAAGCCCAAAGCCTGAAACATGGCGAGCCAATCGAGGATATCGATCCTGCAAAAGCGCGGCAGGTCATCGAATCCGTCACCGAGATCATCTGTCTTGAAATACAAAAGACTTATGACTTCTTCAAGTCCACAACCACCGTGGATCACATCGACCGGATGATCGTCAGCGGCGGCGCGGCACACACGCCTGGCCTGATTGAAACGCTTGCCAGGAAATTTGAAATTCCGACTGAGAAATTTGACAGTTTCAGGAAAATAAAATTCGATCCCAAACGATTCTCAGCCTCAATGATCGCCGAACGCGCACCGGATCTTGCGATCGCGATCGGTCTGGCACTTCGGAGTGCCGAGGATTGAACCGGCTATGATCAAAGTAAACCTGCTGAGAGATCACGCTTCCCGCGGGCGCAAAACATACATCCAACCGAGTGTCTCGCGCACAGGATTGATCTTCGTTGCCATTGCACTTCTGGTATCAGGCGTCATGGGAGCCTGGACGCTTATTCTTCGTCACCAAGTTCAGACCGACAATGAAACACGGGCAAAACTTCAACTTGAAGAGGCGCGTCTGGAGGGGCTGAAAAAAGAGAGCGAAAAATTTGAAAAGCTGAAGCAATTGCGCGAAAGCCGGATAAAAGCGATTGAAACCCTGCAGGCCAACCAGACAGGCCCCGTACTGCTGCTCAATAACGTTATCCAGAGCATCCCGCGCGACGGACTCCTCTGGCTCACATCGCTGACTCAAAACGGAAATCGCATAAAGATTGCCGGTTCCACACAGCAGACGGAGATCCTACCTGATTTTATTGCCAATCTCATGATGTGCGGAATGTTCCAAAGTGTCGATCTTGAGATGATCGAGAGTCAAAAGGAAGCTTCCAAATTCTCGCTTGTCTGCTTCACCGGAAATAAAGACCAGGCGGAGTTTAAGAATGGCCATTAGCGACTATCGTTTTGATAATCTGCCCCGCTCAACCCAAATCGTGGTTTTTACGGTTATCGTTCTCTGTCTAGCCGTCGCATTCTATTTTTACTATCTCAAAGACATCGTTAAAGAACGGGATAATATTCAGGCTGACATTGCGCGGCTGGAAGTGTCGGTCGCTCAGGCAACCGCTATTGAAGGCCGTCTGAAGCGCTTCAGAGAGGAATTGAAACAACTCGAAGAACGCCTGGCCGTTCTCCAAGCCATATTGCCTGCAGAGAAAGAAACCCCTACTGTTTTAAGAAGCGTCCAGCAGATGGCGTCGTCGAGCAATTTGAAGATACAAAAATTCACCCCGCAACCAGTAGTCCCCCGCGTCTTCTACTCCGACTGGCCGATTCAGATTGATATAGAAGGTAATTTCGACGGTCTGGGCGCCTTTTTCGAAAAAATTAGTCACGCGACCAGAATCATCAACGTTGATTCCATCTCGGTCACCGGTTTCGAAAAAGAACAGGACATGAATCCATCCCACACCCTCAAGGCCAGCTGCACAGCAACCACTTTTGTTTTCAGAGAGGACCAGGCGCCTTCTGATGTGAAAGATGTGAAAGAAGTAAAGAAGGGGGTGAAACGGTGATCGGCAAATCATTCAGAAGAGCAACTCCTCTGCCGACCAGAAGCCGGCGTTTTTGCAAAGCACTGGTGCAGCTGATCCTGCCGTTGCTTTTTTCCAACGCGTTACTGGCGCAGAAAACGAAGCCGGCGGCGCCAAACGTGGATTCAATAACAAAAAAAGCTGAGGCAGCTCCATCAAGACAAGTTCTTTACAACTCCGGCAATCATCGTGACCCGTTTCTGAATCCGCTGCTTCTCAAAAAAACCGGGAAACAGGATGAAGAGGTGTCCCGAGGGCTTCCGCCCCCCGGAATTGCCGGAACTAACATTTCGCAGGCTGTCCTCCAGGGAACGGCTGTCCGGGACGATGGACGGGTAGCAATTGTGCGGGGCGCCGACAATCGCGCCTATTTTTTAAAAGAGGGAGACAGGCTCTTTGACGGATATCTGAAAAGCATTGACTTCAATTTCATTACTCTCGTGCGTGAAACAAAGTTGAAATCAGGAAAAACCCTGACCCAGGATGTGATTAAGCGGCTAAGGACACAATAGGATGGCTGGTATGATAACTCGATTGGGCAAAATCAAAAATCGCGCATCGATTGCAACGGGGAGGGCCAGCTTAGGAGTCCTTCTCTTCCTCCTTGCATTTGCAGTGTTCCAAATTGCCAAGGCGGAAAATAAACCCGACGGCGCCAAAGCGTCTCAACCACAATCCAATCCAGCGGCGCCCCCCAAGAGCTCCGCCCTCGGAAATAAAACTCAAAAAGTTTCCGAAGGAAATGCGGATAAAGTCGCAACAGGTGCTATCACCGACATAAAAATCACACCCGAAGATGCCAGATTGACTGTTGTCGTCGCGACGGACCGATTTCTTGACCCTAAGGAATTCATGCTGGAAAATCCTCCCAGGCTCGTGCTCGATTTTCAGAACACCGAAAACAAGGTCACCTTCGCACAAATGCCGGTTCATGCCGCCTCGATAATTCGTGTTCGTGTGCAGCAGTTTCAAAGAGTTCCGTCCCCAATTGCCCGTGTGGTCCTCGATTTGGAGGAAGGACACGGAGCGCACCAAACTGACACCAGCAAGGATTCAGTTCGGTTGACTTTTTACAAGAGCAACACAAAATCAACCGTTCGCAGCGCCGCGCCGGCTGTTACTCCTGGACCAGCAGAAAGTCCATCCAACCTGAACAGCGGTTCGCCTGCAGCCACAGCAAAACCTTCACGTCCTGCTGCGCCCATTGCGGCTGGTTCCACGAAGCCGGCAGGGTCAGCCATTGACATGGACAAAACTCCTCGGCGTTCTGAAACTCCCAAAGCCGCAGCGTCGGATACTGATGTAAAGCTGCATTCGGCAGAATCCGCAACCAGAAAATCCCTGAGCTACCCGAGCGCAGGTGTGCCGAACCGGGTCCCGCGTGCGCAATCCGAATTGCCCAATTCTGCCTCGGCTATGGGCCCCAAGAGGGCTGAGACAGATTCAGGCGCCGGAACTCCCGCAGCTGCTCCAACCAAGAGCGCCGCCGTATTAGCCGAGCCAAAACAAGCATTCCCGAAGGCCGAATCGCACCAAATTGCAACGGTCTCCGCTCCAAAACCGGTTCCGGCAGAAAAGCCGGCTGAGGCGCCTGCGGTCGCTGCATTGGCGCCCGCATCGGCCGCTCCTCCCAAAGTGGCAACCCCCGCTGCCAACTCCGGATTTTCAGGCCAGCCGCTAACGCTTGACCTGGTCGACATTCCCCTTGTGGACTTCTTTCGTCTCATGTCCGACGAAGGCGGAATTAACGTCGTAATGGATCCGGAAATAAAGGGCCACGTCTCCATTAAGGTCGTAAAGGTGCCCTGGGACCAGATCTTTGAGGCAGTGCTGAACAACAACGGGCTGGACAAGCAGGTGCAAGGAACTGTTGTCCGTATCGCCCGCAAGGCCACTCTTCAGGAAGAAGCAAAGCAACGGGAGTCGCTTAAAAAAGCCAATCTTCTGGCTGCGGATCTGGAAACGCGCATCAAGCGCTTGAACTATGCCAAGGCGAATTCCCTCCTGAAGCCACTTGAAGACCAAAAGACCGTGCGCGGAACTGTTGTCGTGGAAGAGAGAACGAACTCGCTGATCCTGACGGACCTGCCGAGCTCAATCAACAAAATGGTTCAGCTCATTGAAGCGTTGGATGTGCCTCAGCCTCAGGTGGAAATCGAAGCTCGTATCGTCTCAGCGACACGTAATTTCGCGCGTGATATCGGAATCCAGTTCGGCTTCGTTGACGGCAACCTCCAGCGCGTCACGGTTGGAGGAGCCAATACCTCCGGGACCATTGGGGGAACCCGCCCCAGTGACACGCCGACCACCACCTTTACCGCCGGGAATAGCAGCACCGGCAGGGGTTCGTCCACATCCACATCAAGCGGCAGTGGAGCGACCAGCACCGGGACCAGCACGAATAACCAGGGCAATTACAATATCAATTTGCCGGCCGCGCTGGCCTTTGGCGGATTAGGAGTTTCGATCGGAAATATATTTGATACCTTTTTGCTGGACGCTGCAATTACCGCCGGGGAAAGCAAAGGCCTCGCAAAGCTCATTTCTCAACCCAAAGTCATCGCACAAAACAATAGTCAGGCTGTAATCACTCAGGGGCTACGCTTCCCGGTTCAAATAGTCGCCAACAACACAATTACCGTGCAGTTCGAAAATGCCGCTCTGACCCTGACCGTCACACCTCAAATTACCTATGAGGGAAATATCATTCTCGACTTAAAGGTCGAGAACAATACTCCCGATTTCAGCTTGGAGGTCAATGGAATTCCATCGATACGAACCAGCGAATCCTCAACAAGGGTCCTGGTCAGCGATGGCGGGACAACGGTGATTGGCGGAATTCTGATCGATAATGACAGCACAACGGTAGACCAGGTTCCCGGTTTGGGTTCTCTGCCGCTCATCGGCAACCTGTTTCGCCGGAGTTCTATTTCGCGCAGTACCCAAGAAGTTTTGTTCTTCGTCACTCCTCGCGTGATCAAGTAGCGGGTGCATCATTGCAGGACCCAAATGGCATCCCGTCATTTTTGACAACCTGGAACATTGATGCTATGATCCGTCCCTTCGCGCGAGGAAGCGCTTATGGATATTCGGGAAGTCAAGGATTTGATCCACGAAGTGCTCCAGAGTGACATCAGTGAATTTGAACTGGAGCATGGTGGCACGCGAGTGCGATTAAAGAGGGGATTCAGCAGAGAATCGACGAGCGCTTCTGCTGCATCCGGACAACCTCTGCCTGCCGGTTTTTCACATCGGCCGACCGCCGCAGTACAACCTGCGGCGCCGGTTGAACCTGCAGAGGACATAGAAGACGGCGCTTTTCACACCATCACATCTCCTATTGTCGGAACCGTGTATTGCTCGCCCTCTTCCGGAACCGAGCCGTACGTCAAACTGGGCGATCATGTCCATGAAGGCTCGATTCTGTGCATCATCGAAGCCATGAAGCTCATGAATGAAATACCGTCGGATGCCGAAGGCGAGATTGTGCGCATCTATATTGAAAATGGCAATCCGGTCGAATTCGGGCAAAAGCTTTTTGCCATCCGCCCTCAAAAGCAAGGCTAGTTCCCGGCAATGTTTCGAAAAATACTGATAGCCAATCGGGGCGAAATTGCACTGCGGATCATCTGCGCCTGCAAGGAGCTGGGCATACCAACGGTTGCAGTTTATTCTCAGGCCGATCAGCATTCATTGCACGTCCGTTTTGCCGATGAAGCGATCTGCATCGGGCCGCCTCCCAGCAGTGAGAGCTATCTGAATATTCCTGCCGTGATCAGTGCGGCCGAAATCACGAATGCCGACGCCATTCACCCGGGATACGGATTCCTGGCTGAGAGCGCCCATTTCGCTGAGGTTTGCGAAGCCTGCGGAATAACGTTCATTGGCCCTTCCCCGGAAGTGATCCGCATGATGGGCAATAAAGATGCTGCCCGCAAGGCCATGAAAGAAGCAGGATTGCCGGTCGTGCCCGGTACGGAAAAGATTAAGAGCTCGTTCTCTGCTTCGGCAGCAGCCCAGGAGATCGGCTTCCCGGTAATTGTTAAAGCAGCTGCAGGCGGTGGCGGCAAGGGAATGCGCATCGTGTATTCCGCTGATGAGCTTGCAGGCGCCCTCGAAGTTGCTCAAACCGAAGCATTGTCCGCATTCGGATCGGGGGATGTTTATCTGGAAAAGTACCTTCCAGTCGCCCGTCACATCGAGATTCAGATCCTGGCAGATCACCATGGAAACGTCGTCCACTTGGGAGAAAGAGAGTGTTCGATCCAGAGGCGTTACCAGAAACTGATGGAGGAATCCCCATCCCCTTACGTTACACCCGGATTAAGAAGCGAGATTGGCAGGCTTGCTGTGCAAGCCGCCCGCAGCGTTAACTATGCTAACGCCGGCACCATGGAATTCATTGTCGATGACCAGCACAATTTCTATTTTATGGAGATGAACACCCGAATTCAGGTGGAGCACACGGTCACGGAAATGGTCACAGGCATCGATTTGGTAAAGGAACAGATTCGGATCGCCCACCGCGAAAAATTGGGCTACACGCAGAAAGACATTCAGTTTCGAGGAAGTGCTTTGGAATGCCGAATCAACGCGGAATGCCCGGATACTTTTTACCCGTCTCCCGGAACCATTACCGCTTTCCACCCCCCCTCAGGAATCGGGGTGCGCGTCGACACGGCTGCCTACAGCGAGTACGTAATTACACCCTACTACGATTCTCTGATTGCAAAGATCATCGCTTCCGGCAGAGATCGCCTGGAGGCGATCAACCGAATGACCCGGGCATTGGATATGACGGTAATCGAAGGGGTTCAGACCTTGATTCCCCTGCACCAGAGAATTCTCAGCGACGAGGATTTCCGAGCGGGCCGTATCCACACACGGTTCCTGGAGCGATGGAAGTAGAGAGACTGGCCCACTGACTTCGGGGTCGGAATCGGTATCGGAATCGATGCCGCGAAAAGACGATACCGATTTCGATAGCGATTCCGAACTAGCAATCCAATGGTATTCACGCTCCCTCCTATCTACCCAATTACAGACAAAAAACTGGCCCGCATGACAAGCCATATCAGCATTCTGAAAGAACTGGTGCGCGGCGGAGCTCAGCTTGTTCAGATACGGGATAAATCCACTCCGGTTGAAGAGCTCTTGCATGACTTGAAGCAATGTGTCGAGTTCGCCTGCACGAAGGGAGTAACACTGATCGTCAACGACAGGTGTGACCTCGTTCTCAGCTGTGGCGCTATGGGAGTGCATCTCGGACAAAGCGATTTGCCGCCTGAGGCCGTCCGAGCGGTTCTCGGAAAAGATCGTATCATCGGATTCTCGACTCATTCCATCGCGCAGGTTCGAAGATCATCCGGTTTCCCAGTCCAGTATATTGCTTTTGGACCTGTCTACGGAACCTCAACCAAGGAGAATGCCTCGCCTGCTGTTGGGCTGAGAAGGCTTGCTCATGCCTGCAAAATTTCGTCCGTTCCCGTGGTTGCGATCGGAGGGATTGGTCTGGAAAACGTCCGCGAAGTGTTGGCTGCCGGCGCCACAAGCGCTGCGGTCATTTCCGCTTTGATGGGCGCAGCAGATCTCGCTCGCCAGATGGAACTTTTTCTGAAGCAAGCCACGGAGACATGATGGACCTCGAATACGAAGGATATGTTTCAAGCACAACATCCGGTCCGGCATAAAAGGACTTGCGAATCCTGAATCTCGGGGAGTCGGCAATGATCTCGTAACCTTTGCCGCCTACAGACGGCACTGCATCTTTTCCCCCAAGCACCAGCGGGGCGATCATGAAGTAGAACTTGTCGACCAGTTGCTTCGACAGAAATGACCAGTGCACCCGGCTTCCACCTTCCACCAACAATCCCAAAATATTTCTTTTCCCCAATTCCTGAAGGACAGCCTGCAGATCGAGTTCATCGCCCAAAGAGGGAACACGGACAATTTCGGCGCCCCGTTCCTCCAGTTTGGATCCTCTTCTTAGAGCAGCGTCCGGACTGCAGAAAATCAGAACTGGAGCGCGAGGATCAGACTGAAAGAGGCGAGCGGCAGTCGGCATCCGAAGTCCCGAGTCAAGAACCACGCGCGTCAGAGGCCGGGCTTTGCCCGCCCTTCCGCGATAGGTCAATTCCGGATCATCCGAGAGCACTGTCCCGATCCCCACGAGCAGAGCATCAGCGCAAAGCCGCAGTCGCTGTCCGAATTCCCTGCTTTCCGGGGAGGTGATCCAACGATCCTTCCTTCCCGCCGTCCCTATCTTCCCATCCAATGACATTCCAACTTTGGAGATGACAAAGGGCAAACCTGTGGAAATATGGCAGGCGAATGATTCGATAATCCTTCCGGCTTCTTCCTGCATGAGCCCAACATCCACCTGCACGCCCGCAGAGCGCAAAATTTCGATTCCCTGCCCGGACACCTTGGGATTCGGATCGATTCTAGCGACCACCACACGTCGGATACCGGCCTCAATCAGCCGGTGCACGCAAGGCGGAGTCCTTCCCTGGTGACAGCATGGCTCCAGAGTCAAATACACTGTAGCGTTTCGGGAACGCTCGGAAGCCTGGTTGAGCGCCCGCACTTCTGCATGGTCCCGACGTGCGTATTCATGCCAGCCCTGCCCGACAATCTGACCATTCTGAACAATCACACAGCCGACACTTGGATTCGGGCTTGCCAACCCCAGGCCCTTTTCCGCAAGTGCAAGCGCTTTCTTCATGAATTTGCGATCTTTTGCGTCAACCATAATCCCGTGAAGTACCCTTATGTGGGGCAAGCAGCCGAGGCGGTTGCACAACCGTTGCTAGCCCCGGAGGTCGGATCGTCAGGTTGCCTTTGACTGCATCAGCGAAGGCGAATTCGGAAAGAATTTCCTGCGCAGTAGATTTGTTTGCAATCGATTCATTTGTCCCTGATCGGTCTCATGATCGTAGCCCAACAAATGCACGATACCATGGACAAGCAGTTTCCGCAGTTCCTTGTCGGGCGAGATCTTGTTTCGGACAGCCTGATTCGTGGCAATCTCGGGAGCAATAACGATTTCCCCAAGAAATGGCACGCCTTCCACCTTCAGCTTCCCGTAGGAAAAGCTGAGCACATCCGTTGCATAGTTTCTGCCGAGATAACGATAGTTGATCGAACGCATCTCTCGAGCGCGCACCAATACGATGGTGAGAGTGGAGTCCGGCACACCCAATGACCGGAGTAATGCTGTGCAGAACAAGGCAACAGATTTCCGGTCAATTTTGCACAGACGTTGTCTGTTCAGAACCGTGATTCTGCACAGCCTGTCATCGGGAATCGCTGGCAGTGGCTTTAAAGTCATAGCCTGGGTAATCGATGCGGTGGTGAAAAATACCGGTTAGAATTTTTAGAAAGCTCTCTTTGACAAGCTGGACATCACGGAGCGTGATATCACATTCATTACACTGATCATCCCGGACGATATCGTCGATCAGACGGTCGATCATTCCTTGAACCAGCGCCGGCGCGGGTTCAGAGAGTGTTCTGGAAGCCGCTTCTACAGAATCAGCCATCATGATTATGGCCGCCTCTTTGCTCTGGGGTTTGGGGCCCGGATAGCGGAAGCTGGCCTCGTCAATTTCTCCCGCCTTCCCGATCATGGCATCCTTCGCCTTTTGATAGAAATAGGTCATCACGCGCGTTCCATGGTGCTGCGGGATCATATCGGTGATGCGTTGAGGCAATCCACTTTCCTTGGCCAGCTGCAGGCCGTCCTTCACGTGACTTGCGAGAATGGCGGAGCTCATATCCGGAGGAATTTCCTCATGCTTATTGCTGCCGTAGGATTGATTCTCCACAAAATATTCAGGTTTCAGTAATTTGCCCAAGTCGTGGTAATAGGCGGCTACACGGGCGAGCAGAGAATTGGCGCCCACCGATTCCGCTGCGACTTCCGCCAGGGTTGCCACCATCAGACTGTGATGATAGGTTCCGGGGGCCTCCACCGACAGCCGTCTCAATATCGGGGCATTCAGATTCGACAATTCGAGGAGCCGGATGTCGGTGACAATCTTGAAGAGCGCTTCCAATGCGGGCAGCAGCATGGACGCTAACGCTGCAGCCAGCATGCCGCTCAAAAGCGCCAGCACAAACTGGTCCAACACGTCGGTAAGATTCAGCCCTATTTGTCTAAGGATATCGAGACTCGCCAGGCAGAGAATATTTACAATTCCAATCGTAAGTCCCGCCTTAAGAATAGCGGCGCGGTCCTTGTATTGCCGGATGCTATATATTCCGGCCAGACTCCCGATGATCAGATAGGCGGCGAGATTAATGTCGCCATAAAAAACGCCGGCAAGAATGGCGAGAGTCAAGGATGAGAGGATTCCCAGATTTACATCCACCAGCAGAGTAATCAAAAGAGCGCCAAAAGCGAAGGGGATGCCGTAATACAAAATAGATGGATCGTGAAACCGCGGAAATCGTTCACTGAGAATATCGGCCAGAGCCGTTGCCAGCCGCATTGTTAAAAGCTCGGAGGCGATAACCGCAAGCATCAGGGTCATGTGATTTCGTATTTGCCGATGACGCACCTGATAAAAGACGATATATCGCCATAGGGAATAGAAAAGAATTACAGCCAGCAGGAAATAGCCGCCAAACTGCCAAACCAAAGAGCGCGGCCGCTGAAGCTTTTTCATCGCGTTCATCTGCAGCAGAATGTTTGGGGTTACCTGCTCCCCGCTGCGGACGATCGTCTGCCCCTGCCGGATCTGTAATTCTACCGGCTGCACTCGCAGGATAGCCTCGGCCCGCCGCGATTCTGTTTCCGACCGGTTGTAGAGAAGCGTGGGAAACAGCGTGTCTTCCAGATATTTGATCAGCAAAGCCTGATCCGGTTGACGGAGATCGGAAAATTCCATATGGAACTGGCGCAGATATTCCCTTGCGGCAGGAAGATCCCTCGCCATATAGGAATCGGCAAGTGAATGATCAAATGGGAAGGAGCCGTCACGAATGACAATTCCTGTCCTCTGGTCCTTAAGGAATTTGCCTCGGTCACTGACTATTCCGTCCCGCAGAACTGCGTCCAGGATTTTCAGCACGCGTCCTTCAAGGACAGAATTGAAATGTTGGCGCAAAAGGATGGGAATGACAGGAGGTGGGAATGTTCGGCCGACCTGATTTGTTAGCCTTCTTACAAGATCCCGCTCCATTGTCGGCGTCAGCGGTGATCTTTCATTGACTAAGTTCTGACCGAGTATTTCGCGCGCCCTGGAGAAAGCCGCCGCGATTGTTTTTTCCCGTTCAGCGATGAGATCGGTATCAAGCTGGTAAACAGACGGAACTCCGGCTTCAGCTTCTGCGCGTTTTAGATCAGTAGCCGCAGAGTCTTCGTAGGTGACGTCCTGAATTGCCCGAACGTCCCGGTCTGCAATCTGACCTGCCTTGTAATCAGGAATGACCTGATAGCGGAACCCTATCAGTGTAGCGGAAACAAAAAGAGTTGCACAGAAACCGACGAGAACATCCGGCCACGTCAGCCGGCTGCGGAGATTTTCCAGCAGTTTCGAGTACCATCGCTGCTGGGGCCCTTCCCACCATCTCCCAATTTTTTCAAAGGTAGACATTTAGGTCATCACAGACCTTTCAAGTCTTCGAATCGCAGAGTCTTTGAGGTTCGTCGACTCAACCTCCAAGGCGCAAACACTCTAAGAAATCCCATTACGACGACTTGAGGCTCTTCACCGCCTGGGTCAACGCTGGCACGACCGAAAAAAGATCGCCCACAATCCCGTAATCGGCGACATTGAAGATGGGGGCTTCCGGATCCTTGTTGATCGCCACAATATATTTCGATGAAGACATCCCCGCCAAATGCTGAATGGCTCCGCTGATCCCGCAAGCGATATAGAGAGTTGGGGACACAGTTTTGCCGGTTTGCCCGACCTGGTGCTGATGATCGATCCAGCCCGCATCGACAGCGGCGCGAGATGCGCCCATAGCCCCTTCGAGCGCATTCGCCAACTCCTGGATGATCGGGAAATTTTCTGGACCTTTCATCCCCCGTCCGCCGGAAACAATTATGTTCGCTTCAGTGAGCTCGATTTTCTGTCCTGCGGACACCTGGATTTCTTTGACGGAGGCATGGATCTGAGCGGGATTTAACTCAGGGGCGAAGATTTCTGTTTCGGCTGTGCGTCCGGCATCGGGGGCCCCGAGAGAAAAGACATTGGGCCGAAGTGTGGCAATGGCGGGGGCCATCAGGAGCCGAACTCTGGCGTAGGCCTTTCCTGCAAACATCGGACGGACGCACTCGAGCTGCTGTCCATCGACCAAATGGATTTCAATGCAATCCTGGGCCAGTCCCACACGAAGCTTGGCAGCCACTCTCGGCAGAAGATCTTTGCCCATCGAGCTCGCCGAACCCAGAATAAATCGAGGTTGCAGTTTTGCTGCTATCTGAACGACGGCTGCGCAAAACCCTTCCGTCGAGTAGGTATTCAGCAGCTCGTGTGGTGCGCTAATGATTTTATCTGCGCCGTATTGCGCCAGATTAACCGAGGGCTCTCCGGAGCCGACACGCAGCGCTATGACGGGTTCGTTCAGCTGATCCGCCAGTTTCCTTGCGGCACCCAGCGCCTCCAGCGACGGCTTCTTGATCTTATTGTCGCGTTCTTCGATGAAGACTAGGATTCCCTGAGTCATTCCTCCTCCTTAAGAGAATCATGGCAAAAAATGAAAGGCTTGATTACGGTCACAGGATCTTCGCTTCTTCATGGAGCAGCTTCAGCAATTGAGGCACAACTTCAGAGACATCCCCTTTGAGAATCCTTCCCGGAGGACGAGACGGAGGCAAAGTCATCTGCTCGATCGAGACGCGTGGCTGCAAATCCTGGGCGGATAATCCGAGAGCCTCGACGGTCTGGATTGCAATTTGTTTTTTCTTGGCGGCCATTATCCCTTTCAAGGAGGCATATCGAGGCGTGTTCAGTCCCTTCTGGGCTGTAATGACTGCAGGAAGGCTTCCTTCCACGATCTCGCGAGCCCCCTCGATGTCTCTTTCCGCACGGAAACTCTTCTCCTGAATATCCAGCTTTGTGACTACCGATGCTTGAGGGAGATCTAGTTGATCCGCCACAACCGCCGGAACCTGCCCGTTATCTACGCCGATAGCATGTTTTCCAAAAAGGACCAGATCAGGATTCAGGTTGCGGCACACACGAGCCAGCACGGTGCCGAGCACAAAAGAATCCGCCTTGTCCAGGGAAGGATCCTGAACCAGGATCGCCGAATCGGCGCCCATTGCCAGACAAGTCCTGAGCCCCACGCTCGCCTGTTCGGATCCCGCCCCGACAACGATCACCTCGCCGCCGCGTTTTTCCTTTATTTTGAGCGCTTCCTCGACCGCAAATTCGTCATAGGGATTCACGACAAAGGCAACGTCGGCAGGGTCGATTTCCTTGCCGCTGGGCGCAATTCTGATCTTGGTCGCTGTGTCCGGAACATACTTGACGCAAACAACTATCTTCATGATGAATTCTCCACTTTCTACGAATTCGGTCCCATGGGCGTCAGCGCCTTACTGAAGGTACGGCCACCGCCCGCTGTAAAGATTGGGCTTTTCACGGTCCGGCTCTCTAGTTCACATGAGCCTCTACATATTCAATGGCGTTCTGCACCGTTTTGATTTTTTCGGCATCCTCGTCCGGAATTTCGATGCCGAAGGCCTCTTCAAAAGCCATCACAAGTTCGATGGTGTCCAGAGAATCCGCGCCCAGATCGTCAACAAATGACGCACTTCCTGTCACCTCGGCCTCGTTGACGCCCAGCTGATCCACAATGATTGACTTGACCTTTTCTTCTACCGATGCCATTCCAATTCCTCCTCTTTCATTTTGGTCACCAGCGAGCCCAAAAGCTGCGGCGGAAAGGCTCACATTGTAGCACCCCAAAATACGGAAGCAAGCGCTTCGACATGCTAATTTTTTCGTTACACTAACGCTTTGTACGTTTCTTTCGAGGCCCGGAATCTTTGAGGTTATTCCGCATATCCACCTCAAAGGTTAATGAATCCGATCTGTCGGGATCTGGAGCCTGTTATAGGCTTAATGAAGCTATTTGACTCAGCTCCGTTTCGAGCTTGCTGTTAACCTGATTTTCGGCAAATTCCTTTGCAACCCGAATCGCATTTTTGATCGCATTGCTGCTGGATCTTCCGTGACAGATGATGGAAACTCCCCGGAGCCCGATCAGCGGCGCTCCTCCATATTCTGAATAGTCGAGCCGCTTTTTCAATCGCTTGAACGATTGCTGACTCAGCAGGGCTCCAAGTTTTGCTTGGAGATTCCTTGAAAGCTCATCTTTTAAGAGTTTTAGAACCGCCTCGATAAGACCTTCGCTTGTCTTGAGCGCCACATTGCCGGTAAAGCCATCGCATACAATGACATCGGCCCGGCCATTGTAAATGTCTCGCCCCTCCACGTTACCGATGAAGTTCAGGTGAAGCTGTTTTAGCGCTTTAAACACTTCTTTGGTAAGCTCGTTTCCTTTTGACTCTTCCTCGCCAACTGACATGAGCCCGACGCGCGGAGATGCAACCCCAATTATCTTTTTGCTGAACAGATGCCCCATGACTGCGAACTGCACGAGATGATGCGGTTTGCAGGCCACATTTGCGCCCACATCAAGAAGGACCGCGTGACCTGCCAGCGTCGGGAGAATTGCCGCTAGCGCAGGCCGATCCACTCCCGGGACGGCGCCGAACACCATCTTGGAAATGGCCATTACAGCGCCGGTGTTTCCGGCACTGACCAGGCCGCTTGCCACTTTCTCTCGTACAAGATCTGCCGCAACCCGGATGGAAGAATCCCTCTTCTTCCTCAGTGCCGCCGTGGGAGCCTCATCCATTGCAATTATCTGAGTCGCATTGCGAATTTCGATAGGCAGGCCGTCTCCGCCTGCTTCCTTAAGAAGAGGCGCGATCAACGACTCCTTTCCCACGAGGATTACGTCTACTCCATAAGCCTTCGCAGCCTGAACCGTTCCTTCAATTTCACTGAGGGGAGCATTGTCGCTCCCCATGCTGTCTACGGCAATTTTAATCATGTGAACAAGGGAAATTTGGCTTAACCAAATTCAGCCGGAGCATATGTTAGATTTCTTCTTCGCCTTCCATGACCTGTCTTCCCCTGTAGAAGCCACACTTTGGACATGCTTGATGAGGCGGCTTGGGTTCCAGGCATTGCGGGCAGATACTCGGATTCACCACCTGCAAGAAATCATGCGCCCGGCGCTTTCCCCGTCGGGATTTGGAATGTCTCCTCTTTGGATTAGGCATTAACAGTGTTCTCCATTTGGGGGGGATTATGCTTTTGGAATCAGAATCATAAAAAACGGATCAATCATTTGTCCATCTTCTTCTTTTGAAAGTCCAACAGAACCGACAAACGAGAATCTATAATTTCATCCTTGCAGAGGCAGGCTCCATCATTCAGATCTGCTCCGCACTTGTAGCAGAGACCCTTGCAGTCCTCCCGACAAACGAACTGCATCGGGATCGCAAGTTCAATCTGCTCAAGTATCATAAGATCCACGTCGAAAGCGACGCCGTCATAATACGCCACTTCCATATCTTCATATCGGAGTTCAATCTCCCCATCTTCATTCGTCCACTTCGGCTGGGGCAAATAAGACAGATCGAAACTGGTCGCGAGCGGCCGCGAAAACTCTTTCGTACATCTGGAACACCTGAAACGGATGGAGGTCTCGACCGTTCCATCCAAATGCAGGTCACGATCCCTGTGCCTGAGAACAAAATCGGCAGTCACCGGTCCGTTCAGCATCGCATCTTCGTACGAAAACCTGATGTCTCCCATCGGGAAAACATGGTGGACATGAAGCGGCTCCGGCTTCAACTCCTCAATTTCAATGAACACAGCGACAACTCCTAATTTCGGCGAGGGGAAAGTATATTATGGGAAGGCCTTTGTCAAGGATAAAGCCCATGGAAATACAAGGAGTTACGGCACTATCCGTTCAGCACTATCTGCGGGGGATCAAAACCCGTAAACCCCAGTTTTGCGGCCGCGCATTATGGCTGCGAACCGGTCAGGGGCATCTTCTGCAGCTTGTCCAACTCCGTCATCAAACGCTGTTTAAGGGGACTGAACTGTAAACCTTGGGCACTGGCCTCGCGCAAGACCTTAATAGCCTCGTCGCGCTTCCCCTGGCCGACAAGAGCCCGGGACAAATCCAGGGTCAGATCCTCTTTAGGCAGATCGGATTGCGGATCTCGTATCATGCCCTCCAGCATTTCTACGGCACGTTTGTAATTTCCCGAACCGATGTAATCTGCAGCCAGCACCTTCTTGGCAAGAAATCCGACGGTGCGATCCCTTGAATTATCCGCAACAGTCTCGAGGTTTTGAATCGCCTCCTTCTTTTGTCCAAGCTGAAGCTGCGAAAGCCCGAGATAGTATCGCGCCAGAACGGAAAGCTTCGAGGAACCATATCCGGATACCAGGGATGCAAACTCTTTGGCCGCCGCATTGTATTTCGCGTTATCGCTCCGAAATACCGGAGCAGATCCCTGGGCAAAAGGATCGTCCGATGCATCGGGCGAAACCTTGGCATGGAAGAAGTCCATCCCTTTCCCCAACTGCTCCTGTGCCTGCGCTTGCCGGTTATCAAGAAATTGGAGCCCGCCGTAGATCCCAATTGCCACCAAGACAATCACAGCTGCCAGAATGCCGACCTTTTTGGTGTTCGTCTGGAAAAATTCGATCAGCCGTATCATCATCCCGTGAACCGGATCTTCGGCAAGTATTTCCTTTCGAGTTAGCTTAGTAGTGCCCACGTTGACCTTCCTTGAATGCAAATAAGCACAGAAAAATAGCACACCCTGCGGTGGCGCGCAATCCAAAGATAGATGCCCAGCGTTTACGCATTTACGCGTTTACGGGTTTACGCGTTCCTGTTGGCACCGTTGCAGAAGAAAACCCGTGAACCCCTAAACCCGTAAACGCGCAAACGCTCTCTTTCAAATAGTGCTGAGAAATGCAGCCCAAAATGTTATGATACCCGCCGCTCTAAGAGAGATTCGAAAATACGGGGATTTGGACTGGTTTTCTGCACAAATGCCCCAGGAGGTCAGGATGAAGAAGATTTTTTATTTTACGCTTTTGCTTTTCTGCGCCGCGATCCTCATGTCAATCGGGATTCCGATGAACAGCTCGCGCGCGGCGGAAGGCACGACTATTACGATCGCCTATAGCAGCAACATGATGGGATACCTCGAACCATGCGGCTGAGCCGATACCGGAGCACAGCTCGGTGGGCTGGCTAAAAAAGCTGCATATCTGGACCAGTATCGGAAGGATCACGGCGGGTTGGTCATCGTCGATTCAGGCGACTTGCTGAATGAAGATGAGGAAATACCCGATTCCGTCCAGCAAACGACCCAGCTCAAGGCAGAACTGATCGCGCAAATTTATAACAAGATCGGGGTCGATGCCGTCAACGTTGGAGAGTTGGATCTGGTTTTGGGGCTGGATTTCCTGAAGGGACTGGCCAAAAAGCAGAACTTCCCATTTGTATCAGCCAATCTGGTTGACGCGAAAGATCAGCCCATTTTTAAGCGCTATGTCATAAAAAAGATTAACGGCAAGAATGTCGGAATTTTCGGCGTTATCGGGGACACCTCCGAAATGACGGCTAAGGTAAGTGAAATCACCAAGGGCGCCGCTTCCGTGCAGGATCCGCTGAAGGCAGCAGAATCCATTGTGAAGGAACTTGCCGGGAAGGTCGACTACATGATTGCCCTGACTCACCAGGGAACCAACCGCGATTGGGTTATCGCGCGAAGAGTTGCGGGAATCGATCTTGTTGTAGGTGGCCACGACAAGCAGAAGACCAAGGAGCCGTTCGAAGCGGGAAAAACCCTGATCGTTCAGGCTGGAGAAAAGAACCAGTACCAAGGCATGCTTGAAGTTACGATGGACGGAACGAAAACCGCACACAACACGCTCCTTCCATATGGAGACGACATCCCTAGTGATGCTGCGGTCAAGAAGATGATCAGCGACTATAACGACAAAGTCGCGCAGATCTACGGTGGTTCAAGCGAAAGCAAACAGGCCCCAGCCAACGTAGCGCTCCGCCTCACTGCCTGCGAACCTTGCCACGCAGATCAGGTGAAAAAGTGGCAGACCACCGACCACGCCAAAGCCTATGACACGCTGGTCAAGAAATCGCATCAGTTCGATCCCAAATGCCTCGCCTGTCATACAACCCGCTTTGAACAGCCGGAAGGCTTTTCGATGAAGGCGCAGCAACCGGAACTCGTAAACATTCAGTGTGAGTCCTGCCACGGATTTGCCAAGGAACACCTGACCGACATGAAGCCGCTGCCAACGCCGAAACCGGCTGTGGCTCTTTGCATTAAGTGCCACACTGCCGATCGCTGCCCCAACTTTGAAAGGGATTACGAGAAGGTATTGGCGAAAATCAAACACTAACAGCAATTCGAAATTCGAAATTCGAAATTCGAAATTCGAGATTGTCCTATTCAATCTCGAATTTCGAATCCTCGGATTGTAGTTGTGCCCTTTTCTTCCAAAGACACCAAGTTGTTTTTTTAGCCGGCCTACTTGTTGCTTCCCCCGCGTGCCTATAATTGCAAATCTCGAATCTCGAATTTCGAATCGTGAATCTGCATCGTCATTGCATGGTGAACGCGGTAAGACCGTAAGGTTGCAAGGAATACCAAAAACATCAAAATAGATGCCCCGCCAATCGTCAGCGACAGCGACGTGCCAAGCATGTGTTCATTGTGGAATACATAATCGTTGAGCCAGCCCGGAACATAAGGTCCCATCGTCAGCCCACCGAGATTCAGGAAGAAAAGGAAGAGCGCCGCTACCTGACCCCGGACTTGGTTAGGAAATATCAACTGCAGAGCGGCGACAGACGTCCCCATCGGGAAAGACATCAGGAACATCCCAATTGCCAATAGAGCGAGAGTCCAACGTGCATCGGAGATGATCGCCGCCGGAGTCAGGAAAATGAAAATACCGACCGCACTGATCAGCGCAACTCGGATGGGCCCGTCGGCAATCCCCTTTTTCTGCCATCGATCACTCAAAATGCCTCCGACATACATGCCGGGACACGCAAATACCAGCATAACAACCGCAAGCGTCTTTCCGGTCTCCGTTGCCGTCCACCCGTGAATTCTCGGGAAGAAGACAGGAATCCAGGAGCTCAGCGCATAATTGCAGGTAGACTGGAAAATCATTCCGACCGATATGCCCAAAACCGACTGCCACCGTTGCTTCATCTGCGCAACTGCTTCTTTGAAGCTCGATCGGACAGGCTCGCCTTCGGCAGTAAGCAGCATATGACGGCGCAGCGGTTCCCTGATCGTAAAAGCCAGGAGCGCGAAAAGCAGTCCGGGCAGGCCGACGATCAGAAAAGTAATTCGCCAGGATGCGATCATTCCCAGAAGCGGCACCTGGATTCTCGGAATACGCGCCAGGGCATCCACAGTAATGCCGCCGACAAGCAATGCCAGACTCTGACCAAGAAACAGGCCAAAGTAATAGATGCTGATTGCGGCGCCGATGCGTTCTGTGGGAAAGTAATCCGAGATCAACGAATAAGCCGCCGGGCTTAACCCGGCTTCCCCCACTCCGACTCCGACACGTGTCAAGAAAAGAGAGAAGTAGCTCTTGGTAGCGGCGCAAAACGAGGTGAAAATGCTCCAGGCTACGACCGAAACGGATATCAGGTTTCTCCGGTTAAAGGTGTCGACCAGCCTCCCCAACGGCAATCCCACGAATGTATAAAACAGCGCAAAAGAGAAGCCCTGCAAGAGACCGATCCGGCTGTCACTGACACCAAGATCTCTTTTGATGGACGGGACCAGCAGAGCCAGGATTTGCCGGTCCACAAAGGAGAGCATATACATCCCTGTTAACACAAAGAGCACGTACCAGGCATATCGGGATGTAGTTTTTAATTGTTTCTCCGTACCGGTTCCGGGTTGGACTGCTATCCCCATCAACGCCTCCTCTGCCGCAAGTATTTTTTCCCAGAGGTTCTTTGTATTTTTGTGGCTTAGAGGTTAATGCGACCAACCTCCAAGATCCACAAGAAATCGCCCGCAAGGCAAAATAAAATGTGGTTCTGAATTTTGTGAAACGAAGGTCGGCTTTTGATGATATATTGCCGTCCGCGGTTTAGGTTTTATCCGAAGCCGCAGATCGTTCTTCCCATCCGCATGCACTACGAGGAAAAAGATGACCACTAAAGAGAATCTGATGCAGATTGTAAGCCCCGGCCAGGTGAGCCAGGAGGCAGCAGTCCTGGATGCCTTTGCCAGTGATATGAGTTTCGTGAACGCTGTCAGGCCTTGGTATGTCGTCAAACCTCAAACCGGTCAGGCTGTCCAAAAGCTCGTAAAGCTGGCGAATGAAACCCAGACCCCCCTCGTCCCGGTCAGCTCCGGGCCGCCGCATTTTCGAGGGGATACGGTTCCCGGCATTGGAGGAGCCATTGTTGTGGATTTGAGCGGAATGAAGAAAATTATCTTGGTTGACCGGGCGCGCAGGGTCGCCATGGTAGAGCCGGGTGTTACTTTCGGCGAATTAATACCGGCGGTGGAAAAGCAAGGGCTTCGGCTCAATATGCCCTTATTGCCGCGACAGTCCAAGTCTGTTGTGGGAAGCATGCTTGAGAGAGAACCCATCATCATGCCGAAGTACCAATGGGACATCTCAGACCCGTTGGCTTGCGCAGGATTATTCTTTGGGTCCGGTGACGAGTTCAGGACCGGCCAGGCCGCAGGTCCGGGATCCATCGAGGAGCAGTGGGCAGTGGGCGGCGTGCAGAAGGCGCCGTACGGACCCGGCACCGCTTCCTTTCACAGACTTATCCAAGGATCTCAGGGAACCATGGGCATAGTCACATGGGCTTCAATGCGATGTGAAATACTCCCAAGCCTCGAAGAACCGTTTGTGGTCGGCTCTGCAAGGCTTGGCACTCTGCTGGAACTCACTTCCTGGCTGATAAGACTGAGAATGGTTAACGAGTGTTTCATACTAAACAACACCAGCCTTGCCGCCATCTTTGCCAAGAAACGGCCTGAGGAATATCAGCAACTGAAAGATACTCTGCCGCCCTGGATTCTCTTCTATACGGTGGCCGGCTACGAGTATCTGCCGGAAGAAAGGGTTGGCTCCTACGTCAAGGATATCACGGCTCTGACTCAGAGATTGGGGGTGGAAGCTGTAAAGGCAACAGGAGCAATCTCGGCAAATGAGATATTAAAGGCGGTCCAGAAACCTTCGGGAGAGCCTTATTGGAAGCTTCGCCGCAAAGGGGCCTGCCACGAAGTATTCTTTTTGACGATCAACGACAAGCTTGAGGACCAAGTCGCGGCCATGAACGATCTTGCAGATAAGGCCGGTTACTCCACTTCGGACATGGGTATCTATATTCAGCCCGTCGTGCAAGGGACCGGCTGCCATTGTGAATTTACCCTGTTTTATGATCCCGGCAACGCGAAAGAGCTTGATCGGGTCAAAGATCTATCCGTTTCAGCCGTCAGAAGTCTTTTGGCCAAAGGGGCATTTTTCTCCAGGCCCTACGGCGAAACTGCAAGAATGGTTCTCAATAGAGACGCGGCTACTGTTTCAGTTTTGAACAAATTTAAAACGATTTTTGATCCAAACAAAATCATGAACCCGGGCAAAGTGTGCTTCTAAAAGCGGGCTACCCAAGGAAACAATAGGAGGTTCCGAATATGGGACTGGAGCAGTTTAAGGGCGATATGGAGATGTGCTGCCGGTGTTCAGCCTGTAAATTCATCCCTCTGCAAAAGGTGACCGGATTTCAATACGCAAAGGTGTGTCCCAGCATTTCGAGGTTCAATTTTCACAGCTACTCCGCCGGAGGCAGACTCAACATTGGCGCTGCCATGGTAAAGGATGGGTTCAAGTATTCGGAGAAGCTGCTCGACATAGTTTATAACTGCCAGTTGTGTGGCGCCTGCGGCGTTTCCTGCAACTACGCCATGGACATGGAAGTCCTCGAACCCATCCAGGAGTTCAGGATCAAGTGCGTTGAGGACGGCAAAACCAGCCCCGCGCTGGATCGAGCAATCGTCAACCTGCGGCAACAGGGATCCATGATACCCGCAACCGGCGGGAGGGGCGATTGGGCTTCGGGTCTGAAGGTGAAGGACGCTACCAAAGAGAAAGTGGATGTGCTCTATCACGTCGGCTGTCTGACGAGCTTCGACAAGAGTTTGCAAAAGCTGGCCAAGGCTACGGTGAAAATACTTCAGAAGGCGGGCGTGAATTTCGGCATCGCCGGCGATGCTGAAACGTGCTGCGGCGGACGAGCCTATCAGATGGGGTACAGGGAGGATTTCCTCAATCAAGCCAAGAAAAACATGGCGATGATCAAAACGGCGGGAGTTAAAACAGTCGTAACATCCTGCGCCGACGGGTATCAGGCCTTCAAGGTACTCTACGACAAGCATGGCCTGAAAGGTGACCTCCGGGTATTCCACATCTCGGAATACATCGACACTTTGATGAAGGAAGGCCGGCTGAATCTTGGAAAAAAGCTTGACCTGACGGTCACATATCATGATCCATGCCGTTTGGGCAGACTGGGTGAGCCGTGGATACACTGGCAAGGCAAAAAGATTCCCGGCGACAGGTTCGTTTTCGACCCGCCGAAGACATACCGGCGAGGCACCTATGGAGTTTATGAACCTCCGCGACGTGTTTTGAAAAGCATCCCGGGCCTGAAGTTCACCGAGATGACCAGGATCAAGGAATATGCCTGGTGCTGCGGGGCCGGTGGCGGTGTCAATGAATCCAATCCTGAATTTGCCAAGTGGACCGCTCTCGAGAGAATTGAGGAAGCCCAATCTACAGGCGCCGAGGCAATTGTTACTGCATGCCCCTGGTGCGAAAAAACCTTCAACGAAGCGTCCAGCGGAAGCGGCAGGAACTTGAAAGTGTACGATATAGTCGAACTTGTCGAACAAGCGATTCAATAGGGGGCATATCATGGCTTTGAGCAAGGAAGTATATTCGGCTTTCGAAGATGTGGTGGGAGAGGAAAATATCTGCGATGACCCGTTGATCATGCCTTCATATCACTCGACGGAGTTCGCGGCGATCATTCTCCCGAAAAACACAACGGAAGTTCAGGCCATCGTAAGATTGTGCAACAAGCATCGGCTGAAATTCCGGCCCGTTTGCACCGGCTGGACAGGGATGTTTCCTCCGGGGATCATCTATTTAGACCTCCGAAGGATGAATCGCATAATCGAAATAAACGAAAAGAACATGTATGCCGTGGTGGAGCCTTACGTGATCTCAGCACAGCTCCAGGCTGAATTAATGAAGAGGGGCCTGCATTTCAATGTAAAAGGCGCCGGGACCAACTGCTCAGCCATGCTCCGCGGGCACGGGCATCTCGATCAGACCACAAGCGGCGACGACCGAAATCACCTGGCAATAGAATGGGTAACTCCTGAAGGAGAAATAGTCCGGTCAGGCTCGCTCGGCTCTTCCGATGAGTGGTTCTGCGGAGACGGGCCGGGGCCTTCGATACGAAGTATCCTTACCAGCGCTGTGCCGCCGGGTGTCACTCCAGGAGTATTTACAAAAGCTGCGGTGAAAATCTATCACTGGCCGGGACCGCCTCGTTTCCCGATCCAGGGAGAATCGCCCAACTATTCACTGAGCGAAATCCCGGCGAATATGATCGCACGCTACTACAGCTTCCCTTCCGTCGAGAAGATGTTTCAGGCGGAGACAAAAATCGGGGAAAGCGAGATCGCCTTCGAACTCATGGGTTTCAACGTTTCCATGGTTGCAGCGAATATAACGACAAGCAATGAAGAAGAGGAGGCAACCTTCAAGCGAATGAGCAAGGAGGTACAAGGACCCGGCTTCTTCATCATCCTGGCCGGAAACTCCACAGCGGATTTTGAATATAAGAAAAAAGTGCTGCAGCAGATCATCAGTGAAACTGGCGGAAAGTCTCTGAAATCGGTTGAAGATCCCAAGACTGAGGGGATTCTGCTCTGCCAGTGCGTACGGATTTCCGCCTCTATCCGAGAAACCTTCCGCGCAGGAGGAGCCTTCAGCTCCATTCCCGTCATGGGCCAACGGGACCTCACAATCAAATGGGCTATAGGCGCCGGCAAGGCGAAGGAACCTCTGATCGAGAAAGGCCTGATTGTGGATGACGGCGGAGCCTTTTTTGGATGGGGAGTTGAACAGGGGCATCTCGGAAAAACCGAGATATTCTGCAAATTCGATCCTCAAAACCTGGAGGCAAAAACCGCCGTTGAAAACTGGAACAAAGAACAAAGTGCGCGGGCTTTTAGTGAACGCTACTTTGCATCTTTGATGAGTCCAAGCGCCGAAATCGGACCGGGCTTATCCAACTATCATCTGTGGTGGAATAAGATCCAAAAAGCCATCGATCCAAATGGCGTCGTCCCGGAAGCGGGCGCTTTGGTTTAAGGCAGTCGGCAGCCACCGGTCGTTAGTCGTCAGTAAAATAAATTATTGCTTTGCTGACGACTAACGACTGGCGACTATTCTTTCACTAAGTCAGTCAACCCGAGGTCGGCCAGGGTCTCTTTAGACGGCATGCCTGATTTGAGGTCCCAGCCCATAGCAGAAAAGAATCCCGCTTTCAGAGCCTGAAAATCTATTTTCGGCGGGGCGCCTGTCGCTACCGGAAGGAGTTCATCCTTTATTCTTTTCGGCAAATCGATCTGGTCCGGTGTGATTCCCTCCCGGGCATTAAACGCCTGCCTTAAGGTCAGCACCCTGCGTCCGGCTTTCAGCGCTTCCTCCCAGCCGAAGTCCCATCCGGTAACGCCGGATATCAGCTCCGCCAAATCCGGGGGAGTGGTGTTGACCGTATATAACGCACACATGCCGGCATCGTCCAACAGCTGGTGATATGCGGTTCCTACGGCGTAGAGCTGCCCTTTCTTGTCAAAATCGGAAAAGGGATTCATTTTGGGGAACTGCAACGCAGGATCGCTTCCAACCGGAGCCCCATTTTCCAGCATGCCGGTAATCTGGCTGTTCATGTGATGGCCAGGATTGGCATCGATGATCATAGCGGTCCCGCCGGCAGGACTCATGCGCGGATCATGGAAGGGCAAACCGTTTCCTCGAATTGTCATAGCATATTGCTCTGATCCTTTGCCGATTCGCTGCGCAGCGATTGTCGGACCATCGGCCAGCACGGCCCCAAAACCTTCTCTTTTCGCGATCTTCTCCGCCACGGCGACAATCGCATCCGCGTTGCCCCACACCAGCTCGAGGCCGTCCGTATCTTCCTTGCCGATCAATCCGTTTTCGTAACACTCCATCGCAAAGGCGATGGCAGTACCGGTCGAGATCGTGTCGATTGCGTACCGGTTGCAGATATCGTTGACTTTGATCACGGCCTCCTGGTTGTCGTTCACAAGGAGACTGCCCAGAGCTGCCAGTGTTTCATATTCGGGCCTGTGCATTTCGCCCGGGATGGCAAACCGCCCTTCCTTTTGCTCGATGATCGCCCCGCATCTAATAGGACATGCCTGGCATGCATAGATGCTTTTTTTATATTTATCCATATTGCCGCTATCGAGCTTATTGGCCGTAGGCATTGATTCCGCACCGGTCAGACGCCAGTTTTTGACCGGGGAATCACCGATGGACAGGAGAAAGCTGAGAGCGCCGCCCGTTCCTGCTGCCGATAATCCTTTGCCAAATTCGCTGGATCTGATGATTGATAAAAATCGCTCCTGCGCCTGATTCAACTTCGCCCGATCGGCAACGGTGATTTTCTTCACTCCTCCTTTGACGGCTATCGCTTTCAGGTTCTTGGAACCCATGACCGCCCCAACGCCTCCACGGGCGGCAATTCTTCCTTTTTCATTTGCGATCCCCGCCAACAAGGACTTTGCTTCGCCTGCGGGGCCTATGGATGCAATTTTGAGTTTGGCGTCGCCGGTTTCTTCGTGAATGCAATCTTCGGTCTCGTAGGTGTCTTTGCCCAAAAGGCCGGATGCATCCTTCAGCTCAGCGGTGCCATTCCTGAGCAATAGATAAACCGGTTTGGACGCAACTCCTTTGAAAAAGACTGCGTCGAATCCGGCGGTTTTAAGCTCGGGCCCCAAGGTGCCGCCGCCATTGGATTCGCCCCAGGCGCCGGTGAGTGGCGACTTGGCAACAACACCGTATCTGCCGCTTCCAGGGACTGACGTCGCTGTGAGCGCGCCAGTGACAAAGCCGAGCATATTGCCCTCTCCGAGTGGATCCACCCGGCCTTTCATTTGCTCATATAAAACACGAACCCCTATGCCATAACCTCCGATGAATTCACGATATATTTGTTCTGGCAATTCCGCCTCTTTCATGGAACCTTTGCTCAGATCAACAAAAAGCATTTTCCCTGCATATCCGCCAAGCATGCGTCCTCCCTAGCAATTGGTATGGATCAGTGTTGGGCGGCAGTATACTACATGTTGCAAATGGGGCCGTTCCCTTTTCGCCCTATTGAAAACCTTTCACGCGCTGCTGGACCGGAACGACATGCGCCCCAGTTGCGTCCTGTCTCTTCAGACTTACGGCGCCTATGGGGCGAATTTCAATCCGGACGGCAAAGATTTTCAGAAATCAGGCCGGCATCCAAGGAATTATTCCTGGTCTGAGTTGATGAAACGCGTGTTTGAATTGGACGTTTTGGTTTGTGATCGCGGTGGCGGACGGATGCGAATTCTTTGCGCTATTAATGCACCAGAGGCGATTGGGAAGATTCTCGATTGCCTCGGCCTGCCTTCCAGGCCCCCTCCAATTTACCCCGCCTTATGGGTTCGAACCTCGGCGATTAAGACATAAACCGGCGCCCTGCATCAAGCACAAATTGGGCGATACGGCTAAAGTGTGTAAAAACTCCGAATTCGATTGTGCCAACCTGGGGTAAATTGCGCGCAGCGCCGGAATGAACGGCATCATGGGAACCTGGAAGGTTACATAAGGCGCAGTTTATCGGAACCTGCAAACGTCGATTTCAAAAGATGCAGCTTATCCCTCCTATCGGCTCCTCCTGGAAATTGCGGGTGTCCGGGTATTCTTCCATTTTTACGCAGCCTCGCGGGGTTTGATCTCTTTTTCGATCTGCCGCATAGACTGTCGACGGATGACTTCAAGATCATACTGCGCTTGCATATTCAGCCAGTATCCGGGGCTGAATCCAAAATAACGCGCCAAACGCAAGGATGTGTCCGGAGAAATTCCACGTTTCCCGCTAATGATCTGACTTAATCGGTTGGCAGGCACATGGAGTTCCGTTGCCAGTTTATTGACACTCATCCCGAGCGGTTCCAGCAGATCCGCTTTCAGAACCACTCCCGGATGCACCGGATCTCGATATTTGGCTGCCCTTTTCATCTTGCTTACCTCCTAATGATAGTCAACGATCTCAACTTCGTAAGCATCGTCATCCTTCCAAACGAAGCAGATGCGATACTGATTGTTTATCCGGATGCTGTGTTGCCCCAGCCGGCTTCCCTTTAACGCTTCAAGCCGATTGCCCGGAAAAATTGAGACATCGGAGAGTGCTGTGGCAGCATGGATTTGAACGAGCTTTCTTTCGATGACAGTGGCCAATCGATTGAATCGTTTGGAAGAAAGCCCTTGGAAAATCAATTCGGCATCTTTGGATCGAAAGGATCGAATCACAGTTACATCATAGTACGTGGTACGTCCTACGTCAAGAAATGAATTCTCAATTGGACGTTTTGGTTTGTGATCGCTGTGGCGGACGGATGCGAATTCTTTGCGCTATTAATGCATCAGAGGCGATTGGGAAGATTCTCGATTGCCTCGGCCTGCCTTCCAGGCCCCCTCCAATTTACCCCCGCCTTAAGGGTTCGAACCTCGGCTATAAAGACATAAACCGGCGCCAGCACAAATCGGGCGATGAAGACATAAACCGGCGCCAGCACAAATCGGGCGATTAAGCCGATGTGTGCAAAAATTCATGATTCTATTGTCCCAACCTGAGGTAAAATCGACCGCAGCGCGGGAATGAACGGCATCATGGGAACCTGGAAGGTTACGTAAGGCGCAGTTATCAGATCCTGCAAACGCCGATTTCAAAAGATGCAGGTTATCCCTCCTATCGGCAGAAAGATCTCGTTCTAGCGCGGCTTACTTTTTAAGTATTTGAAAACCATGACGATATTCTATTTGACCCTGCGAGTCGTGCCAACGAATAAGAATCCGCGCGTCAATGACATTGCTGGCGCATTGGCACACTTCTGGATTTGCACCAATAATTCTCAATCAGCCCTTAATCAAGCCAGCTTTAGAGCTCAGCAATACGAATGGCATGTGGTAGAGGTTCAGGATCCGCCGATCGAGGTCACACAAAACGATTTCGTTGGCAGTGATATCGGTCTTGATCAATATAGACACGCTCAGAAAAATGGAATTGCCATGGCTTTCGCCGCCTGGTCGAAAGACGGTCGGTCGTCTCACGGGCCGGTGGAAATGAAGCGCCTGGATCGCTTCAATTTGGATCTATTCTTATCTGAAATCAAAAGACTAAAAAAGAAAGGCCGCTGTTTGCACTTCGATGCTGGGAATAGATGCTTGCAAGCAATTGATGCACACTCTATTCAAAGGAATGGTGCCTTATCGTTAATCGCCGAGAATGGTCACGTCTATGCAATCTCCAGGAACTTTGAAGATGTGAAACGGAATAGTGGCAGAATAACCTATACCAAGCAAGGCATTGGTACAGTTTCTACATTCCGTGGCTTCTGCGAAAAACACGATAGCCAATTATTTAAGCCGATTGACACAATGCCACTGATGCCTACTCCAGAACAGACGTTTCTCTATGCATATCGTGCACTGTGCAGAGAGGCTTTTGTCAAGGAAAACGCCTTGGATGTATATAGCAAAATATCCGAAGAAAGCAGAACGCATACAGCTCAATATGAACTGTTCGACAGCTTGCGGCAAGGCACGGAGTTGGGTCTGCGCAACCTCGTTGTCCAAAAAAGAAAATATGAAGGTTCTTTGTATTCAAAATCATTCTCTGACATCAAGTCAGTGATTTTCTGTACTAATCAAAAGCCATCACTGGTTTTTTCAGGACTATTTTATCCGGACTTCGATTTTCATGGCAATCCATTGCAAGATCTTGCTGATCACAATGCAATATTTAGCGTAATGACTTTTTCGTTTGCTCCAATGACTCAGGGCTGGGGCATTCTCTTTGCTTGGCACTCTCATAGCTCGGCGATATGCATGCCCTTCATGAGGTCGCTAGCCGCTAAAATTCATGAGGATGGAAAACTGGAAGATCACCTCTTTAGGCTTGTCATTTCGAATTGTGAAAACATGGCGATAGGTCCGGAGTGGTGGGAATCTATTCCAGACAGTGTTAGAGAGATTATTATGAAAGCTGCCGATCACAGAGCGGATGTGTTTGCTCCCACTGAGCCCAATTACCTAGCGCGAGGTATGCATGGCCTTTCTCCGTGGAGATTCGAAAGCGTAATTTCTGACATGGATTGACGCTGAAAGGACCTATTGAATAAGGAAACAAATCGCTGCAAGCGGACCATCGTTTCTTTCGAATGCCGGGCGGCGAGGATGGATAAAGGAAAATGGGTCGCGGTAGGGACGGCGATTACTCGCCGCCCCCCGCACAGACCCGTGCTCGCGGCACTACCGCACACGGTTCCCACCTTGGATTCATGGCGGCAGGAGAACCCATATGGTTCTCTA